>Ga0209985_10000317_pt1 | contig 54127 bp, 42 predicted proteins | sample NOAtaG_FD_187305 | JGI IMG/M metagenome (GOLD analysis project Ga0209985, IMG submission 187305) | Freshwater lake microbial communities from Lake Erie, under a cyanobacterial bloom - NOAA_Erie_Diel6S_1000h metaG (SPAdes) (version 2) | ecosystem: Environmental > Aquatic > Freshwater > Lake ... | reverse complement strand
CGCGGATATCTTCATGGGTATAGAACCCGCCGTAAGTAGCAGGCTCGCCGGGTTTGGGGTTGGCGCGGTCGCCGAAATGCCCGCTGCGTTCGACCCGCCAGGCTCCGACCTCGGTGAGCCGGGGCAACGACTTGATCTCGACGCGCCACCCGTTGTCATCGCTCAGGTGCCAGTGCAGGGTATTATACTTGTACCGGGCAATCTGGTCAATATAGTTTTTTACTTCTTCTTTGGTAAAAAAGTGACGGCTGACGTCGAGCATGATCCCCCGCCAGCCAAAACGCGGGTAGTCGGTGACCTTGACGGCTGGTATGCTCCAGTTGCCCGGGGTAGCAGTTTTATGTTCGATCGCTTTGGGGAACAATTGCAGCAGGGTCTGGATGCCATAAAACAGGCCGGCAGGGGTATTGGCTGAAAGGACGATGCTTTTTTGCCCGGCATCGAGGGAATAACCCTCTGCGCCGATTCGGGGGTCTTTTATTTCGTATATATTGAGCTGTATAGTGGCCGTTTTACCGTTCGCCACCTTGAGTGCAAAGCCGGTAGGGGCATTGAGTTTTTGGGCGAGTAAATCTGCTGCTTTTTGGGCATCCGGGTTGTTGTAGCCAATCGTCGCCGTCTTAGCTAATACAAACTCCCCTTTTTCCCGAACGATTTCAACGGGTTGTGGGATGATTTGTATGGCTGGCTCCTGTGCCGGAAGGGGATGGGCAACAAATATTGTGCAAAGCAGGATAAGAAAAAGTTTCATAAAATGATATTAAATGGTTCGGGTAATTTGTCAAGTGGGCCCGGATGTCCTCGATCTTCATAGTCCATGTTTTAAACAACCAAGGTATAAAAAATGACTTCAAATTTGTGGCTATTTTTTGTGAAGTTCCTGCTGACTTCCCCTTTTTCCAATAATTCCATTTATTTTTGAGCAAAAAACAAAATGAACCGTCTATTCATCCTGATGCTGGCGATTGTGCCAATTGTTTCGTCCGCACAGCCCGGCCATGTACATGGCAGGTCGGTGCGCTTCCCAAACATTCCCGGCTTTTTGTCATTGACTACAGATTTTCATATACATACAGTCTTTTCAGATGGTACCGTCTGGCCGAGTATCCGCGTCGAAGAGGCGGTTAGGGATAGCCTGGATGCTATTTCATTGACTGAGCATCTCGAATATCAGCCGCATAAAGCGGATATTCCAAATCCCGACCGGAACCGTTCCTTTGAGATTGCTTCACAGATCGCGAAACCTTATGAGGTAATCGTCGCCCGCGGCGCAGAAATCACCCGGGAAATGCCTCCGGGCCACAATAATGCCATTTTTATCAAAGATGCCAATAAGCTGATCCAGGACTCCGCGCTTGCGGTGTTTATGGAGGCCAAAAACCAGGGCGCGTTTACTTTCTGGAATCATCCCAACTGGACGGCGCAACGCAAGGATGGCATCGCACGCATCACTGAACTGCACAGGCAGTTGATCGCAGGGAAGTTGTTGCACGGTATTGAAGTGGTTAACGAGATGACTTATTCGGATGAAGCATTGCAGATCGCGCTCGATTATGACCTTACCATCATGGCGACTTCCGATATCCATGGACTGGTAGATTGGCAGTTTGAACTGGAAAAAGGGGGGCACCGCCCTTTCACAATCGTTTTTGCAAAAGAAAAAACAGAAGAAAGCATCAAAGAGGCCCTTTTTGAGAAAAGAACGCTTGCTTATTTCAACCACACCCTTATCGGCAGGGAAAGATGGATGGCCCCACTGCTTGCGACGGCACTTAAAGTAAAAAAAGCCGAGTATATCGGGACTTCTTCAGTCCTCCAGGTTGTGCTGGAAAACATCTCGGATATGCCTTTTGTATTGCTGAATGAAAGTACTTATACCCTGCACCAACATTCCGGCCTGGTCACTGTTGAACCACGGTCTTCTGTGACCATCCAGGTGAAGACCCTTACCCCCCTGGATTCCCTCAACTTGTCTTTTCGGGTATTGAATGCCGTTACCGCACCCGGGCAGTATGCAATCCTGCCTCTGAAAGTACAGACTGCGGATTGACAGGAGATCCCCAGCGGAGTATTGGCGAACAAAAGCGGTAACGCCTGCAGCAAGTGTTGACCCGCGGCGTTCATATTGTTGTAAATATGTTGTTATTTTAAATGAATTCTAAAACCTTCCTTATGCGAATCCCAATCTATTCTTTTGTTTTTTGCCTGCCCATTTTGGCAGCAATCGCCTGCCAGGGCAACAAAGCCTCTACCCCTTCCAATAACATCCCACGATCTGCGGATAATGAGCAAGCGGAGGGTCTTAATATATCTGAAAACGGGGATTTTATCGTCATTCCTGCTTTTGAAATCGAAGTCGCGAATAGCCGTCAGGCCGATCAACTGTTATCTGCTCAAGGCGAGACGATTATCGTATCGGCAAATTTCTGGGGCGAGCCCAAATCGGAAAGCGATATGGACGAAACGGGCCAGTTGCAGTTGGCCGGTCAGGATATTGAATTGAAGGGAGATACACGCGTAGCTAAATTCTCGGGGATCAGGTTCTCCCAAAATGCCTATCGCAAACTGCGGGACAAAGACTTCTGGGTACTGATCAACGTGATCAGCGGTAGAAAATCTTCGGAGGACAACCTGCTGGATTGTGGTCTGATGGAGCTGAAAGCAAGTCAGTTTGCTGGCAAGCGTTTCCTGATTGGCTGTAAATTGATTGAGGAGCCTGGAACGGCGCATGTGACAGGCAATAACGGTTTTCCGATTGCGTGTTTTGCCATGCCTTCTGCCGAAGCCGTTCCCGGCACACCGCTGGACTTTCTGGTCACCTGCGCTGAGAATGGCGAAATAGACTGGGCTGGCCAGTATATGGCGAACATCGAAGACCTCATGGCGGCGATGAGGCCGGTTTTGGCGGGTATGCTGGATGCCGGGGCCAAAAAGCTGCCGGGTATCGAAACCAGGGGATGTATGATGGGTACCGGCGGAGCAATCCGGGACGCCTATGGCGACTTAAAGGAAGACTTGCTGAATAAGAAGTAGGCTACTGACGAAGGCGCGGCAAGGTAGAAGCAGTAGCGCTTCCCCGGCATAGCGTTATCCGCGGCGGTTGAGCTGAAACTATCTGGGAGGACAAGTATCCGGCTGCTATGTTTTGGGCAGTAACTCGTATTCCCTTAGCAACTGTCCTTTATTCACCGGGACGACGCCGAGGTGTTCGCAGACTTGTCCGCCTGCAAGGTTCGCCAGGGCGCCGAGCGCATCCAGATCCATACCCGCTGCCAGGCCGAGCGCAACAATCGCAATAACTGTATCTCCGGCTCCGCTGACATCTGCGATCGCCCTTGGCTGGGTGGGTATAATGCGCGAGTGAACTCCGTCGTCCAGGAATAGCCCTTTTTCCGATAAGGTAATCATTGTGTTGAGATTGTTCAGGCGTTTTCGCACCTGTGCCGCAGCCAGCTCTAAAGAGGTGGTTTCTGCGATCACCGGAATTCCGACCTGGGCACGGACCTCTTTCAGGTTGGGCTTGAACAACGTTACGCCGGAGAATTCCCAGAAATTATGGAATTTGGGATCTACTGCAGTCGGCAGCCCGCGTTTATGTGCTTCTGCCAGCAAGGCCCGGATATTGTCGGGGAAAAGGACCCCTTTGTTGTAGTCCTGGAATATAATAACGTGGATATCCCCGCCATCAAGCAGTTGGAGGGCTTTTTCGGCAAGTCGTCCGGCCTCCGATGCATCGAGGGGCGCTACGGTTTCCCGGTCAATACGCAGTAATTGCTGCTTTCCGGCCATCACGCGGGTTTTGACCGTTGTTGGCCGCTTACCGGACTGTATGATGCCCATTGCGCTGAGCCCATGCCCGGGCAGAAGGCCGAGGAAGCGCTCGCCATCTGCATCATCTCCGATGACACTGCATAAAAAGGGGGTGGCTCCCATCGCACGGATATTCAGAGCGACGTTCGCAGCCCCGCCGAGGCGATCCTCTTCACTATTCCATTGTACAACAGGGACGGGCGCTTCAGGTGAAATCCGGTTGACTTCTCCGTTGATATAACGGTCAATCATGACATCCCCGACAATGAGCACATTGATGCGGGAAAAACGTTCGAATAGTTCCGTTGCGGTCATTTTTTCGATTTACGCCTCAAAAATACGATAGCCGACTTTTATCGTCAAAGCAGCTTTTCAATTTCTTCCAGGATGAAAGCACTCGCCCCACTGTTTTCACGGACATAGCGGAATGCCAGTTGTGCGGCAGTATTTCTCTGGCCTTCTTCCGACCAGTGGGTAAATGCTGTGATAAGTCCCTGCGGGTGTCGTACGCTGGTTGCGCCTCCGGTTTTCAGCAGGCTGACTGCTTCCGGGAATTTATCATAGCGGGGGCCAAAAATGACGGGCAGCCGAAATGCGATAGGCTCGAGGATATTGTGCAACCCACTGCCAAATGCCCCGCCGATATAAGCGAGGTGTCCATAGCGGTAAAGGGCGGAAAGCATTCCGACGTGGTCAATGACGAGCATACGTGCATGGTGGGGCCCCTCCCCACGACGAAGGGCGGAATGCCTGCAGGCAGGCAGGCGTATTTTTGCCTCCAGGGCAGTCAAACGCTTTGGGGAAACATCATGCGGGGCAATAATGAGCTTCCACCCTTCAAAACAAGGTTGCTGTACAAGTTTGGCGATCAGTGCTTCGTCAGGAGGCCAGGTACTGCCGGCAATCAAAATCGGTTGCCCGTTACAAAACCCGGCGATCTCAGGGAACACACGGTTCTCCGAGATAATGCCCAGCACCCGGTCAACGCGGGTATCTCCTGTAACCTGGCAGGGTACATCGAGTGATTCCGCCTGTGCTGGACTTATGCCTTCCTGAAGGAATATTGTATTAAAAGCCTTTAACTGTCGGCGGAACCACGCCCCATAAGTCCGGAAGAAGACCTGCCCGGGGCGAAAGCGTGCAGAGATGAGCAGGGCGGGGACATCCTTTCTGTGTATCCCGGAAAGCAGGTTGAACCAGAATTCGTACTTGACAAAAATGACCAATTTAGGCCGGACGATCTCCAGAAAGTCCCGGGCATTACGCGGGGTATCCCCTGGTAAATAGGCGACCGCATCGGCGTATGGGTAGTTTTTTCGGATTTCGTACCCTGAGGGCGAAAAAAAAGTCAGGAGGATAAAGGTATCCGGGCGCCTGGCTTTTAACCCCTCGATGATCGGGCGCCCTTGCTCAAATTCTCCGAGAGAGGCGCAGTGGATCCATACGACAGGCCGCTCCCCGGTATTGGCGAGCTGTAGGGCAAGCCCCTCCCGCCATCCTTTGCGCCCCTCCACCCAAAGGCGGGCTTTGCGGTTGAACTGTGCGGCGAGGTGGATCGCAGAAAGGTACACATAGATCGCGATGCAGTAAATCATCCTCATGAACAAGATAGATCGTTTTATGGTTTGGCGGACACATACCCGGTTTAATACCAGATCGTCCTGCCTTTTGCAGAATAAAGCGGTAAAACCCAGCCGGCGCGGAGGCCCCACAGGATATCCAGGCGTTTTTCGAGATACGGCCCTTTGAGGTCGAATTGAATGTCCCGGCGGCCTTGCGCAGCGGCCTGGAGCGCCTCCGCGCCGATGTACAGGTTGATCCTGCCATCGTTACTGAATACCTGATAACCAATCCATTGATATAGAGCCGGTCCGGAAGCATAACGGTCGTACCCGCGTGCATAGTCTCCCTGTACTTGTTGAACGGCACGCAGGGGATCTTCCTGAATACGGATACGGTGTTGGAGGATCCCGGCACCGATACTTGCCCGTAAGCCCGACCTGTTGTTGACGGCGGATAACGCCCACAGTTTACCTGCCTGTACACCGAAAAACCAACCCCTTTGCCTGAGCTGGATATCGGCAGGGGTACGGTCGTTTGCGATAATATACCCTTCCCGGGTGCGCAGCGCGGCAAGTACATCTTCTTTTACTTCGCTCCCGAACAGGAGCTGCACCTGGAGACCGAACATCAGGTTGTCCTTCGCGCTGATTCTTTGAATGGCCGCGCCCGCACTGAAGTTCGGCCCGAACCGTGTGGCCATGTCCCCACCTGGAAAATGGGCACCATAGCTGAATTCCGGCAGCCATGCAGCACCCGTATTCACTGGCCGCAGTTGGGCCTGAAGCGTTAAAGGGCAAAGCAAAACGACAAAAAGCAAAGTTCTTACAGTGTTATGGCCCATGGGCGCAGTTTTTTGAAAAAGGACAGATTTGTCGCAAAGGGCCACTATGGCGAAAATAACCACTTTTAACCCCTTATCCGCCCTCACAGCCATCCTGATTGTCCGGGGCAGATAAATTGTCTTTGCAAAAGTACCGCTCCGCACGGAATTTGAACGTATCTTTGGGAAATAGAATTCATTCGTGCCAGTTTTTTAAAAAAAGGCAAACCATTCAAATCCATTTTCATGAAACGCGTACTCATTACCGGCGCTGCAGGGTTTTTAGGCTCCCACCTCTGCGACCGGTTTATCCGGGAAGGATACCTGGTGTCTGGAATGGACAACCTGCTCACCGGCGCTCTGAGAAACATCGAACACCTTTTTAAGCTCAAGGAATTTGAATTTTATCATCATGACATCTCCCGGTTTGTGCATGTGCCCGGCCAGTTGGACTATATCCTGCACTTTGCCTCTCCCGCCAGCCCGATTGATTACCTCAAAATGCCTATACAGACTTTGAAAGTCGGGGCATTAGGTACACATAACCTTCTCGGCCTGGCCAGAGAAAAGGGCGCACGGATTTTAGTGGCTTCAACCTCGGAAGTTTACGGCGATCCCCTGGAACATCCTCAATCGGAGGCTTACTGGGGCAATGTGAATCCCGTTGGCCCGCGTGGGGTTTATGACGAGGCAAAGCGCTTCCTGGAAGCAATTACGATGGCTTATCACCGCTTTCACAAGGTGGATACCCGCATCGTGCGCATCTTCAATACCTACGGACCCAGGATGCGGGTCGAAGATGGCCGGGTGCTGCCAGCTTTCTTCTCCCAGGCAATCCGGGGCGAGGGCCTGACCGTCTTCGGCAACGGCGACCAGACCCGCTCTTTTTGCTATGTGGACGATTTGGTCGAAGGGATCTACCGCCTTCTGATGAGCGATTACCACCTGCCCGTGAATATCGGTAATCCCGACGAAATTACCATCCTCGACTTTGCCCATGAAATCCTCGCGCTGGTAGGTAACCCCAAAGCATTTATTGACTACCGCCCTCTGCCCGAAGATGACCCCAAAGTGCGGCAGCCGGATATCCGGCTCGCCAGGAAAATCCTGGGATGGGAACCGAGAGTGCCCCGCTCCGAGGGGCTCGAAAAAACATTTGCTTACTTTAAAGAAGTTGTTCAATAGTTTTGTTGCAGGTACCACCGCGCAACAATTCCGCTAACCAATGTCGCTATGGCTATTTTTCACAACCTTCTGGTGACCGGCGGGGCCGGGTTCATCGGTTCCCATCTCGTCCGCCAGCTTGTATCCCGCTATCCTGAAATGCGGGTCATCAATCTCGATCTGCTGACCTATGCCGGTAACCTCGAAAATATTAACGACCTGCAGGCTGCTCCAAATTACGTCTTTGAACGGGGCGATATCCGCGATAGCAAGGCGATACAGGAACTGATGTCCAGATATGCGGTGGACAGCGTGATCCACCTTGCTGCCGAATCACATGTGGACCGATCCATTGAAAACCCCCTCGCTTTTGTGGAGACCAACGTCCTCGGGACAGTCGCGCTGCTCAATGCTGCCCGCAACGCATGGAAGGGCGATTTTGAGGGAAAAAGATTTTATCATATTTCCACCGACGAAGTGTATGGCTCCCTCGGTGATACCGGCTTTTTTACGGAGGAGACCCCTTATGATCCACGCTCCCCTTACTCTGCTTCGAAAGCAAGCTCAGATCACTTCGTAAGGGCATACTTCCATACCTATGGCCTTCCGGTAATCCTCTCCAACTGTTCTAACAACTACGGGCCTTATCAGTTTCCCGAAAAGCTCATCCCTTTGATGATCAATAATATATATCATGAAAAACCATTGCCGGTTTACGGCGACGGAAAAAATACCCGGGATTGGCTCTGGGTTGGGGACCATGCCGCAGCAATAGACCTGATCCTCCACCAGGGAAGGGTAGGGGAAACGTATAATATCGGCGGAAATAACGAATGGAAGAATATTGACCTGGTCCATCAGCTCTGCGATACGATGGATGAACTCCTTGGCCGGCCTGCCGGAACCTCGCGCGCGTTGATTACTTTCGTGAAAGACCGCCCGGGGCACGACCGCCGTTACGCAATTGATGCCTCCAAACTCAGGGATGAGCTCGGCTGGGTACCTTCTGTTCAGGCCAGTGAAGGCCTTCGGATGACTGCTCAATGGTATCTGGAAAACCAGGGGTGGATGGAGAAAGTAACTTCCGGGGCTTACCTCAGCTATTATGAAATGCAATACGGACAGCGCTGATCACAGGTTGGGGTTGTATTGATCTGCTTTCTGTCTGTACGCATGGAGCAGCATTCTTATCCATCCTGCCGCAATGATCAGCATGAGCGCCAGGGCCGGGACTCCGCCCAGGTTCGAAGCCATCTTTATTCCGTCAATGCCTGCATAAGCGACCATGACCCATGCACACAAGCCAATGGTGCCGCCCCAGGCAATTTTGATCCACGGCGGGGCTTCCGGGCTTTCCGGGGAAATCCCGCCTACGCAAAGCCCGCCCATGGCAGAGGTATTTGCATCTGCACCGGCAACATAAGACAAAAACGCCGTGAGAAAAAAGGCAATGCCCAGGGTGCGCGGCCAGGGAAATGTATCCAGTACTGCATACACCACGTTTTCCGGCCCTTTTGTTTGAAGAATTCCGTACAGGTCTTGTGAGCCTGCATAATAATCTATATAAAGGGCGTTTCCACTGAATACCCACATCCAGAGGATTCCGAACGAAGCGGGTAGCAGGAGGTTGAAATGGATGAACTCCCGGACCGTATAGCCTACGGCCAGCCGCCCGAGAAATACCGCAGTAACGGGTGTCCAGGCCAGCCAGTTGGCCCAGTAAAAAACCGTCCAGCTATCTGACCAGCTTTTTTCTATCCCAATCCCCAGGCTGCGGGGGATAAATGTCTGCACGTATCCACCAAGCCCCTCGAGGCCAATCACAAAAAGGGAACGCATCGGTCCAAAAACAAGGGCAATCCCGACAAGGAGGAAAAACATATAGGTGTTGAGCCTGGAAAGGGACTTGATGCCCCGGGTCAAGCCCGTAATAGACGAAATGACAAACGCGGCTACCACGGAAAGGGTAATCCCGCCAAGAAGCAAAGGGCCTCCATCAGCTCCGAAATACCGCTCCATCCCACCGGAAATCGTAAGCACGCCGGCCCCCAGGGAGGCAGCCATACCGGCAACCAGGCTGCACAGGCTAATAGCGTCAATCCAGTTGCCCCAACGGGTAGATTTTTCCCCAAGTATCGGGAATAACATCGCCCCAATACTGAAGGACTGCCTGTAATTGTAATACGCCACTGCAAATGCCAGGCTGGCAAGGGTGTAGATGCTATACGGGGTAAAGGTCCAGTGCATAAACATCGTGGACATGGAAAAACGGGCCGCCCCATCCGTAACAGGGGAAATACCGATACCACCAGGCGGAGCGTGCAGGTGGTATAGTGGTTCCGCGGTACCCCAGAACAAGATGCCGATTGCAATGGTCGTACACAGGATTACACTGAACCACTGCCGCCTGCCCAGCAAAGGAACCGCCCCTTCGCCGCCAATCCGCACTTGTGCAAGAGGGGAAAAATATATCCAGACACAAAGGATAAAAAAGAAGAACGTAGCTAAGGAAAACAATCTGCCAAAATGCCCCAGGATCCAGTCGTTCATCCCCTTCACGGCGTGAAGAAAGCCGCCCGCATCCCAAAGGCTGTACGCCATCGAGACCAGCAAAAGGAGGAAAGGGACGAAAAATACCCCTGTTTTCAGTTTTCCAGCAACCATGGCACCTGATTTATTTGCCGAAGGTCGGATATTATCACGGCATCTCCTATATTTTCCTGAATACTTGTTGCGACAGGGCGCTGTAGTTATAATTATTCGATCAGTCTGAAGATCAACCAGCCCTTTTTAAAAAAAACAGTATATATTTCACACGCTGCTCCCTTATCGAAAAAAGTCTGTCATTAACTTAAAATGGATGCAATTCTACTGGTATGAAACCTCAACTCCTCAAAAGAAACCGCAAAGACTACCTCGAATCCATCTCCTTCCAGCACGTGCGGGCACCGCACTTCCTCGACCTTTGGCATTACCATCCGGAGTTGGAGCTGGTATATATCGCCCGGGGCAGCGGGAACTGTTTCATCGGCGATGCCATCGAGCGCTTTGGCCCCGGTACATTGGTCCTCCTGGGCAGCAATCTTCCGCATAGCTGGATCAATGACCAAAAGTATTTTGCTCCGGAAAGCAAGCTGGTGGCAGAATCCCTGGCGATCCACTTCGTACCCGAATTTTTAAAGGTGAACCTACGGGAAGTCCCGGAATTTCAATTGATCGGACAGTTTATGGAAAAGGCGAGGGTAGGGGTGTGGTTTGGCCAGGAAACTACCCGCGCTGCTGTTCGTATGCTGGAAAAAATGAAAGCGGAGGCGGCGTTCGAACGCCTGCTGCGCTTCTTTGGTATCCTTCGCCTGCTGGCAGAGGCCAAAGACAGTAGGCTGCTTTCCAGCCCGGGCTACCTCGCCATGTTCCGGGAAACCAACGACCGCCTTGGGCGCGTGCACGAATATCTGATGAACAATTTTACCCGAGATATCAGCCTGGAGAAAGTCGCCGATATCGCGCTGATGAACAAATCGGCGTTCTGCCGCTATTTCAAAAAAGCAACCAAAAAACACTTCTCCCAATATCTCAACGAAATCCGTATCGGTTTCGCCTGCCGCCTCCTGCAGGAAAATGGCGAATCGGCGATTTCAGAAATTGCCTTCGAAAGTGGCTATAATACCATCTCCAACTTTAACCGACAGTTCAAACTGATTACCGGGCATACGCCTTCGGCCTATCTGCGCAGGCATAATCCCTAGTTTGTGTGCCCAGATTAAGTACCTGAGCTATTTTGGGCCCCATTCGGTCACAATAAGTCTATTGACCTGTGGCCTGATTTGCATTTGAAATAATCAAAGTGGAAGGCATATCCGACAGCCAGTTGCTCTTCGTTTCAATAAGCTTTTTCCAGCTATGGACGCTGACCATCATCAAATCCATCTGCTGTAAAAATTCTTTTTCGATCATCTCTGCAGGGATCGTTGCAAGGTGATCCGGCGTATTTTTCAACATATTCCGGATGCGTTGTGCGATTTCAGTTTTTGTATTTAAACACCCTTCTGCATCCATGAAAGTGATTGTCGAACCCGAATGCCGGATCAATTTTTCCGCATAAAACAATACCGCATGGTCCATTTCGCCGAAAATTGGGATAAACACGCGGTCTGCTTTGTCAAAACCCTTGTCTGCAAGGATACCGACAGCTGCCTCTGTTTTTTCAAGGATTATACGGATCCTGTCGTCGAAGGGCAAATTTTCAAACAGGCTTTCCTTACCGGTAATATGGCCGATCAGCTTTTCCGGATTGATGATCTTTGTCGTGAACCCCAGGATTTTACCGAGCAGGCTGCCCTCAAAGATGGATTGGCCGACACCAATCAGCAGCAGGTCATAAGTGCCTTTATTGGCGACTTCCGCGATTTCGCCTTCGATATCGTTCGTCGCTTTATAAAGGGTGGTGATCTTTTGATTCAGCGATTTGGATTCCTGAATGATGGGGGTAAAGCTCTCTTCCTCGTATTCCGCTGTATTGAATTGATTCAGCTCTTCGCTCGATATCAGGTGCATGGCAGTAATCGAGGTGTCGTCCTTGATTTTCTTAGTAAAATGGGTGGCCAATTTCAGCAGCGACCTGCCGCGTTCGGGGTTCCCGAATGAAATGAGGATTTTAAATTTACCCTTTTCTTCCGTTTTATCTTTATTGCCTGCATCATTCGTCTTAAAAGCCCAGTTGATTAAATCGAGGGAAGGACCCGTCATGAAGGTAGTGACTAATGCCATAATTACCATCATCGCGAAAATTTCAGGGGTTAAAATGCCGAGGTCGTAGCCAATATTCAATACGACCAGTTCCATCAATCCCCTGGTATTCATCAATACGCCGATCGTCAGGCTGTCTTTCAGGTTTTGACCTACAAATTTTGCGGCCAGGGCACTGCCCACGAATTTTCCGGCAACGGCAACAAGGATGATCAATCCGGTTATTTTCCAAAGATAAGGGTCGTTCAGCAATCCGATTTCAGTCCTTAACCCGGTGAATACAAAAAATAATGGTAGCAAAAGCACCAATGCGAGGTCTTCTACTTTTTCGATAAATATACTCCGGAACCTGGCGTTTTCCGGCATTATTGCCCCGGCCATGAATGCCCCGAAAAGGGCGTGAATGCCGATGACCTCGGTTGCATAGGCCGACAGGATCAGGATCAAAAAGAATATGGCAACGATCGGCTTGCTAAGGTTTTCCCGGGTGGAATGCAATTCGCCTACCCGCTTTAAGAAAGGGCGGATGACTTTTATCATCACAAGCACGTAGAGGACTGCCAGGACGATGATGTACAAGGCGCTGACAAAAGACCCCGCTTTGACGATAGCAATGACTGCAGCAAGCAAACACCAGGCCGTGATGTCGTCTGCCGCTGCACAGGTGATGGCTATAGTACCCAACGGTGTTTTGTGTAACCCTTTTTCCTGGACAATCCGCGCCAAAACCGGAAAGGCGGTGATGCTCATCGCAATGCCCATGAACAGACCGAAGGACGAAAACGGAATATCCGGGGGCGCAAAAGTCCGGTAAGTAAAATAGGCAAACCCGACACCGAGCGAAAACGGAATTACAATACTCGCATGGCTTATGATGACTGCATCCTGTGCCTTATTTTTGAGGATTTTTAAATCCAGTTCCATCCCGATGATGAACATGAACAGGATCAGACCGATCTGGCTCAGGAATTTCAAATTGCCCAAGGAAGATGCGGGAAACAGCATTGCAGAAAATTCCGGGAAATACCATCCAACCAATGAAGGGCCCAGGACAATCCCGGCAATGATTTCCCCAATCACCGTCGGCTGCCCGATCTTATTACAAATCCACCCAAAGATCCTGGCAACGACGATAATGGTGATGATTTGCGCCAGAAGGGTGGCCAGCGGATGTTCGAAATTTTGAACCAGGGCATCCAGAAATTCCTGCCATTGGGATTTTCCGGATTTGGGTACCTTAATGTCCCTGCCCTCTTCGAGCTTTGAACCCAGCAGGACCATCCAATAGATCAGAGCAGTTAGACCGCTGATGAGGGTGACGTAAAATATATTTTTTTGATATGTTCCCTTCATTTTTCAATATTTAAACCTGCTCCTCCCCAAAAGTATCGCCCGGGCCGACCCATTGCAATAAGTCTTTTTGCCAAAGATATAACTGGGGCCTGTTTTCAGAATATCAACTTTTTCCGTGACCACGGCCCAAAGCGTAATAGGCAATCACGGCAAAGCAAATCAAAGGTACGAAGAAGGCGTAATGAATACTGCCAGTCATGTCGGATACTTTTCCCTGTATTGCAGTAATCAACGCTCCGCCCAGAATGGCCATCACCAGGAACGAGCTGCCGAGCTTGGTGTCCAAACCAAGGGGTTTTACGGAGAGCCCGTAAATGGTGGGGTACATGAGGGACATACAGCCGGATATTCCTACCAGGGCATAAACACCGACCTTGCCGCCAGCAAAAACTACCGCGGTAGTCAAAGCGATCGCGATAAAGGCTAGTAGGCCCAGCATCTGATGTGCCGGGAAAAACTTCATCAGATACGTAGAAAGAAAACGGAAGGCAGTAAATAAAACCAGGGCAGCGAGGTAATAATTCGCAGCGATATCCTCCTGCACGTTCAATTCGATCATGACGTAGCGTATGGTGAAGGACCACACCCCGATCTGGGCACCGACATAGAAGAACTGGGCTACCACCCCCCACCAGTAATTGGGTATCTTCAACAGCCGGCCAAGGGTCTGGCCAAGTTGAAGCGCCCGGTCGTTGTCCCGTGCCACTGGCATAGGGGTTGCTGCAATCACGATTCCAATGACCAGGGTGAGCAATGCCACGCCGACATAAGGACCCATGACAGCCGTGAGCTCCTGCTGCTGGATAGCCGCCAGCTGGGCATCGTCCATCGCTGTACGTTCGGCTTCACTGGCCTGGTGCAGGTTGGAAAGGATGAAAAGCTTGCTGAGCAACACCCCCGTAATCGAGCCGATCGGATTGAACGATTGGGCAAGGTTAAGACGGCGGATACCGGTTTCTGCAGGCCCTAATTCGAAAATATACGGATTGGCGGTAGTTTCGAGAATGGCCAGTCCGCCGGCGAGGATAAACAAAGCGGCAAGGAAATGCCCATACTGCATCGTCTGGCTCGCCGGATAGAACAAGAGGCTGCCGAAAATAAAGAGCCCCAGCCCGGCAAGGATACCGGTTTTGTAGGTGAAACGTTTAATCAGGATGGCAGAAGGCAGCGCCAGACAGAAATAGGAACCATAAAACGCGATCTGGATCCAGGAGGTCTGGAAATCCGTCATGCTCATGATACGCTTGAACGCGGCGAGCAGGGTATCGGTCATGTTGTTCGACAATCCCCACATAAAGAACATGGAGATGATCAGGGCTAAAGGTAGCCAGGCGGTTTTGGTGGTGTTTTGCATGGTCAAATTAGATAACGGTGTAGAAAAAAGAGGTATTTTGTATCAGGCCCTGCATCCTGCAGATAGCGAGGGGGTGTGCTGGTATTTGTAAGGGATAAAAAACTCCCGGTGGCCAAGTGCCTCTGGCTTGGAGGGCTTACCCGATGCAATTTCTATTATCAGGCTTAGGAGGTCCCTGGCGGATTCGTCCAGGTTTTTTGTGCCATCGAGGACGTGGCCGGCATTGAAATCCATATCGCCGGCCATCTTTTCAAAGGTCCTGGAATTACCGGTTACCTTGATCAATGGCGCCACCGGCGATCCGATAACAGACCCCCTGCCGGTGATAAAAACCACAATTTGCGCACCTGTGGAAATGAGGTCTATGATGCCTTCGCTGTCGTTGGGGTTGGTATATCCAAACTGCATGAAATGTGGATCGGGCACAGAGTCCAATAGCCACAGGCCCTTACCAGGAGGCTGCTCGGATACCCGGATTACCCCTTCGATGGGCCGGGAGCCGCTTTTTGCATAAGCCCCCAGGCTTTTTTCCTCTATCGTGGAGAGGCCGCCGGCAAAATTTCCCGGGGCTGCCGACCATTGGCGGACGTCTTTGCAGTACTGCGTAGCCTTCTCGTAGGTTTCGCCCAGCAGTGCGCTTACCGCATGATCTCTTCCCCGTTGCATGAGTGTTTCCTTGAGGCCAATCAATTCGACCGCTTCCTCGAAAACCGCTGTGCCGCCGGCGTCTATAAGGTAGTCGTACATCCTTCCCACTACGGGGTTCCCCGCGAGTCCTGAAGTGGCATCGCTGCCGCCGCATTCACTGCCGATAACCAGGTCTGCAAGACCCATTTCAACGCGTGGGGTATGGGAGATTGCCGCCTTTAATCCCTGGACAATCGCTTTGCCTTTCAGAATACTGCTGTTGGTGCCCCCATTATCCTGGATAAAGAAGCTTTCCGCAATCCGGCCCGATTGGCGTACGACTTCGGCGATCCGGTGAGGCTGGGTATATTCGCAGCCCAATCCCACCGCCAATACCGCCCCGACGTTCGGATGGCGTGCCAGTGCAAGCATGACCCGGATCGCATAGGCGTTGTCATAGCAGCCGGGAAACCCTACTACGTGGACGTCTTCTTCCCCCTGGGCGATTGCATTTGCAACAAAACTGGCACATTCTACCGTATAGATGACTAATACTAAATTGCGGATCCCTTTTCGCCCATCATTTCTGAGATAGCCCTGCCATGTTGGGTAGTGTATTGCTGTTCCCATCTTTTTTATCTTTATTTTGAAAACATCATCGGTAAAAATCTTCTGTCGGTGCCCCGGTCTCGTGGTCTAATGACCCCGAGCGCTCGTCAAAGCGGCTGCGGATATTGTGCAAATGTACCATTTCGCCCTTGCGGATTTCCAGAAATGCTTCTGCGATCGCCACGTTGTTTTTAATGACCAATGCACCCGGTACCAGGTCGGTCAAAGCAATTTTATATCCAAACCTGACCGGCTCCCGGCATTGGACTTCGCTGAGCCCGCCTTCTCCGAATAATGCTACAGGGCCGGTTGCAAGGTCGTCCAGGGCGGTGGCGACATTGTCAGCAGGGTGCAATACAAAAGCGCGTTGTTTCATAGCACCCCGTATTTTTTGAATGCTGCCGTTGCCCCCATCCCTGCTTCCACCGCCTGGCGGACGAGATTTTCTGCATTGGCTTTGGCAAGCGCTTTTTCGATAACCGCGCGCTCGTGCTGACGGGGGATTACCACAATCCCGTCGAGGTCCCCGAAGATTAAATCGCCGGGATGAATGCGAACCCCCTCGATTTCAATGGGTACCCGATACGCCTGCACGATGGTCCTGACCCTGGAATCCTGGGCAAAACGCCCGGTACTGAATACGGGGAAGCGCTGTTCCAGTACTTTCAGGGTGTCCCGGTGCGGACCATAGCAAACGGCCCCGACAGCACCGCGCATCCGGGCACTGGCGGTCATAATCTCCCCCCAAACCGCACATCGCTGCATACCGGTACAGACAAAGACCTCCCCGGGACGAAGGTCGTCAAGGGCTTCGGTCATATAGCCAAAAGGCTTGGACTGCTCCCCATATACTTCCGTGAACAGTACCGGCATTGCCCTGCCGGCGATCTTCATGTCGAGTTCCATCGGTTGGATACCGGGAGGCAAAAACTGATGGTAACAACCGAGCTGATCCAGGATGTCCCCCATGACAGGGGTGTATAAACGATTTTTTATTAATGCAAACAATTCATCGTCATTGCTGTACATCATGCATATTTTTTATGGTTCCAAATTAATTTTTTTGGGGCTGTCCCGAAAGTCCGGGGGGTGTAAATAATATTTTCTCAGAGCTGCGTTTTCAACGATTTTGCGAAGCAAAATCGTTGAAAACGCAGCTCTGAAAAATTTAATGGGGTTGTGTAAAGTATTCCGCCGCCTACGGCGGCGAAATGACGCTCTCCGGCCTTTTATACAACCTCACGAGCCATCTTTTGCAGTTATAGCGTCTTTTCCCTTTGTTCATTTCTGAATGATTCGAAAAGCATACGCATAGCTTTCCGGTCCGGATACCTTCAGGCGAAGCACCCCCTTTTTCCAGGAGAAAGGTACATTTTTTCTACTATCTACCGCAGTAATGCGTCTCACGGAATCAAAGGGGATACCTTCGAGGATCAGTGTACCATTCGCGGGGCGGTCTAGTGCGATCAGGAAGATTTCATCGCCCTTGGCGGTGAAGCGTACCTGCTCTTTCCCTGCGCCAACGGCAGTGGCAATTTTCCATGGGCGGGTGCCCCGGATGGCGTCGCTGTTGGCCCGATACCAGTTTCCGAGCGCAATCAAACGTTCTTTTTGCCCCGCAGGGATGGAGCCATCGGCCTTTGGTCCGACGTTCAGCAATAAATTTCCATTTTTGCTGACAATATCTACAAACATATCTATGAGAGCATCGGAAGAGAGGAAGGTCGAGATATCTTCCGTCTGGTTATAGCCGAAGGACAATCCAATACCGCGCACCGTTTCCCACTTTTTGAGGGAGATGGTGTCCAGGACCTGGTACTCCGGCGTGGAAAAATCAAAATGGACGGAAGAGCCAAATCCTGTCGGGGTAATCTCCATTTTATGGCGGTTGTTGACTACGCCTTCGGGGTTGCTATTGTAAAAATCGGCAATCAGGGGCTTGGGGTCATAAGCTGCAGGGCTGCCAATATCCGCCCACAGGACTGCCGGGTCATAGCGCTCCATGAGTTCCCGCCAATGGGTATCTATATAGCGCACATAAGCGGTATCCTGGGGCACGGCCAGGAATAAGTCCTGGAGGTTGGCGATCGTCCGGTCGTTAAAGGTCCAGTCCAGGCCGCTGGAATAATAAAATCCCATTTTCATATTCCTGGCTTTAACGGCCTGGGTGAGTTCGCCCACGATATCCCTTTTGGACATGAAATCCGGACGGAAAGGATTGGGGGCTTTGCTCGGCCAAAGGAGGAACCCATCGTGGAACTTAGTCACCAGAACCACGTATTCTGCGCCAACCTGCTTAAACAATTCCGCCATTTCGTCCGGATTCCATTTTGTGCTTTCCCGCTCAAAATCCGGGATGAAATCTGCATAAGAAAAATTTGTGCCGTAGGTGGACCGATGGTATTGCTGCGTAGAGCTGCCCTCTATTTTTAAGGAATTGAGGTACCATTCAGCATACGGGTTATTGCGAAACCACGTAACCGCACCGTCTTTAGCGATGGTTTCCTCCAGGGTTAGTTTGGTACCCTGGGCCCAGCCGGGTACCGAGTACAATCCCCAGCACACAAATATACCCAGCTTGCCATCGGCGTACCACCCCGGGAGCGGATGCGTGGAAAGGGATTCGTTGGTTGGTGCATATTTGCGTTCCCGAGGCCCCGGCTGTGCATACCCCTGTGAAACGGATAAGACCAGCAGCGCTAATACAAGGTATTTTAAAATGGATAGTTGCATTTTCATGGTATATTCAATTTACTTTGAGATTGTGTAAAGCGTCTGAGGTTGTGTAAAAAGTATTCCGCCGCCTGTGGCGGCGAAAGAAAGTTTTGAACGAACACTGTTCCCATTGATTTTGCGAAGCAAAATCAATGGGAACAGTGTTCGTTCAAAATATTATTTGGCGGCGTCACGGGACAGCCTTATTAAAATTTCACGCCAGGTGTAGCGAAGCTTACTTGGCGGATAACCTGAAGGCATGCGCCGCACTGGCGGGAGCAGAGACAGAAAAATGCAGGACACCATTTTTGATGCTGTATTTAACCGATTTGCCGGTAGCCAGGTCGGTGATTTTCCCACCTTTTCCGCTGAGTGGCAGCCCACTGATCTGCACGGCTTTTTCCTTTGGTGTATCCAACAGGATCAGGTAAATAGAACCATCCTTGCGGGTAAAGCGCACGCGTTCGCCGGTGGCGGTATTGGCCATGGCTACGTTCCAGGGGCGGGTGCCGTAAATTGCTTCGCCGTTGACTTTTAGCCAGGCGCCTAATCCCTGAAGGCGTTCGAGCTGTCCCTGCGGGATAGATCCGTCGGCCCGGGGACCGATATTGAGCAATAGGTTTCCGTTTTTACTGACGATATCCACGAAAGATTCGATGAGTTCTTCGACGGATAGGAAGGTTTCTGCATCTTCCAGTTGATTATAGCCAAACGATTTACCAATTCCCCGGCACGTTTCCCACTTTTTGGAAGCTATGCTGTCCAGGATACGGTATTCGGGCGTATTGAAGTCGTAATAAACGGCGGAACCAAACCCGGTAGGGCTCATCTCCATCTTATGCCGGTCGTTGACCACGCCTTCCGGTTGGCGGTTGTAGAAATCGGCGATGACATTAGCAGGGTTAAAAGCTTGTGGCGATCCGATGTCGGCCCACAGCACAAAAGGATTGTAGCGCTCCATCAGTTCACGCCAGTGGTTTTCGACATACCGCACATACTCCTGCTGCTGGGGTACACCGGTGAATAGATCCATGAGTTCTTTAATCGGCTTGGGGTTAAAGGTCCAGTCCAGGCCGCTGGAATAGTAAAGCCCCATTTTCATCCCGTTGGCCGATACCGCCTGGGAAAGCTCCCCGACAAGGTCGCGTTCAGCGGCATACTGACTTTTAAAAGGGTTGGGATGACGACTGGGCCAGAGGGTAAAACCATCGTGGTGCTTGGTAGTGAGGACGACATATCCTGCACCTGCTTCCCTGAAAATCTTTGCCCACTCCTGGGGATCCCACTTTTTAATTGCCGCATTAAACATCGGCACGAATCCATCGTAGGGAAAATCCGCTCCGAACGTTTTTTCGTGATATGCACGGGTGGTACTGCCTTCCAGTTTCAGGGAGTTTAAATACCATTCGGCATAAGGATTATTATTGAACCACTCCAGTACACTTCCACCGGCCATCAATTCCTCAAAAGTCTTGTCGGTACCTTTGGCCCAGCCGGGTACAGAATAAAGCCCCCAATGGATAAAAATGCCGAGCTTGGCATCATCGTACCACTTTGGCAGCGGATGCTGCGACAGCGATGGGTTGTTGGGCTGGTAGTTGCCCGTCTGCGCCTTCATCCCGCCGGGAAGGATACCTAAGGCGAAGAGCGCCACAGCGATGCATGTTTTGATTTGCATAACGATTATTTTGGGTTAATGGATAGTTATTGAGGATGGGGTTATAGATTTAGCCAAAAGTTGAGTTTTAAGACCAGGGCCCGGTTTTTCACCTTCCAGTTGTCGGGAAAATAATTATCGGTATAGACGAGGAAGAGATCCGAAACCGGCCGGAAACGCCATTGCAGGCGGCTGTTGATATTGAGGTTGTCAAACTGGTTGTTGTACTGTACGAAGGTTGTCCAGAATAAATTCCGCCCAAAGGTGATATCGAACCTCGGGCCGATGAGGACGAGCGTCGCATCATCAAACCCCTCTTTTAGGTTAATCCGGTTGATGTTGTAGGCCAAAGCGACATTGGCGTATTCGCGGTAGCGGTAGTTGACCGCGCCGGAGAGCTGTCGCAGGTTACCGTTAAAGAAGACGCCGCTGATGACCTGCACAAGGAAATTGACCGGTTTGCGCTGATCGGACTGAAAAGAGGTCAAAAAGCCTGTTTGAGAAAAACTTTGTCCAGGCAGGAAAAGTTGATTAGGGTTGCCGGTGGGGTTGAACGGGAAGAAGAGCTTGACATAATTGCTCAGCAGGAAAAAGCTGTATCTGGCGGTATTTTGAAAATCTACGGTCCAGGAGGCGGTGAGGTTGTAATCGGTGATGCCCCAGGTGTCGTTCCAGGTCCAGTTATTGGATAATAGAAACAGATGTCGGTTGACCCGACGGGAATCGGGGAATACATTTAATCCGACTACGGGATTGACGCGCCGGAAATCCGTCCGTGGTACAAAACCCACTTTCGCGTCAAAGCCTTCCCCTACCCATTGATGGGTCCAGCCGACAAAGAAGCGGCGTGCGTTGTAGTTCAGGGTGGCGCCGTGGGAGAAGGCCTGCCCGGCATTGGAAGCGCCGAAAGTCTGGTGCCAGAAAAATTTCCCGCCCCATTTCCCATCGGCAGACGCCAGGTTGTAATCAAGTCCTGCCAGGCGGTTATAGCTGCCATCGCCAGGCTGCTGAACATCTACTGGTTGACGGTCAAAGTTTTCCTTATTGACGAATATGGCGCTGATATTGGAACGCGCACCCACTTGTCGTTGCAGTGCTGCTACGGAATAATTATAAGCAGGAGCACCGTTGGCAGGCTCAGGTGCGGTCTGCATATTCATCAGGCCGAGGCGCCAGCGCTCGTTGAGGCGGCCGCTCAAACGCCCTCCGAGCAGGATATCATTCTGCACATTCTGCCCCGTCGTCGAATCTATGGTAACTCCGATCCTTCGGGAGAAAAAAGGCCGGGCATTTACAAAACCAAAGCTGGCAAAGAGGTCTGCATTCTCCAGAAAAAATTGCCGGCGCTCCGGAAAGAACAGCTCGAAGCGATCCAGGTTCGTCTGCTGAACATCCACCTCAACCTGTGAAAAATCCGGGTTGACGGTGATATCCAGGTTGAGGGCGGGCGTGATGGCCACCTTGGCATCACCTCCGAGGGTAAAAGAACGCTCCGCGGCCGATCCTGCGCGATGATCCTTTGAGGCAATACCGGCCAGATACGGAATGACAGAAATATTCGCCCCCGGTTTGCCGAGCGGTTCAGGGAAAATAGCCACCCCGGTGCAGGCAAGGTTGAACAGTTCGAACTGACGGGGCACAGCCGACCATACAGAGCGTTCGTTGTATTTGGTGTCATACCGCACCACGTTGATGCCCCATCGGGCGGACCCCTCGGCAAAGCGCAGGGTCTTGAGCGGTATCGCCATCTCCAGGGTCCATGCGTTTGTGTGCCGTTTTGTTTCTACATACCATTTATTGTCCCAGGAAAGGTCCAGGTCGGTTGCGGCCTGCCCACCATTGGATACCAGCCCTTCAACCTGCACTCCAAAGGGGTTTACTCCGAAGAAAAAGCCATTGGTGCCATCCATGAAAGGATCCATGACGATTGCCAGGGCATCCACGCTCTCAATCCTGAAATCCCTTCGAAGCGACAGCGTAATATAATCACCGGGAAGGCTATCGTACAGGATTGCAGCGAAATACACTTGCTGCTCATCATACGCCATCATGACCTCTGTACGCGATATAGCGGCGGCGGAATCTACAGGGAAATACTGCCGAAAGGCTCCCGCAGGAACAGCGCGGCCCCAGCAGGCTTCGTCGAGGTTGCCGTCCACTACCATCGGTCCGCTTGCCTTCACCGCCACAAACTCACGCCTGGGCAGCCCCTGCTGGCCGTTCAGTAAAACGGGAAGACAAAAAAGCAGAAAAAGCAGAGGCTTTTTCATAAAGGTATTTGTTGTTTTTTGGTGAGGCACAAGATTATCTCATGCATATTTTTTTGGGGTTGTGTGAAAAGTATTCCGCCGCCTTCGGCAGCAAAAGAAAGTTTTGAGCGAACTTTCCATTGATTTTGCGAAGCAAAATCAATGGAAAGTTCGCTCAAAATATTATTTGGCGGTGTTAGCCGCCAAAGGACTTTCGGGACAGCCCCTTCAAATTCTTTTCACACAACCCCGTGGGGAGATCATTCCCCCTGGTTTTGCTTAAACCCGTAGCGGATTCCAAACTGAACGCGGCGTGGGTTAAAGGCGGCCACTGCATCTCCGAAATTCGGGGCAGAATTATTGATCTGGAATGCGCTGAAGTTGTCAAAATTCAGGAGGTTGAAGGCATCGAGGCGGATTTCCAGGGAATTGCCGCGGCCAATATTGAATTGCTTCGCCAGGTTGAGATCAAGGCCTTTATACCAGAATTTGAACCCATCCGGGCGCCAGTTGAACGGCTGTCCGCCCAGGAAGTCATTATCTGGATCGCCATCGCCGTTTTCGTCTTTGCCGGTAATGGCGTTGAACGGCACGGGGCTGGCCAGGGTGGCAATACCACTCAGGCGGATATTCCAGGGTAGGGTATAAATCCAGCTGAGAAGGAAACGGTGGCGTTCATCGGTACCCGCATTGACCTTTTCAAACAACCCTGCGTCGAGCGGGCGCTGGAAGTCGGAATATACCCTGGCCAGGGTGTAATTGAACTGGAACATCCGGCCCTGGCTGAAATTGCGGCGGATCATAAGCATTGCCGCACGATAGGAGCTACTCCAGGAATCGTCGGCGAGGAAAATATCGCCATACTGTGTAGTAGCCTTGCGTTTGCCCCCTTGTAGCGGGTTAAAGTTGTAGCTGGCGAAACCATTGCGCATATTCTTCATTACGAGGTTGAAGCTACCGGAAATTTTAGGCGTGATGCGCTGGTTGATTCCGATGGAGAAATCGTCGAAAGTTGGATTTCTGACATCCTGGCTGAGCAGGGTGACGTTGGGCGCGATATTGTTGACCCCCAGGGTGGAGGCATAGCGCCGAAGGACGGATGGGTCTTGTGAAAAAGGGAAACCGCCCAGGGCTTCAAACGGGATTGTCGCCTGAAGCCAGTTGAACCCGCGCATTTCCGCATTGATGTCATTGAGTGGTGGCCGGTCGTAGGAACGGGCAAAGCCGCCGGAAAGCACCGTATTGTTGTTGCCGGTGAGGTCATAAGAAAAACGCAGGCGCGGGGCGATGTTGTGATAATTTTTGCGCTCCCCTTTGGCAATAAATGCATCAGGGACTTTCGCGGTGCGCAGTTTCTGTGCATTTGTGGCATCGAGTACGAAGTCGTTGTTCAAATGACCCAGGTTTGAGCTGTAGCGAAGGCCGGCAGAGATCAACAAACGCGGGCTGACCTCCCAGTCATCCTGAACGAAGAAGTTGAGCATCGTCGCCGGGATTTCGGTATAGGCATCACCGGTACCTGTTTGGTCGGTACGGCCAATACCGATCTGGCCGAGCAAGGGCACTCCTGGCTGGGCATAAATAAGGAACGGCCTGGACAACAGGGGCCAGTTGTAGCTCAAATCGCTATATTCCAGGCTTCCGCCAATCTTTACGATGTGCTTGTCTGCCCTGATCTGGAAGTTGTTGGTGATGTTGTATTGTCCTTCCAACTGCTCCAGCGGCCAGAACAGGTTGAGCGGGCCTTCAAAAAAACCGTAATTGCTGTAGAGCTTGAGCGGGTCATCGCTCAGGGAAGTCGTCAGCCACTGGTTGAAGCGATAAGAGGCGATCAACTCATTGGAGATGTTGCTCTGTGGCGTAAACCGATAGCGTAGCGACAGGATATCCGTCTTTTGGTCCTGGGTCCAGCCCCAGAAGCGGGTGTTCGCACCTGGAAGCACCACATCGTGATCATCGCGACGGGCAAACCAGGAAAGGTCCACGGTATTTGCCGAGTTGAGCTGGGCGGTGAGCTTCGTGGACCACAGGGTATAACCGACGGGGTTGTTGTACTGGCGCTCGTACTTCGAGAACAACGGGTCGTTGGGAATGACGAAGGCCAGCGGTTGGATCTCATCGTTGCGCTCATAGGAGCTGGCAAAGAAGAGCTTGTCCTTAATCAGCGGACCTCCAACGAACAGACCGGACTGGTAGCGGTAGAAATCTTTTGGTTTGGTCTCTTCCAGTGGCCCCTGTGCGCGCATCCAATCCTGATAGCCATTCACGAAAGTCTGCACCTCAAAATTATTTGTGCCGCGCTTGGTTTCTACGACGGTAACCTCGGTACCCCCTTCGTACTGTGCATCATATCCATTGGTGATGAAGCGGATTTCCTCGACAGCCAACTGGCTGAGCCATACGTCCTGGACGTTGCCGGTAATCGAAGACCCGGCCGTACGGCCTTTGGTATTCAGACCATCAATGAAGTACTGGCCGAATACGGCTCCGGTAGCCGACTGTACCCCTGGTGCTGAAGACCCACTGTTGAAATCCGCAGCATTCCCATCAAAAGAGCGGGCACCTGGCGCCAACTGACCAAGGGAAAGGATGTTGCGGGAAAATACCGGCAGGTACTCGATTTGCTGTTTGGAAATGGGGGTGGCAATAGACGTTTGACGCATTTCGACGGCTTCGGCATTTGCTACGATCAACACTTCCTGCAAACCAAGTACATCTTCATTGAGGGTGAAATCCAGGCGAAGGATTTGTCCAATCTGCAGCACCACGTTCTGCTGCTCTACGGATTGATATCCTACATAAGAGGCGATCAATTTGTACGTACCATTGGGCAATGCCCGTACCTTGTAACTTCCATCATCATCAGAAACCGCCCCTCGGTTGAGGTTGGTATTTTGATCCACCACAAGGATACTTACCCCGATGAGTGGTTCGCCTTTACCATCAACGACCTTGCCCTCGATCGCCCCGAGCGTGGATTGCGCGCTGAGCGTGATCGGAAGCGAAAACAGTGCGGCCATAAGTAATGCAGAGACTTTCCCCGGCCATGGCCCGGTAAGAAAGTTGTGCAGAATTGTAAGACTCGTTTTCATAACTCCTGCATTTTAAGTGATCAATCAGTATAAAAAAATTATATAAAGTCAATAAAAACCCCGTTCCGTCAGGCGCAATTAAGGCCCGGGAAGCAAAAATTTGTTTGTTTAAAAAGTGTTATATATTAATTACAGGTGTCCCGTTGTTACATTTATTTCAGGGTATAGCAGGTTTCAAAACGATCATTGCCGTCCTCGGCCCTTGAGCCCCTTTAACCAGGGATTGTTCGATATCCGCAGTTTTAGAAGGGCCGGCGATAAAGATTCCGAAGCCAGTTTCCGCGACCGATATCCTTCGGTAAGCTTCGTGCAGGTCTGGCACGAGCTGGGCGACAGAAAGGGTCAATACCAGGTGCTGGGCGATGAACGGCAGGATCCGGTGGGGCAGCAGGGCATCATCGAGCCAGACCCCGCCATTTTCGGCTACTCCCAGTTTGCCGGGGATTACGGCAACTTCAATGGTATTCAGTACTTCCAAAGGCGTATCCGGGCCAATTTCCAGGGTGCCGGGGCCATAGTCGCTGTCCAGGCAAACGATATGGCCACTATTTCCATAGCGGGTTTCCAGCCATTTCTCCGGATTGCCGATGGACGTAAAATCGGCCCAGTCGCCTCCGATCAGCTCCAGGGTCGCTTTAAAGACCGCCTCGGCATCTGCGATATGGCTTTTCAGGCCACGGGTATCCGGTAGATCCACCAGGGCGGGTTTGCGGCGGCGGATGCGGTCCATGATTTCGTCTTTTGAGCGGCTCATGGCTTTTTATTTTTGAGGTACCAATCCCGGAAACCCTGTGCCGGGGCTTCTGGTAGCTCCCTGTCCTTTCCCCATTCGTTCATCCGGTTATATACGGCCCAGTCCGGCAGCAAACGGAGGGCAGCACGTGCGATCCTCCCGCTGTTGCGGTACCAGTCAGGACGGGCAAATACGGCCGCTGCCGCTTTCATTCCCATTTTTTTGGAAGGGGGCAACAGCCCGGCTTCTGCGATGACCTGCCGCCACCGGTACAACTGCTCGTGGATGTTGATTTTGACTGGACAGACATCCGAGCAGGAGCCACACAGCGTAGAGGCGAAGGGTAGGTCCGCATGCTTTTTGAGGTCTATGCCCGGCGTGAGGATAGAGCCGATCGGACCTGGAATAGTCGTATCGTAGCTATGCCCCCCGCTTCTGCGGTAGATCGGGCAGGTATTCATGCAGGCCCCGCAGCGGATGCACTTCAGGGAGTTGCGGAAATCTTCGCGTCCCAGTTGTTCTGTCCGGCCATTGTCCACCACGATGATGTGCATTTCTGTACCCGGCCTTGGGCTGTGGTAATGTGCGGTATATACTGTTGAAGGCTGACCAGTACCGCTTCGCGCCAGCAAACGGATAAACACCCCCAGATCGGTCGCTCCGGGGATGATTTTTTCGATCCCCATACTATGGATTTGCAGCCGGGCACCGTGTACGCCCATATCTGCATTGCCTTCGTTTGTACACACGACGACACCGCCCGTTTCAGCTATACCAAAATTAACCCCGGTAAGGGCGGCGGCGCCTTCGAGAAAATACGTGCGCAGGTGATGCCGGGCTGCCTCGGTGAGGGCAGTCGGATCGCTCAGCCCTTCCGGAGTGCCAAGTTTTTCGTGAAAAAGCTCTCCCACTTCCTCTTTTTTCAGATGGATGGCGGGTAAAACGATATGGCTGGGCGGCTCTTCGCGCATTTGGATTATGCGCTCCCCCAAATCCGTATCAATGACCTCCACACCCCGGGCTTCGAGGAAGGGGTTTAACCCGCATTCTTCCGTCAGCATGGATTTGCTCTTCACGAGCTTACGGATCCTATGCTGTTGCAGGATATTCAGGACGATCGCGTTGTGTTCGCTTGCATCGGACGCCCAGTGGACCTTCACGCCATTGGCGCTTGCCTGATCGGAAAACTTTTCCAGCAGGACGTCCAGATTGGAAAGTACATGGTCTTTGATCCCGGATGCCAGCGCCCGGAGCTGCTCCCACTCGGGTAGGGTAGCGGCAGCTTTGTCGCGCTTGCTGCGCACAAACCAGAGCGCCTGGTCGTGCCAGTCTGTACGGGCCTCGTCCCGGATAAATGCTGCGGCTTTTTGTGCGTGTTGGCTCATCTTAAAGCTTTTGCGGGATGACCGCGAAAGTGAAAAAAGTATTGGGTTATTGCGCCCCTCTGCCGGGTTGCCGGCATGAAAGGGGTCAGTACAGGGTCATTGTTTCAGGGGTTCAGGATTTGTGCATAATGCGCTACCCTTAAGGGCAGGTGCTGCCGGCGGATAATCCCTTCCAGGTGCATCAGACAGGACATATCTCCGGCGGTGAGCACTTCGGCCCCATTGGCGAGATGGTCGGTGATGCGGTCTTTGCCCATTTTGACGGATACGCTGGCTTCTGTGACTGCGAAAGTGCCTCCGAAGCCACAGCACTCATCCTGGCGGTTAAGGCTGATCAGCTCAATACCCCTGACCGTCTGGAGTAAAGCCTGGATATTGTTCCGCTGCCTTCCCTGTAGCTCCGAAGCCTGTCCGAGCCTGAGCCCGCGCAGCCCGTGGCAGCTCTGGTGGACCCCCACCCGGTAGGGGAAGAAAGATGCTGAAAAGTCGTTGGCGCCGAGTACGTCCAGGAGGAATTCGCTTAGCTCCAGGGTGGTTTGGCGCACTTTGACGACTGCCGCAGTCTGTTCCGCTTTGTCGAAATGTTTGCGTACGTGATAGGCACAGCTACCGGAAGGCGTGACCACATAATCGAAGTCGGCAAAGGTCTTTGCGAAATGGTGGTACACCGGAATGGCATCCTGTTCACATCCGGAATTGGCCATAGGCTGCCCACAGCAGGTCTGCTGGAGCGGAAAGGTCACTTTACAACCTAATCGTTCCAACAAGGAAAGTGTGGACACGCCTACCGCCGGGTAGAATTGATCAACATAGCAGGGTATGAATAATCCAATCTCCATAAAAAGATTTCTACGGGTAATTTTTAAAAGCCCCCTTCCCGTTACTGATCCGTGGAACGGAAGTCAAAAATTTTATTCATCAGCACCCATTTTTCACCGGGGGCAGCATGGGGAAGTGCTTGCTGGTACTTCCACATGAGGGCTTCCCAATCGGCTACGTTTGGGTCGTGGCGGTCTTTTTCCGCTTTAGCCTCAAAAGAGAACCCATCTTTTGTCTCCATGATCATAAACAGGCGGTTGCCAGTACGGTAAATTTCCATTTCCAGAATGCCGGCTTCCCGGATGCCGGCCAGGATTTCCGGCCATACCTTCCGGTGGTGTGCTTCGTAAGCTTCGATCAATTCAGGATCGTCTTTCAGGTCGAGGGCAAGACAGTAGCGTTGCATATCATTCGGTATTCAGGCCGGCAAGGGCACGGTCCAGGTGAACGTATCCGCCGTCCACAAACAGGTGTTGGCCTGTTACATGGGAAGCGCGGTCAGAGAGCAGGAAAAGTGCCATATCGGCGATTTCCGAAGAAAGCGTCATGCGTTTTCCTAAGGGGATGTGCTTGACGATAGACTGGAGCTTTGCTTCCGGGTCGGCAAAAGAGTCCAGCCAGGTACGGTAGAGGGGGGTCATCACCTCTGCAGGCACAATCGCATTGACCCGGATACCGTAAGGGAGTAACTCGACGGCCCATTCGCGGGTAAGGGCCAGTTGGGCTCCTTTTGCCGCTGCATAGGCAGAGGTCCCTCCCTGTCCGGTGAGTGCAGTTTTGGAGCTGATATTCAGGATACTTCCTTTACTTGCCTTCAGTGCTTCGAGGAGATAATGTGCCAGGAAATAGTAATGGTGCAGGTTGGTTTCCAGGGAGGCCAGGAAGCGCTCGGGGCTGCCTTTTTCCAGCCCGACACCGTCATTTACCCCGGCGTTATTCACCAGACCATCTATGCGCCCTGCGATTTTCAATGCGCGCTCGACAGTCCGGCGGCAGCTTTCCGGACTTCCGAGGCTTTCTGTAATCGCATGGCCTTGCCGGAGTTCCCCGAGCAGCCGCTCCGCCTTTTCCTGGTTGCGCCCCACAATGATGGGGATCGCCCCTTCTGCATCCAGGGCACGCGAAATACCCTCGCCAATGCCACTGGCACCGCCAGTCACGAGAAAGACTTTATCTTTCAATCCGAGCTCCATATTTTTGGTTTTTTTGGCTTGAGGGTTTTGTAATACGAATTATAATGCATGCTTATGATGGGCTGTGTAAAAGCCCATGGGCTTTCCTTTGGCGGCATTCGCAGCCAAAGGACCCCATACTTATGAGACCCCGACCTCCAAATAATCGGAGAGGGGCTTTTTACACACTTAAATGACTTTTGCGACAGCCTTACTTTTGAGGCAGTCTCCTGGTCATCGTTTTTTGTTACAGGCGATAGCATCTGGTGGCAGTATCTCCCCAGAGTGCTGCGCGTTCTTCTGCCGGCCAATCCTCCGAGAACTGCCCGATAATGTCCAGTACGAGGCGGTATTGATCTGCTGCCAGCAGGCAGACCGGCCAGTCGGAGCCAATCATTAGCCTTTGGGGGCCGAAGGCCTCCAGGACGACATCCAGGAAAGGCAGGAAATCGTCTGCCGACCAGTTGGACCAATCTGCTTCTGTAACCAGGCCGGATAATTTACAATACACTGCCGGATGCGATGCGATGCCCCTGATGCCTGCTTTCCAGGCAGCAGAAGGGCCTTCCTGAATCACTGGCTTGCCGATATGGTCCAACACCATCGGCTGGTCCGGGCAAAGCTCCAGGAACTTTAGTACAGTGGGCATTTGCCGCTCGTACACGAGGATATCATAAGTCAGACCTGCCTTTCCAAGCATTTTTACGCCTTTAAGGAAATCCGGTCGCAGCAGGAAATCCGGGTCGGGTTCGGCCTGTACGATGTGTCGGATACCTTTTAGCGCGCTGAAAGACCGGAAGGCCTCCAGTCGTTCTTCCAGATCGGGGGCGCTAAGGTCGAGCCATCCGACCACCCCTTTGATAAAAGGATAAGCTGCTGCCAGTTGGAGCAGAAAATGGGTTTCCTCCTCTGATTGGCGGGCCTGTACTGCTATACAACCATCCATCCCCATCTCCGCAAGCAGCGGTGCAAGATCAGGCGGCAGAAAGTCCCGCTGAAGTACACGCATCTCCCCATTGATCCAGTCGTATTCCACGGGGTCGTATCTCCAGAAATGTTGATGGGCATCTATTCTTGCCATACGGTAAGATTGTATTTATTTTAATGCTTTCTGCTTTCTGTCCGTGCAAACCATTACCCTGGCTCGCCCCACGCCACTGCACGCTGCCGGGAAATGCCCAGGTGGTCAATCCCGAGTTCTATTTCGTCCCCCGCCTGGATATACCGCTGCGGCTTCAGTCCGAGCCCTACGCCGAACGGGGTTCCCGTCGAGATGATATCGCCGGGCAACAGGCGCATGAACTGGCTGATATAGTGGATCAGAAAGGGGATACCAAATACGAGGTCCGAAGTGTTGCTGTCCTGCATGGTCATACCGTTCAATTTTAACCATAGGCGCAGGTTGTGGGGGTCGGGGATTTCCTCCGCCGTAGCGAGGAAAGGGCCGAGCGGTGCAAAAGTGTCGCAGCTTTTTCCTTTCACCCATTGCCCCCCGCGTTCCAACTGATAGGCACGCTCGCTGTAATCGTTGTGCAGGACATAGCCTGCAACACAGTCCATAGCGGTTTCCAGTGGTACATAGCTTCCTTCCTTTCCAATAACGACCGCCAGTTCGACCTCCCAGTCCGTTTTTTCACTTCCCGGGGGGATGACCAGGTCATCGAATGGGCCGCAGATCGCGGTTGTGGATTTAAAGAAAAGCACAGGTTCTTTAGGGATTTCCATTCCGCTCTCTTTGGCGTGGAGGGCATAATTCAACCCTACGCAAATTAGTTTTGACGGACGGCAAACGGGTGGGCCCAGGCGCTCGGTTCCGCTGAGTACCGGGCAGGCCGATGCGTTCTCCTCCCACCATGCCTTCAGGCGCCGTAGGCCATCCCGGGCGAAAAAGTTTTCGTCGTAGTCCTGGCCGAAAGCCGAGACATCCCTCCATGCGCCATTTTCATCAATCAGCCCAGGTTGTTCAGCACCCGGGAGTCCAAATCGGATCAGTTTCATCAGGTATTCAGGTTTATAAATCCGCCATCAATCGGTACGTTAGTGCCAGTAATAAATCCCGCTGCATCCGAACAGAGGAACAAGGCCAGCTGGGCGACTTCCTCTGGCGTGCCCATCCTGCCGATGGGTTGGGAGCGCGACAGTTTTTCGAATATTTCCGCTTCCCTGCCGGGATAGTTTTTGGCAATGAAGCCCTCCACAAAAGGTGTGTGCACCCTGGCAGGCGCAAGGCTGTTGCAGCGGATGTTGTATTTCAGGTAATCGCGTGCCACAGTATAGGTCATGGCCGTCACCGCTCCCTTGCTCATGGAATAGCCGAAGCGGTCCGGCAGCCCGACCACAGATGCGATGGAGCCCATATTCAGGATTACTCCGGCGCCCTGGGCCTGCATGTGGCCAATCACCGCATACATACCATTATATACTCCTTTTACATTGACTTCAAAGATGCGGTCGAAGTCGGCTTCGGAGGTTTGGTCCAGGGTGCCTACCTGAGCGATGCCTGCGTTATTTACCAGGATATCCAGGCGGCCGGTTTCCTGTACAATATCGTTGATTAAAGCGACTACCTCTGTCTGGATGGTCACGTCCACTTTTCGCCCTGAAGCCTGCCCGCCGGATTGACGGATTGCTTCGGCGACACCTTCTGCTGCCGAAGCATTGAGGTCAAGGACAAAAACGTATGCCCCTGCTCTTGCAAATTCCCGGCAGATCGCTGCGCCGATCCCGCTGCCTCCACCGGTGATTACCGCTATCTTGCCGTCAATACGAATATCCATAGCGAAGCGTGATTAAGTCGTCCATCCAAAAATTCCGAGGCTTTATCCAGGTTAAGTCCCGGAATTTTACACCCGGCCATCCTTATTCGAAAGACCGGCCCCTACCTGCCGGTTGTCCTCCATTTCCTGCCATATCCTGCCTTCGGGATAAGCATAATCCCCGAGTGATTCCGGGCGCATCGTGATCGAATAGCCGGGCGCTTCCGGCGGCATATAACATCCATTTCTAATCTCCACTGGTTCGAGAAAATGTTCGTGGAGATGATCCACGTATTCGATGACCCTGTTGTGCAAGCTGCCGCTGATGGAGATATAGTCTATCATGGACAAGTGCTGGACATATTCGCATAAGCCCACGCCGCCCGCGTGCGGGCAAACGGGCACCCCAAATTTTGCTGCCATCAGCAATACGGCCAGGTTTTCGTTGACTCCCCCGAGCCGGCAGCTATCTATCTGGCAGTAATCAATGGCCCCTGCCTGTAGCAATTGTTTGAACATGACCCGGTTATGGCAATGCTCGCCGGTGGCTACCCCGATGGGCGCGAGGGCTTCCCGGATGGTGCGGTGGCCCAGGATATCGTCGGGGCTGGTAGGCTCTTCGATCCAGTGTGGGTCGAAAGGGGCCAGGGCCTTCATCCAGCGGATAGCTTCAGGGACATCCCATTTTTGATTGGCATCCATCATTAGCTTATGCTTGGGGCCGATTTCCTCCCGTAGGATGCCTGCCCTGCGGATATCGTCTTCCAGATTGGCCCCAACTTTCATTTTGAGGTGGGTAAAGCCCTCTGCCAGTGCTTCTCTGCTCAGGCGGCGTATTTTTTCATCGCTGTACCCCAGCCAGCCGGCAGAGGTCGTATAGGCCGGATAGCCGTTTTCCAGGAGATGGGCACGCCGTTCCGCTTTGCCCGCTTCCTGGTGCTTCAATATTTCAAGTGCTTCCTTCGGGGTAATCGCGTCTGTAATATAGGTGAAATCTACGCAGGCCACCAGTTCCTCCGGCGACATATCCGCCAATAGGCTCCAGAGTGGTTTGCCTTCGATTTTTGCGTAGAGGTCCCATACCGCATTCACTATTGCCGCCGTTGCCAGGTGAATGACCCCTTTTTCCGGCCCAAGCCAGCGCAACTGACTGTCGCTGGTGAGACGCCGCCAAAAACCAGCCATATCACCGGCTAATTCTTCCATGTCCAGCCCAAGTACCAGATGGCTCATCGCCTCCAGGGCCCGCACGACAACCTCGTTGCCCCTTCCAATCGTAAAAGTTAACCCATGACCCTCCAGCCCAGCCGGATGATTGGTTTCCAGAATTACATAAGCTGCAGAGTAATCCGGGTCGGGGTTCATCGCGTCCGACCCATCCAACTGGCTCGAGGTCGGAAAGCGGATATCTTTGAAATGAATATCGGTAATCTTTATGCCCATCAACATAATATTTCGAAATAATGAACAGTGCAAAACTATATTCCATTTAGGCGGGGTACAAACTCTAAATTTGCCAATTTTTCCAAAATATTTGCATATATCCGGATAATAAAGCAGAAAATGCAAATAAACTTGAGACGGGGAACGGGGCGATGCATGAAATATCTAAATCTGTTCTCAGAATGTTTGGTTCTATAGAGATTTTCGCTTATCGCGTTTAATGTGTATCCCACCAGTTCGGCAGGATTCGCCAGTAGGGGAGCGCACGCTGAGGATATGCGCCTTTTTCTCTCGATCCGAAGACTTTTTTTGGGGCCTATAGCCCTGCGCTATGGCCAAAAAAAAGCATCGTGCGAAATAAAAAGGATTATTTTATGCTTTGACGATCCTCTTTTTAGTAAATAAAATAAACAAAATAAATTTTAATATATTGAAATACAGTGTTTAATGAGAAATTTTTAAAAAAAAATTTCAACAAATCAAATTATTAGTCTTTGCCTTCTGGAATTTCCCGTTGCATCTTTACATCATCAAAGGGAACAAAAAGATGCTCCCGCAAAAAAGAGAAGTTTTCTACCTCGTTATAGTCCCTTAAGAACACTTTTCCAAAATTCGTTTGAAACACTATCCGATCATCCCTGTAAAATGCCGGGATGATCAAACAAAAGCGGAACGAGTCCTGTCGGTGGTAACGTCGGCAGGGCACCGTTCGCCCTCTAAATGAAGTTAGCGCCTCTTTACGGAGGTTTTTATAAGAATTAGGTCGTCTTTTTTTCATGAGATTATGATTTGTTATTGCATGAGGCCCTCGATGAGGGCTTTTTTTTTGCCCTTACCGAATGGAGCGATTAACTTTATGGCTTAATTGCTCAATCGTATGTATTATATTGGTTATGATGCGGGTTCTTCTTCTGTTAAGGCTGCGCTGATCAATGCTGCCAACGGTCTGCAGGTGGCCGTGGTGCAATCCCCCGATTTGGAAATGGGCATGGACGCCCCCAACCCGGGCTGGGCGGAACAAGACCCCGACCTTTGGTGGCGGCACCTGTGCCTGGCCACCCGAAAACTCCTTCAAGCCACCGCTATCAAAGCCGATGATATTGCCGGGGTCGGTATTTCCTATCAAATGCATGGACTGGTGATGGTGGATAGCGCAGGGAAAACCCTCCGCCCTGCGATTATCTGGTGCGATAGCCGGGCGGTGGAGATCGGCGATAATGCATTTTCTGCACTCGGCGCAGCGCACTGTCTTACCCATCTGCTCAACTCCCCGGGCAATTTTACTGCCTCAAAACTGCGCTGGGTTCAGGAAAATGAGCCCGGTATTTACCGCAATTGTTTTCGCTGTATGTTGCCCGGCGATTACCTGGCGATGCGACTGACGGGCGAAATGACCACGACGCCCGGGGGATTGTCGGAAGGGATACTCTGGGATTTCTCCGCAGACGCCCCTGCAGAAATGCTGATGTCGTATTACGCGATCGAACCTTCCCTTCTGCCCCCTCTGGTCAGAAATTTTGAGGTCCAGGGGCGTATTACCCCGGCAGCTTCTGAAGCAACCGGCCTTCCCGTGGGCATACCCCTGACCTACCGCGCAGGCGATCAGCCAAATAATGCGCTGTCCCTCAATGTACTCCATCCCGGCGAGGTCGCGGCTACCGGGGGCACCTCAGGGGTAGTGTACGGCGTATCCGACCGTCCGGTCTTCGATCCGCAATCGCGGGTCAATGGTTTCCTGCATGTCAACCATACAGCTGCTACACCGCGTATCGGTGTACTCCTTTGTCTGAATGGGGCGGGCATCCTCTATAGCTGGGTGCGCAGCCAGATTACCGGTAGCGACCTGAGCTACCGGGCAATGGAACAGATGGCCGCCACGGTACCGGCAGGAAGTGATGGACTGAGCATCCTGCCTTTCGGCAATGGCGCCGAACGCATCCTGGCCAACCGCGCGCCTGGCGCACATTTCAGCGGGCTTCAGTTTAATCGGCATACCCAGGCGCATATCGCGCGCGCCGCGCTCGAAGGTATCGCCTTTGCCCTGGCTTACGGTATGGAGATCATGCAAAATATGGGCATCACGCCCGACGTCCTGCGGGTCGGTAACGATAACCTCTTCCAGTCTGCGGTTTTCTCCCAAACCCTGGCCAACTGCGCAGGCAGCCGGATTGAAGTTTTTGATACGACCGGGGCTTATGGCGCCGCCCGCGCCGCCGCAGCCGGCGCCGGGGCATTTTCCTCCCTCGGCGAAGCAATGAATACCCTCCAGGCGATCACGCGGTATGCGCCGGAAGGGCCTCCCGCCGTAAATACAGCATTTGAACAATGGAAAGCGGCATTGGCGTTCGTCATGCAAACGGTGTAATATACATATATGGGGTTGTGTAAAAAGGCCGGAGGCCTTTCTTTGGCGACTGACGCCGCCAATACACAACCCACTGAAAAACTTGATTACGTCGCTGCAGGCGGCGCGATATGAATAAGATTAAATTGCTGTTGAATAAAATTCCACATTATGTCCAATCCAACACCTGCACCTGTCCGCCTTGTACTGGGGGATCAAGAATTCTTCCCGGGTATCGGCCGGATCCTTTTTGAAGGACGGGAGAGCGATAACCCGCTGGCCTTTCGCTGGTATGACGAAAACCGAATGATCGGTGGTAAAACAATGAAAGAACACCTGCGCTTTGCCGTCGCCTGGTGGCACTCTTTTTGCGGCAATGGCAGCGACCCTTTTGGCGCACCTACCCGGATTTTTCCCTGGGCCGCTATATCCGATCCGATCGAACAGGCACGGCAGCGCATGGATGCGGGGTTCGAGTTTATTACCAAGATGGGGATACCATATTATTGCTTTCACGACTTTGACCTGGTGGCCGAAGGGGCTACGATAGGGGAGAGTGCACTGCGGCTCGGGCAGATCACCGATTATGCCCTGGAAAAGCAGCGGGCTAGCGGGGTAAAAGTCCTCTGGGGTACGGCATCGCTGTTTACCCACCCCCGCTATATGAACGGCGCTGCGACCAACCCCGACTTCAATGTCGTGGCCTGGGCGGGAGCACAGGTCAAAAACGCCCTCGATGCCACAATCAAACTGGGGGGCGAAAATTATGTCTTCTGGGGCGGCCGGGAGGGCTACCTCTCCCTGCTCAATACCAATATGCAGCGGGAACTGGAGCACATGGCCCGCTTCCTCCACATGGCCAAAGATTATGCCCGCGCCCAGGGCTTCACCGGTACCTTTTTTATCGAACCGAAGCCGATGGAACCCTCCAAGCATCAGTACGACTTTGACGCTGCTACCGTCATCGGATTTCTTCGGGAATTTGGATTGCAGGACGACTTCAAACTCAACATCGAAGTTAACCATGCAACGCTTGCCCTGCATACGTTCCAGCACGAGCTACAGGTGGCCGCCAACGCCGGTATGCTGGGCAGTATTGATGCAAACCGGGGCGACTACCAGAACGGCTGGGATACCGATCAGTTCCCGGTGAATGCTTATGAACTCACAGAGGCCATGCTGGTCATCCTTGGTGCCGGCGGTTTCCAGGGCGGAGGAATTAATTTTGACGCCAAAATCCGGCGCAACTCCACCGACCCCGCAGATTTGTTCTATGCCCATATTGGCGGTATGGATACTTTCGCCCGCGCTCTGCTCGCCGCAGATGCCATCCTCCGCGAATCGCCCTACCTCGAAATGCGCAAAGACCGCTATCGCTCCTTCGACGATGGGCCGGGGAGGGATTTTGAATTGGGAAAATTGGATCTGGAAGCACTCTACGCTATCGCCGGGGCAAATGGGGAGCCCACTCCTGTCAGCGGCAAACAGGAGCTGTTCGAAAATTTATTGAATAAATATCTTTAGGCTGATCATATTTTGTAATTGTCCGGTTAACCATGGATTTTTGAAATTGCAGCACCCTGATTGCGGATATGCAGGGTAGTCACTGCGTTTTCACCAAAGACATTTTCCATGAGCAGGGTATATTTTTTAATGGTGTTTGCCGGTAGAAAAGTCAGGATGGTACCGGCGAACCCTCCGCCATGGACACGGCACGCGCCTTCGCCAATGGACGCGATAAAACGCTCGCTGAGGGCGAGGGCAAGGGAGACGCCTTGCTCGCGGGGCTGAGCGGGCGGATACCCGTTTTGAAGCCAGCGGAAAGAGGAGGCACCAGATTCGCGCACCAGGGAAAGGAACCCGCGGAAATCGCCTGATTCCAGCGCTGCGACCTGTGCCTCAACGCGTTGATTTTCTTCAAGGAAATGCATGGCGCGCAGGATGGCCCGGTCGCCACAGCGTTGGCGCAAAAGGGGTAGATTTTCCATCAGTGCTTCCCAGGTGATTTTTCTTAGCCAGGGCTGCCCTAGTGCGCGGGCAATGGCCTTCATCTCTGCCGGCACCGCTGCATAATCTGCGGTGAGGTCGGCATGGTTGCCCCCTGTGTTGACTACTGCCAGTCGGTAACCTGTAGCGGCAAAATCGAAGGCTACCTCCCGGATGCAGGCCTGGATGGGGTCTTCGAAATCTATATAGACGATACCGCCAATGGCGCAGGCGGTCTGGTCCATCAATCCACAGGGCTTGCCAAAATAGGAATTCTCGGCATACTGCCCAATCTGCGCAATCGTCGCGGGGGGGATAGCACCTCCATTATAGAGGTGGTTGAAAATTGTGCCAATAAGGACCTCAATAGAAGCGGAAGAACTGAGGCCGGAGCCATGCAGCACTTCGCTGTGGATCCAGGCGTTGAAGCCTCCGGTGGAATATCCAAGCTCCCGGAAGCGGGCGGCGATTCCGCGGATCAGCGCTGTGGTGCTGCCAGCTTCGCCAGGCACCGCTTCCGGTTGCCCGAGGTTTACCCGGTATGGGCCGGGATAACCCTCAGAATAAACAGTGATCCAGGGGTTACCCGAACTCCCGGCAGCAGCTACGGCATCCAGGTGGATACTGCCGGCAAGTACCCTGCCCTGATTGTGGTCGGTATGGTTGCCGCCAATTTCCGCCCTGCCCGGTACGCTGAAAAAGCACATCGGAGGGGAATCGAAATACCGGGTATATGCGGCCCCGATACGCGCATAGCGGGCACGCTGATGCGCATGGTATTCCATCGGATATAATGCCTCCCATATCATAGTATTGCGTTTTCACACATCGGCAAAGCAACTGCATTGAATATGCCCGCGTCAGCTGCTTCGCGATGCCCTTTGCCTGCACCGCAGTTTACCTGGGGTAGTTACTTCCACTGTTGTTGCGTTCGCCACCCCCTGCACCGGCAAGATTGCGGAAGGTGTAGGTAAACCCAAGGGTGAAATAGCGTCCCAGCGAGAGCGTGCGCTCGTTGAGCGTGTAGTTGAGATCATTGACGATATTGATGCCCTGGTTGCGGTTGAGCAGGTCAAATACCGACAGGCGCAGTTGCCCTTTCTGGTCTTTCATCACAAAAACGTTCATATATGCGTTCCAGATCGGGATATCGGTATTGAAGTCATCCGTGATTCCTGTATAGACGGCATAGTTCATATTGGTACCGATGTTGAACCTGTTTTTGACTATGGGCACCATGACATTCGCTGTATAGGTGTGGTTAATGAAGTCGCGGTTTTGCTCAGTGGCTACGGAATAGGTAGTATGTGTAAAGCGCAGGCGCGCCCCGAGCGACCAATCCACGAGTTCCTTGCGGTAATTTTCCAGACGGAGCCCTACGTTAGGAATGCTGTTAATGGTCCAGTTCGATTTTGTATCAATGAAAGTAACCCCGCGGCTCCAGTTATACCCCAGATCGAGATTGATATTCATCTTGATGGGGCGGATGCGGGTACCAAAAGAGAAACTGCTATTGAGGCGGTAGTCGTCATCTACGTTTACCGGTTTAGTGGTCGTTACAAAATTATTATCAATGGTCTGAGCGTTGCGGATGCGGTCCTTGGTGTAGGTAAAGTTCAGAAAACCAAAGATATTGGTGAAGTTAAACTGATTGAAGGAGCCGATGTTGAGAAATGCGGAATGGGAGTATTCCGGCTTGAGGTTGGGATTGCCTTCATAGATACTGAGCGGGTTGGTATTGTCGGCTACCGGCTGTAGTTGCTGGATAGAGGGCTCCTGGATATTGGTACGGTAGTTCATGTTGATGAACTTGGAGGGCTTGAACTGCCAGCGCATACGGAAATTGGGCAGGACGGCGGAGAAGTCTCGGCGGATTACGGTCTCACTGAGCAGCAGGGTGCCATCAAGGAGGCTTTGCTGGTAGTTGGCGCCGAGAGAGGCATTTAATTTTTCATTGGCAAAGCGCCAGTTGAGCCCGCCCTGGTGGTAACTGAACGCGACTTCATATTGGTTGGTCAGCCCGACGTTGAGTTCCGGCTCAATAAAACCGAAATAATCGTACACTTCCCGGTTGAAATCGTTATTGTTGAGCTGGTAGTTATAGACGAATTCGAGGAAGTGGCTGCCGCCGGCAGGTTCCACAAAGGAAAAGCGGCCTCCGTAATTAAAGCGGTTATTGGTTTGGAGGAAATTCTGGTTCAGGGTATCCCTTCGTGGGATTCCGGTGAAAAAGCCGTTGAAGGAATTGTTGAATCCATCGGAGTCATCATTGCCTGCCGCGAGGGTAAGGTTAGCGGAGAAATTCCTGCCGCGCTTGCCGAAGCGCTTGCGGTAGAGGAGGTTGGTGTTGAGGTTGAGGTTTGTGCCATCGGAGGTGTTGTCGCGGTTACTTTCGTTCGTCAGTTTCTGGAAGTTGTTGAGGCTTTCCGAGGTGCTGAGCATGGAGTAGTCGGTATTGGAGAAACTCCCCCTTGCTACGATACGGATATTCTGGGTGGAATCAATTTTATGTTCCAGGGTGAGGTTGATGCGGTGGCTACCGGTGATTGTAGTTTGGTCGCTGGTATTATTGGTGAAAAAGCTGCTGTTGTTCAGGAAAGTCTCCTGGGCGCTGATGCGGTTGAAGTTGCGGTCGGCCAGGGAGAAAAAGTAGCTGCTTTGCAGGTCTGTTTTTCCGCCAATACTGCGGTTGAAATTTAAGCCTCCGGCATAGGTTTCGATAAACCCGGTGCTGGGGCCACCGGAAATCGGGATTCCGGAGCTATTGCCGCCGCCGAACCCGCCGCCGCCGCCGCCGAAGCTCATTACCCGCATCATGGAACTACCGCCGCCGGAGCCGCCCCTTCCACCACCACCACCACCGGTGAACCCGATATACTCGTCCATGGTGAAGCCTTCCTGGTTGGTATTGTTGCCCATACCGATGAAGGAGACCTGCTGGTTTTTGCTGAAACTGTTGATGGAGAGCTTACTTTCGAAGCGACCCTGCTCACTGGAGGGCAGATCGGGGGCGGGGCCGCCAGCCACAGTCGCATTCCCGAAATATCCCCTCCTTCGATCAGCGCGCAGGGAAATATTAATGGTTTTCTCGCGGTCACCGTCATCTACCCCCGAGAATTCGGCCTGATCGGAGAGTTTATCGAAAATCTGAACTTTGTCAATGGCATCTGCAGGAAGGTTTCGGGTAGCCATTTTGGGGTCCCGCCCAAAAAATTCTTTCCCGTCCACGAGGATACGTGTGACGTTCTGCCCCTGGGCTTTTACCGTTCCGTCGGCTTCTACCTCTACGCCGGGAAGGCGTTTCAGGAGGTCTTCCACAACGGCATTCGGCTGCGTTTTGAATGCGACGGCGTTATATTCTACCGTATCTTTCCTGATATTGAGTGGGTTAGCTTCTCCTTCCACGACTACCTCCGAAAGTACTTCGCTTTGTTGTTCGAGCCGGATACTGCCCGCATCTATGCTTTCTTCCGCACCACTGATACTGATCGCTTTCTGGAAATTCTGGTAGCCCAGGAAGGAGATTTGCAGAATATATTCCCCTTTTCCGGTTTTAGATAGGGCAAACTCCCCTTTATCGTCCGTGAGCGCGAATGTCGTGAGCACCGAATCAGTGGCCTGGAGTAGCATCACCGTGGCCATGGGCAGTGGGTTGTTTTCGTTATCTTTTACTATACCCTTAATACTGGCCGATTTGTTCTGGGCGAACGCAGTCGCCACAAACAGGAACAGAAGTGGCACAGTAGATAAAATTGATTTCATAAAATACTTTTATTAAAAAAATTACGACGATTGTTAGCACTTTGAAGGGGTTGTGTGAAAAGCTCCGAAAGCAATATTCTTTGGCGTCAAATACTTCCAAAGGACTTGGGAGCCAACCTCTCCAAGAAAAATATTCACATTCCCATCTTTCGATGCAAAGGTAAAGCCCTAACAATTGTCGGACGGTTAAGTTGGATTGATTTAAGGTTAAAAAAGGTTAAGGTGGGCTTTTGTTTTTCAGGCCACTTCAATATTGTCCTGGAAAAAGAGTTTCCCGGTATCGAGGTCGAAGGCACAAAGGGCGCCCATGCTGGTATCGTAGGAATAGACACAGCCGGCATCAATATTGAGCACGCGCCGCAGGGGCAATTGGCGCGCCATGGCGGTGATGGCAGATTTCCCGATGGGAGTGTGGCCATGGACGATCAGCCTGGGCCCGAGCCATTCGTATTGAATGCTGGAATACCAGTTGCGGATCCAGATCATCTCATTTTCGCCCTGGAGGGGGTCCTGTAGATTGAAATTCAGCCCGGCATGTACGAGGACGTAATCGGGGATTTCCAGGTATAGCGGAAGGTCGTTAATGAAGCGGAGGTAGGGTTCAGGGATATCGCGAGGATTTGTGGTGCCGAAGCTGAGCAGGGATTCTACGCCGCCATTGGACAAAAAAACCGGGAGGTGCCGTGGGTTTGCGATGGCATTTAAAAGCATCTGCTCGTGGTTGCCGCGCAGGCAAAATACCTGTTGCCCGCGCTCCCTGAGCGCGATAATGCAGTCAATAACCCCTTTGGAATCCGGTCCGCGGTCAATATAATCACCGAGCAGGAAGAGCTGATCTTCTTTTTCCAACGACAAGCACTCCAACAGCGATTCAAACGTTCTCAGACATCCGTGGATGTCGGATATAGCGAAACGGCGCATAATAAAAGAGGTTTAGATCCTGAATAACGGGGTTAGCGTATCATCGGATCAGGGATACATCGCCCCTCCGGACAAATTCCTGCCCATCCGGGAAGCGCAAAACGATATTATAGACATATACTTCTGAAGGAGCTTCTTTGCCACCAATTTTGCCATTCCAGCCATTGGCTTTATCGTCGTTGTTATAGACGAGCTGGCCCCAGCGGTTCCATACCCGGAATTCAATGATATCCACATTACCTGTGAAAACGACGTTGAAAAAATCGTTGGTACCGTCGCCATCCGGAGTGAAGGCGTTGGGCACGTCAAATTCGGGCAGCTTTACCCGTATCGGCGGCGTGACCGAGGTGACCTCGCAACCATTGGTGGTGCGGATGGTCAGGGTATAGGTTGTCGGGTCTTTAGTAGGCTTATGGGTCACGCTGTTGCCGGTGCCCGGGATATCCACGCCGTTTGCTTTCCAGAGATAGGTGACCCCACTGGGATTAGGCGGCGTGGTAATTGCACCTACTGTGATGGAATTCCCCAGCGGCAGGCCTTCCGCTGGCGCTTCCGGCGGGTTGTAAGTGAAACCGTTGATGACCGGCACCTGGTCAACGGTGACGACCACGGATTTCGTGATCGTGCCACAGTTTTGCCCCCAGGTATAAATCATATTGAATACGGTCGTCTGGCGGAGGTTATTGACCGTGACGGTGGGGCCTGCGCTGGAACTCTGGCCGTTGTTCCAGGTCCATAGAAAGCTTTGATTTACCCCTGATGCTGCGGATCCCGTAGCGGTAAGGGTGATATTCTGCCCCGGGCAGAGGCGCTGTGCGGCAGGCACAGTCACATCGGAAGGCTGTATGACGTTGATGGTGGTCGTTACACTGACCGCAGGGCAATTGCCGCGCTGTGCAGTGAGGGTATAGGTCGTATTGGTCGTGGGTGCGACCCTCAGACGGGCGATCCGGGCATCGAGGGCGGGGATTTGCGGGGATACCCACCGGTAGCTTACCCCTGGCTCGGGATTGGCGAGGAACAGGGTGATCGAATCCCCCCGGCAGATTGTCGGGTTGATGGGTACGGGCGTCTGTGGGACGCTCAGCACAGTGATATTGACCGATTTGGAAGTGGGGCAGCCCTCTTCTGTAACGGTAATGGTATAGGCCGTTGAGTTGATGGGGGTGACACGGGGGTTTTTACACTCCAGGCAGGATATATTTTGTTCAGGGCTCCATTTGATATCGCCTTTACCTTCGAAGGTGGCCAGGAGTTGTACGCTCTCCCCGGGGCATATCACCGGATCGGCGGGCGTTATCGTGATGACCTTAGGTTTGATGACCGGAATGAGGATCTCCGCGGTATCAATACAGCCGCCGATACGTGTCTCCCGGAAATACAGGGTGGTATCCTGGGTGGTAATGACCATATTCCAGAGGCTGTCCGGCGTTTCGAAGCCTTTACTGGGGAACCATTTGTGTTTGATCCCGGGAAAAAGGAAAGGTTCAAAGGTTTCGGATTTGAGGGTCACGACCTGCCCCTGGCAATAGACCTCTTTTTTTGGATCGGATTCGATTCGGAGCGCTGGCAGGGAATCCACTTTTACAAAAACAGAATCCACGATCCGGCACCCTCCGCTGACGAAGGTGGCATAATACGTCGTATTGATTTTTGGTGCCACGTCCACGCTGAGCTTCAGGGTGTCCCGGAGGCTGCCATCGGCGGATGACCAGCGCAGTCCTGCGCCGCTACCGGTATTGGTAGTGGCCGACAGCTTCAGCGTTGAACCGAGGCAGTGTTCTACGGTATCTGCCTGGGCAAGGTCCACCCTCGGTGGGGCGATGGTCACCGTGACTGTTTGCCGGACTTCGCAGCCGGTCAGGTTAAGGACAGCGGTATAAGTCGTGGTGAAGGATGGCGTAGCGGTCACCAGCTCCCGGTCCGTGGAGCTTAGCCCATCGGCAGGGCGCCAGGTGAGGCCAAAGCCACGGGTATTGGTATTCGCTTTCAGTCGTACCGGTGTACCCCTGCATACGGACAGGGTGTCGGGCAAAGTCAGGGTCAGGGTGGGGCGGGTAAAAATGACGGTTGCCGTATCCGTGAGACGTTTCCCGCCTATTATTCCACTCAGCACGATCCGCAGCACCCTGCCGCCGGGCCCTTTTACTTTGACTGTATCCTTTTGTGGGGTAGCCAGCAGGGTATCCGGGGAAGACCACTGGTACCCGGTACCGCCCGTAGCGAGCAGGAGCTGGGTACTATCGGAACAGGCATATATCGTGTCGGCGTCCGGAAAAATTTTGATAGACTGTGCACCCAGTGGCGATATGCCCGGGAGGCCCAAAACGGCGATTGCCAGTAAGACGGAAAGCCGGAAGAGTCGCTTCATCTGCATAATTTTTTCGATATTGCGAAAGGTAGTGATTCCCGTTCAATAACAGGGAATCTAAGCGTTAAAATAACGTGGCCGGATTATTTTTCGTTCACACATTTTTCCAGGGCATCCCTCACTTCCCCGATTTGGACATAACCAAAATCGTTTCCCCAGCTATGGTTGATGTAATTAATGATATTGGCGATTTCGAAATCGCTTAATTTCGGGATTGCCGGCATGGGTTGCCCGGGGGCCTGCCCATTGACGGCGGGGCTGCCCGCCAGCCCGTAGCGGATCGCACAGGCCACTGCGCCGGGCTGTTTTGCGACCAATTCCGAACCTACAAGCGCCGGGATGTTCCCGCCCAACCCACTGCCATCGGGCATGTGGCAATTGGAGCAGAAATTCGCATACAGGATTTCGCCCTGCCGGAAAGACTTTTTTCCGCAGGAGCCGGAGAGTCCCGCAGTAATGGCGAACAGCAAAAGGGTAGCCTTCCAGACCGTTATTGCCTGCAAGCGGAATCTCTTAGGGTGCATGATCAGTACGTTTTGGTCATCGCTGTCGGGATGACCAGGATGAAATCGCCCTTGTTTTTATTTTCTGCCGAGAGGCTGGTGATATTCTCCTGTTCTACACTGGAGATGGTAACGAATTCCGCCCTTGGGGCATATTTTTTGAGGTACCATACCGTCCCCTCTTTACCATCGGAGTGATATGAACCGTTGAAATGGATGAACAACCTCCCTTTTTCCAGGTGCTGTGCGATGAAATATCCCATCGTGGCATCTTTTGAAGCCTGCGATTTCGGGAAATTCTCATTTGCGCCGCCACCGCCATGGCCGGCCATCATTTCCATCATCTGCTGGTAGCCGGGGAGTTTTAAATCCACTTCGATCGGGAGCGGCGCGATGAGCGATTTCCCTGCATCCGATATCTGGCCCAGGGACTCCAGTCCGCTGCGAAAAACCAGGTTGGCATAGCGCCTGGGGATATTGGTGCCGATAAATGCGATTTTCTTTGATTTGGCAAATTCTACCAGGGGTTTGTAGTCCGTGGCGTAATTTTTCCACAATTTGGCCTCTTCTTCAAAATTTTTCTGGGAAATCTGCCCGGCGAGGTATTCGTCGAGCAGCAACTGGTCATCCCGCTCAAACATCTCCGCTCCGAGGGTTAGCTTACCATTTTTCCGGTCGAACAAATCCCGCGTCGCCTCCAGTTGCAGCCAATGGCAGACAGGGTTGTTGTGTTGTTCTCCGAAAAACAAAACATCGGCCTTCTGCGCAGCTTTGAGCAAATCGCCATATTCGGCTTCCTTGCCGTCGGCATGGAAAAGCCGGTAGGCAGGTTTGTCCTGTGCGCCTAATAAAATCGAAAAAAACATCGTCGGGAAGAACATCCATTTTTTCATTGTAAAGCTTTTTGGCTGCGGTCGTCGCGTTTTTCCGCGTTTTAACCGCAAATTTTCACAAAAGTAATGATTTTGCGTAAAAGACTGCTGATCAAAAAACCAATGTACCTATATCGTGTTAAAGAAATACTGGTTACAAGAGAAAAAAACCGGTACTTTATTTATGGACCGCAAAGCGATAGTTTGGTTTCGGAACGATCTTAGGTTGCACGATAATGAGGCGCTCACAGAAGCACTCCGGCACACCACTGAAGTATATCCGGTTTTTGTATTCGACGAGCGCGTATTCCTGGGGCGCACGCGCTTTGGGTTCAGAAAAACCGGTAGCTTCCGTACAAAGTTTATCATCGAAAGTGTCCATGACCTGCGCATGTCCCTGCAGGCCCTGAATGGGGAGCTGTATGTCCGCGTAGGTAAACCGGAAGAGGTCATCGCCCAGATCGTGCGCGAAACGGGTGCGAGCTGGGTATTCTGCAACCGGGAAAGGACCCGCGAGGAAGTGGAAGTACAGGATGCCCTCGAAAAAAATATCTGGGCACTGGGGCAGGAAGTCCACTTTTCACGCGGTAAAATGTTGTATCACACCGCCGACCTTCCCTTCCCCGTTCAGCATACCCCGGATGTATTCACGCAATTCCGGAAAGAATTGGAAAAATTCGTCCATGTAAGGGATCCCCTGCCTGCGCCCACCCAGCCCTTTGCCCAGCGCTCCTGTACCCTCGAGCCAGGCGAAGTCCCGACGGTCGAGGATCTGGGCCACGAGCCCTTCGGCGAAGACAACCGCGCAGCCCTGCGTTTCAAAGGGGGCGAATCGGAAGGGCTGAAGCGCCTGCAGTATTACCTGTGGGAAAGCAACCTCGTGAAATCTTACAAGGATAGCCGGAACGGGATGCTCGGCGGCGATTACAGCTCTAAATTCAGCCCGTGGCTGGCCAATGGTTGCCTTTCCCCGAAACAAATCTATAAGGAGTTAAAACGCTATGAGGCAGACAGAGGCGGCAACGAATCCACCTACTGGCTCTTCTTCGAATTGATGTGGAGGGACTTCTTCAGGTTTATGGGCAAAAAGCACGGCGATAAAATATTCCTGAAAGGCGGCCCCAAAGGCCAGGCCGACCCACGCTGGCAGGACGACCCCGTCCGCTTGCAGCGTTGGATTGACGGAGAAACGGGTATCCCCTTCATTGATGCCAATATGCTGGAATTAAAACATACAGGGTTCATGTCTAACCGCGGCCGGCAGAATGTGGCCAGCTTTCTCGCGAAAGACCTGTTCGTGAACTGGCAGATGGGGGCCGAATATTTCGAGTCTATGTTGCTCGATTACGACCCCTGTAGCAACTACGGCAACTGGAACTATGTGGCAGGGGTGGGGTCCGACCCCCGCGAAAACCGCTATTTCAATATCCTTACCCAGGCCCGGCGCTATGATCCCGATGGCACCTATGTCAAACACTGGATCCCCCAGCTCGCCCCCCTCCCGCCCGAAAAAGTCCACCAGCCTGAACTGCTCTCTTTCTCGGAGCAACAATCCCTCCGGGTGCATATCGGCGGGAATTATCCTAAACCGCTGGTCAATACCCGAAAATGGCAAAAAGGATGAGTGTTTTGCCGCCTCCGGCAGCAAAAGAAAGTTTCGGGCGAACACTGTTTTCGATGATTTTACTTCGCAAAATCATCGAAAACAGTGTTCGCCCGAAATATTATTTGGCGACCTCAGCCGCCAAATGAAGGCCTCCGGCCTTTTTACACAACCCCAAATATTCGCTCGCAGCGAATACCGCCAAGGGATTTGTGAGTCGGCTTCATCTGAAAATATTATTTTGCCGCTGAAGGCGGCAAAATGAAGGCAGTGACGAAAAGGAAATTCCGGCATCCTATTGCATATATCCAATAAATATTGGTATTTTTATCAAAAATCAACCTCATGAAAAAGGTGTTTTCCCCATTTTACGTCAGGCTGACAGCAATCCTGACGCTGCTCGTGACCGTACTTTCCTGTGCGGTGAACCCCGTAACTGGTAAAAAAGAACTGATGTTCATGAGCGAAGAGGCAGAGATCGCCATGGGCTTCCAATACGACCCGGAGGTGGTTGAGACATTCGGGCTTTACGAGGATGCGCGCCTGCAGGCGTTCATCAGCGAGAAAGGGGGGCAGATGGCGGGTATTTCCCACCGTCCGCAGCTCAAGTATAGTTTTAAGGTACTCGACTCCCCGGTAGTAAATGCCTTCGCCGTGCCGGGAGGGTACGTCTATTTCACCCGGGGCATCCTGGCACATTTCAGCAACGAGGCGGAGTTTGCAGGGGTGCTCGGTCACGAAATCGGGCATATTACGGCGCGGCACGGTGCCCGCCAGCAAACTACGCAGATGCTTGGGCAGCTCGGACTACTCGTGGGGATTGTCATTTCCAAAGATTTTGCACAATTTGCAGATACGGCTTCAGACCTTCTGGGCGTCCTGTTCCTCAAATTCAGCCGGGAACACGAAACAGAGTCCGACCGGCTCGGCGTGGAGTATTCCACCAAAATCGGTTATGATGCGCACAAAATGGCCGATTTCTTCCAAACCATCAAGCGGCTCAGCGGCGATGAGGGCGGGTTGCCAACTTTCCTTTCCACCCACCCGGACCCCGTGGACCGGTACAATAGTGTCGGAAAATTAGCGGACGAGTGGCAGTCTAAGACCAACAGTACAGCTTTTGCCGTAAACCGCGACGAATACCTCCGCATGATTGACGGGATCGTCTATGGCGAAGATCCCCGGCAGGGATATGTCGAAAATAATGTGTTCTACCATCCCGAACTCCGCTTCCAGTTTCCCCTGCCTGCCGGATGGAAAGTCGAGAATATGCCGACAGCGGTGCAAATCGCACCGGCAGATGGAAAAGCATTGCTGCTGTTTAATTTTGCTATGGAAAAAGACCTCGCCTCCGCCGCCCAGGCAACAATAACAAAGGACTCCCTTCGCCTGATTGACCGCAGGGAACTGACGGTGAACGGTCTGGATGCTATCGTCATGAATGCCGAACTTCCTAAACCTGAGGAAAATACCGCGATCCGCCTGCTGATTTACCTGATCCAGCATCAAAATAATATCTATCGCTTCTACGGCATGTCGTACGCACAGGATTTCGGCACCTATCGCCTCCTTTTTCAAAATACGATGCAGGGCTTCCAGGGCCTGACGGATTATTCAAAAATCAACGTCCTGCCCGAGCGGATTAAAATCCGGGAAGTCGCCGTCTCCGGTACCCTGGCAGATGCCTTCCGCTATTTTAATGTGGACCCTCAACGATTCAATGAACTGGCGATTGTCAACGGAATGGAACTCACCAGCCCGGTATCGGGCGGGATGCTGATAAAAACAGTCGTCCGGTAATGAAAATACAACCCCTGTTTTTCTTGGTAGCATTGACCATCCTGCCGGCCTACGGACCGCTGTGCGCCCGGCAGGCCCCGCTGCTGCCCTCAGATTCGTTCACCGTCTGTTTTTTTTTGCTGGAAGACTGCATGATTACCCAGGCCTACACCGATGTCATGCAATCGTTGTATAACGAGTATGCCAACGATAGCATCGGCTTCTGGGGAGGTTTTCCCAATCCAGTCTCTGCGGATACTTCCGTGAAGGCATTCGTAAAAAAGTACGGGCTGCCATTTACCTGCTCAATCGAAGGGGCTGATCAACGGGCCAGGGCCTTTGGGGTGACGGTGACCCCTGAAGTTGTCGTGTTTGACGAAACTGCGGGCAGGGTGCTTTATCAGGGCAGGATAGATAACCTTTTTGAACGGGTGGGCAAGCGCCGTAGGGTCGTAACCCTCCATGAGCTGAAGGATGCACTGGATGCAATACGTAATAATATCCCCGTACCTGTTGCCCGTACGACTGCAGTGGGCTGTTTGCTGAATTAAAGTATTGACTGAAAACTCAATCCAAATGCGGAATTTATACTTTTTCCTGCTGACCAGTGTCGGGATGCTGTCGCAATCGGAGGCTTCCTCCCAGACGCCTACCTGGGCCGAGGATGTTGCCCCGATTGTCTATAAGCACTGCACCTCCTGCCATAGGAGAGGGGAGATCGGCCCATTTCCCCTGACGAGCTACCAGGAGGCTGTCGGTTGGGGGCAGATGATCCGGTACGTGACAGGGATACGCTATATGCCGCCCTGGAAACCCGATGAAAAATTTGGGGCCGAATATATAGGGGAGAATTATCTCAATGATCAGCAGGTCGCAACAATCAAAGCCTGGGTGGACGGTGGGATGCCACGGGGTAACATCGCCAGGGAGCCGGCTGCACCGGTATTCCCGGAAGGTTCACAGATCGGTAAGCCGGACCTGGTCCTTTCATTTGCAAAAAAACATATCCATATCGGAGATAATAAAGACGAATACAGGTATTTTATAATCCCTACCGGCCTTAAAGAATCCAGAGACCTCGTAAGCCTTGAGATGCGGCCCAGCAACCGGAAAATCGTCCACCATGCGCTGATCTGGGCAGATACGACCGGTATCGCAGCAGTATTGGATGCATTGACTCCGGACTATGGCTACGCCCCCCCCGGCAACCTGATCAACCTCGCACAAGTGAGCCTGGCAAGCCTGCAGCTCCCCGGGTATGCCCCAGGCTCAAGACCGCACGTCTTCAGCAATGGTATGGCCGTAAGACTGCCCCCCAACAGCGACCTTGTGGTACAGGTACATTACGCACCAACTACGACCAATGAGCCCGATTCTTCTACATTCAACCTGTTCTTCGCAGATAAGCCGGCAAAACGTTACATCAATGCCTTTGCCATGCTGACCGGCACGCTGCGCAACGGCCCCTTTGTCATCAACGCGAATACCGTGAAGGAATTCCATGGGGTATATAAAACGCCCATTGACATCAGTCTGGTCGGAATTGCCCCGCACAGCCATCTCCTGGGGAAAAACTGGCGTGTTTTTGCAATTACACCTGCCAGGGACACGATACCGCTGGTCCACATCCGCGACTGGGATTTTAATTGGCAAGGGGCGTATTATTTTAAAAAAATGAAATACCTGCCCAAAAATACCGAGATACACGCTTATGCCACTTATGACAATACCACCAATAACCCGCTCAACCCCAATAATCCGCCCAAAAAGGTGACCTGGGGCGAGGGGACGACGGATGAAATGTACTTTCTCCCCATCGCTTTTGTCCCGTATGAACCTGGAGATGAAAATCTTAATATGGACAGCCTCGCGACAAGAGCAACCGAGGTGTTCCATTTTAGTGAGGATAAATTATATCCGATCGCACCGAACCCCGTACGGGGGCCTTTGCGTATCGGATTTACACTTGCCAATGCTGCCGATGTCACCCTCGAAATCTACGATATGCAGGGCCGCCTGGTCGAAGCCCTCATCCCCGGCCTGAAGGTTATGCCGGGCCAGCATACGCTCGATTGGGACTCTTCCAGACTGCCAGCAGGCGTGTATCAGGCCGCTTTACGCGTTAAAGGTAAACTGCAGGCGCAAAAGATCGTGGTCCCCTGACCGGCCCCACCTCCCGGAAGCCGTCTGAGGCAGCATAAAGGCCCTCTCCTCCTACAGTAGGGGTCTCATATACGCCATTTTCTGTACTACGGAGACCGCCGCAATCTCGCCGCTGTTATTCCGGTCACGAACGATAATCCTGACCAGTACAATCCCTTTTTTGCCCGGCGAGGTAACGACGATTTCCCCGGGCAGCGGCGTATATTCCTGGCCTTTCCGGATAATGATAAGATCGGCTTTCGTCCCTTTGACCTGTTTATTGTTGAGGACATAATAATTGTCCGTATTCCAGCCATACAGCGACAGCGACCAATAGTTGCCCGTAGTCGGGATTTCGCAATGAATACGCACGGGATGATCGGAAACGTCATAAAAGCCAAAGGAGGTTGCGATATCCGGGTTGTCAATAGGGACTTTATCCGTTCCTGCCATGCGTATTGACGCGTGGAAGAGCTGGTTGACCTTTTCTGACCGCCAGTTGCCGGAGGTACTGAAAACGCTGGACAGCAAACGGTTGGTCACCAGGTGCGGGATTGCGACCATTGCTCCGAAATGGAGGACTGCGCCGAGCACCAGGGTCAACGCCCCCCAAAACAATATTTTTTTCATCGGCAATTGATTTTGGTGATTGTTGGGAGTTCGGCAGCGGCGATGTTATTGCGGAATGCATCGGAGGGGCCGTAGCATCGGAGGCAAAGCGCCAATTGGCCCCCTTTCTGGCAACTGGGGAGCCAGTTCATGTATTTTGCCTCGGGGGTGAGGTAGATTGTGAAAGTATAGTTATTGGTAAATTCCGCGGTATTTGAGTTCAGAGAATAGCGGTTGATCGGATTGTTGATAAAATGCAGGTCTTCATAAGCGGCGATACTCCACCAGCGGGCGTCGGGTTCGGCGCCCTCGATTTTATAATCGCAGTTGCAGTCGAGCGTTTGACCTTCGCTATCTTCAAAAGCCAGAAAATAGATTACCTCCGAGCTGTTGAGCGCCCAGGGGGCATTGAGGGCTACCCAGGCGCGCAGGTAAGTGTCGGCCTTCCCGCTGCCGGTCTCGGCGTTGGTTTGCCATGGGCCGATCGTTATTTTTCCCTTACCGCTGTTTTTCAATGCCAGGGAAGTCGCTCCGGTGGCAAGCAGGCAGGCCAGTAAGACGCTGATAATCGGGAAAAGGTATTTTTTCATTTATTACCAGGTTGAACGATCTCGAAATCCTCTTTTTTCTTGCTGTCTGCGACCATTTTCCGAACGTCGGCGAGGAGTTGTTTTGCATCGAATACCACGCCGTCCTTGATGGTATATTTTACCCCGCCGGTACGCACGACTTCATTATTTTCGTTGAGCTGGACGGCGCCGGTGCCATACAGCACCTGCAGGTTTTGCAGGGGGTTAGCATCCACTACGACCATATCGGCGAGCTTGCCCACCTCTACGGTGCCGATTTTATCGGCCACGCCCAGCGCTTCGGCACCATTGAGGGTAGCGGAGCGGATGACCTCGAGCGGATGGAAGCCGGCTTCGCGGAGCATTTCCAGCTCCCGGATATAGGCAAATCCGTAGAGTTGGTAGATAAACCCGGAGTCTGAACCGGCGGTTACGCGGCCACCGCGGTTTTTAAATTCATTGACGAAGGCCATCCAGAGGCGGTAATTTTCTTTCCAGGACACCTCTTGTTCGGTGCCCCAGGAGTGCCAGTAGGAGCCGTGGGAGATACGGCTGGGCCAGTAGAAGCGCCAGAGGGAGGGAAGGGTATATTCTTCGTG
>Ga0209985_10000316_pt1 | contig 54166 bp, 52 predicted proteins | sample NOAtaG_FD_187305 | JGI IMG/M metagenome (GOLD analysis project Ga0209985, IMG submission 187305) | Freshwater lake microbial communities from Lake Erie, under a cyanobacterial bloom - NOAA_Erie_Diel6S_1000h metaG (SPAdes) (version 2) | ecosystem: Environmental > Aquatic > Freshwater > Lake ... | reverse complement strand
ACCCACGGTGTCGCCGGCCGCGAGCTGCTGGGTCGCGATCAGCTGCGAGCGCAGCGTCATCGCCGGGCGCAGGTCCCAGTGACGGATGTCGTGCTCGGGGAAGTCCGGCGCGCTGCCGTAGCTCAGGATGCCGGCACGCACCCAGTCGCTGTGCACGCCGGGCACCGTGCCATGACGCAGGATCGCGGCGCTGTTGGCCAGGCTGCGTGGGCCCGGCAGGTCATGCGTCGCCTGCTCGAAGGCGGCCAGCTGATGCGCGATGCCGCGTGGGCCGTCGGCGTCCGAAAAATGGGTCGCGAGCACGATGGACTCGACCTGCGGCATCGCATTCAGCCGCGCCCACGCCGAGCGGTAGGCCGCCGGCACGAAGCCCAGGCGGTTCATGCCGCTGTTCATCTTCAGCACCACGGTGTGCGCGCGCTCGGTCTTGTGCCCGGCAAGCCAGTCGATCTGCTCGTTGCAGTGCACCGCGTGCCAGAGGTCGAGCCGGGAGCACAGTTCCAGGTCGCGGGGTTCGAAAACGCCTTCGAGCAGCAGCACCGGTCCGCGCCAGCCGCAGGCGCGGATGCGTTCGGCTTCGGCCAGGTCCAGCAGCGCAAACCCGTCGGCACTGCGCATGCCTGGATAGGCACGTTCGATGCCATGGCCGTAGGCGTTGGCCTTGACGACGGCCCAAAGCCGGGAATCCGGCGCGGCCTGGCGCGCACGCGCCAGGTTGTGCGCCAATGCATCGGTGTGGATCAGGGCTTCGATCGGGCGCGGCATGGTGGGTCCGGATTCTGCGCGAGGCCCGCCGACGCTCCTCGTCCCGCCAAACCCGCGTGCTATAAATCCCGACGACCCGGGCGGATATTGCCCGGGCGCGTTCCGGGCGTCGTGCCGCACATCGACGCTCCCGTTGCCGAAGAGCCTCCTGGAGACACCTGGCCTCGTTGCCGCTCGCGCCCGCCCGGCGACCGAGCGAGAAGCCAATTCGAACGATGAAAAAAGGCTTCTCGACGATCATGTCGGCGCAGTTCTTCAGCTCGCTGGCCGACAACGCCTTGTTGGTCGCGGCCGTCGAGCTGCTTCGGCTGTCCAACGCACCCGCCTGGCAGACACCCGCGTTGGCGCCGATGTTCGCGCTGTTCTATGTCGTGCTGGCGCCCTTTGTCGGCGCGTTTGCCGATTGCATCCCCAAGGGCCGGGTGATGTTCATCTCCAACAGCATCAAGGTCGTCGGCTGCCTGATGATGCTGTTCGGCTCGCACCCCTTGCTGGCCTACGCCGTGGTCGGCCTGGGCGCGGCGGCGTACTCGCCGGCCAAGTACGGCATCCTGACCGAGCTGTTGCCGGCGTCGCTGCTGGTCAAGGGCAATGGCTGGATCGAGGGCCTGACGGTGGCCTCCATCGTTCTGGGGTTTGCCGTCGGCGGCCTGTTGATCGGCCCCAAGGTGTCGGGCTTCCTGCTCGGCATCGACGTGCCGGGCATCGACCTGGGCATCGACATCGCGCCCGAGGCCGCGATCTGCGCGATCGTGCTGCTGTACGTGGTGGCGGCGGTGTTCAACCTGTTCATCCCGCGCACCGAAGCCCCGTTGCAGCCGATGGCCGGCCTGGCCGAGCTGTTCAGCGACTTCTCGGCCTGCAACACCCGGCTGTGGCGCGACAAGCTGGGGCAGATCACGCTGGCCACGACCACGCTGCTGTGGGGCATCTTCGGCAACGTGCGGCTGATCGTCTTCCCGTGGGCGGCGGCGGCCCTGGGCTACACGACGGCCCAGGCCACCAACCTGGCCGGAGCGGTGGTCCTGGGCTCGGTGGCCGGCGCCGTGGTGGCGGCGTCGATCTGCAAGCTCGACCGTGCCACCAACGTCATCCCGCTGGGAATTCTGGTCGGCTTCCTGTTGATCGGCTTGAACCTGATCTCGCACGTCTGGACGGCAGCCCCGTTCCTGCTGATCCTCGGGGCCTTGTGCGGCTTCCTGATCGTGCCGATGAACGCGCTTTTGCAGCACCGCGGCCACAACCTGATGGGTGCCGGGCGTTCGATCGCGGTGCAGAACTTCAACGAACAGGCCTGCATCCTGGCGCTCGGCGCGTTCTACACCGGGATGACCAAGTTCGGCCTGTCGGTGTTCACGGCGATCGCGGTGTTCGGGATGATGGTCGCCGGCACGATGGAGCTGATCCGGCGCTGGCACATCCGCAACACCCAGCGCCATGCACACGAGGTCGAGCGGCTGCTCGCCATCGCGCGAAGCGACACCGGTCATTGAGGCCCGCTTGAACCGACCGGCCGACGGCGGCGCAGGCCTGGCGGCACTGGCGCTTTCATTCAACGCGTTCGCCTGGGGCGTTTCATGGTGGCCGCTGCGCCAGCTGGAGGCACTGGGTCTGCACGCGCTGTGGAGCACGGTCCTTGTCTATTCGCTCGCGCTGGCCACGATCCTGGTCTGGCGCCCGCGGGCCGTGCTGCAGCTGGCCCGCACGCCCAGCCTGTGGTGGCTGGTCGTCGCCAGTGGCACCACCAACGCCGCCTTCAACTGGGCCGTGACGATCGGTGACGTGGTGCGGGTGGTGCTGCTGTTTTATTTGATGCCGTTGTGGGCGGTGCTGTTCGCACGCTGGCTGCTCGGAGAGCCACTCAGCCGTGCCGCGGCGGGCCGTGTCGCGCTGGCGCTCCTGGGCGCGGCCATCGTGCTGTGGCCCGAACAAGGCGGCTGGCCGCTCCCGCGCAGCCTGGCGGAATGGCTGGGCGTTCTCGGCGGTGCGAGCTTTGCGCTCAACAACGTGCTGCTGCGGCGCGAGTCGCATCGGCCCGAGGAGGCGCGCGCCTTCGCGATGTTCCTCGGTGGCGCGACGATCGCCGGCGTGCTGGCGCTGGTTCTGGGTGCCAGCGGCCACGTGCCGGACCCGCCACCCTTGGCCTGGCCTTGGCTGCTGGCGGCCTTTGCCCTGGGCTTGTGGTTCCTGGCCGGCAATCTGGCGCTGCAGTACGGTGCGGCGCGGCTGCCGGCCAACGCCACTGCGGTGGTGATGGTCAGCGAGGTGTTGTTTGCCAGTGTCTCGGCCGTGCTCCTGGGTGCCGGCGTGCTGACGCTGCCGCTGGTCCTGGGCGGCGGCCTGATCGTGCTGGCGTCGCTGCTGGCCGCTCGCGGCTGATGTCTCAGCGCTTGTGCTGGACGATCACGGTCGCCGTGGCGCGGGCCGTAGGTCGACCATCTGCCCCAGCAGGGCCGCAAGTTCGCCTTCGTGCAGCGGTTTGCCCAGGTAGGCATCGCACCCCGCCAGTTCACCCCGGGCGCGGTCGGTCTCGCGGACATGGGCCGACACCAGCACCACCTTCGGGATCGCGCCGCTGGCCGATCCGGCGCCGCGCTTGATCTGCTGGCAGAGCGCCAGTCCGTCGAGCTGGCTGTCACCGCCCAGTTCGACATCCAGGAACACCAGGTCGTGCCTGCGGGCCGCAAGCTTGACCATCGCCTGCTGGCTTGTCGACGCCGTGTCGGTGATGACACCCTGTCGCTCGAGCAGCGACTGCAGGTACTTCAAGGCCAGCAGGCTGTCGTCGATCAACAGGGCCCTTGGGCGGTGCCCGGCCGCACGATAGGACGCTGCGGGCGGCGTACCGGCCACCGGCTCGAGCTCGATGTGGCCGACGCCGGCCTCGGCATGGAGCTGAGCCTCGGAGTGCGGCAAGCCCGCCACGGGGCTGGCAGCGGCAGGCACATCGAGATCCAGATCCGTGCCCGGGGCCGGCACGGCTGGGCTGGGCCTGGCGTCGGCCGGTGCCACCGCGTCCTCACGTCCCCGGCGGTAGGGCTGGATCACGGTACGGACTCGCGGCAGGGCGCCGAAACGCGGTGCTGTCGGCGCGCGTTTCATGGCCCCTTGCTGCACCATGGCGTCGAGCTCACGCAGCACGTGCAGCATGTCGATCGGACGCGGCATCCAGGCCGTGGCGCCCTGCGGCGCACTGGCGCCGACGAACACGGCATCGGCGGCGCGGCCTGCCGCAACCACGACATCGACCGAGGGCGCATGGTCGGCGTCGACCACGACATGGTCGGCCTCTTCGAGCACGGTCACCAGCCCGTAGCTCGGCGTGCGATTGACGGCCAGCCGGAAGTACGCGCTCAGGGTGCTGCGCTCGAAGGTCGAAAAACCGAGGATGGCGACTTTGTACACGGGCGGGTCTGGGCGCGAAGGGCAGGGGCGGTGAGGGTCGGTCGTGGAGCGTCCGATGGTGGCGGCGCAGCCGCAGCCTTGTCAACGCGGCGGTTAGCATCCGCCCAACGTCTTCCCCAACCGAAGTGAGATCTCGATGGCACAGAGCAAGGGCGGCCACATCGGCGAGTTTGAGGCCCTTTCGATCGAGGGGCGTCCGGCGCAGTTCGCGAGTCAACTTGGCCGCGTGCTGCTGCTGGTCAACACCGCCAGCGAGTGTGGCTTCACGCCACAGTTCGCGGGGCTCGAGAAACTCTGGCAGGACTATCGCGACCGGGGACTGACCATCGTCGGATTTCCGAGCAACGAGTTCGGCGGCCAGGAGCCCGGCGAAAACGAGCAGATCGGCGCCTTCTGCCAGCGCAACTACGGGGTCAGCTTCCCGATGATGGCCAAGGTCGAGGTCAATGGTTCGCGCGCCCACCCGCTGTGGAAATGGCTCAAGGCCGAAGCGCCGGGCATGCTGGGCAGCCAGGCCGTGAAGTGGAACTTCACCAAGTTCCTGGTCGGGCGCGACGGCCGCGTCATCAAGCGTTACGCGCCGCAGGACGAGCCCGAGAAGCTGCGCGCCGACATCGAGGCGGCACTCGCCGCCTGAGACCCTCACCTCTTCATCCCGCCCCCATGTTCTTCCAGCACCTCGAGCCCTACGCGGGCGACCCGATCCTGAGCCTGAACGAGGCCTACCAGGCCGATCCGCGGCCGGGAAAGATCAACCTGTCCATCGGCATCTACTTCGACGAGCAGGGCCGCATCCCCAACCTGCCCAGCGTGCAGGCCGCCGAGGCGAAGATGCTCGCGGCCGGCGGCCCCAAGCCCTACCTGCCGATCGAAGGCTCGGCGGCGATGCGTGCCGCGGTGCAGACGCTGTTGCTCGGTGCCGACCACCCGGCGCTCGCGGCTGGGCGGGTGGCGACCCTGCAGACCGTGGGCTCCAGCGGGGGTCTGCGCGTCGGTGCCGACTTCCTGCGCCGCTGGCTGCCGGGCAGCGGCATCTGGATCAGCGACCCGAGCTGGGACAACCACCGCGCCATGTTCGAAGGCGCGGGCCTCACGGTCAACAGCTACCCCTACTACGACGCTGCGACGGGTGGCTTGCGATTCGAGGCCATGTGCCAGACCCTGGCCGGCCTGCCCAAGCGCAGCGTGGTGCTGATGCACGTGTGCTGCCACAACCCCACCGGGGTGGACCTGAGCCCGGCGCAGTGGCAACAGCTGGTGCCGATCCTGCGTGACAGGGAGCTTCTGCCTTATCTGGACCTGGCCTACCAGGGCTACGGCGACGGCATCGAAGAAGACGCCTACGCCGTCCGGCTGCTTGCACAGGCCGGGCTGTCGATGTTCGTCGCGAACTCGTTTTCCAAGAGCATGAGCGTCTACGGCGAACGTGCCGGCGCGCTGAGCGTGTTCTGCGCCGATGCGGACGAAGCCCAGCTCGTGCTCGGACAGCTGAAGGCGACCGTACGCCGCAACTACTCGAGCCCGGCGATCCACGCCGCCGGGATCGTCAGCCGGATCCTCGTCGACCCGGAACTGCGCCCGATGTGGGAGGCCGAGGTCAACGGCATGCGGGCCCGCATCCAGGCCATGCGGCGACGCCTGCACGCGGTGCTGTCGGCAAGGGTGCCGGGTCGCAACTTCGATTACTTCCTCACCCAGCGCGGCATGTTCAGCTACACCGGCCTGAACCCCGATCAGGTCGCCCGCCTGCGCGACGAGTTTGCGGTCTATCTGGTTCGCAGCGGCCGCATGTGCGTCGCCGGGTTGAACGAAGGCAACGTGGTGCAAACCGCCGAGGCCATGGCGGCAGTCCTGGCCTGAGTCGTCGTCGAGGGCCGCAGCTCCGCCAGAACGCGCGATGCTCCTGACGTTGCGCCGCTGGTTGCTCGGCGGCGGCACGCCGCCGGCCACGACGGATGTTGCGACGCCCTCGGATGCGGCTCCGCTCACGCTTGAATCGACGGGCATCGACGCGCCGCTCGACTTCGCCGCGATCCTGAGTGCAACGCCCGACTGGCCGGTCCCGGACTGGCAGCGGGTGCAGGCCTGGGCCCTGTCGGCCCCGGATCCGGGCCTGCAGGGTCATGCATGGTCCCTGGCCGAAAAGGCGTGGCTGGCTCACATGCGGCTGGCCTTGGGCCCGCATTACCGGTTGACGCAGCACGAACAGTCGCTGCTGCTGTCGTGCCTGGAGCCGAACGTCGCCGATGCAACGGTGCGCTTCATGACGAAGACCTTGGCGCGCATCGAGAAGGTGCTTGACGGCGTGGCCCAGCCTTCGCCCTGGGGCAGCGACATCCTGATCGTCTTTCAGGACCCGGAGACCTACTACCGATACGCCGCCCGCTACTACGCCGATGACGGCGAGTTCGCGCTCAGCTCGGGCATGCACATCCACTTCGGGTGCAGCCACTTCATCGTGCAGCAGGACGATCTGCGGCTGATCGAACCCGTGATCGCCCACGAGATGACACACGGCTGCCTGGCGCACCTGGCGATTCCAGCGTGGCTGAACGAAGGTCTGGCCGTGAACACCGAACAGCGGCTGTGCCCGCCGGTGGCGTCTGTCCACACCCCGCACGAGCTGGACGGGATGCACCGCCGCTTCTGGACCGAGGCGTTGATCCAGGAGTTCTGGAGCGGGCACTCTTTCCTGCGCCCGGATGAAGGCAACCTGCTGTCCTACGACCTGGCCCGGATGCTGACGGCGCGGATGGCGCTCGACTGGGAGCGGTTCCGCGACTTCGTGCTCAGCGCAGATCTCGCCGATGCCGGGCAATCGGCGGCCCGGCAGTCGTTGGGTGTCGACCTGGGCGCCCTGGTCTGTGCGCTGTTCGACTTCGGGCCGGCCGAGCGGTGGCGCCCGGACCCCGGTCGCTGGGATCACGAACCCGAACGCGGGGCGTTCCAACGAACGTTTCTGACCCAAAGTCCCGGGTTACATCGTGTTCCGTGTGGTGAAACGACCACCTGCGGGTTGAAATGACATCGGGTTAACCCTAGATTCTGGTCATTGCCGGCTTGCCCGGCTCCAAGGGCACTGCCCGAAAGGCCACTCACCATGACCAGCATCACCGTTCAAGCCGCCGCCTCCCATGTCGCGGGCCCTGTTTGGGTGCCACGGGGCGCGCTTTGGGCTGCAGGAGCCTTGTTGCCGCTGTTCCGCTGGCTGCACGTGCGCGGCGAGCGCGCGGCGGCCCGCGGGGTCCAGACCGAACAGACGCGCCGGGTTCGCGAAGCGGCCCGGGTGCGGCGTCAGGCGGCGGACTGGGCGGCGTCGGACCCGCGGATACTGGCCGAGCTGTTGGCGGCCTGTGACCGCCACGAGCGCGGCGGCTGAGTCGCCGTGTCGGGGCGGCGCAGCGCCCCGAAGAGGTTCTTCGGGTCCTCAAGCTCGGGGATCAGCGCGATCTGCCGGCCCAGGCCGAGTTCGCCGGCGGTGTCACGCAGCCAGTTCAGGGTCGAGAAGTCCTCGAGCGCAAAGCCGACCGAATCGAACACCGTGATCTCATCGGCACTGCGCCGGCCACCGGCCTGGCCCGACAGCACCCGCCACAGCTCGACGACGGCAAAGTCCGCCGGCATCTGCTGGATCTCGCCTTCGATCCGGCTTTGCGGCTCGTATTCGACAAACACGCTGGCCCGTTCGAGCACGCCGCGGTGCAGTTCCGTCTTGCCGGGGCAGTCGCCGCCCACGGCATTGAAGTGCATGCCGGGCTCGAGCATGTCCGGCGTCACGATGACGGCCTGGCGCTTGTCGGCGGTGACGGTGGTCACGATGTCCGCTCCACGCAAGGCTTCAGCGGTGCTCGCGCAGGCGACAAAGGCCAGTTCGGGCGCGGCTTCGGCCAGATGGCGGCGCAGCCGCTCGGTCGCCGCGGCGTCGACGTCGAAGGCGCGGATCTCGCGGATGCCCAGGCCGTGGTGGAAGGCCAGGGCCTGGAACTCGCTTTGGGCACCGTTGCCGATCAGCGCCATCGTCGCCGAATCCGGCCGCGCCAACGCCCGCGCGGCCATCACCGATGTCGCCGCCGTGCGCATCGCGGTCGACAAGGTCAGCTCCGACAGCAAGAGTGGTTTGCCTGTGCTCACTTCCGCCAGAACGCCGAAAGCCATGACCGTCGGAAGCCCGAACTGAAAATTGCTCGGGTGGCCGTTGACGTACTTGAAGCTGTAGCGCGTCGCGTCGGCGACCGGCATCAGTTCGATCACACCGACTTCGGAATGGCTGGCGACCCGCGCCGACTTGTCGAACTCGGCCCAGCGCAGGAAGTCCGCCGTGATGCGCGTTTCAAGCTGGCGCAACACCGCGGGCAACCCTCGTTTGGAGACGATGCGGGCGATGTCGTGGGTGGTCAGCAGGGTGGTCATGGCAGTCTCGGATACGGCTTGGGATTCAATGGGAGCCATTGTTCCGAGGGCCCGCGGCAAGCAGAAGTGCCAAAGCTGTACCAATTACGTCAACTTTCTGCCATATCGGCACCCCCAAGTGTCGATATGTTCAAATCAACGGATGGACAGTACTGACCAGCAACTGCTCGCACTCCTGCGTCAGGACGCCCGCGCCAGCGTCGCCGCACTGGCCAAGAAGCTCAAGGTCTCGCGCGGGACCGTGACCAACCGCATCGCACGGCTGCAGGGCGACGGCGTCATCACCGGCTACACCGTGCGCCTGCGCCCGGACAGCCTGCCGGCGGGCATCAGCGCCTGGACGAGCATCACGATCGAAGGCAATCAGACACGTGAAGTGATTGCTCACCTGTTGGGCGAGCCCGGCGTGGCGGCGCTGCACGACACCAACGGCCGCTGGGATCTGCTGGCCGAGCTGCGCGCCGAGAACCTGAACGAGCTTGCAAGGGTGCTGGAGCGCATGCGCCTGATCAAGGGCATCGGCGCGACCGAAACCAGCATCCACCTGCAGACCTACAAGATCGGCTGAAGCGGGGCAGCGCGCGCGCCAACCCGAGGTCAGGCGAGCAGGTTCTCGAAAGGCTTGCGGCTCTTCCAGCGGTAGGCGCCGAAGTCGCGCTGGTCGGTCGACACGATGCGACCATGCCCCAGGTGCTCTGCCAGCAGCACCAGCGAAGCATCGGCCAGGTCCATCGGCAGCCGTGCGTAGCGCCGCATCAGCAACGGGATCTGTGGCCACTGGCGGTCCGGCAGCTCCCAGACCTCCAGGCCGCCATCGGCCACGTCGGCCATCAAGTCGCTGGCGAACGCGCTGCCCAGATGGCGCTGGAACAGGTGGCAAGCCTCGGTGAGCACCGGCCAGGTCGTGATCCAGCCTTCGGCAGCTGTACCCGCCAGCGCGGCGGCGCGCGCATGCCAGGTATCGCGGCGGTCGACCAGCGCAAACAGGAAGCCGGTGTCAACGATCAGCACGGCCGCGACGCGCTGCGACGCCACCGGCGGGGCCGGTGACCGGTCGGCCGAGCTTGATGTCGAGCGCTTCGGCCAGTGCTGCCTTGGTGTCGCTGGCAATGTCGCTGCGCCCACTGTCGCCCTGGCCGACGCGCGCCAGCAGGCGCTGCGGGCCGCGCGCGCGTTGGCTGCGCACGATGCGGTACTGAGCGGCCACCGAGTCACGCAGCACATGGCTCACGGTGTGGCCGGTGGCGGCGACCAGGTAGTTCAGCTGCTCGTCGGTCTCGGGGTCGAGGCGGGCGGTGATGCGCATGACGGCTCGAAAGGTTCTTGAGTGTCAGACAGTGTATGACAATGACTTGAGCGCTGGCAAGATCCGCCCGGCGCTGCGGCATCATCGCCGGCCATGGGAGCGATGTTCCTGCTGCGCCGCCTTGCCGGATTCGCCGCGACGCTGGCGGTCGCGTCGCTGCTCGTCTTCGCGGTGCTCGAACTGCTGCCCGGCAATGCGGCCGAGGTCGTGCTGGGCGACACCGCGACGCCCGAGTCCCTGGCCGCGATGGAACAGCGGCTGGGCCTGGATCGGCCGGCCACTGAGCGCTACTGGGACTGGGTCAGCGGGCTCGTGCAAGGCCGCACCGCGATGTCCATCAGCTACGACACGCCAACCGCCGAGCTGATCGGCGAGCGGCTGGCGGTGACGCTGCCGCTGGCGGCCATGGCGATGGCGATCACGGTGGTGCTCGCGCTCACCGTCGGCCTGTACGCGGCATCGCGCCACCGCCGGCTGGGCGATGTCGGCGCGATGCTGGCCAGCCAGATCGGGATCGCGATCCCGAACTTCTGGTTTGCGATCCTGCTGATCCTGCTGTTCGCGGTCCACCTGCAGTGGGTCAGCGCGGGTGGATTCCCGGGTTGGACCGGCGACGATGGCGGCGATGGGGGCATCGGCCCCGCGCTGGCGGCGCTGGCCCTGCCGGCGATTGCCCTGGCGGTGGTGCAGGCCGCGATCCTGGCCCGCGTCACGCGGTCCGCGGTGCTCGAGGTCCTGCACGAGGACTTTGTCCGCACCGCACTCGCCAAGGGCCTGACCCGCCGCCAGGCACTGCTGCGCCACGTTCTGGGCAACGCGATGGTGCCGGTGCTGACGGTGATGGGCCTGCAGTTCGCCAACCTGATTGCCGGCACGATCGTGGTCGAGAACGTGTTCGTGCTGCCGGGGCTGGGCCGCCTGGTGTTCCAGGCCATCGCCAACCGCGACCTCGTGGTGGTGCGCGACGTGGTGATGCTGCTGGCGGCCCTGGTCGTGACGGTGAACCTGCTGGTCGACCTGGCCACGGCCTGGGTCGACCCACGGCTGCGGGTACGCGCGGCGTCCGGGGCCGGCACATGAGCTCTGCACCGGGCTTCGCCCGCCGCGCCCGCCGTCACCCGAGCTTTGCCATTGGCGCGGTGCTGGTGGTGGCGCTGCTGCTGGCGGCCGTGCTGTCGCTGTTCTGGACCCCGCATCCGGCCGCCGAGATCGACATCGCCTCCAAGCTCCAGGGCCCGAGCGCCAGGCACTGGCTGGGCACCGACAGCCTGGGGCGCGACATCGCCAGCCAGCTGCTGGTCGGCGCGCAGGCGAGCATCGTCGTGGGCGTGGTCGCCGTCGGCATCGGCATGCTGTTCGGCGTCGCGCTGGGCTGCCTGGCGGCGGCCCGGGGAGGATGGGTCGACGAGATCGTGATGCGCGCCAGCGACTTCACCTTCGCCTTCCCGGCCTTGTTGACGGCGCTCATGCTGTCGGCGATCCAGGGTCCGGGCCTGGTGACCAGCATCGTGGCCATCGGCATCTTCAACGTGCCGGTGTTCGCCCGCATCGCCCGAGCGTCGGCGGGTGTGGTCTGGGCGCGCGAGTACGTGCTCGCCGCGCGTACTTCCGGACTCGGCCCGCTGGCCATCACACGCGTTCATGTGCTGCCCAACATCGCCAGCCCGCTGGTGGTGCAGGCGACGATTGCGTTCGCCACCGCGATCCTGGCCGAAGCGGCGCTGAGCTATCTGGGCCTGGGCACGCAGCCCCCGCAGCCGAGTTGGGGGCGCATGCTCAACGAGGCGCAGGCACAGATGTTCCAGGCCCCGATCCTGGCGGTCTGGCCGGGCCTGGCCATCGTGCTCGCGGTGCTCGGGCTCAACCTGCTCGGCGACGGCTTGCGAGACCTTTGGGACCCGAAGCTCGCGCGGCGGCGATGAATCGGACATGACTTTGAAAGTGCACTGACATGAACAAGACCCCGGCACCGCGTCGACTGCGCGTCGACTTCGTCTCCGACGTTGCCTGCCCCTGGTGTGCGGTGGGACTGAACGCACTGGAACGCGCGCTGGAGCAACTCGAAGGCGAGTTGGTCGTCGACTGGCACTTCCAGCCCTTCGAGCTGAACCCGACGATGGCCGCCGAGGGCGCCGACGCGGCGACCTACCTGAAGGCCAAGTACGGCATGGGCGATGAGCAGCTGGCGCAGAACCGGGCCGCGATCCGCGAGCGTGGCGCGGCGGTGGGTTTTGCCTTCGGCGACCGGGCGCGGGTCTGGAACACCTTTGATGCCCATCGACTGCTGCACTGGGCCGGGGAATCGGGCGTTCCCGACGCCCAGCGCCGGCTCAAGCATGCGCTGCTGCAGGCCTATCACGGTGACGGCCGCAACCCGGGTTCGGCCGAGGTGCTGGTCGAAGCCGCCGCTGCGGCCGGCCTGGATGCGGATCACGCCGGCGAGGTGCTGGCCAGCGGACGCTACGCCGACGAAGTGCGCGCCGCCGAGGCCGAATGGCAGGCCGCCGGCATCCGGTCGGTGCCCTCCATCGTTGTCGAGCGTCGGCATCTGATCCAGGGCGGCCAGCCGCCCGAGGTCTTTGTGCAGGCGCTGCGCCAGATCGCCGCCGGCGCCTGAGGACCCACCGCCGATGGCCCGCAACATCGAGATCAAGGCCCGCCTTGTCGAAGGCATTGCGGCGGTTCTCCCCCGCGCGCTGGCCCTGCCCGGCGCCACCGGGCCGCAGCACATCGCCCAGGACGATTGCTTCTACGCCGTCGCGCACGGCCGGCTGAAGCTGCGCCGGTTTGCCGACGGCAGCACCGAGCTGATCCACTACGCCCGCGGCGACACCCTGTCCGCCAAGGCCAGCGACTACGTGCGCTGCCCACTGCCCGATGCCACCGCTGCGGACACGCTGCACCAGGCGCTGGAACGCGCCCAGGGCCTGCTGGGGCGTGTCGTCAAGCGGCGTCAGCTCGTGCTCGTCGGGTCCACGCGCATCCACTTCGACCGCGTGCAGGGCCTGGCCGACGAGTACCTCGAACTCGAAGTCGTGCTCGGGCCGGGCCTGGGCGACGCCGCAGGCCAGGCGGTGGCCGAAGGCTTGATGCAGTCGCTCGGTCTGCAGGACGCGCCGAGGGTGGCGGGGGCGTATCTGGATCTTCTTCGCTGACCTCCCCCAACAGTGGGAATGGGTGACTCCGGAGGGCCCGGCGGCCAGCCAGCGAATAAAGTTTCGCCTGCGCCTTCAACGCGGTCGAGCGGTGGGGCGCATTCAGAACACCACAGGGAGTATCTTCATGATTCGTCGCGCCGCCCTGGCCTTCGTCGCCTCGGCATTGCTCGTGCTCGGTGGCTGTGCCACCCGCACCACCCAAACCCGTTGAACTGGCGCCTGACTTCTTTGCGAGCAAGGCCAAATCCGGCCGGATCGGCGTGGCCGTCTCGGAGTTTCCCAAGGCCGATACCCAGTTTCCCGGCGCGTACTGCCTGCTTTGCCTGGCCGTGGCCTCGGGCGCGCACTCCAAGCTGACCGATCATGTCCGTACGCTGAGTACCGACGACCTCAAGCCGATGCAGGCCAATCTCGCCGAGTTGCTGCGCAAGCGGGGCATGGACGTGGTGGTCCTCGACGCGCCGGTCAAGATGGCCGAGCTGCCGGACTTCAAGGGCACAGGCTCGGCCGAGCAGGCGTTCTCGCCGAAGGACTTCTCCGCGCTGAAGGCCAAGCACGGGATCGATCGTCTCGTGATGGTCAACATCGGCTATCTCGGGGTCTGGCGGTCGTACTCGGCTTACGTGCCCACCGACGTCCCGAAAGCCGTCGTCGGCGGTCATGGCTACCTGATCGACCTTTCCACGCATCGACTGGAGTGGAGCGCGCCGCTGTCGATCTCCCGCTCGGCTGAAGGCGCCTGGGACGAGCCGCCGAAGTTCCCGGGCCTGACCAACGCCTACTTCCAGGCCCTGGAGGACGCGATCCAGGCCGTCACGCGGCCGTTTGTGGCCGCGAAGTGAGGGCCTGGCCCCAGCTTACCGCCTGCGTCCTCTCGCTGGCGCTGGCGGGCCTCAATGCGCCGGCTTCGGCAGCCGGCATCGCGCCCGGAGCCAAGCATGTGCTGTGGGACGTGCCCGCCGACGGCGCTGTACCTTGGCGCGGGATTCCAGGCACCGCTGGCGGTGCCGTCGGCGGCGCCGGCGCAATCCTGTATCCCGGTGGTGCTGGACTCGTCGGCTTCTTTGCCGCCATCCTGACCCACGGCGCGATTGCCAGCAGCGCCCAATCGGCCGAACGCAAGCGGGTGCAGGACGAAGCCGACAAGGTGCTGCTGCCCTACGAGACCCTCTTGCGGGACCTGACCCTGCCCAAGCTTTGGCAAGCGGCTCAGTCGCACCTCGCATCGCGGGCTGGCACCCCTGCCGCGACCTTGTCGCCCGAGGCGGCGGCACCGGCAGCAGCGCCGACGGTCACGGCGGAGCCGGCCACCACGGGCCAGGCCCGTCCGATGTTCGCGTTGTCGCAGGACAGCCGGACGATGGTGCTCGACCTCGACGTGGTGCTCGGCGGCGCTGCGGCACCGACCACGACCGTGATTCGGGTGATTGCAGCACCGCTTGCGGACAGCAGTGAGGCGGTCGCGCACTGGACCCGCAACGACGGCCAAGCCTTGAAGGGCAACGCGACCGCGATGCTGGCGCACGCGCTGGACCTGGCACAGCGTCACCTGGCCGTCGCGCCGAACGACGACGTGCCGATGCGCAGCCACCGCTACATCGCAGCGGGCGAAACGCGGATCGAGCGTGGCCAGTTGCTGAGCAGCGCCTGCGGCCGGATCGTGATCCGGACCCTGCGCGGTGGCGTGATGTCGGCCATCGCGGCACCCGCGCCTGGCACGACGGCCGAGCCGCCCGCGCCAACCCCCGACTGCCCGGAGCAGGAACGCTTCTGAGTCGGTCGCAGTCGGCCGGCCCTCGGAAGCCGATATCGTCGCCGGGGCCATGTCCTTGCTCGCCCTTGCCGACCTCCGCGTCGCCCTGCCCTTGCCCGACGGCGGCATGGCCGACGCGTTGCGCGGGGTGTCCCTGACGCTGGAGGCCGGGGCGACGCTGGGGCTGATCGGAGAATCGGGCTGCGGCAAGTCGCTGACGGCGCTGGCCATCATGGGGCTGCTGCCCGACGGCTCGCGTCTCGCGGGCTCAATCCGGCTCGACGGGCGCGAGCTGATCGGCCTGCCCGAGCGAGAGCACGCCGCGCTGCGGGGCCGGCGCATGGCGATGGTGTTCCAGGAGCCGATGTCGGCGCTCAATCCGCTGCACACGCTGGCCTCGCAGATCGGCGAGCCGCTGCGGCTGCACCAGGGCCTGTCGGCCAGCGCTGCGCGAGCCGAGTCGCTGCGACTGCTCGAACGTGTGCAACTGCCGCAGGCCAGCGCGCGACTGGACGCCTATCCGCACCAGCTGTCGGGTGGCCAGCGCCAGCGCGTCGTGATCGCCATCGCGCTGGCCTGCCGGCCGGCCCTTCTGCTGGCCGACGAGCCGACCACGGCGCTTGACGCCACGGTGCAGCGCGAGGTGCTGGACCTGCTCCTGCAACTGGTGCGCGAAGACGGCATGGCGTTGCTGCTCATCAGCCACGACCTGGCGATGATGGCCCAGACGGTGCAGCAGCTCGCCGTGATGTACGCCGGGCAGATCGTCGAGCACGGCACCAGCGCCGACGTGCTGCAAACGCCGGCCCATCCGTACACGCGGGGCCTGATCGCCGCCCGGCCGCGCCTGGGCCTGGCGCGTGGCACCCGACTCGCGACCATCCCCGGCCGCGTGCCGCCGCTGGGCGCGATGCCGCCGGGCTGCGGCTTTGCGCCGCGCTGCACCTACGCCGTGGCCGCCTGCTCGGCCGCGGTGCCTTGGGTGCATCCGGTCGGTCCGGGGCACACGGCGCGCTGCATCCGGACCGACGTGGTGCAGGCGACGCCGCCGACACCTGACGTGTTGAACGCGCGATGAACCCGCCGCTGCTGCACGTCGAAGGCCTGGGCAAGCGCTACCGGCTGTCGCGCCGACTGCCCTGGCAAGCGGCGCCCGAGGTGCAGGCATTGGACGGCGTGGACTTCACGCTGCTCGCCGGGCGCAGCCTGGGCATCGTCGGTGAATCCGGTTCGGGCAAGAGCACGCTGGCGCGCATCGTGATGGCGCTGGAGCGGCCGAGCGCCGGCCGGGTGCGGCTCGATGGCGACGACCTGCATGCGCTGGATGCCGCAGCGCTGCGTGCCAAGCGCCAACGCTTGCAGATGGTGTTCCAGGATCCCTACGGCTCGCTGGACCCACGGCGCACCGTGGGCCACTCGGTCGCCGAACCGCTGGCCGTGTTGCAAGGTGCGAAGGCCGCCGAGCAGGCCGAGCGGGTGGCGCAGGCGCTGCACGAAGTGGGCCTGGCACCGGCCGACGCCGCCAAGTACCCGCACGAGTTCTCCGGCGGCCAGCGTCAGCGCATCGCCATCGCCCGCGCGCTGATCGTGCGGCCGGCGCTCATCGTCGCCGACGAGCCGGTCTCGGCACTCGACGTCAGTGTGCAGGCCCAGGTGTTGAACCTGATGCAGGACCTGCGTGACAAGCTTGGGATCAGCTTCCTGCTGATCAGCCACGACCTGGCCGTCGTGAACCTGATCGCCGACGAGGTGCTGGTGCTGCAGGCCGGCCGCGTCGTCGAACGCGGCACACCCGAATCGCTGTTCGCGCGGCCGCAGCACCCGTACACACAGCGCCTGCTGGCGGCGGTGCCGGGCGTGCTCAGCCGCTGACGCCGCCGGCGCTGGCTCGCGCCAGCAGCGCCGTCAGCGGCACCGCCTCGATGCGCTCGGCCAGCGCGTAGCGCCGGGATCCGGGGTAGACGACATAGAGCGCCGACAGCTCGAGATCCGCCATCGCGATGCGCATCGACGGTGTCAACGTCGGGGCGTCGGCCCGCTTGAACTCGACGCCGACCCGCCGGCCGTCCTTGATCAGCAGAAGGTCCAGTTCGGCGCCGGCATGCGTGGCCCAGAAGTAGGCCTGATCGGGCCGCGCGATGCGAAGCACCTGGTCGAGCGCAAAACCTTCCCATGAGGCACCGCTGCGCGGATGGCGCGCCAGGGCGGCAGGGTCGGCGATTCCGAGCAGCTCGTGCAGCAGGCCGGTGTCGCGAAGGTAGATCTTGGGCGCCTTGACCTGGCGCTTGCCGAGGTTGGCGAACCAGGGCTGAAGTTGACGCACGAAGCAGGCCTGGGTCAACCAGTCCAGGTAGCGGCGGACTGTTGACTCGCTGGTGCCAAGCGAGCGCGCCGGATCGGCGGCGTTCCAGACCTGGCCGTGGAAGTGCGCGAGCATCGCCCAGAAACGGTGGATCGCCGGCGCCGGCACCGCCATGCCGAGCTGCGGCAGGTCGCGCTCGACGACGGTGCGCACGAACTCGCGCCGCCAGATCCGGCTGCCGGCATCGTCTTCGGCCAAGAAGGACCGCGGAAAGCCGCCGCGCCACCACAGTCGGTCGATTGCGTCGTGGCCATGGGCGCCGTAGAGACCGACAGAGTCGACGTCTCCGATTTCGTCAAGCGTGAAGCCGCCAAGTTCGAGTGTTTCGATGCGCCCGGCCAGCGACTCGGCAGACTGCCGCAGCAACGATGGCGACGCGCTGCCCAGAAGCAGGAACCGCGCCGCGTTGTCCGGCCGGTCGATCAGCACGCGCAGCAGCTTGAACAACTCCGGCGCATGCTGCACCTCGTCGATGACGACCAGGCCGCGACAGGCTGCCAGCGCCGTGCGCGGCGACTCCAGCTGTGCCGCGACCTGGGGGTCCTCCAGGTCGAACCAGTTCGGCGACGCGGCGTCGAGCAGCCGCCGGGCGAGAGTGGTCTTCCCGACCTGGCGCGGGCCCACCAGGGCGACCGCCGGGCTGCGGCGCAAGGCCGCGCGCACCGACGCTTCGAAGGCTTCGCGTTCGTGCATGGCTACAGCATATATTGAAATTCCGGCTCTTAGTGGTGGAATTTCAAGGTACTGTCTCGAACGCTCGCGCCGGGCGTGGGCACTTCCCGCAGAATCGCGCGCAGTTCCCGTTCCGCAGCGCACCCCGGAGACCGCATGAGCGACCCCATCCTGACCCGCCTGAACCGGCTGAACCGCCGCCACTTCAACCGGCTGCTCGGTGCCGGCCCGCTGGCGGCGCTGCCTCTGGCCGCGCTGGCGCAGCAGCGTCCGCGCGACCAGGTCGTGCTTGGCATGGTGCTGGAGCCGCCGGGCCTGGACCCGACCGTCGCGCCGGCCGCCGCAATCGGCGAGATCGTGCACTACAACATCCTGCAGGGCCTGACCAGGATCGAGATGGACGGCGCGGTGACGCCGCTGCTGGCCGAGCAGTGGGTGCACACGCCCGACGGCAAGACCTACACCGTGCTGCTGAAGAAGGGCATCAAGTTCAGCGACGGCTCGCCATTCGATGCCGAGGCGGTGAAGTTCAGCTTCGAGCGCGCCAAGGCCCCGAACAGCACCAACAAGGCCAAGAAGGCCTTGTGGGACAACCTGGCCAGCGTGGTCGTCGCCGACCCGCACAAGGTTGTGCTGACCTTCAACACGGCCGACGCCGCGATCCCGTTCCGCCTGGGCGAGAACACCGCCGTCATCCTGCACCCCAAGACCGCCGAGCAGGCCGCGAGCAAACCCATCGGCACCGGGCCCTACCTGCTCGACAGCTGGGCCAAGGGCTCGTCGGTGACGCTGGTGCGCTGGGAAGGCCACCGCGACGCGGCCAAGATCCGCATCCGGCGGGCGCAGTTCCGCTTCATCAACGACCCGGCGGCCCAGGTCGCCGCCCTTCTGGCCGGCGACATCGACGGCATGCCGCGCTTTGGCGCGCTGCAGGCGCTGGCGCAGTTCCAGGGCGACACCCGCCGCTTCACGGTCGAAATCGGCTCCACCGCCGGCAAGGGCATCCTCGCGATCAACAACCGCAAGGCGCCGTTCAACGACGTCCGGGTGCGGCGCGCACTGGCCCATGCGATCGACCGCAAGGCCTTCATCGACGGCGCGCAGGAGGGCCTGGGCAAACCCATCGGCAGCCACTTTGCGCCGACCGACCTGGGTTACCTCGACCTGACCAAGTCCAACGCCTACGACCCCGATCGCGCCCGCGCCCTGCTCAAGGAGGCCGGGGTGACCACGCCGCTGGACGTGACGTTGACGCTGCCGCCGCCGCAGTACGCACGCAAGGGCGGCGAGATCGTGGCCGCGCAGCTGGCCAAGGTGGGCGTCAACGCCAAGATCGAGAACGTCGAGTGGGCGCAATGGCTCAGCGGGCCGTTCAAGGGCAACTTCGACCTGACGATCATCAACCACGTCGAGCCACTGGACTACGCGACTGCGTACGCCGACCCGAACTACTACTTCGGCTACGACTCGGCGCGCTTCCGGGGCCTGGTGGCGACACTGGGCAAGACCAGCGAGATGCGCGAGAAGGCCCGCCTGTGGCGCGACATCCAGCGCCAGCTCGCCGAGGACGCCGTCAACGTCTTCATCTGGAACCCGGCCCAGGTGGCGGTGTTCAGGCGCGGCCTGCGCGGGCTGTGGAACAGCAGCCCCATCTTCGCCAACGACATCGCCGCGATCTCCTGGGCGCCGCCGCCGACACCGGTGTGATGCTGGCGTGACGCCACCAGCCGTCGACACGCCTCTGTTCAGGCTCGGCGCGGCCGAGCTGTCGCGGCGCTACGCCAGCGGCACGACGAGCCCGGTCGACGTGGCGCAGTCGGTGCTCGCGCGCATCCAGGCGCTCGAGCCTGCGCTGGCGGCGCTGTGGGGTCTTGACGCGGACACTGCGCTGTCCCAGGCCCGCGCCAGCGCCGGCCGCTGGGCGCGTGGGCAGCCCCTGTCGCCGCTCGATGGCGTGCCGCTGACGCTGAAGGAGAACATCGCCACCGCCGGCCTGGCCCTGCCACTGGGCTGCGCCGCGACGGCCCTCTTTCCGGCGCGGCTCGATGCGCCACCGGCGGCCCGGTTGCGGGAGGCCGGCGCCGTGCTGCTGGCCAAGACCACGATGCCCGACTGGGGCATGCTGACCTCGGGGCTGTCGAGCTTTCACCGCCTGACGCGCAACCCCTGGAACCTGGCGCGCAACCCCGGCGGCAGCAGTGCCGGTGCCGCCGCCGCAGCCGCCGCCGGCTACGGCCCGCTGCATCTGGGCACCGACATCGGTGGCTCGATCCGCCTGCCGGCCAACTGGTGCGGCGTGGTCGGCTTCAAGCCCAGCGGCGGCCGGGTGCCGATCCAGCCGCCCTACGTCGGCCGTGTCGCAGGGCCGCTGACCGGCAGCGTCGAAGACGCGGCCTGGATGATGGCCGTGCTGGCGCGGCCCGATGCCCGCGACACGACCAGCCTGCCCCCTGCAGCGCTCGACTGGCACGCGGCCACGACGCTGCCGGCCGAAGGTCCGGGCGCCGTGTGTCGCGGCCTGAAGGTCGGCCTGTGGCTGGACCCGGGCTGGGGCCTGGACGCGCAGCCGGCACCGCTGGCTGCCGCACGGGCCGCGGCGGAAACCCTGGCCGCACACGGCGCGGATGTTCGCGCCGTCCCGGCGTTTGCGACCCGCGAGATGGCCGACGGCCTGAACCTGTTCTGGCGCATGCGGTCCTGGCTCGAACTGGAGGCACTGGCGCCGCCGCAGCGCGCGCGTGTGCTGCCCTACATCCGGGACTGGGTCGCCGCGGCGGCCCACTTCAGCGGCGCGCAGGTCTTCCACGGCTACAGCCAGATCGCCGCCCTGCGCGAGGCTGCCGTGGCAGCAAGCTTGCCGTTCGACATCGTCCTGTCGCCGGTCTGCCCCGTGTCCGCGCCACCGGCGGACTGGGCCAGCCCGACGAACGACCCGCTGCGCGCGATGGAGCACATCGCGTTCACGGTGCCTTTCAACATGAGCGAGCAGCCGGCCCTCTCGCTGCCCTGGACCTTCGACGACGACGGCATGCCGGTGGGGGTGCAGCTGGCCGGCCGGCGCCACGACGACCTGGCGGTGCTGCGCGTGGCCCGAGCGCTTGAGGCGATGCGTGGGCCGCTGCCGCTGCCGCCGATCTGAACCCTGCCGGCTACAGCACGATCACGTCGACGTCGTACTGCATCTTGGTCGGCGTGCGGAAGATCTCGCGCAGCAGGCGGCTGGCGGGCACTTCGAGCGTCACGTTCTTGGGCGGGATCGGCTGCATGAACCATCGCTGGTACAGCCGGTTGGCGTCGCCGTTGTTGATCAGCGCGTTCAGCTCGCGGTCCACCGCGCGCTCGAAGCTCGGATCCCCCTTGCGCACCATCAGCGCCAGCGGCTCGATGGTGTGGCGCTTCTCGAGCAGCACATACTGCTTCGGATCGGGCGCCTGCGCGCGGTAGGCGGCCAGCAGGATGTCGTCGGTGATCCAGGCGTCGGCGCGCTTCGCCTCGAGCGCGGCAAAGGCCTCGGCGTTGTCCTTGACGACCACCGGCACGACCGCCATCAGCGCCTCGTTGGCGCGCTTGACGATGCGCTCGCCGGTGGTGCTGGCCACCACCGCGATGCGCTTGCCCTTCAGGTCGGCCAGGACCTTGGCGCCGGTCTCGGCACGGACCAGCACGCCGGCCCCGGCCACGAAGGTCGGTGTCGAAAACGCCACGGTCTTGCGCCGCTCTGCGGTCGCCGTCGTGTTGCCGCACTCGATGTCGATGCGGCCCTCGATCGTGAAGGGCAACCGCTGCGCCGCCTGGATCGGCACCCACTCGACCTTCAGGCCGGGCAGGCCCAGGCTCCGCCGCAAGCCGTCGACCACCCTGAGGCACAGATCGACCGAATAGCCCTGCGGTTTGCCGTCCACGAGGAATGCAAACGGCACCGCCGCTTCGCGGTGACCGAGTCGGATGGTGGCGCTGCTGCGCAGGCGTTCGAGGGTCGGAGGCACCACGGCGGCGGCCGACGCGGCGGGGCCGGCAACCGCCGGGTTCGTCTGGGCGACCAGCGGCGTCCCCGCCGCCGACAGGACCCCGGCCAGGGCCACCAGCGCCCAAGGCGCTCCGCGTCGTGAGTTCTTCATGCCAGTCAGTGTGACATGCAGCGCGGGTCCTGCTCCTTTGTTGCCGTTGTTGCGACCTGGGATCTGGCAGCGGGCTCGCCTGCGCGCCACAGTCCGGCTCATGGCCCAAGCTCCCGCCCGAAACCGTCCACGCATGGCCGGCGCCGCCGTGCTGCAACGGCTGGTGCATCTCGATGGCCAGCGCGAAGGACCCGCCAGCACGCTGCCGATGCTGGGCAGCCTGTGGCGCAGCGAGGGCTTTGTCGAAGACGTCGAACACCTGCTGCCGCGTGCACCGGGCGCTGGGTTGCCAACGGCCGCCCAGCGACGCCGCCTGCGCTGGCGCCGAGCCGTCCTGGCGCTGCTGCCGGTGTTCTCGGTGGCCATCGGCGCGGTCTTGTGGATCGTCCTGCCTCACTGACAGCGCTGACGGCGCTGACGGCGGCGACCCCAGGCGCGGCCTTCGGTCCTGCCGCGGCCCCAGCCGCTACAGTGCGGGTCATGGGCGTGATCGAAGGCACCGACGGCAACGACCTGAACCGCATCGGGGTCGGCGAGTCCATCGACAGGATTGATGGCTCGGCCGCGGCCAAGCCCGTGTCACCGCCACCGGCGGGTGACAGCGGCCTGCCCAGCGGCAGTGGGTCGGCGCCGGCCAACGCCGCGGTGCAGCGTGCGCTGTGGCGCATGATGAGCTTCTACGACGCGCCGCTGGCCGATCTCGACGAAGCCAGCCGTCATGACCCGGCTTGGCCACTGCCGCACCTGATGCGCGCCGGCTTCCTGTACAGCCTGACCGAGCCCGCGCTGCTGGCCGACGCCTGCTCGGCCTTGGCACGGGCGCAGGCCTTGGCCGGTGCATCGCCTTCGGCCTGGCCGGCCCATGAACAGGCCCATCGGATCGCCATCGAACACCTGGCCCAGGGACGTTGGCAGGCGGCCTGCCAGGTCTGGGACGACTCGCTGATCGAGCATCCGCGCGACGCACTGGCGCTGCAATGGGCGCAGCTGTGGGACTTCTACCGTGGCGACGCCGCGGCCTTGCGTGGCCGTCCCGCCCGGGCGCTTTCCGCCTGGCACGAGGACGATGCGCTCTACCCGTGCGTGCTGGCGCTGTGGGCCTTCGGACTGGAAGAGAACCACCGCTACGCCGAGGCCGAAGAAGCCGCCCGCCGCGCGCTTGCGCTGGACCCGCACGTTCCCTGGGCGGTGCACGCGGTGGCCCACGTGATGGAGATGCAGGGCCGCTTCGAGGAAGGCAGTGCCTGGCTGCGGCAGCAGCAGGCGCATTGGGCCGAGGGCAACGGATTCGCGATCCACCTGTGGTGGCACAAGTGCCTGTTCCGCCTCGAAGCGCTCGATGTCGCCGGCACGCTGCGACTGGTCGACGCCCACCTCAGCGGTCCGGCAAACCTGCAGATCGGCCTGCAGCGCCTGGACGCGGCCTCGTTGCTGTGGCGCCTGTCGCTGATGGGCCACGACGTGCAGGCCCATGCCCGAGCGCTGGTGGCCGACTGGCCGGCGGATCCGGCCCACGCCGGGCACTACGCGTTCAACGACTGGCACTACGTGCTGGCCCTGCTGGCGGCCGACGAACGCGCCGCCGCCGAGGCCTGGCTGGCGCGCTGCGCCGAGCAGGCGATGCGGCCCGAGGACGGCGCCCGAACCAACCGCTGGATGGCCCGCGAGGTCGGGCTGCCGTTGATGCGCGGCGTGCTGGCGCTGCATGCCGGCCAGGCCCAGGCCGCCGGCGACTGGCTGTACCCGGCGCGGGCGCAGGCCCAGCGCTTTGGCGGCAGCCACGCCCAGCGCGACCTGATCGACCAGACCCTGATCGCCGCCGGCTGTGCCCCGGGCGGCCGCCGCGCACTGGCCCGCGCGCTGCTGAACGAGCGGCTGCTCGCCAAGCCGGCAACGCCGCTCACCCGCCACTGGCTGCAACGCCTGGGAGACCCGCCACCATGACCAGCCCGATCGAACCCAGCGCCGAAAAGCGAGAGCAACGTCTGAAGCTGCTGGACGACCACATCGGCCGCGCGCTGGCCGAAAGCGAACGCAACGGCGAGCTGAAGTCCGCTCCGAGCTACGGCAGGCCGCTCGACCTGGGCGACGGCTACGACGCCACGCCCGACGAGTTGAAGATGCCGATGAAGATGCTCAAGGACGCCGGCATCGTGCCCCCCGAGGTCGAGACGATGCGCGAGATCGCGGCGCTGCGCGACCAGCTGGCCGCCTTGCCCGAAGGCGACGAGCGCCAGGCCCTGCAGCGCCGGATGGCCGAGCGCCAGCAGGCGCTGGCGCTGCGCCTCAAGAAGCTGCGGTCCAGCGGCAGCCTGTAGAACCCCGCTCCGGAGTCAGAGCCCGGCCAGCAGCTCCGCGTTGCCACCCGCCGCGGCCGTGTTGATCGTCAGCGTCTGCTCGGCACAGAAGCGGTACAGGTAATGGGGTCCGCCGGCCTTGGGGCCGGTGCCCGACAGGCCTTCGCCGCCAAACGGCTGCACGCCGACGACCGCGCCGATCATGTTGCGATTGACGTAGACGTTGCCGATGCGCGCGGCGTCCGCGATGCGCCGGGCCCGGCTGTCGATGCGGGTCTGCACGCCCATCGTCAGGCCCCAGCCCAATGCGTTGATCTGGGTCACCAGTTGCTCGATGTCGCGGGCGCCGCCGGGCTGGGTCTGCCCCGGACCCCAGCGCACGATGTGCAGCACCGGACCGAAGATCTCGTCCTTCAGGTCGTCGATGCGCCCGAGCTCGAAGGCGATCGGCGCGATCGTGTTGGCCGGCAAGGCCGAGGCCTCCCGCACCGGCGTCTCGCCCACGAGGCGGGCGTCGCGGCGCAGCCGCGCGACGTGCCGCGAGAGATGCGCGTGCGCCTCGGCGTCGATCACCGGGCCGACGTCGGTGGCCAGCTGTGCCGGGTCGCCCAGGCGCAGCTCGCGCATCGCGCCTTGCAGCATGTGCAGCAGCCCGTCGGCAATGCCCTCGTGCACGCACAGCAGGCGCAGGGCGCTGCAGCGCTGGCCGGCCGAGCGGAACGCGCTTTGCACGACCGCGTCGACGACCTGCTCGGGCAGCGCCGAGCTGTCGACGAGCATCGCGTTCAGACCGCCGGTCTCGGCGATCAGCGGGACGATGGGGCCGTCCTTGGCCGCCAGCGTGCGGTTGATGATGCGCGCGACGGGCGTGCTGCCCGTGAAGCACACGCCGGCGGTGTGGCGATGCGCGACGAGCTGGGCCCCGACGGTCTCGCCGGGACCGTGCAGCAGCACGCAGGCATCGGCCGGCACGCCGGCCTCGTGCAGCAGTTCGACAAAGGCCAGGGCCACGGCCGGGGTCTGTTCGGCGGGCTTGGCGGCCACGGTGTTGCCGGCGACGAGCGCGGCCACGACCTGGCCGGCGAAGATCGCCAACGGAAAGTTCCACGGGCTGATGCAGACGAAGACGCCGCGCCCGGACAGGCGCAGCGTGTTGCTCTCGCCGGTCGGACCGGGCAGGGCCTGGTCGGCCAGCCTGGCCTCGGCCTGCTCGGCGTAGTAGCGGCAGAAGTCCACCGCCTCGCGGACCTCGGCGATGCAGTCGCCTTGCGTCTTGTGCGCTTCCTTCACGAGCAGCGCACAAAACGCCGGCAGGCGTGCCTCGAGCAGATCACCCGCGCGGCGCAGCACGTTGGCGCGCTGCGCCAGCGGTGCCGAGTTCCAGGCCGGCATGGCGACGTGCAGGCGCGCCATCGCGGCGTCGACCTCGGCCGCGCCGGCCTCAGCGACCGGCGCCACACGCGTCGCCGCGATCGCATCGACCAGCGGGGTGCGCATCGCGGCACATGCCAGGTCCAGGCCGACCGAGTTGGCGCGACGCTCGCCGTACAAGGCCAGCGGCATCGTCAGGCCGCTGGCGGGCGCGGCGTGCAGCGGCGTGCCGAGCAGGTCTTCGACGGCAACGGCACCATCGCTGAGCTGGTGGACAAACGACGAGTTGGCGCCGTTCTCGAGCAGCCGGCGCACCAGGTAGGCCAGCAGGTCGCGGTGTTCGCCGACCGGCGCGTAGACGCGGCAGGCGATGCTGCGGTCCTTGAGCACCTCGCGGAAGATGCCTTCGCCCATGCCGTGCAGACGCTGCATCTCGAATGCCGCGCCGGCGGCCCGCGCCATCTGCACGATGGCGGCGATGGTGCCGGCGTTGTGGCTCGCGAACTGCGGGTAGATGACGCCGTGGTGCTCGATCAGCCGCTGGGCGCAGGCGAGGTAGCTGATGTCGGTGTGGTGCTTGTGCGTGAACACCGGGTACTCGGGCAGTCCGGCTTCCTGGGCACGCTTGATCTCGCCGTCCCAGTACGCGCCCTTGACCAGGCGGACCATGAAGCGCAGGCCCCGCTCGCGGCCGATGCGTGCCACCTCGTCGATGACGAACAGCGCTCGGGTCTGGTAGGCCTGGATCGCCAGGCCGAAGCCGGGCCAGCCGGGGAACTGCGCCGCAATGCGCCCGGCCAGGGCCTCGAAGACGTCGAGAGACAGCTCCAGCCGGTCGACTTCCTCGGCGTCGATGGTCAGGTTCAGCTGGGCACGCGCGGCGGGCTCGATCAGGCTCCAGACCCGCGGCAGCAGCTCGGCCATCACCCGGTCGCGTTGCGCAAACTCGTAGCGCGAGAACAGCGCCGACAGCTTGATGCTGATGCCATCGCCCTGCATGGGTGTAGCCGTGCTGTCGCGGCGCTGCGCGGCGATGCGGGCGATGGCATTGGCGTAGCTCGCGAGGTAGCGCTCGGCATCGGCCTCGGTGCGCGCGCCTTCGCCGAGCATGTCGTAGCTGAAGGTCAGCTGCGGCTGGACCTTGCGCGCCGAGGCGGCTTCGTCCTGGGCTTCGTCGATGGTGCGGCCGAGCACGAACTGGCGGCCGAGCAGCTGGATCGCCCGCACCGTCGCGGCGACCACCGTACGGGCACCCATGCGCTGCAGCAGGCCCGGCGGGTTGTCGCCTTCGGGCAGGAACTTCTTGGACAGCGCGATGGCGCTGGCCGACAGGCTGGCCAGCATCTTGTGCGGGCCGTCGGCCTCGCCCTCGGCGGCGCCGTCGAACTCGGCGCGGCCGAGCTGGTCGGCCGTCAGGGCGATCGCCGTCTCGGCGTCCGGCACACGCAGCAAGGCCTCGGCCAGGCGCATCAGCGCCAGGCCTTCGGCGCTGGAGATGGGGTACTCGCGCAGCAGGGACTCCAGCGCCCAGAACGGCGCCGGTTGCTCGCGCACCGCTCGCACCCAGGGCCGGGCGGACTCGACCACGGCCGGCCAGTCCAGCCGGCTGGCGTCCAGCCGCGCCAGCAGGTCGGCCACCACCGGGGCCTCCGGGCGGTAGGGCAAGGGCAGGCGTTCGCCCGGGGCGGGGGTGGACGTGGGGGTGTTCATGCTGCGGTCGCTGGGGTGGCTGGCGTCGAAGCCGGCAGCTTAGGCGCCCCAGCGCTGCATGCGATTCGGTTTTGGGGGCCCGCCACAGAAACTTGTTCGGGGCTCCAGCGTGCGCTCAGGCTTCGCGCGTGCGGGAGCGGCGCTTTTCGCGCTTGCGCACCATGATGTGGCTGGTGTCCATGCCACGGCGCTTGCGCCGCTGGCTCTGGCGCCGGATCTCGAGATCGAGCAGCAGCACGAACAACAGCAGCGGCAGGGCCGCGCCGCCGACAAGCGCCAGCACCGCGGCTGGGACCTGGTACTGGTACACCGAGCCGACCTGCGCCAGCAAGCCCGCGGCCAGCGAGGTGATCTCCTGGCCGGCCAGCAGGGTCAAGCCCATCAACGCCGCTGCGCCCAAACGCCACAGCAGTTGCCGGCCGCCCTGCAAGGCGCTGTCGGCCAGTGCCAGCCACCAGCCGACGGCATAACCGAAGGTCATCACGGCACCCGCGACGACCAGCAGCTCCTCGCGCCAGACGATGCCCGGACGGAAACCTGCCGCAGTGATCCAGCCGTACTGGATCGGCAAGGTCGCAGCGGTCATCAGGGCGCCGCAGATCACGAACATCCACCAGGCCCGACGCCACAACAAGCCGACGATGGCCAGGACCGCGGCGACGATGGAGCTGACCCACAGCACGGGCGCCACCAGGTTCTGGAAGCCGACCGGAAACGGCAGCGGCGCGGCCGCAATCGAAAGCACCGCGACCGAACTGACCAGGCTGCCCCAGGTGAACCCGCCGACCGCCAGCGGCCCGAACGCGAGCAGCGGCTTCGGCCGCTTGAGCGCCTGGCGCAGCCAGCCCTGCACGATGTAGGCCGCCAGGATGGCCAGAACGGTCGAGAGCAGCCAGAGCAGCATCGTCAGCTAACGGGTCAAGGTGGACCTGGGATCATCGCATCGTGGTTGCCCGCGCGGTCCACCTTGCAGCGGACCGGCCCGGGTTGCAGCCGTGGCGTCGTTCACGCCTGGAAGCCCAGGCTGCGGCGGTGCCGGACTTCAGGCTTGAGACGGTGCTCGCCCTCGAGCTGGCTCAGGTACTCGTCGGCGGCAAAGGGCGAGCCCAGGATCTCGGCCTGCCGGCTGACCGCCGCAAAGTCGCCCGGCACCAGCAGGTCCAGCCCGGCCAGGCGAAGCCGGTGCTCATCGGCCAGGGCCTGCGAGTTGCCGCCCAGGGCCTCGCGGACGAACATGCGTTCGCGCTGTTCGCGTTGCAGCGCCTGGAAGCGCAGCTTGAAGGTGAAGCGGCGCAGGGCCGCCTCGTCGAGGTCTTCGAACAGGTTGGTGGTGCAGATGAAGACGCCGGCGAATCGCTCCATGCCCTGCAGCAGCTCGTTGACCTCGCTGACCTCGTAGTGGCGTTCGGCCAGGCGACGGCTGCGCAGGAAGCTGTCGGCCTCGTCGAGCAGCAGCACGGCGTCCTCGGCGGTGGCCTCCTCGAACATCCGGGCCAGGTTCTGCTCGGTCTCGCCGACGAACTTGCTGGCGATGTCGCTGGTCTGGCGCACCATCAGGGGCCGTTGCAGCGCCGAGGCGATGTGCTCGGCCAGGGCCGACTTGCCGCTGCCGGGCAGGCCGTGGAAACACAGCGTGCCATGGCCACGCCGCTGCAGTGCCTCGACGATGCGCGGCACCTCGAACTTCGATTCGATGTGGAGCAGCGACAGCTCGTAGTGCGTGACCATGGGCCGCGCCGGCTTGTCGCCGGGCACGGTGCCCAGGGCGCGATCGGCATTGGCCAGTTGTCGCAGCAGCAGCGATTCGAAAGCTTCGGGGGTTGGGGCGCCAGCGGTCGCCGGCGATTCGGCCACCGGTTGCGCCAGGCGGGCAAAACGCACCGCGGTGCGAATCTGGGCCGGTGTCAGGCCGCGCCGTTCGGAGAGCGTCCTGACCAGCGCCGGACCTGCCGGCGTGCCGGCCAGCGCACGCGCCACCAGCGCCTCGCGCGCGCCCGGAGGCGGACTCTTCAGCAGCAGGTGGTACTGGAAGCGCCTGCGGAATGCCGGATCGATCTGCTCGATGCGGTTCGTGATCCAGACCACCGGCACCGGATTGGTCTCGAGGATCTGGTTGACCCAGGCCTTGCCGTTGACGCTGGCGCCACTGCCGGCGCCGCCGCCGCTGCCGTCGCCGCTGTCCAGGCGCGCGATCAGTTGAGCGGCCTCGCTGCTGATCGGCGGGAACACGTCCTCCACCTCGTCGAAGAGCAGCGCAACGCCAGGACTGCTCTTCAGGAAGACCTGGCTGATCTGCAGGCTGCGGTAGCGGTCGCGTCCGGACAGGCTGTTGCCATCGCGGTCGGCGTACTCCACCTCGTACAGCTCCAGGCCCGCAGCCGCGGCGCAGACCTTGGCCAGCTCGGTCTTGCCGGTGCCCGGCGGGCCGTACAGCAGCACATTGACCCCCGGCTCCTTGGCCGCGGCAGCGTTCTTCAGCAGCGTCGTCAGCGTCGCCGCGTCGGCCTGGACGAAGCCGAAGTCGGCCAGCGACAGCTCGCTCCTGCCGGCCGGCCGCGTGAACACCGCCATCAGCTCGCCCGGCTTGCGGTACTCGCGCATCAGCACCGGTGGCAACTGGTCGCTGACCTTCATCAGGTCGGCCAGGTCGGTGATGTTCTGCTCGGCGATCAGGTTCTCGACCATGCCGATGCGCTCGAGCCGCGAGCCCGCGCGCAGGGCCTCGGCGACCTCGCTGGCCTCGACCCCCGCGACCGCGGCCAGCGCGGCGTAGGCCTCCTGGGCATTGCCGACCTTGAACTCCACCAGCAGGCCGCGCAGCTCGCGCTGGACCCGGGCCAGCGTGCCGTAGAGCAGCAGCGCGCGCTCGGCCGGGTTCAGCTGCAACAGCCCAGCCAGCGCGTCGATGTTCTTCTGCACCAGGGTGGATTGCTTCTTCAGCCGCCTGGCCGTCCACTCGCGTGTCGCGCCGAGCACCGACAGCATTTCCTTGGGGGCGTCCTTCAGGTACTCGTCGATGAAGAAGAACAGCGTCGTTTCTTCGTAGGGCCCGCTCCAGGCGCCGTGGCGCTCCAGGAAGGCATCGTCCGCGAGTGCCTCATGGCCGCGCCAGGCGACATGGGCCTTGCAGCGCTGGCCCAGCCAGGCACGCACGCGGGCCAGCACCGGCGCCGGCCAGACCAGATGGCGGCCGACCAGCGCGAGCAGGCTGTTCCAGTCGCGTCGCAGGTGAAACGGGTTGCTGCGGCCGCGCAGCGTCAGCGTGAGCACGAAGTGAGTGCCCAGCACGTCGAGCACCGGCGCTTCGGCCAAGCCTGGGGAGAGCAGCAATCGCGCATCGGCGCTGGCTCGCGGCATCGTCGGGTCTCCGTCCCGCTTCGCGCGGGCTACGGCCGATCTTGACCCAGTGCCGGCCGGCCCGCAAGCCGCCAGGGGTTTCGTTCAGTGCAGCGCGAGGGGCTGCTGCGCGAGTTGGGCATAGCCCGAAATGAAGTCGTCGAAATCCTCGACGCTGGGGCTGGGTCGCTCGGCGATCAGCTTGACGCCTTCGGCAAAGCTCTCGGCGAGCAGGCCCTCGACGTAGATCTCTCGTTGGCCGGCCTTGTCCACGATCTCGTAGCCGGTGCGCTGTAACGATGCCGCGCCGGGGTCGGCCGTGGCACCGGGCAAGGCGAACTGCACCACGATGTAGCTGTCGGACTGGTAGATCAGTTGCATGTGGACGGACCCGCAAGAATCGGACCCGGCACTTGGTGCCGCACGGGCGCAGCTTCAAGACCCCGGGACCGGGGGCTCGCCCCCCGCGGCGTTGGCGTCGTCGCGCAGGAGCTCCAGCGGCTCCAGCGGCAGCCGGCCGCCGAACTGCATCTTCATCGGCAGGTGCTCGCGCCCGGGGTCCAGCCACAGCTCGACCCGCGGGGCCCAGGGTCGCAGCGGCTCGTGCACGACATGCAGCGCGCGCGCGGTCGCGCCACCCGGCAGCGGCAAGTCCACCGCGCCCAGGACCTCGAAGCGCCAGTCCTGGACCTCGCCGCGCAGGCCGGCGACCCAGATCTCGATGCGTTGACCCGGCTCGCGGCGTCCCGGCTCGGCGTTCAGGATCGCCGCCAGTTGCACGATCCAGCTGACCCGGTCCTGCAGGCCAGGCGGCAGAGGCTCGATGCGCGAACTCGCCGACCACGACACCACCCCCGCCGCGCGCTGGAAGTTCACCGCGCGGCGTTCGCGCCCACCGCGGCGGTCCGTGTGGCGCAGCGGCGCCAGGCCGTTGCCGTCGAAGCCGCCTGCGCTGTGCCAGGCCCAGCGGTCGCCGATGACGCCGCTGCCGGCCGAGCCGAGCTGCAAGACGTAGCCGGCACCGGGCTCGCTGCCGAACTGCCAATCGAGCACGGCGCGGCCGGCAAACCCGCCGCGCTGCAAGCGGTAGACCAGCCGCGTGGGTGACGGCATCTGGGTGCGGTATCGCGGGGGTGTCCCGCTGGGCACCGGTGGCTCGGCTGCCGGCGGTGCCGGGGACTCGGCGGCCGCTTCCATCGGCGCTTCGGCAACGGGCACCGGCACCGGGGCGGGCGCGGGTGAGGTCATCGGCACCGGCGCCGGCACCGCGGGTGACGCGGTCGCCGACCTGGACGCTTCAGCGGGCACCGGCTGCTGGGCCGGTGACACCGGAGGCGTCACCCGGATGCGCGGCAGCTCGGCAAACACGACTGTGGCCTGGTCGCCCGCCGTGGCGTCGGCGCTGCCGGTGACGGGCGAGGGGCCCTGAAACCACACCGCCATCGCCAGCCACACATGCAGCACGATCACCCCCACCCCCACTGCGACCAGGCCGGCCCGGCCGCGCAGCGGGCCCTTCCAGGACGGAGCGGTGTCCGCAGGGGCGGTCGGCGCAGACAGCGCAGTCGGCGCAGTCGGCGCGGTCGGGGCGGCGGGGCTCACACGACAATGGTGCCACCCGCCGCCGCCTGGTCGGCAACGCCCCGCCCACTGCACCCCGATGAAACTCGCCTCCTTGAACGATGGCTCGCGCGACGGCCAGCTGGTCGTCGTGTCGCGCGACCTGAGCCAGGCCCACGCGGCGCAGGCGATCGCCGGCACGCTGCAGCAGGTGCTGGACGACTGGAACTTCCATGCCCCGCAGCTCGAGGACCTGTACACGACGCTGAACCACGGCAAGGCGCGCCATGCGTTTGCTTTCGACAGCCGTCAGTGCATGGCACCCTTGCCTCGGGCCTACCGGTGGGTCGACGGCGGTGCCTACCCGAGCACGATCCAAGGTACAGGACCGACACCGCGCATGAGCCTGGGCGGCAGCGACGAGTTTCTGGGCCCCTGCGACCCGCCACAGTTTTCAGCGGCGGAATCGGACATCGACTTCGGCGCCGGACTGGCCGTCGTCACGGGGGATGTCGCCAAGGGCGCCGACGCCAATGCCGCGCTGGACTCCGTCCGCCTGCTGATGCTGGTCAACCACTGGTGCCTGTACCAGCGGCGCTCGGCCGAACTGGCCCTGGGCCTGGGCGCGCTGCAGGGCCAGCCCGCGACCGCTTTCGGTCCGGTGGCGGTGACGCCTGACGAACTCGGCACGGCCTGGCGCGGCGGGCGGGTCCACCTGACACTGACCTGCCGGCTGAACGGCCAGCGTTTCGGCGACTGCGACGCGGCGTCGGACATGGACTTTCATTTCGGCCAGATCGTGGCCCACGTGGCGGCCACGCGTCGGCTTCGGGCCGGCAGCATCCTCGGCGGTGGCACGGTCGGCAACCGGGACGCCGCACGCGGCTTCTCGTGCATCGCCGAGCGGCGCGCCTTCGAGGCCAGCGCAGCAGGCGAGCCGAGCAGCGTCTTCATGCGGCATGGCGACCGGATCGAGATCGAGATGCTCGGCGCTGACGGGATGAACCTGTTCGGGACCCTCGACCAGCGCGTGGCCGCTGCGGGCGCCGAAGACTCCGAGCCGGGCGCCGCGGCGTGAACGCCCCCTCCCCGCGCGAGCTGCCGGCGTGGATCAAGCACACGACGGTCTGGCTGCTGCTGGCGGCCGGGCTATTCGTTGCGGTCCAGGCCTGGCAGCGCGAGCGCGCGGCACCGCGCTTTGCAGTCGACGGCAGCGGCCGCATCGTCATCGAACGCAGCGACGACGGTCACTTCCACTGGGCCGGGCGGCTGAACGACCAGACCGTCGAGTTCCTGGTCGACACCGGGGCCACGACAACGGCGATCCCCGAGGCGCTGGCGCAGCAGCTCGGCCTGGTCACCGCGGGCAGCGTGCGCGGCCAGACGGCCGGCGGCACGGTGACGGGCCGGGTCGTCGTCGCCGATCTGGTGCTGCAGGGCGGTGTGGTCGCCGAGCGGCTGCGCATCGTCGCGCTGCCCGACCTGGGCCAGCCCCTGCTCGGCATGGATGTGCTCGGCCGCTTGCGTTGGCAGCAGGACGGTGGTGTGCTTCGCATCGAAGGCGGCAGCGGCCGCCGCTGAGCCGGCAACAACGGGAGGTGCAGGATGCCAGGACGTGGAACGACAGACCCACAGCGGAGAAACCCGGTGTCGGCATGGGCGGCACTCGCCGGGTCCGGGCTCGGCATCCTGCTGGCCCTGCTGCTTCTGCTGGCGCCGTCGGCCAACGCCCAGGCCGTCGCAGCCGCCTGCCCCCCGCCGCAGCCCGCAGCCGGCACCTCGTCGCCCGAGGACCGCGGCATGCTCTGGCGAATCAGCCGCGGTGGCCACAGCTCCTGGCTGTTTGGCACCTTGCACGTCGGTCGGCCGGGCTGGGCCCGCTTCGGCCCGAAGACCGCAGCCGCGCTGCGAGCGAGCGACACGCTCGCACTCGAACTCGATCCCACCGATCCGGCCGTGCAGGAGGCGCTGGCCGATGCCGGGCGATGGCTGGAGCTGCCGCTTCCGTTGCAGCAGCGACTGGCCCAGGCCTATGAGCGCGCCTGCATCGCACAGGCCGCGCTGGCGGCCCTGCACCCGGTGCTCCAGGCCAGCACGCTGACCGTGCTCGAGGCGCGCTGGCTGGGCCTGGATCCGCAGCACTCGATCGAGCTCGTGCTGGCGCGCCAGGCCAGGGCCGCGGGGCGCAAGGTGGTGTCGCTGGAGTCGGTTGCGCTGCAGAAGGAGACGCTGGTGCCGGACGACACGCAGGAGGCGTTGAAGATCGTCGAGCAGAGCCTGGGCCAGCTCGAGGACCAGAGCGCGCGCCGCGTGCTGGGCACGCTGGCCGAGGTCTGGGAACGCGGCGACCTGGCCCGGCTGGAAGACTATGCCGCCTGGTGCGAATGCACGCAGACCGACGAGGAGAAGGCCTTCATGCGGCGCCTGAACGATGGCCGCAACCCCGGCCTGGCCGGCCGCGTGGCAGAACTTCATGGTCAGGGTCGGCGGCTCTTCGTTGCCGTCGGCGCGCTTCACATGACCGGTGAAAAGTCCCTGCCCCGGCTGCTCACGCAGGCCGGGTTCAAGGTCGAGCGCATCGCGTTCAGGCCCTGAAGACCCGAGAGTCCGACCCGCAACCGGGGCCGCCGGGCCGGCGCTTACGATGGGGTCACAACCCTCAAGTGACACGCAAGAGACACTCCGGCAAGAGAAACCCCCGAGGAGACCCGCCCCATGGCCAATGCCGCCGACTTTGCCAAGATGGTTCCCGGATTCGACTTCCTGCAGGGTTTGCTCAAGGGCGCCGGCAACGGTCTGCCGGGCATGGTGCCCGGCATGGGCCAGTGGGTGGCGCCGACGCTGGACCCGGCCGAGATCGAGAAGCGCATCGAGGAGCTGCGCACGGTGCAGTTCTGGCTCGAGCAGAACGCACGCCTGATCGGCACCACGATCCAGGCCCTGGAGGTCCAGCGCATGACGCTGTCGACGCTGCAGACCATGAACCTGCCCTTGTCCGATGTGGCCAATGCGCTGAAGGCCGCGGTGCCGGCGTCCGGGCCGCTCGCCACTGCCGCCACCCAGATGGCCAACGCCACGGTCGGCACCGCGGCGATGGCGGCCTCGGCTGCCGCCGCGCCGGCCGCGCGTGCCGCCCGGAAGGTCGCCAGGAAGGCCGCCGGCAGCGTCGCGCGCAAGGCCGTTGGCGCTGCCGCTGCGGCTGCGGCACCGGCGGTGGACCCGCTGGCCTGGTGGGGCGCACTGACGCAGCAGTTCAGCGAGCTGGCCAAGAAGGCGGTCAAGGACACGGTGGGCCCGATGACCGAGAACTCCGCCGGCGCTGCAAGCACCGCACGCGCGGCCCCGGACGCCGCGCGCAAGCCCTCGCCGACGCGCAAGCGCCGCTGAGAGCCGGTCGACCCTGCCGGCGCGGCCCATGCAACCCTTCCTGGTCGGCCACGCCACGCACCCGGACTGGCGCGCGGCCCTGGCCTTGGCCGCGGCCCAGATCGACGGCAGCCAGGGTCAGCGCCACGAAACCAGCGACGCCGGACCGCTGGCCCTGGGCTTTGTCTACTTCAGCGACCTGTACGCCGGCGCGGCCGAAGAGCTGTTCCTGGCGCTGAAGCAGCGCTGGCCCGGTGTCGCCTGGGTCGGTTGCTCCGCGGTCGGGGTCTGCGCCAGCGGGGTCGAGTACATCGACGAGCCGGCCCTGGTGCTGATGCTGGCCAGTGTGCCGGTGGGCCGGTTCGAGCTGTTCTCGGGCGCCAACAAGCTGCGTCGCAGCGAGCCGCATACCGCGCTGGTGCATGCCGATCCGGGAACGCCCGATCTCGCCGACCTGGTGGCCGAGATGAGCGACCGTGTCGACAGCGGCTACCTCTTCGGCGGCCTGGCCCAGGCACGCAGCGGCACGGCGGTGCAACTGGCCGACGGGGTGTTCCGCGGCGGCCTTTCGGGCGTGGCGTTCACGCAGGACGTGGCCCTGGTGTCGCGCGTGACCCAGGGCTGCCAGCCGGTCGGTCCGGCGCACACGGTCACGGCTTGTGATCGCAATGTCGCCACCGGGCTGGACGGCCGACCGGCACTGGCGGTGCTGCTCGACGACCTGGGTCTGTCGGCCGACGCGCTGGCACGGCCGCGCGAGGCACTGCCGCGGCTGCGCTCGACGCTGGTCGGCCTGTCGCCGGCCGAGCAGTCGGTGTTCGCACGGGGCGGTCAGTTCGGCACCGAAGTCCGGGTCCGGCACCTGATCGGCCTCGATCCCGGCCGCGACGCCTTTGCCGTGGCCGAGATGCTCCAGCCCGGCCAGCGGCTGACGTTCTGCCAGCGCGACACCGCGGCGGCGCGACGCGATCTGGTGCGCATCTGCAGCGAGATCCGCGACGAGCTCGCCGGCGACGGCAGCGACGCGATGCCGCCGCGCGACATCGCCGGTGCGATCTACGTCAGCTGCTCCGGCCGCGGCGGCCCCCACTTCGGCGGCGCCTCGGCCGAACTGAAGATCGTGCAGCACGCGCTCGGCGAGGTCCCGCTGGTGGGCTTTTTTGCCGGTGGCGAGATCGCCCACCAGCATTTGCATGGCTATACCGGCGTGTTGACGGTGTTCACGACCGCCGCGGCGCGGGGTTGATGGCGTTGATGCCGGTCAAGGCGCCGTTTTCGGTCCGTGCCTAGCATGGGGCCATCGCTTCAGAGCCAAGGCCCATCGATGTACCGCAACCTCTTCGTTCCGCTCGACGGCGGCCCGCTGACCGACAAGGCCATGACCGAAAGCCTCAAGCTTGCCAGGCAGCTCGGTGCCGGAGTGGTCGGCTTCGTCGCCGAACCCGAGGCGCCGCTGCCCAGCGTCAACACCCGGCTCGACGAGTACTACGACAAGGTCGAGCGCCACACCGTGGTCACCGACACCCACGCGCGCCTGCTGCTCACCCGCTTCGAGCTCCTGGCCGCCGAGGCACAGGTGCCGTTCAAGGCGCTGCACGTGACCAGCGACCGCATCGAAGAGAGCATCGTCGAGGAAGCCGAGCGCAGCGAGGCCGACATGATCGTGATGGTCACCCACGGCCGCAGCACGGTGGGCGAGTGGATCTACGGCTCGCACACCAAGAAGGTCCTGAGCCTGAGCCGGCTGCCGCTGCTGGTGCTGCACTGAGCAACACGCTCCGGCGGCAGGCCGGTCGGGTTCAGGCCTGCAGCCGCTCGTACAGCGCCTCGAAGGCCTGCGTCAGCTTGTGGCCGGGGGCCAGGTGCACCAGCGGCCGCGCGGCCTCGTGGCTCTCGCGCACCTTCACACTCGCCGGCAGATAGGGCTCGAGCACCGGCAGTCCCTCGTCGACCAGCGCCTGCACGGTGCGCTGCGGCAAGCTGGCGCGGGGCTGGAACTGGTTGACGACGATGCCCTCGACCACGAGCGACTCGTTGTGGTCGGCCCGGATCTCCTGCACGCTGTCCAGCACGGCGTAGAGCGCCTGGCGCGAGAACTCGTCGCAGTCAAAGGGCACCAGGCAGCGCTCGGCTGCGATCAGCGCCGAGCGGGTGTAGAAGTTCAGCGCTGGCGGCGTGTCGATCCAGATCTCGTCGTAGTCGCTCTCCAGAGCCGCCAGTGCGTCACGCAGCTTGAAGATCTTGTAGCGGCTCTCGAGCTTGCCGTGCAGCTCGGTCAGCGCGTCGCTGGCGGGCATCAGGTGCAGCCGCTCGTACGGCGTCTCGACGATGTGATCGGTCGCCTGCAGCGTCCGCAGATGGAACTGCAGCGAGGCATCGAAGAACGGGGCGCTGCCCACGCCCTCGGGCGCCTCGGTGTCGCCCAGCAGGTAGCGGGTGCTGTTGGCCTGCGCATCCAGGTCCACCACCAGCACCGTGGCCCCACGCGCCGCGCCGATGGCCGCCAGGTTGCACGTGATCGTGCTCTTGCCGACCCCACCCTTCTGGTTGAACACCACCCGTCGCATGTTTGCTTCCCCCCGGCCCGAACGCCCGGACCACGGAGGTCATTGTGCACCGCAACAAAGCCGCTGCCCACAGCACCGGGCACACTGCCGGCATGAGCATTGCCTTGCCGCTGATTGCCTTCGACAACACCTACGCCCGTGAGCTCGAGGGGCTGCACGTGCGCTGGCCACCGGCGGCGGCGCCGGCGCCGCGTCTGGCCTTCTTCAACGACGAGCTGGCCGCGGACCTGGGTCTGGACGCTGCCGCCTGGGGCGCGGACGACGCCGCGGCCGTGTGGGCGGGCAGCCGCGTGCCCGAGGGCGCCGAGCCGATCGCCCAGGCCTACGCCGGACACCAGTTCGGCGGCTTCTCGCCGCAGCTGGGCGATGGCCGGGCGGTGCTGCTGGGCGAAATGATCGATGCGCACGGCCGGCGCCGCGACATCGCGCTCAAGGGCTCGGGCCGGACGCCGTTCTCGCGCGGCGGCGACGGCAAGGCGGCCATCGGCCCGATGCTGCGCGAGGTGCTGTTCGGCGAGGCCATGCACGCGCTCGGCATCCCCACCACCCGTGCGCTGGCCGTGGCCGCCACCGGCGAGTCGGTGCGACGCGACCGCGCGCTGCCCGGCGCGGTGCTGACGCGCGTCGCGGCCAGCCACCTGCGCGTCGGCACCTTCCAGCACTTCGCAGCGCGTGGCGAATACGACAAGCTCGCGCGGCTGCTGGCCTACACGCTGAAGCGACACGACCCGGAGCTGGTCGCCCTGTCCGACCCGGGCGAGCAGGCACTGGCGCTGCTCGCGGCGGTGGCCGGGCGACAGGCGGAACTGGTCGCGAAGTGGATGAACGTCGGCTTCATCCACGGGGTGCTGAACACCGACAACACCACGATCTCGGGCGAGACCATCGACTACGGTCCCTGCGCCTTCATCGAGGTCTACGACCCGCAGGCGGTGTTCAGCAGCATCGACCACGGTGGGCGCTACGCCTTCGGCCGCCAGGCACCGATCCTGCAATGGAACCTCGCACGGCTGGCCGAGGCCCTGCTGCCGCTGGTCGTGCACGCGGACCCGGCCCTCACCGGCACCGAGCCCGACGAGGCGACGGTGCAACGCGCGGTGCAACGGGCGATGGCGGTGCTGGAGCCGTTTGCCGGGCGTTTCGACACCGCGTGGCGGCGCGGCCAGGCCGCCAAGCTCGGCCTGGCCGCGCCGACGGCGCAGGCTGCCGCAGCGCCCGAGGTGGCCATGCTGGCCGACGACTGGCTGAGCCTTCTGCAGCGCGAGCAGGTCGACTTCACGCTGGCCTGGCGGCGCCTGGCCGACGCGGCCGAGGGCGACGACATCGCGCTGAAGCTGCTGTTCCAGACACCCGAGGCGCCCGCGGCATGGCTCGTCCGCTGGCGGGCTGCCTGTGCCGTCCACGACGCACGCCACGGACTGGACCCGGCGCAGCGTCCGGCGAGCATGCGCGCGGCGAGCCCGTTCGTGATCCCGCGCCACCACCGGGTCGAAGCCGCGCTTTCGGCCGTCAGCGACAACGGCGACTTCGCGCCGTTCGAGCGGCTGCTTCAGGCGCTGCGCCGTCCGTTCGACGAGACCGCAGCCGCCGCGGCGTTTGGCGAGCCGGCCCCGGCCGAGGCCACCGCGCGGTACCAGACCTTCTGCGGCACCTGAGCGTCCGCGGGGCGATTGCCGCGACTGGAGTTGAAGCGGTTTCAACCCTCGGACGGCTGGCGGCGTTCAGGCCGCTGCCAGCCGGGCGGGATTAGAGTCGGGCGCCACATGAACGCTCCGCCACCCACCGCCGCCTTGTTGTCCGCCGACCGCGCGGCCCGCCAGCGCGAGGTGGTGGCTGCGCTGGCGCCGCTGCTGCCTGCGCATGCCCTGCTCTGGACACCGGAAGAGACCATTCCGTACGAATGCGATGGCCTCACCGCCTACCGCCAGCAGCCGCTGGTGGTGGCGCTTCCCGAAACCGAAAAGCAGGTCTCGGCCGTGCTCGCCGCCTGTCACCGCCTGGCGGTGCCCGTGGTTGCGCGAGGCGCGGGCACCGGGCTGTCGGGCGGGGCCATGCCGCATGCGATGGGCGTGACGCTGTCGCTGGCCAAGTTCAACAAGATCGTGCAGATCGACAAGCTCGCGCGCACGGCCACGGTTCAGTGCGGGGTGCGCAATCTCGCGATCAGCGAGGCGGCGGCGCCGCTCGGCCTGTACTACGCGCCGGATCCGAGCAGCCAGATCGCCTGCACCATCGGCGGCAATGTGGCCGAAAACTCCGGCGGCGTGCACTGCCTGAAGTACGGCCTGACCCTGCACAACGTGCTGCGCGTGCGCGGCTACACCGCCGAGGGCGAGGCCGTCGAGTTCGGCTCCACCGCGCCGGACACGCCGGGCCTGGACCTGCTCAGCGTCGTCGTCGGCAGCGAAGGCATGCTCGCCGTGATCACCGAGGTCACGGTCAAGCTGACACCCAAGCCGCAGCTGGCGCGCTGCATCATGGCCAGCTTCGACGACGTGCGAAAGGCCGGCGACGCGGTCGCGGCGGTCATCGCCGCCGGCATCATCCCGGCCGGGCTCGAGATGATGGACAAGCCGATGACGGCCGCGGTCGAGGACTTCGTGCATGCCGGCTACGACCTCGATGCAGCCGCCATCCTGCTGTGCGAGAGCGACGGCACGCCGGAAGAGGTGGCCGAGGAGATCGACCGCATGCTGGGCGTGCTCACCGGCTGCGGCGCGAACCGCATCGAGGTCAGCAAGGACGAGCGCCAGCGGCTGAAGTTCTGGAGTGGTCGCAAGAACGCCTTCCCCGCATCGGGCCGCATCAGTCCCGACTACATGTGCATGGATTCGACGATCCCGCGCAAGCGGCTGGCCGACATCCTGCTCGCGATCGCCGGGATGGAAGCCAAGTACGGCCTGAAGTGCTGCAACGTCTTCCATGCCGGCGACGGCAACCTGCATCCGCTGATCCTGTTCGATGCCGCCGATCCCGACCAGTTGCACCGCTGCGAGCTCTTCGGTGCCGACATCCTGGAGACCAGCGTCGCGATGGGCGGCACCGTGACCGGCGAGCACGGCGTCGGCGTCGAGAAGCTGTCCAGCATGTGCGTGCAGTTCAGCCCCGCCGAGCGCAGTCGCATGGAGGGCCTCAAGCACGCCTTCGACCCCGCCGGCGGGCTGAACCCGGGCAAGGTCATCCCGACGCTGCAACGCTGCGCCGAGTACGGAAAGATGCACGTCAGGAAGGGCCTGCTGCCCTTCCCCGAGCTGGAACGCTTCTGAAGCCCATGACGGTCGCCAGTCACCCCGTCGTCGACGCCTGGCGTGATCGCATCCTGGCGGCCGGTGCGGCGAGGCAAACGCTTGAACTGCGTGGCCACGGCAGCAAGGCCTTCTACGGCGGGCCGGTCGCCGCGGGTGCCGTCGTGCTCGACACCACGGCCCTGGCGGGCGTGTCGTCCTACGAGCCTACCGAGCTGGTCGTCACGGTGCGCACGGGCACGCCGCTGGCCGAGCTGGAAGCGCTGCTGGCCGAGCGTGGCCAGTGCCTGCCCTTCGAGCCGCCCCGCTTTGCGATCGAGACGAGCGAAGGCCGCCGGGCCTGCGGCACGGTCGGTGGCATGGTCGCCGCGGGCCTGGCCGGTCCGTCCCGGGCGGCCGTCGGCGGGCTGCGCGACTACCTGCTCGGCGCGACACTGCTGGACGGCCATGGCGAGTTGCTGAGCTTCGGCGGACAGGTGATGAAGAACGTCGCCGGCTACGACGTGTCGCGCCTGCTCGCCGGATCGATGGGCGTACTGGGCGTCATCTGCGAGGTCTCGCTGAAGGTGCTGCCGCAGGCGCAAGCGACGCTGACGCTGCGCCAGGAGTTGAATGCCGCCACCGCGATCCACCGCCTGAACGAATGGGCCGGCCAGCCGCTGCCGCTGAACGCCAGCGCCTGGTGGGGCGGCACGCTGGTGCTGCGACTGTCGGGTGCGACAGCGGCGGTGCAAGCCGCCCACGCCAGGCTGGGTGGCGAAGTCATCCCCGAGCCTCTGGCGAGCACGTTCTGGCGCGGCATGCGTGACCACGACGACGAGTTCTTTGTCGCCGCGAACATGGCCGTGCAGGCGGGCAGCGGCGCCGGCCTGTGGCGTCTGGCGCTGCCGCCGACCACCCCACCGCTGGACCTGCCCGGCGAGCAGTTGATCGAATGGGGCGGCGGCCAGCGCTGGCTGTGCTCGCCGCTGCCGTCGCAGGCGATGCGCGACGCGGCACAGGCCGCCGGTGGGCACGCCACGCTGTTCCGCGGCGGCGACAAGTCCGCGGGGGCCTTTGCGCCGCTGAAGCCGCCGCTGGACCGCATCCACGCCCGTCTGAAGTCGCAGTTCGATCCCCACGGCGTGTTCAATCCCGGCCGTCTGGTCGCCGGGCTCTGAGGGTGCGCGCCATGGACGGCGGCATGCAGACGCTGCGCGGCTTTGTCGTGTTGCTGTTGTGCCAGTCCGCAGGCGAAGCGCTCGCGCGGCTGCTGGGGCTGCGACTGCCGGGGCCGGTCCTGGGCATGCTCGTCCTGCTCGCGCTGCTGGCCTGGCCGCCGGTGCGAACGCTCGCCGCCGCGGCGGCCGACGCGCTGCTGCCGCACCTGTCGCTGCTGTTCGTTCCGATCGGCGTCGGCGTGGTCGTGCACCTGGGCGTGCTGGCCGAGCAGGGTCTGCGGATCGCCGCGGTCATCGTCGTCTCGACCCTCGCCGGCCTGGTCGTGACGGCGATGCTGTTGCGCTGGTGGTGTCCTGCGATGGCCGATCCGGCGCCGGAAGCGCCGTTGTCTGCGGATGCGCCGGAGGCCGCCCGATGAGTGCGGGCTTCGTCGAGCTCTGGGTCTACCTGTCGGCGACACCGCTCTTCGGCCTCACGGCCACGCTCGGTGTCTACGTGCTGGCGCAGGCCGCGAGCGCGCGCCTGGGGCAGCCGCCCTGGGCCAACCCGGTGCTGTTCACCGTACTCGTGCTCGGCGCGCTGCTGATGGCCACCGGCACCGAGTACCCGGTGTACTTCTCGGGCGCGCAGTTCGTGCACTTCCTGCTCGGGCCGGCGGTCGTCGCGCTCGCCTGGCCGCTGTGGCAGCGCCGTGCCGAGCTGCGCCAGCGCTGGGCCGCGCTCGTCGGCGCCGGGCTGGCGGGTGGCCTTGCGGCATCGCTCGTGGCCGTGCTCGCCGGCTGGGCGCTGGATCTGCCCGCGTCCACCGTGGCGAGCCTGGCGCCGAAATCCACCACCGCGCCCGTGGCCATGGGCATCGCGCAGCAGATCGGCGGCGTGCCGGCCTTGGCGGCCGTCTTTGCGGTGCTCACCGGCCTCACTGGCGCGCTGCTCGCCAAGCCGCTTTTCGATGCGCTGCGGCTGCACGGCCCGGCCTTGCGCGGCTTTGCGCTGGGCACCGCCGCGCACGGCATCGGCGCCGCGCGGGCCTGGAGCGTCCACCCCAGCGCCGGCGCCTATGCTGCCCTCGCTCTCGGCCTGCAGGTGCTGCTGGCCGCCTTCACGCTGCCGGTGGTGCTGCCATGGGTGCTCGCACGCCTGCCCTGAGTTTCCTTGCGCCCCACAGAACCGCACCGCCCCCAGAGCCCTGTCGCCTCGAACGCATGCAAACCACCCTCGCCCCCGAGTTCCAAGGCACGGCCGACGGCCTCGAAGCCGAGGCCATCCTGCGCAAGTGCGTGCACTGCGGCTTCTGCACCGCCACCTGCCCGACGTACCAGCTGCTCGGCGACGAGCTCGACGGCCCGCGCGGGCGCATCTACCTCATCAAGCAGGTGCTCGAAGGCGCGGAGCCGACGCGCACGACGCAGATCCACCTGGACCGCTGCCTGACCTGCCGCAACTGCGAGAGCACCTGCCCGAGTGGCGTGCAGTACGGCAACCTGGTCGAGATTGGCCGCCGCATCGTCGAGGCCAAGGTCGAGCGGCCCAGGGGCGAATCCGCGTTGCGCTGGATGCTCAAGCAGGGCCTGACCTCGCCGGCTTTCGGCCCCGCGATGAAGCTCGGCCAGATCGTGCGGCCGCTTCTGCCGCAGGCGCTGAAGAACAAGGTCCCGGCGCCGGGCGGTGCACGGGCCCACCAGTGGCCCAAGCGCGAGCATCCGCGCAAGGTGCTGATGCTGCTGGGCTGCGTGCAGCCGGCGATGATGCCCAACGTCAACAGCGCCACCGCGCGCGTGCTCGACGCCGCCGGCATCCAGACCCTGGTCGCCGACGGGGCCGGGTGTTGCGGGGCGATCAAGAGCCACCTGAACGACCACGAAGGTGGCCTGGCCGACATGCGGCGCAACATCGACGCCTGGTGGCCGCTGGTCCAGGGCCTGACCGCGGCCGGCAAGGTCGAGGCGATCGTGATGAACGCCAGCGGCTGCGGCGTCACCGTCAAGGCCTACGCCCACGCCCTGGCCCACGACCCGGCCTACGCCGAGAAGGCCGCGCGGGTCGCCGAACTGACCCGGGACCTGTCGGAGCTGCTGGTCGATCTGGTGCCGCTGCTCAAGCCCCGGATGCACCTGAAGTCCAACCCCCGGGTGCCGCGTGTGCTCGCTTACCACCCCCCCTGCACGCTGCAGCACGGCCAGCAGCTGCGCGGCGGGGTTGAGGCGGGCCTGGCGGAACTTGGTTTTGACGTGTCGACGGCCGGCAGCGAGTCGCATCTGTGCTGCGGCTCGGCCGGCACCTACAGCGTGCTGCAACCCGAGCTGGCCTACTCGCTGCGCGACCGCAAGCTCGGCCACCTGAATGCCACCCACGGCGGCGAGGCCCAGGCCATCGTCAGCGCCAACATCGGTTGCATCCAGCACCTGCAGACCGGCACGGCGCTGCCGGTGCGCCACTGGATCGAGGTGCTGGACGAGGCGCTGGCCTGAAGAACCTCCGCGGGTATGACAGCCCACCGTGGATGGGGGATCGTCGAACCGGAGGCCGGCCCCCAGAATTTTGCAGTTGCTGACTCTTGTTGCCGTCCATGAGCGCTTTCTTCCGACCGGCCCTGGCCGCCACCACGCTGGTCATGTCGGTCTGCCCGTTGGCGCAGGCCAGCGACATCGATTCGTTCCTGATGTTTCGCAGCGTTCTCTACGCCCAGGCCAGTGATGCGCCGCCGGCAGCCGAGGTCGGGGCGTTTGCCTTCTGGCAGACCCGCGCGGCCTGGCAGGGCCAGTTCCAGGACGCCGGAGTGGTGCTTCCGGACGGTGGCGTCGTGTCGATGCCGCCGGCCGAGATGTTCCCGTCCCAGCGTCAGAACTTCAGCGGTGGAACCTTCATCCTGCCCAGCCTGGCGGTCTTGAATGCCGACTACGGCCTGGGCACGTATTCCGTCGGTCTGAGCGGAGTCGGCGGCAGCGCCACCGCGACCCTGGACTACACCGGCGACGCCTATGTCACCGGGGTGCCGTACTTCAGCGGCGGCACGTTTTCGGCGGCCCAAGGCCTGAACCCGGGCCAGGCGTACACGTTCGAGCTGTCGCCCTTTGTCGGCAGTGGCGACGAGAACTGGATCTTCATCAACATCAACCAGGCCTTCGGCACCGGGGATTACATCGGCGGCGCATTCCTGCCGGCCACCGCCACGAGCTGGACGCTGCCTGCGGGGCTGCTGCAGCCCGACGCGCCCTACAACATCGAGTTGATCTACTCCGTTCGCAACTTCCAGAGCGCGGCCGGTAGCGGCACCAACTTCGATCCGATGCTGTCGTTCGACCGCCGCACCGTCGCTCTGGTCCAGACCGGCGTGATCCCCGAGCCGGGCACCTGGGCGTTGATGGCGCTGGGCCTCGTGGCCGTCGGCTCAGTCGCGCGTCGGCGCCGCTGAGCGCCGCACCGGCTTCAAGCGCACGCCCATCACCACGCCCGCCACCAACAGCGCGATACCCAGGGCGATCCACGGCGAAGGCCACTGGCCACGCAGTGCGAGGCCATAGGCCAGCGCCGCCAGCGTCTCGAAGACGATGAGCTGGCCGACGAGACTGGTCGGCAGGCGCTGGCTGGCGGCATTCCAGCACAGCGTGCCGAGCCAGGACGCGAAGAGCGCGATCGTCAGCACCAGGGCCAGGAACTCGAGCGGGCGCGGGCCGAGCGGCATCGTCGCCGCAACGGGGCCACCCTGCCAGGCGGTGTAGGCCCAGAACGCGGCGTAGCCGATGGCCGCCAACGGCAGCGTCGCCAGACCCTGTGCCGTGGACCACGTGGCCGGCGAGCGGCTGGGGTGGCCGCGCAGCCAGTCGGCGTTGCGCAGCGGGTACCAGGTCCAGCAGGCCACGGCCACGAGCGCGAGCGCGGCACCCGAGGCGTAGCGCCACAGATCCACCGACTCGCCACCGGCTTCGGCCGCGAAGCGCTGCCACTCGGCGTGGTTGACGCAGGCGATGCCGGCGGCGATGAGCACCAGCGGCGCTGCCAGCCGCCCCCAGGGCAACCAGCCGTCGCGCGCGTGGTCGCGCAGGTTGGCGCAGACGGCAATGACCAGCGGCAGCGTGCCGATCAGCATCGTCGGCAATGGCGCGCCGGCACGCTGGATCGCGGCCGCCAGGCACAGGTAGTACAGCAGGTTGCCGATGGCGGCGAGCTTCAGCGCCTCGACCCAGTCGGCCCGCGTCAGCTCGGCCAGGCGGGCGCGATCCAGCCACCCCAGCGGCAGTGCGATGAGCCCGAAGGCGAGGTAGCGCCCGCAGGCCAGCAGTGCCGCCGGGTACTCCGGCAGCAGCAGCGGGGCGACGAAGACCAGCCCCCACATCAGTCCGGCGGCCAGCGCAAATCCGGTGCCCGTGGCCAGCGCTCGTGGGGTGTGGGCCGGCAGTGCGGCGGGGGAAGACGTCGTCGACATGGACCCGACTGTGCCGCCATCGGCCGCACCCGGTCTTGGACCCGATTGCTCTTTTGGGGAGCGTTCAGCCCGCACGCAGCGCCGCCGCGGGCGCCACCTGCCGTCGATAGCGGCCGGGTGTGACGCCGTAGCGGCGCACGAAGGCGCGGTTCAGGTGCGCCTGGTCGGCCAGGCCCACCGCCGCGGCCACGTCGGCCGGGCGTTCGCCGCGGGCCAGACGGCGCTTGGCATCGAGCAGCCGCAGCGCCATCAGCATCTGCTGCGGCGTGGCATGGTGTCGGGACTTGAAGCGGCGCAGGAAGTGGAACGGGCTCAGCTGCGCCGCGGCCGCGAGTTCGGCCAGGGTCAGCGGTTCGCCGAGCCGGGCCCGCATCAGGTCGATCGCACGGTCGAGCCGCGTGTCGGCTTCGCTGCGTTCGGGCACCGGGTGCAGGTTGCTGCGGGTGTGCCGGCGCAGCAGCGCCAGCAACTCGGCCAGCGACGAATCGAAGGCCAGCGTGGCGCAGGGCTCGGCGGCGTCGCGCCACAGACGTGCCAGCAGGAGGCTGGCGGCGCCGGCCGCTTCGGCGTCCGCGGCCACGGCGTTGTCGAACCACCAGCCCGGCTCGCCCGTCACCGCTTCGAGCACGGATGGGTCGAGGTAGAGCATGCGGTAGCGCCAGCCGCCTGCGGTTTCGGCACGGCCGGTGTGAAGCTCGTCCGGGTTCATCAGCACGAGGCTCGCCGCCGGGGCCACGTGCTCGCTGCCGCGGTAGCGAAATCGCTCGGCGCCGGCTTCGATCGCGCCCAGGCCGTAGGCGGCATGGCTGTGCGGCTCGAAGGCGTGCTGCACGATGTGGGCGCGGTAAAGCTCGACGCCGGCGCGGTGCGGGCTGCGTCGGAACTCGGCGCGGTCGGCCGGCCCGTTGAGCACATCCGGTACGGTGGGCGACTCGCTCATGGCGCCGACGGTGGCGTGATCGCAGGACATGCACCGATGATGGCATTGGTGAGAATGCCGTCCTCGCCGCCAGCGGCACCTCGGTCCAGGCCCAGCCATGACACACCTTTCAGCGCGCCACGACGCGTCCATGCTGGCCCCGCTGCGTGCGCTGGCGGTGGTGGCCCCCTTGCTGCTGGGCGCCGCGTGGCCGGGCGCCGCAATGGCGGCCTCGCATGCAGGTGCAGGTGCAGGTGCCGGCGCAGGTGCCGGTGCAGCCGACGCCACCGAGACCCGCAAGCTGCACGCCCTGTTCGAGCGCCAGTGGGACGACACCGCACGCCTGCTGCCCGAGTTCGCGACGCTGCGCGGCGACCATCGTTTCGGCGACCGGCTGGCCGATGTGTCCGAAGAAGGTCTGGCGCGGCGCGAAGCGCTGATCGAAGGCTGGCTGGCCGAGGCGCGTCGCATCGACGCCGCGAAGCTCTCGCGCAACGACCGGCTCTCGCTGGAGATGTTCATCATCAACCAGCAGCGTCTGCTCGACCAGCGGGCGTTTGTGGGTTTCCGCGGCATGACGCTGCGCACGCTCGGCGGGCCGCAGTCGCAGTTCTCGGACCTGCTGTCGCAGAGCCCAGTGAACAGCCGCGAGCGCATCGAGCAGATGCTCGGGCGCATGGCGGCCTTTCCGGTCCGCATGGACCAGGAGATCGCGCAGCTGCGGCGCAGCGCCGCGCTGGGCTGGGTGCCGAGCCGCGACGTGCTGCTGCGCGTGCAGGAGCAGCTCGCTGCACAGCTGGCGGGTGGGCCCGAGGACATGCCGCACCACGCGCCTTTCAAGCGTCTGCCCGCCTCGCTGCCGGCCGAGCAGCGCGACGAATTTCGCAAGCGCGGCGCCGAGGCCGTGGCGCAGCACGTGCGACCGTCGATGCAGAAGCTGCGTGCGCTCGTCGCCGACGAACTGCTGCCCAAGGCGCCGGCCGACGGCTCGCTGGCGAAGTACCCCGACGGCCGCCGCGTCTACGAGATGCTGGTGCGGCAGAACACGACCACGGACCTGGCGGCCCAGCAGATCCACGACATCGGCCTGCGCGAACTCGCGCGGCTGCGCGGCGAGATGGACAAGGTGCGCGTCGAGGTCAAGTTCTCCGGCAGCTTCGCGCAGTTCGCCGAGCACCTGAACACCGACCCGAAGCACTTCCACACCAGCGCCGACGCGATGCTGGCGGGCCTGCGCGAGATCGGCAAGCGGCTCGACGCCGAGATGCCCAAGATGTTTGCCGAGCTGCCGCGCGCGCCTTACGGCATCGTGCCCATGCCGGCCTTCATGGGCAACCGCGCCGAGTACTACAGCGGCCCGGCACTGGACGGCAGCCGGGCGGGGTTCTTCTTCGCCAATGTGCTGAACCTGAACACGCGCCCCAAGTGGGCGATGGAGACCCTGACCGCCCATGAGACCGTGCCCGGCCACCACATGCAGATCGCCCGCGCCACCGAACTGCGCGACCTGCCCAACTTCCGCCGCGGCGGCCAGGGCCTGACCGTCTTCAACGAAGGCTGGGCGCTGTACGCCGAGACGCTGGGCTTCGAGATGGGCCTCTACACCGATCCGCTGCAGCGCTGGGGCCACCTGCAATGGCAGGCCTTCCGCGCCGGGCGCCTGGTGGTCGACACCGGCATCCACGCGTTGGGCTGGAGCCGCCAGCGGTCGATCGACTTCCTGGCCGATCAGACCGGTGTCAATCGCGAGTTCGTCACCAGCGAGGTCGACCGCTACACCTCGCAGCCCGGCCAGGCCCTGTCCTACATGATCGGCAAGCTGGAGTTCGACCGACAACGCGACAAGGCGCGCAGCCGGCTCGGTGCGAAGTTCGACATCCGCCGCTTCCACAATGCCGTGCTCGACAACGGCCCGCTGCCGCTGTCGCTGCTGGACAAGGTCGTCGACGAATGGATCGCCGGCCAGACCGGCAGCTGAGCCGGCGGCCCCAACCACTGGAGACGATCTCGACCATGGCCAAGGAATTCCTGCTCGCGCTGGATCAGGGGACGTCCAGTTCGCGGGCCATCGTCTTCCACTGCAGCGGCACGGTCCGCGCGGTGGCGCAGCGCGAGTTTGCGCAGCACTTCCCGCAGCCTGGCTGGGTGGAGCACGACGCGGCCGAGATCTGGGCCACGCAGCGTGCGGTGGCCGAGGAGGCGCTGGCGAGGAGCGACCTCGCGGCACGCGACATCGCGGCCATCGGCATCACCAATCAGCGCGAGACGACGGTGCTGTGGGACCGCAGCACCGGTGCGCCGCTGCATCAGGCCATCGTCTGGCAGGACCGGCGCACCGAGCCGATGTGCGCCGAGCTGCGCCAGCGCCCGGGCTTCGTCGAGCTCGTGCGCGAGCGCACCGGGCTCGTCGTCGACCCCTACTTCAGCGGCACCAAGCTGCGCTGGCTGCTCGACCGGGTGCCCGGCGCAATGGCGCGTGCGGCGCGCGGCGAACTCGCCTTCGGTACCGTCGATGCCTGGCTGCTGTGGCAGCTGACCGAAGGGCGCGTGCACGCCACCGACGTCAGCAACGCCGCGCGCACGATGCTGTTCGACATCCGCAGCAACGACTGGAACGCCGAGCTGCTCGATGCACTCGGCATCCCGCGCGAGGTGCTGCCGGCGGTGCACCCCTCGTCGCACCTGTACGGCGAGACGACGCTGCTCGGCGCGCCGATTCCGGTCGCGGCGCTGGCCGGCGACCAGCAGTCGGCGCTCTTTGGCCAGGCCTGCTTCCGCCCCGGCCTGGTGAAGAACACCTACGGCACCGGCTGCTTCATGCTGATGCACCAGGGCGACGCGTTCCGCGCCTCGACGCATGGCCTCGTCACGACCGCGGCAGCGCAGACCTCGCCGGCCGAGCCGGAGTACGCGCTCGAAGGCAGCGTCTTCATCGGCGGCGCGGTGGTGCAGTGGCTGCGCGACGGGCTGCAGGCGATCCGTTCCAGCGCCGAGGTCCAGGCCCTGGCCGAAAGCGTGCCCGATGCCGGCGGCGTGACCCTGGTGCCGGCCTTCACCGGCCTGGGGGCGCCGTACTGGAACGCGGATGCACGCGGCGCCATCGTGGGTCTGACACGCGGCACGACGATGGCGCACATCGCGCGTGCGGCGCTGGAGAGCATCGCCTTCCAGAGCGCGGCGCTGCTGCAGGCGATGGCGGCCGACGCGGTGGCCGCGGGCGGCCCGGCACCGAGCGAGCTGCGGGTGGACGGCGGCGCCTGCGTCAACGACCTGCTGATGCAGTTCCAGGCCGAGCTGCTGGGCATCCCGGTCGTGCGGCCGCTGGTCACGGAAACCACGGCGCTCGGCGCCGCCTACCTCGCCGGCCTGGCAGTGGGCACCTATGCCAGCCGCGACGAGATCGCCGCCCAGTGGGACGAGGAACGCCGCTTCGTGCCGACCTGGCCGCGCGAGCGCGCGGCCGAGCGCATGGCCGAGTGGGAACGCGCGGTGCGCCAGACCGTGGCGACCTGACGCGTCAGGCCGCGGCCACCGGTGTCGTGTCGGTTGCTGCGACCCACCAACGCGGGTCGCAGCGGTAGAGCGACTTCAGCTGCTCCCACAGCGCCGGATACTGGGTCGCCAGGTCGTGCGGACGGTCGAAGAACCGCTCGCTGGCCACGGCAAAGAACTCCGCCGGATCGGTGGCGGCATAGGCACCCAGCAGGCCGCCGTCGCGGCCTTCGGCCAGGCCCGCACGCAGCAACCCAAACTCGCGCCCCAGCACCTCGGCCCAGCGTCGACGCAGGCGTGCTGTCGGCAACCAGGGCGCGCCGTTGGCACCCCCGCCGGCCTGACCCTTGGCCTGGTCGAGCTGGTGCGCGAACTCATGGATCACGACGTTGTGGCCCGTGCCGGGCGTGGCGGCGTCGACCAGCACCTGGCTCCAGGCCAGCACCAGCGTGCCACGTTGCCAGGACTCGCCACTGCGGGCCTGCACGCCTTCGTGGACCAGGCCGCTGCCGTCGGCCACGCGCGTGGGCACGACGAAGGGGTCCGGGTACAGCCAGACCTCGCGCAGCGCCGCCAACGCGTCACCCCGCGCGTGCAACAGCAGCAAGGCGGCCTGGGTCGCGACCAGCACGCGCATCTCGTCGGTGACGACGAGGCCGCCGCAGCCGACAAACGGCACTTCGGCCAGCAGCACCTGGGCCCGCTTCTTGGCCCGCAGCTGCACGTCGGCCGGCAGGCGGGCAAACAGCGGCATGCGCCGACGCAGGATGGCCCGCCACTCGGCCGGGAAGGGCGTTGCCACAACCCGGGCCTGGCGCCAGCGCCGCCAGCGCCCGGGGCCCCACCACAGCGCCGCCGCCATCAAGGCCATCAGCGGCACAAAGGCGGCGGCAATCCAGGGGGCAAGGCTCTCAGGCATCGCGCGACATGCGTGCGCTCGGGCCCGGCTTCAAGTCCAACGTGGTCAGCCCCCCTGCGAATGGGGGCGTGCCATCATCGTCCGCATGACATCGCCTGTGCCTCCGCTCATGCCACCGCTGGTTCTGCATTACTACCCCGGCAACGCCAGCTTCGCGCCCCATCTGCTGCTGCGCGAGCTCGGCCTGCCCTTCGAGCTCCAGAAGGTCGACCGGGCCCACAACGCCCACAAGTCGCCCGGCTACCTGAAGCTCAACCCGAACGGCCTGATCCCGGTGCTGCTCGACGGCGAGCAAGTGCTCTACGAGTCCGCGGCGATCCTGCTGCACCTCGTGGACAAGGTGCCTGAAGCCGGCCTGGCGCCGCCCGTCGGCACGGCCGAACGCGGCGAGTTCTACAAGTGGCTGGTCTGGATGTCGGCGACCTTGCTGGCGCAGTTCCCGCTGTACTTCTACAGCGACCGCTACGTCGCACCTGGAAACAGCGCGGGCACGGCCGAGGTCAAGGCGCGGGCTGAAATCCGCATCGAGGGCCTGATCGACCAGCTCGAGGCCCACCTCTCGTCGGTCGATGGGCCCTGGATGCTGGGCGAGCGCTACTCGGCGCTCGATCCCTATGCCTTCATCCTCTGCCGCTGGACCCGCGGCATGCAGCGCCCGGCGCGCACCTTGCCCCGACTGGGGGCCTACCTGCAGCGCATGCTCGAACGGCCGGCCGTGCAGGCCACGATCGCGGCCGAGGAGCTGGCCGAACCCTGGGTCTGAAGGGCGACGCTTCGCGACTCAGTTCAGGTACATCGCCAGCTTGCGCCGGCTGGTGTCGACCAAGGCCGTGTCCGGGCAGCTCGCCAGCCACTCGACCATCTGCACACGGGCCTTGTCCCGATCGGGCTTGCCTTCGGCGCGGTCGCGCAGCACGACCTCGAGCAGCTGCTCGAAGGCCGCCGCCCAGTCGCCTTGCCAGACGAGCAGGGCCGCCAGCGCGTGCCGGGCCTCGAAGTCGCGCGCATTGGCCGCAATGCGTGCGGCCAGCGCCGCCGGGTCACCCGGCGGGCGGTTGGCCATCAGCGCGATGCGCTTGACCAGCGCCGCATGGCGGTCGTTGCGCTTGTCCTGCGGGACGCCATCCAGCAACTCCTGCGCGGCGGCGGTTTCGCCCCGCTGCAACCACAGGTCGGTCAGGTCCAGCAGGCTGGGCAGATGCGCCGGGTCCAGCGACAGCGCCTCCTGCAGGATGGCCTCGACCTCGGCCGGGTCGCCGCCTTGCTTGGCGAATTCAGCCGCCTCCTGGCGCAACGCTTCGGCGTCGGGCGGTGCTTCGGCACCGGCACCAGGGCCTTGACCGGCGGGCGGAAGGTGCTTGTCCAGGAACTGCCGGATCTGGCCTTCCGGCAGCGCACCGACAAACTGGTCGACGACCCGCCCGCCCACAAAGAGCGCCACCAGCGGGATGCTGCGCAGGCGCATCGCGGCAGCGATGTTCGGCGCCTCGTCGGTGTTGAGCTTGGCGAGCACGAAGCGGCCATTGGCGGCCTGGGCGAGCTTCTCGAGGATCGGCCCGAGCGATCGACACGGCCCGCACCACGGCGCCCAGCAGTCGAGCAGCACCGGGGTCGTCATGCTGCGTTCCAGCACCTCGGTCTCGAAGGCGGCTTCGGTCACGTCGAACACCGCCGGCGGGGCGGCCGCGCGTGCCGGGGCCGGCGGAGTCGCCGCCACCGAGGTCGTCATCGGGCCCAGGCCCCATTGGTTCTGCTGGCTCCAGTTCATGCTGCGGCGCGAGGCAAAGGGTCAAAAGCGGCCAGTGTAGGCCGCCGCCGATCCGGTGGGCTGCGTTTCAGGGATACAGCCCC
>Ga0209985_10000315_pt1 | contig 54320 bp, 58 predicted proteins | sample NOAtaG_FD_187305 | JGI IMG/M metagenome (GOLD analysis project Ga0209985, IMG submission 187305) | Freshwater lake microbial communities from Lake Erie, under a cyanobacterial bloom - NOAA_Erie_Diel6S_1000h metaG (SPAdes) (version 2) | ecosystem: Environmental > Aquatic > Freshwater > Lake ... | reverse complement strand
GCCAGTATAGATGTCGGCCCATGATCCACCTCCGATCCAAGAAGAGTGAATCACGAACAAACGGCGCGAGGAATCCCCTTATTGAGTACGAAGCCTAGGGCGCTTTGGGCCGCAGCAGGCACCGCAAGGCAGAGGAGAAGCCATGGGGTAAGGACGGGACGGATCATGGAGACCTCCGGCGAGCGGGGGAACGGCGCGACAGTGGAGCGCCGCCGCCGTCGGGTGCAAGCGCATTGGCGCAGCGCGTCCGGTCGTGCTTGAAGGCCGCATGACTGACATCGCCCCGACGGACGAGCTCCGGACCCGCGCCCGCGCCTGGTTCGAGGCCCTGCGCGACCGCATCCACACCGCTCTCGAAACGCTGGAGGACGAAGCCTCGCCGGTTCTGTTCCCCGGGGCACCGGGCCGCTTCGTGCGCACGCCCTGGACTCGCCTCGACGGAGGCGGTGGCGTCATGGGCATGCTGCACGGCCGGCTGTTCGAGAAGGCCGGCGTCCATGTCTCGACCGTTCACGGGAGCTTCCCGCCGGACTATGCGAAGCAGGTCCCGGGCGCAGAGGACGACCCGCGCTTCTTCGCCACCGGAATCAGCCTGATCGTCCACCCGCGCAGCCCGCGCGTGCCGGCGGTGCATATGAACACCCGCTTCATTGCGACGACCCGCGGCTGGTTCGGCGGCGGGGCGGACTTGACGCCGGTGCTGATGGTCGATCGCCGCGAGGATGCCCCGGACTCCGTGCGTTTCCATGCCGCCATGAGGGCCGCCTGCGATGCCCATGACGCCACCTGGTACGCGAGGTACAAGGCGTGGTGCGACGAGTACTTCTTCCTGCCCCACCGCAACGAGCCGCGCGGGATCGGTGGCATCTTCTACGACCACCACGACACGGGCGACCGCGAGCGCGACTTCGCCTTCACCCGCGACGTCGGCGAGGCGTTCCTCAAGGTCTATCCGGAGATCGTCCGCGCCCGCATGGCCGAGGCCTGGACGCCGGAAGAGCGGGATGAGCAGCTGGTCCGCCGCGGCCGTTACGTCGAATTCAACCTCCTTTACGATCGTGGCACCACTTTCGGACTGAAGACCGGGGGCAATGTCGACTCGATCCTGAGCTCGATGCCGCCAGAGGTGAAATGGCCATGACCGATTTCGCCGATGTTTCGCCGATCGTGCTGATCTAATGTGTTCAATTGCGACGCGGCCAGACAGGACGAGTGGCTCGAGCATCTGACAACGCTCAACCAGGTGCAGCGGGGCCTGCCCGGCTTGATCTCGGCGACCCTGCATCGGGGCGTCAACGGCCGGACCGTGGGCAACTATGTCGTCCGGGCCGCCGCCGAAGGCTGGAAAGCCATGACGCGCCATCCGGACGTGGTCGAGGACATGCGGCCGATCATGGCCTTCGCCACCTTCGAGCCGCACCTCCAAGAGCCAGGCGAAGTGATCAGTTGAGCACCGTGGCGTCGCCGCCCAGGAAGCGACGCAGCCACGCGCCCAGCACCCCCCGGTCGTCTGGCTGCTGAAGGCTGGCCGTCGCCTGATCGACCAGCTCCGACCCGATCCGCCCGCGGCGGGCCTCGACCAGCGCCGCCGCAAACGCCGGTGTGAACTCGGGATGGCACTGGAAGCTCACGGCCTGGTCGCCATACGCGAGCCCGGCATGGGGCGTAAAGGCGCTGGACGCGATGACCCGTGCGTCCCGCGGGGCGACCACCACCTGGTCCTGGTGGGAGACCGGAATGGAGAGGCTGGTTACCGCCGGCTGCGCCCATGGCGCGTCGAGCGCGACCTGATAGGCGTGCAGTCCGACGCCCCAGCCACGCTCGGACCTCTCCACCTTGCCGCCGAGCGCCTCCGCCATGGCCTGGTGGCCGAAGCAGATGCCGACGAGGCGCAGCCGGCCCCGGGCGGTGCGGATCCAGTCCAGCAGCGGCGGGATCCAGACATGGTCCTCGTAGACCCCTGCGGGCGAGCCGGTGATGACCGCACCATCAAAAGCGCCCGCCTCCGGCAGGGCTCCGATGGTCACATCGAAGGTCTCGAACGTGAAGCGGTCGCCCAGCAGCGCCCGGAACATGTCCGGGTAGCAGCCATGTTCCGCGGCCAGCGCAACGGGCGGGCGGCCAGTTTCGAGGATAGCGATGCGGGGAGTCATCTTGCGGCCTCGATCAGCTGGCGCAGCCGGACCTCATGGCCGTCGGCGGGGAAGTCATCGGCGATCCAGGCTGCCTCGAAGGCGCGCAGGATTTCGCCCGTCGCCGGGCCGGGCGGAATGCCGAGGCGCGCAAGGTCCGCGCCACCTACCGGCAGGCGCGGGATCGGCCAGTGCTCGACCATCGCCTGAAGCTCCGCCGGCACCGGCCCCAGGGTCGCTTCCGCGAGCGTCAGGCGATCACGCACCGTCTCGCGACCCAGCCGATAGAGCGCCGCGCGCATCGATGCCGGGACGAGCTCGGGGCCGACCGCGACGCTGAGGTCAGTGACCGCGACCAGCCGGTCGCGCTGGGCGTTGGACAGCCGCAGCCGGGCGGCGACGGCGGCGCTGCTCTGCGGATCGTCCGGCAGCAGGGCGGCCAGCCGCAGCAGGGCGTCATCCGACATGCCTGTCAGCCGCATGAACCTCCGATCGACGACCGCTTCCGGCAAGACGAGCGCGAGCACGCCGGTCTCGTCCATCGCCGACACGGCAGCGCGGGGATCGGGGGCTGACAGCAGCTTCAGCAGCTCCTTCGATACCCGCTCCGCCGACAGCCGCGCCAGGCCCCCTCGTCCAGCGGCGCAGGCCGCCAGTCCCACGGGATCGGGGACGCCCGTCCCGTGCCAGGCGCTGAAGCGAAAGAAGCGCAGGATGCGCAAATAGTCTTCTGTGATCCGGCGGGCCGGGTCGCCCACAAACACCACACGGCCAGCAAGGGCGTCGGCGACCCCCTCCCCGGTCGGATCGAACACTCGTCCCTCGCGGTCGACGTAGAGCGCGTTGAGCCGAAAGTCCCGGCGCGCCGCGTCCTCGGCCCAGTCGTCTGTGAAGGTCACCACCGCGTGGCGCCCGTCCGTCGCCACATCGCGGCGGAGAGTGGTGACCTCGAAGCCGCGCCCGCCCGACACGGCCGTGACCGTGCCATGGGCCAGACCGGTCGGGACCGCCTTCAGCCCGGCGGTCTCGAGCGCCGCAATGACCTGGTCTGGCCGGAGGGTGGTGGCCAGATCTACGTCCTCGACAGGCCGCCCCATCAGGGCGTTGCGCACCGCGCCACCCACGACGCGGACGCAGCCCGCGCCCCCGGCCGCCTCCAGTGCATCGAGTACGGCTAGGGTCGATGGAGCGGTCAGCCACGCCGCGGCCTCGAAGCGGGTCACGCCACCGCCTCGTCGCGACTGTCGAGGCGGATCGTGAGGGCTCGCAGCATGCCGGCCGTGGCGCCCCAGATGTAACGGCCCTCCCACGGCATGGCCCAGTAGAGTCGGCGCGCGCCGTCGGGCGCACCATAGTGATCCTGCCGGTGATTGGCTCGGTCGAGCAGGAAGGCGAACGGCGGAGCGAAGATCTCGGCCACCTCGCCGGGCTGCGGCGTCAGGACCGCAGGACCGCCCACCCAGCCAATCACAGGCGTGACGAGGAAACCTGTGCCAGTCTCGTAGGGGTCGCCAAGGCCCAGCGGCTCGACCGTCGCCGGATCAAGCCCGATCTCCTCCCACGCCTCGCGGAGCGCGGCCTCGAGGGCCGTCTCGCCCGGCTCGATCCGGCCGCCGGGAAAGGCGACCTGGCCAGCGTGGCTGGTCAGTTCGTCAGCCCGGCGCGTCAGCACCACCGTGGGCCCGTCCGGCCCAGCCATCACCGGCACCAGCACCGCCGCCGGACGGAGCTCGCCGGGCGGGCGACGGGTGGCGTCCGGGTTAAGGTCATAGTCGGAGCGCCCGGCGCGGCGCTCGGGACTCCAGCTCTCCACAGGGTCCAGCACCGCGATCAGCCGCTCGCGCAGCGCGTCACCGGTCACGCGATCGCTCCCAGATCGAAGATCGCGTCGCCGGAACGCAACTGGAGACGCCCGCCGGCCGGCTCGGCGGCCTCGACCAGGTCGTAGAAGACGGCCCGCGTGACCCGCGCCTGCAGGCCGGCCCGCACATGCAGGGCCGGACGCGGCTCCCCCGTCGCCGCGTCGATTGTCACGGTCACCGGATGATCGGTGCCGGCCGTCACCTCGTCGCCCACGTCGGTAGTGAACACCAGACGGTCGTCCTCGCGTCGCATCAGCACGGCCCGGAACGGGAGGTCCTCGACGCGGATGCGCAACTTCTCCGCCGGCGTGACCAGATGGTAGCCGTCCGGATCGAGGCGCAGGATGGTCGAGAACAGCCGCACCAGCTCGGCCCGGCCGATCGGCGAGCCTTCATGCATCCAGACGCCGTCGGCGCGGATCCGGATATCGATGTCGCCGCAGTGGGCCGGATGCCACAGGTGCACCGGCGGCAGGCCTCGCCCAGACTGGGCCGCCGCGGCCGCCGCCGCCAGTCCGTCCGCTGTCCCGCTCTGCGCCATGGCGGCAAGCTAGGGTGCGTTGCGTCAGGTTTGAAGCCTCGACACGCACGGAACGCTTACAGGCGACGCCTCAGACCGTCGCCTCACCCTCTGCGGGGAGTCCGTCCAGGGACAGCCAAAGCACCCGGCGAGGGTCGACCGGGCCAGGGAGCCGCACTGCCGGGGCAGTCGCAAAGCCGAAACGGGAGAAGTAAGGCGCATCGCCGACGAGCAGGACCCCGGACACGCCGGCGGCGCGTGCCGCGGCCACGGCCGCTGCTACGAGGGCCGCACCGAGCCCACCGCCGCGCTGCACCGCCTCTACAGCGATCGGACCGAGGAAGTAGGCTGGTCGGCCGGCCACGGCGATCCGCCACAGGCGCACCGATCCGACCAGACCCGATCCGCGCCGGGCGACAAAACCCCCGGCCGGGCTGGCCCGCTCGCGCAGTCGTTCGGCCGTCTTTGCAAACCGCCCCGGTCCGAACGCGGCCGCCACCAGCGCCTCCACAGTCGCCGCGTCGTCAGGCAGCTGGGGCGTAATCAGGACAGAGGGCAAGGCGACGGGCGCGGTCATGGCCGCGCGCCCATAGGGCCTGCACGACCGTGGCGCAATCAGCTTCGCGCGACGATCAGCCAGCCGGGGCGAAGACCGGGGCGCGCTTCTGGCTGAAGGCCATGAAGGCCTCCATGGCCTCGGGGCTGCTCATCTGGCTGCCGAAGGCTTCACCCTCGCGCAGCATCAGGGCCCACATCCGCTCGGCGTCGCGCATGAGCGCCTTGGTCTTGCGGATCGAGTTCGGGGCCCGGGCGGCCACCTTGCCGGCCAGTTCCAGGGCCACAGCGTCGACCTCGGCCGCCGGGACGGCGCGATTGGCGAGGCCCCACTGCTCGGCCTTGAGGCCGCTGATCGGCTCGCCGAGCGCGAATATCTCGAAGGCGCGTGGATGGCCGACGATGGCCGGCAGCAGCAGACTGGAGGCGGCTTCGGGGGCCAGCGCCAGATTGACGAAGGGTGCCGACAGCAGGGCGTCCTCGGCCACCACCACAAGATCACAGTGCAGCAGCAGCGTCAGGCCAATCCCGACGGCGTGGCCCCGCACGGCCGCCACGGCGGGCTTCTCAAGATGCGCCAGGGCCTTGAGGAGGCGGAACACCGGCATCTCGTCAGGTCCTGCGCCCTGCGAGCCGAAGGCGATGAAGTCACCGATGTCGTTGCCGGCGGAGAAGGCGTCACCCTCGCCCCGGAACAGGATCACGCGCACGGCAGGGTCAGTCTGGGCGCGCTCCGCAGCCTCGGCCAGGGCCTCGTACATGGCCTGGGTGATGGCGTTCTTCTTGTCGGCCCGGTTCAGGCTGACACTCAGGACCCCATTCGCGAGCTGGGTCAGGACATGGTCGGTCACGTATCGGCTCCGTGGTCAGTGGTGCGCCACCAGTCCACGCCATCGGCGTCGCGACGCCGTTCGACGCGCCCCTGGCGCAGCAGGTAGTTGAGATGGGCGACAGCCTCGCCCGTGGCCATGCCCAGCAGGCCATCATCAACCGGCCGGGCGAACAGGGCGGGGAAGACGTCAAGGGCGCGACAGGGCCTGGCCAGCGTTCGCTCCAGCCGTCGCAGGGCCACATCGTGGCCGCGCCGCAGTTGCTCCAGACGGGTCTTCACGCCGCAGAAGGGCTCCCCGTGAGACGGCAGGACCAGCAGGTCGTCGGGCAGCAGTCCGGCCAGCTTGTCGATCGAGCGTAGCCAGTCACCGAGTGGATCGGCGTCGGGCTCGGTCGGCCAGACCGAGACGTTTGAGGAGATCCGCGGCAGGATCTGGTCCCCCGAGATGAACACGCCGTCTTCCTCGCGCCATAGACAGGCGTGCTCCGGGCTGTGGCCATCGCCTGCCACGACGCGCCAAGCGCGGCCGTCGATGGAAAGAACGTCGCCCTCCGCCAACCGTTGAAATGACGACGGCAACGGAGCGACACTGCGGCCGAACTGGCCATACCGCCGCCGGTTTACCTCGATCTGTCCCGCCTCCCAGCCCGCCGCCCGGCAGAAGATCTCTACCGAGGCCGGCGCAGGACCGGTGTCGGCCACCAGCATCCGGGCCGTGACATACTCAAGACGGGTCATCAACAAGGGCGCGTCGAAGCGGTCGCAGAGCCAGCCGGCGAGGCCAATGTGGTCAGGATGCATGTGGGTGCAGACCACGCGCCACACCGGCCGACCGCCAAGCGACCCGTCCAGTGCCTGCTCCCAGTGCGCCACCGTCGCCGGCGTCTGGATGCCAGTATCGACTACCGTCCAGCCGTCGCCGTCGGCGAGCGCCCAGACGTTCACATGGTTCAAGGCCATCGGCAGCGCCAGCCGCAGCCACAGCACGCCCGGCGCTACCTCGAGCGTGCCCCCGGGTTCCGGAGCGACCCAGGGGTAGGTCAGCCCTCGCAGGTTTTCGGGGTCGCCCACGCCATCTGCCAAGGGTGCGTCTCCATTTGCAACGCGCCCAGACTGCCCTGTCGTCTTTCGGGCGTCAAAGTTTTGTTCGAGGTTGCGCTTGACCCCTGCCCCGGCCCGCGCCTAGCGGTCTACAGGGAAGCGAAACAGGAAGGCCCGATGTCGATCAAACTCCCCTTCTCACCCGCTGTCGGCGCCGTTGTGGCGCTGGCGCTAACCGCCGCGCCGGCCGACGCCCAGAACCGGGGCCGCCAGCAGGCTCAGGCTCCGGTCGATCCAGCCGTGGTCATGGCCGAAGCCCAGACTGCAGCTACCGCGGCCGGCCTGGCCTGCCAGGTCGTCGAAGCGAATCGCCTGGGTGCCACACCCGCCGGGACCGCCTTTGAGGTGGCCTGTGGCGTCGGTCCGGGCTTCATCGTCGTCGCCGGCGCCACGCCGCAGGCCTACAACTGCCTCGGCCTCGCCGCCTCGGCCTCCGACCAGACCAACACCCGCTGCAACCTGCCCCGGAACGCCGATGTCCTGGCTGCCGTGCGGCCCTATGTCGAGGCGGCCAACCTGAGCTGCTCCATCGACGAGGCTGCCTGGATCGGCCAGGTTCCCAGCGGCGAAGACCGATACGAGATCGGCTGCGCCAATTCCGAGGGCTACTGGATCGACGTGGCCAAGGCCTCGACGACGCCCAACGAGGTTCTGCCCTGTCTCGAGATCACGAGTGTCTCGCGTTCCTGCCGGTTCACCACCAGGGATGAGCAAGTCGCCTGGATCGCCGCCAGGTATGGGCCTTCGCTGCCGGCAGGCTGCATCCCCGCGGACGTCCGCGTCGCCGGCCAGAACCAGCAGGCCAAGTTCTATGAAGTGAAGTGCGGCAACGATAGCGGCTACTTCGTCCGGACTTTGATTGCGGACGGCAGGTTCGACCGCGCCATCCCGTGCGCCGACGCCCTGTCGATCGGCGGTGGCTGCACCCTGGTCGATACCAGCGCCGCCGTGGCGGCGGCAACCAGCGCCCGCAACGCCGCCCTCGCGGCCATCTATCCCGACTGCCAGACCGTCGAGGCCCAACTGATCGGCCGCGAACAGGGCGCGACCCAGCGCGAGGTCGTCGAGTTTCGTTGCACCGGCAAGCCTATCGGCGTGGTCGGCTTCCTAGGGGCCGCCGATCCGGCGGACAACGAGGCGCTGGACTGTATCACCGTCACACTGCGCAACCTCGAGTGCCGCATGACCGCCGCCGCCCAGATCAAGTCGGCGCTGCAGGCCCAGATGGACTCCGGGAACATGCCCTGCGCAATCCAGTCGTTCATGGTGCATGCCCGGACCGACGACCTTCGCGGCGACTTCACCGAGATCAAGTGCGAGGATGATCGCCGACTGTTCGGTCAGTTCCCGCATGATCGCAGCCGCGCCGCGGTCGACGTGATGATCTGCGCCCGCGCCCGCCTGGTCTTCGGCTTCGAGTGCGAATTGTAAGGGGCTGACGCCCCCGAGACCGAAGGGCCCGCCGGTCTCCGGCGGGCCCTTTTCTTTTGACCGCCGCACGCGCTTGCTACGCTTGCACCAAAGACTCAGCCGGAGCCCCGATGCGGATCGCCACCTGGAACGTGAACTCGGTCAATGCACGACTGCCGACGGTGCTGGCCTGGGTCGAGATGGCCGGGCCGGACGTCCTGTGCCTGCAGGAGCTCAAGTGCGTCGACGAGAAGTTCCCTCGCGAGGCCCTCGAAAACCTCGGTTACAACGTCGAAACCCACGGCCAGAAGACCTACAATGGCGTTGCCATGCTCTCGCGCTTCCCCCTGTCGGATGTGAGGCGCGGCCTGCCTGGCGACCAGGGCGACGATCAGGCGCGCTATATCGAGGCTGTGGTCGAGACCTCGCGCCCCGTGCGGGTGGCCTCGATCTACCTGCCCAACGGCAATCCGGTCGGCACCGGGAAGTTCAGTTACAAGCTGGCCTGGTTCGACCGGCTGCAGGCCCACGCCCGGGAGCTGCAGCAGCTTGAGGAGGCCCTTCTGCTGTGTGGTGACTACAACGTCATCCCCGAGCCGGTAGACACCCACGATCCGGTGGCCTGGAAGGACGACGCCCTGTTCCAGCCCGAGAGCCGGGCCGCCTTCCGCGCCCTGAAGTGGCTGGGCTTCAGCGACGCTCATGACGTCGGCGGCGAAGCTCCGGGCACCTACACCTTCTGGGACTACCAGGCCGGGGCCTGGCCACGGAACCACGGGATCCGCATTGATCATGTCCTGATGTCGGCCCAGGCCGCGGACCGGTTCGGGGGCATCCAGACCCACCGCAACGCCCGGGACATGGACAAACCTTCGGACCATGTCCCGGTCATGGTGGAGATCGCCGACTGATGGAGACCGTCCGGCTGATCCTGCTGCTGGCCGTCGCCGCCGCCGCCCTGACCACGTCGGCGCTGGCACTGGGCTGGTGGATGGAGCCGGAACGCCGTCTCCGGCGGGCGCTGGACCGACTGCTCGGCCGGCAGGGCGAGGCCCAGGCTATCGCCCCGGTTGAGGGCAAGGCGGCGGCGCTCGACTTCGAGAGCGGCCAGGCCGTGGTCCTTTGGGGCCAGGGAACCAAGGGGCTGGTCTACGCCTTCGACGAGGTCTCGGGGGCAGAGTTGATCGTCGACGGCCATGTCGTCGCCCGGGTGCGGCGCGGCGAGCCGCGACGCGACCTCGACGTTCTGGCCCCGGACGCCGGACAGGTCGCCCTGCGCCTGATTTTCGACGACGCGCGCGATCCGGAGTTCGAGGTCCTGCTCCACGATGTGCGCTGGCCGACCGCGACACACGGTCCCGGTGAGGCCCTGCGCCTTGGCCGACGCTGGCTGTCCCACGTCGAGGCCCTGACGAAATAGCGGCGGCGGCGCTTTCGTTCTCCCGGGAGGCGAGCTAAACCGCCCCCGCATTCTTGCCGCCCTTCCCTGCCGATCTGTCCCCGAGGAGCCCGTCGTGGCCCGCCTGTTTGACGCCGTCATCATCGCCGACTGGACCGCCGCCGAGACGAGAAAGCTTGGCGACCAGTCGCTGTGGCTCGGCGTGGCCAAGCGCGACGTGCGCTTCCGTCTGTACGCCGAGACCCATAACACGGCGACGCGCGCAGAGGGTGAGGCGCTGCTGGCCTCGTTACTGGCCGATCACCGCAAGCGCGGCGACAGGGTGCTGGCCGGTTTCGACTTTTGCCTCGGCTTCCCGACCGGGACGGCGGCGCGGCTGGGTTTGAAGGACACTCCGGCGTGGAGCGCCACGGGGAGGTTCCTGTCCCAGAATGTCGTCGACAAGGCAGACAACACCAACAACCGCTACCAGGTGGCGGCGAAGATGAACCGCCTGATGACCGATGAGGCCTGGCCGTTCTGGGGCGCACCGGCCAAGCAGACGCAGCGCTGGCTGACAGCCACCAAGCCGACGACCGCCCACAACATTCCCGAGTTCCGCGCCACCGAGGACGCCGCGCGCAAGGGCAAGCTGCATCCCAAGAGCGTCTGGCAGATGCACGGTGCCGGGGCCGTCGGCGGCCAGACCCTGGTCGGCATTCCGGCCGTGCGCCGCCTGCTGGAGGCCCAGGGCGTGGCCGGGGCGGTCTGGCCGTTCGGCACCGGCTGGCGCGCCCTGACTTCGGCCGATGTCGAGCCCCTGTCGCTGGTCGTGGCCGAGGTCTGGCCATCCCTGTTCCCGACGACTCCCGAGCCGGGCGAGTTCAAGGACCAGGCCCAGGTGCGGGCCACGGCCATGGCGCTGGCCGAGATGGACGACAAGGGCCTGCTCGGCCCGGCCTTCGGCCCGCCGAAGGGAGCGGACGAGGCGCTGATCGCCCGCGTTGAGAGCGAGGAGGGCTGGATCCTCGGCGTCTAGATCCGACGCGCCACGCGCCGGAAACGACCGCCCAGCAGGGCGGCCGAGGTTAGACTGGCGACGATCACGCTGCATACGATGCCATCGACGCCCAGCCCCCACGTCAGGGCGAAGATCCAGCCGAGCGGGATCATCACCAGCCCGTAGCTGACGATGTGCATGGCTGTGGGCCACCAGACGTCGCCGGCGGCGCGCAGGGCCTGGGCGGCCACGACCTGGACGCCGTCGGCGACGAAGAACAGGGCGGCAAGTACAAGCGCCGGCACGGCGATGGCGATCAGGGCGGCGTCGCGGCTGTAGGCGCTGACTACCCAGGGCGCGGTCGGCCAGATCACAAGAGCGATGGCGAGCGTCAGGGCCGCGACCACCGCCAGCCCGACCACTCCGGCGCGCCAGACGCCCTCCCGATCCTGCGCCCCATAGGCGCGCCCGACCAGTACTGCCGTGGCCGAGGACAGGCCCAAGGGGACCATGAAGATGATGGCGGCAACATTGATCACAATAGCCCAGGCAGCGGTCTCGGCCCCGCCGATGCGGCCGGCGATCAAGGTCATGGCGGCGAAGGCACCCACCTCGATGAAGTAGGATGACCCGGCCCCGAGGCCGACCCGTACCTGCTCACGCGCGGCGACCGGATCCGGGACCGGCTTGCGGAACGGGCCCAGCGCCCGCACCTCGGGGAGCCGCAGGATGATCACCACGAGAAAGACCATCAGCCCGGCCCGGGCCCCGAAGGTCGACCAGGCCGAGGCCACCGCCCCGTCGACGCCGAGGCCCAGCAGGTCCGGCACGAGGATCAGGTTCAGCCCGAGGTTGACCCCGTTGGCCGCCCACATGGCGATCATGCCCGGCTTGGGCCTGGACAGGGCCTCAAGGAAGAACTGGCCGGCGACGCTGACCAGATAGAAGGGCATGGACAGGGCGAAGACGATCAGGGCCGGGCTCGCGCCCTCGGCCAGACCGTCCTCAAGCCCCGCCTGCGACAGGGCCCAGGGACCCAGCAGGATCAGCCCGACCATGGCCGCCCCGCCGATCTGGAGGGCGTAGACGACGCCGCGGCGCAGCACCGCCCCGGTCTCGTTCAGCCGCCCCTCGCCGATCAGGCGGGCGGTCATCACCTGCACGCCCAGCATCAGGCCGACCGCCGTGGTCACCACCACCGAGGTCGGGGCCCAGGCGATGGCGTGGTATCCCAGCTCCTGCGCCGAATAGTTGCCGACCACGATGGCGTCGGTCAGGCCCATCAGCATGATGCCGATGCGCGCCAGCACCACCGGCCAGGCCAGGGTCAGGAGCTCTCTCGTGGTGGCGCGAACGGCGGGGGACATGGGGAGTGGCGAGTGGTGAGTGACGAGTCGCAAGGCGGCTGCGGGCTATAGAGCGTTCCTCGCCACTAATCACCCGCCACTCGCCACTGCCTTCACCACGCCCCCAGTTCGCGCAGCTGTTTGACCAGCTCGTCCGGCAGGTCGGTGTCGCCGGCGGAGCTCAGGTCCGGCGGGGCCTCCTTGGGCTCCAGATAGCGCCAGCCCTGGAACGGCCGCCGCGGCAGCGGGGCGGTTCGGATCACCTCGGGGGCCAGGGTGATGTCGCAGTGGCTGGTGCGCCCCTCGCCGTGCGTCGTCAGGTCGAGGATCGGCTGGCGGCATTGCACCGAGCCCTTGAACACCCAGTAGAGCGAGCCGCCATCCTCGACCTCGACCGCCCGCTTCGGTGTCATGCGGGTGGTGATGACCAGCGGCCGCCCGGTGCGGGCGCGCTTCTCAAGCCAGGCGACGTCCGACACGCCGACGCAGAGCTTGATCATGTGCAGGGGCATGGACGCCTGATGCGCGGTCCGCCGGGAGTCGTCCAGTGGCAGGCGGTCGCACACGCGCGGACCCTTACCCCCTTGTGGGAGAAGGTGGGCCGCGAAGCGGCTCGGATGAGGGGCGTCAACGTCGACCTCGCCGGATCAGCAGATCCTCGGCGCTGACACCCCTCATCCGTCATGCTCCGCATGACACCCTCTCCTTGAAGGAGAGGAGGACTCAGACGTTAGCCTTCACCACCGCCAGAACCGCGCCCTCGGTCGCCTGGTCCCCCACCGCGACGGACAGGGCCTCGACCACCCCGTCGAACGGCGCGGTCAGGGCATGCTCCATCTTCATGGCCTCCAGCACGACGACGGGCTGCCCCTTGGCCACCGCATCCCCCGCCTTCAGCGGCGCGGCCACGATCCGGCCGGGCATGGGGGCGCGAAGGGCCCCGTCGGAGACGGCGGAAGAACCACTGCGGGGGGCGTGACGCGAGACCTCGTAGCGATCACCTTCGTGGAAGATGACAAATCCTCCATCGATCTCCGGTCCGTAGCTCACAGAGGGAAAGTTGTTCAGGTAGCCTGCCTGTTGCCGCACCCCATCTATGAAGAACGTCTGGAGCGTCGCCGCTGGCGCGTTGAGGCGCAGACCCAAAGCACCGTACTCGCAGTCCCAGACGTCGCTCTGGACTTGTCGCGACCGCCACAGGAGATCACTTGAGTCCTGCACGACCGTCTCGGTGATGAGGGCCGCCGTCAGCCCCTCCCCCTCCGCCGCGATAAGGCCGGTGTCCACGTCGCCCGCGAAGAAGCGCGGGTGCTCGAGGCAGCGCTTCAGGAACCCCGCATTGGTCTTCACCGGCCAGACCTCGACCTCGCCGCAGGCGGTCGCCAGACGCGCTGCCGCCGCCTCGCGGGTCGGCTCGTGGACGATCAGCTTGGCGATCATGGGGTCGTAGAACTGGCTGACCTCGCCGCCGGCCGCCACGCCGGTATCGACCCGCACGTCGTCGGGCAGGTGGAAGTGCTCCAGCTTGCCGATGCTCGGCAGGAAGCCCGAGGCCGGATCCTCGGCGTAGAGCCGCGCCTCCATGGCCCAGCCGTTGAGGTGAATCTCGTTCTGCTTGAGCGGCAGGGGCTCGCCGGCGGCGACGCGGAACTGCCACTCGACCAGGTCCTGTCCGGTGACCATCTCGGTCACCGGATGCTCGACCTGCAGCCGGGTGTTCATCTCCATGAACCAGATTCGGTCACCGCGCAGCCCGTCCGACGCGTCGGCGATGAACTCGATGGTGCCGGCACCCTCATAGTTCACGGCCTTCGCCGCGCGCACGGCGGCCGCTGTGACGGCAGCGCGGGTGGCGTCGTCCATGCCCGGGGCCGGGGCCTCCTCGATCACCTTCTGGTGGCGTCGCTGCAGCGAACAGTCACGCTCGAACAGGTGCACCACCTCGCCGCGGGAATCGCCGAACACCTGCACCTCGATGTGCCGCGGGCGGGTGATGTAGGTCTCCAGCAGCACGCGTGGATCGCCGAACGAGGACTGCCCCTCCCGCTGGGCGCTGGCCAGGGCGTCCGCGAAGTCGGCCGGATCATCGACGCGCTTCATGCCCTTGCCGCCGCCGCCGGCGACCGCCTTGATCAGCAGCGGATAGCCAATCCGCTCCGCCTCTGCGGCGAGGCGCTCGGGCGACTGGTCCTCGCCCTGGTAGCCCGGCGTGACCGGCACGCCGGCCTGGATCATCAGCCGCTTGGCCGCGTCCTTCAGGCCCATGGCGCGGATCGCCGCCGGCGGCGGCCCGATCCACACCAGACCGGCGGCCATCACCGCCTCGGCGAACTCCGCGTTCTCACTCAGAAAGCCATAGCCCGGGTGGATGGCCTCGGCCCCAGCGTCCTTCGCCGCGGCCAGCACCTTTGCGCCATCGAGGTAGGAGTCCCGCGCCGGGGCCGGCCCCAGCCGCACCGCCGCATCGGCCATCTTTACATGGGGCGCTTCGGCGTCGGCGTCCGAATAGACGGCGACGGTGCGGATTCCCATCCGCTGGGCGGTGCGGAACACACGACAGGCGATCTCGCCGCGATTGGCGACCAGGACAGAGGTGAACATGGGGCGGTTCTAGAGGGGCGAGTGGCGAGTGGCGAGACGCGGCATTCCGCCGCCGAGGCGATGACATCGTTTCGAGGATCGACTGCGGACGGCGCAACCTGCTCGCCACTCGCCACTCGGACCTCATTCCGCCCAGCGCGGCGGGCGCTTGTCGAGGAAGGCGCGGACACCCTCCTGGCCCTCCGCCGAGACCCGGGCGCGGGCGATGCGGCGGGCGGTGTCCTCCATCAGCCCGTGGTCGAGGTGACGGCCGGCGAGGTCGTGGACCAGCCGCTTGGCCTCGCCCATGGCACCGGGCGCATTGGCGGTCAGGCTGTCGGTCAGCATGGAGATGAACTCCTCCACCGAGCCGTCGGGCAGCACCATGTCGATCAGGCCGACGTGGGCGGCGTAGTCCGCATCGAAGATGTTGGCGCTCAGGAACAGCTGGCGCGCCTTTCGGGCCCCGACGGCCTCGATGACGTAGGGGGCGATGGTGCCTGGGATCAGGCCCAGCTTGACCTCGGAGAAGGCGAAGCGGCTACCCTCCACGGCCACGGCCATGTCGCAGGCGGCGACCAGCCCGGCGCCGCCGCCCATGGCCGCGCCCTCGACCAAGGCCACGGTCAGGGCCGGGATGTCGTGCAGGGCCCTGAGCATGCGCGCCAGACCCATGGCGTCGTCGCGGTTGTCGCTCTCGGACCACTCGACCGCGTCGCGCATCCACGACAGGTCGGCCCCGGCGCTGAAGGTCCCGCCCGCCCCGCGCAGGAACACCGCGCGGATATGGTCGGCCCCATGCAGGGTCTCGAACGCCTCGCGCAGGGCGGCGATGGTGGCCGCGTCGAAGGCGTTCTTCTTCTCCGGTCGGTTGATCGTGATGAAGACGATCCCCTCGGGCGTGGAGTCGATCTGCACCAGCGACGAATCGGCGTCCGGGGCGGCGTCCGCCAGCAGCGGGTGCGAGATGGCGTTGATCTCGGCTGCCTCGCCGGGCGTGATGTCGAGGGCGTTGAGGTCGGCGTCGGTGGGGGTCTTGGTCATCGGAAACTCCTTCGGGACATCAACGCACGACGGGCCGGAGAGTGAACAGTGCTAGTGAGCAAGAGGTGAGCAAAGGCAGTACGACGGTCTGCTCACCTCTTGCTCACTAGCACTGTTCACACCCTGGGCTCACATCCTGAACACGCCGAACTGCGTCTCGGGGATCGGGGCGTTCAGGCTGGCCGAGATCGCGAGGCCCAGCACGTCCCGGGTCTGGGCCGGGTCGATGACCCCGTCGTCCCACAGGCGGGCGGTGGCGTAGTAGGGGTTACCCTCGTCCTCGTACTTCTGGCGGATCGGGGCCTTGAAGGCCTCGGACTGGTCCGGGGTCCAGCCGTCCGCGTCGCGGTGCACCGTGGCCAGCACGCTGGCGGCCTGTTCCCCGCCCATAACCGAGATGCGGCTGTTCGGCCAGGTGAACAGGAAGCGCGGCGAATAGGCCCGGCCACACATGCCGTAGTTGCCGGCACCGAAGCTGCCGCCGATCAGGACGGTGAACTTGGGGACCTCTGCGCTGGCGACGGCCGTGACCAGCTTGGCGCCGTTCTTGGCGATGCCCTCGGCCTCGTACCTGCCGCCGACCATGAAGCCCGAGATGTTCTGCAGGAACACCAGCGGAGTTTTGCGCTTGCAGGCCAGCTGGATGAAGTGCGCGCCCTTCAGCGCGCTTTCCGAGAATAGAACGCCGTTGTTGGCGAGGATGGCGACCGGATAGCCCCAGATGCGGGCAAAGCCGCAGACCAGGGTCGTGCCGTAGTCGCGCTTGAACTCGTCGAAGTCCGAGCCGTCGACCACCCGGGCGATGACCTCACGCACGTCATAGGGCGCGCGGACGTCCTCGGGGATCAGTCCGTAAAGCTCCTCGGCGTCGAAGGCCGGGGCGCGGGGCTCGCGCACGTCCAGCTCGACCCGCTTCACCGTGTTCAGGTTGGCGACGATCGAGCGCACGATCTCCAGCGCGTGCTCGTCGTTCTCGGCCACATGGTCGACCACGCCAGACTTGCGCCCGTGGGTCCCGGCCCCGCCCAGGTCCTCGGCCGAGATCACCTCACCGGTGGCGGCCTTCACCAGCGGCGGGCCGGCGAGGAAGATCGTGCCCTGGTTCCTGACGATCACCGTCTCGTCGGACATGGCCGGCACATAGGCCCCGCCGGCGGTGCAGCTACCCATGACGCAGGCGATTTGCGGGATTTCCCGGGCGCTCATCCGCGCCTGGTTGAAGAAGATGCGGCCGAAGTGGTCGCGGTCCGGAAAGACCTCGGCCTGGTGCGGCAGGTTGGCCCCGCCAGAGTCCACCAGATAGACGCAGGGCAGGTGGTTCTGCTCGGCGATCTCCTGGGCCCGCAGGTGCTTCTTCACCGTCATCGGGAAGTAGGCGCCGCCCTTCACCGTCGGGTCGTTGGCGACGATCATCACCTCCCGGCCCGAGACCCGGCCGACACCGCAGATCATGCCGGCACCGGGGGCCTCGCCGCCGTAGAGGCCAAAGGCCGCGAGCTGTCCCACCTCCAGGAAGGGTGAGCCAGGGTCCAGCAGCCGCTCCACCCGGTCGCGGGGCAGCAGCTTGCCGCGCTTGACGTGACGGTCGCGGCTAGCTTCCGGGCCGCCGAGGGCCGCCTCGGCCACCCGGGCTCGCAGCTCGTCGCGCAGGGCGCGATTGTGCGTCTCCAGAGCCTTGAAGGCAGGGCTGTGACGGTCAATGGCGGAGGAGAGCTTCGGCATGGTCGCCGGTTTAGGCGAAGCCGGGCGCGCTCGCAAAGCGGGCGTGAACGGGACGCAGCCTTTTCATCTTAACCAACCACGGCACCTGTGGCCTATTGTGGCCTCATGGCAGGAGCCGACCGATGAGCCCTTCGTCGTCCCGGGGACATAGCTTCGAGGCCGCCCTGGCCCGGGTGTTCGAGCACGCCGGAGCAAACCGGGCCAGCTGGTTCACCCTGACCTCCGGCGAGCCACTGTTCACTGCAGGGTCCCCGTCCGACACCCTCTATCTGCTGCGCTCGGGCCGGCTGGGCGTCTATGGCGAGGGCGTCGGGGACGTCCCCGAGCTGCGCGGCGTGATCCGGCCGGGCGAGCCCGCCGGGGAGATGGCGCTGGTGGCGGAAACCCCCCATACGGCGACGGTCGTGGCCCTGCGGGACAGCGAGGTGCTGGCCCTGCCCCGTGACGCCTTCTTCAAGGCCGCACGACACGATCCCGACCTGCTCGTCGAGCTGGCACGGCTGATGATCCGGCGCGCCCGCGATCGTTCCGAGGGGGGCACCCACCCGACGGTGTTCGGCTTCGTCTCGGCACGCTCGCGGCCGATCCGGGCCTTCGTCGAGCGCGTCGCCGCCGCCGTGGTGGAGCTGGGCTTCACCGTCCAGGTCGTCGACGAGGCCGCGCTGAGCTCGGCCGCCGAGTGGTTTGCTCGACTAGAGGGCGCCCATGACTTCGTCCTCTATGTCGCCGAGCGGGAAGAGACAGCCTGGACCAGCCTGTGCCTGCGTCAGGTCGATCACCTGTTTCTGATCGGCGAAGGTCTCTCGACCCCGCCCGTCGATGTGACCCTCGCCTCCCCGGTCGGCCTGCGCAGTCCCGCGCTCGACCTCATCCTGACCCGGCCGCGTGGAATGGACCGCCCGACCAACACCCGGGTCTGGCTGGACGCCCTCAACCCGGGACGCTGGTTCCAGGTGCAGGAGGGCGAGTCGACAGACGCCGCGCGCATCGCCCGGGTACTGACCGGCACCTCGATCGGGCTGGTGCTGTCAGGCGGCGGGGCCCGGGCCTACGCCCATGTGGGCGCCGTGCAGGTGCTGCGCGCCGCTGGAGTGACCTTCGACTTCATCGGCGGTGCCTCGATGGGGGCGGTCATCGGAGCCGGCGTGGCCCTGGGCTGGGATGACGCCGAGATCGATCTTCGCATTCGGGAGGCCTTCGTGGAGGGCAGCCCCCTGTCCGACATCGCCTTTCCCATGATCGCCATGACCCGGGGCCGCAAGGTACAGCAGCTGCTGCAGGCGACCTATGCCGACCAGACGGTCGAGGACATGCTGCTGCCGTTCTACTGCGTCTCGTCAAACCTGACCCGCGGCGAGATCGAGGTGCACCGGCGCGGCCCGCTGAAACAGGCGATCCGGGCCAGCATATCGCTTCCTGGCGTACTGCCGCCGGTGGTGTCGAAGGGCGAGGTGCTGGTCGATGGGGCGGTGATCGACAACTTCCCTACCAAGACGATGCGGTGCCTGCACGCGGGCCCGGTCATCGGGGTCGACCTGTCGCGCATCCGCGGCGTCGACGCCCATACGCTGGAGCGGCCGCCGTCCTGGTGGAAGTGGCTGGCCTCCGGCGAGTGGAAGAAGGGCACCCCGCTGGTGGCGGTGCTGATGCGCTCGGCCACCATCACGACAGACGCCGAGCTCAAGGTGGCGCGTGAAGAGACCGATCTGCTGATCCAGCCTAACCCCGAGGGGGTCGATATCCGCGACTGGAAAGCCTATGCGCAGACGGTCGAGTCCGGCCGCGCCGCCGCCCGGGAGGCCCTGCGCGACCTGCCGGCACCGCTGACGCACCTGCGCCGGCGCAGCACGGCGTCACAACTGCTGGAGCCGGACGAGCGGGACAACGAAATGCCCGAAACGGATGAGGTCACGGCGCGCGGCGTCGCCTGAGCCGGCTGGCGCGCCGCCAAGATGGTACCGCCTCCCCGGATCGAACGGGGGACCTCCAGTGCCACAAACTGGCGCTCTAACCAACTGAGCTAAGGCGGCGCATCGCTGGGAGCGCTTCTCTAGTCGTCCGGTGCGAAAAGTCAAAGCGCAATCGGGTCAGCCGGCCCGCTCAGCGGAGTCGATCAGCAACAGCTGGTCGCGCCCGAGCGTCTCGCCGGCGGCGGCCAGCGCGCCGCGACGGCGGAAGGGACGGGTCGGGACGGATCATCAGGCGCTCCTCGGGTGACTGCGGACACGACGACCGGACGCGCTCCTGGTTGCGAGGCGGCCGGTGAAGAAACGCCCCACGGTTTCCCGCGGGGCGTTCAGTCAGACGGTCAACTGTCCCCTACTCCGGAACTTGCCAGCGGATCGGGATGTTGACCCGGGCCCCGCCGACGGGGGCACCGTCGCGGGTCTGGGGCCTCATCTGGAACCGCGAGCAGAGCTGGACCGTGGCGCGGCCGAAGCCCTGCCCAGCCGGATCCTCCTCGACGATGGTGCAGTTGGTCACACGACCGTTCTCCTGCACGACACCCTGGACCGTGGCCGACCCGCTGATGCCTCGCTCGAGCGCGCGCTCAGGGTAGAAGCGGGCCAGGTCGGCACCGCTCGGGCGACGGACCCAGTCCGGGTTCGTGATCACGGACGGGCGCACCGGAGCCGGCGGAGCCGGCGGCGGAGGCGGGCCGGGAACGATCACCGGCGGGCCCGCGTACTCGACGCGATCTTCCTTCTTCGTCGGCTCGATGTTGAGGGTCACCGGCGGCGGCGGGGCCGTCGTGTCGATCACCGGCTCACGCACCTGAAGCTTCGGCGGCGGCGGCTGGTCCGGCGGGGGCGGCGGGGGCGGCGGGGGCGGCGGAGGTGCCGGCTCGATGAGTTCCACATCTACCGCGTCATCGGTATACTCGAACGGCTTCAGCTCGAACCGCGACGTGTACAGCCAAACCCCGGCGGCAACGTGCAGCAGGGCGGAGACCGTGATGCCCACGAGGGCACCCATGGACAGACCCTTCTTCTTCCGCGGCGGATCCAGGATCGGATCGCGGGCGTGTGTTTCAGCAGTCATGCTTTCTCACCTGCCCCCTAAGATGACTGGTCTTCGCCCACCAGGGCGACCGAATAGAAGCCGTTGTCCTGCAGCGCATTCATGACCTGCATGAAGTCGCCGTAACGGGTCGTCCGGTCCGCACGGATGAAGATGCGCTCTTCCTCCGGGTTACGCGTACCAATCTGATCCGTCAGGTCCTCACCCAGGGTCGACACGTCGGTCCGGAAGTCGCCGACGTAGACGTCGCCGTCACTCTGGATCGAAATGAAGACCGGCTTCGGCGGATTCTGGGCGGGCGGCGCGACCGCCCGCGGGAGTTCGATGGGCACCGACACGGTGGCGAGCGGAGCCGCCACCATGAAGATGATCAGCAGGACGAGCATGACGTCAACAAAAGGCGTGACGTTGATCTCGCTGTTCTGCTCGATGGCGTACTTGCCACCCCCCGAACCGGAGAGTTTGGCACCCATCTGGCTTACGCCCCCTTGTCGAGCTGGCGCGAGATGCCGTTCAGCAGTTCGGCGATGAAGCCGTCCGCCCGCACGCCATACGCCGCGATGCGGGTGTTGAAGTAGTTGTAGAAGATAACCGCCGGGATGGCCGCGAACAGGCCGATACCGGTGGCCAGCAGCGCCTCGGCGATACCCGGGGCGACGACGGCGAGGTTGGTGGTGTTCGACTCAGCGATGCCGATGAACGAGTTCATGATCCCGTACACGGTGCCGAACAGACCGATGAACGGGCCGCCCGAACCGACCGAGGCCAGGAACTGCTGACCGCCCGAAAGGCGGAGGGCGACCGATGACTGGACAGCGGACACGGCGGTCTGGGCGCGACCGATCGAAGCGTCGCGATGCTCTCCGGTGACCGACAGACCGGCCTGGCGGGACAGTTCGATTTCCTCGGTGGCGGCGGCGGCCATGTCGGCCAGCGGGTTGCCGTCAAACTCTTCCGAGGTGGCGACCCGGCGCATGTCCGCGATGGTGCGGGTGCCGCGGAAGGCTTCGAGGAACCGGTCGGTCTTGCGGTTCAGAGCCCCTAACTCGAGGATCTTAATTAGCAGCAGGGTCCACGAGAACACCGAAGCCAGCACCAGGCCGATCATGACCACCTTCACGACCGGGTGCGCGATCAAGAACATGGTGATCGGGGTCAGGCTCTGACCGCCGTGGCCGCCGCTGACGGCTTCGTTCAGCGAGGTCGGGTCTTCGCCCGCGGCAGGGGCGGGAGCGGCTTCGGCCGGGGCGGCCTGGGTCGCTTCGGCCGCAGCCGGCACCGGGGCGGCGTCTTGCGCCAGGACCGGCGAGCCCGCCATCAGCACGGCAGCGCCGGCCATGGCGAGGAGGAGGTTCGTCTTCTTGCTGATCAGCATGTGTCGCCAGTTCCTGCTTTGGTCTGACTCGTGGGACCCGAGACCTTCGCCATTCGGCTCGGGCCTCTGTTGAAAACCTGCCGCCGGAACCCGCGGATTCCAACGACCAAACGCCAAACCCCTACACCAGTTGCCCGCCGAGGCGGAACCGGACAATCCGGACTGCGGACCGGGGACGGGCCCCCGGGACACCGCGCGTCCGCCCTTTCGGGCTTTGGCGGTCAAGCTCCTTTGGCGAACCCATAACAGAGCGTCAAGGGCGTTGAGGCGCTTTTCGCCCCATGAGCGAAGGCCCGTACGAAAGTCGTGTGCGGATGTCGAAAACAACGCACCGTAATGCATAGATGATGCACATCCGTCGGCGGCGGACGACAAGTCCGAGGATGCAGGGGGATGGTGCCTGGGGGCGGATTCGAACCACCGACACGCGGATTTTCAATCCGCTGCTCTACCAACTGAGCTACCCAGGCCCGCTCCGGACCGATCGGGAGCGGGTCTATAGGCGAGGCAAAAAGGCCTGTCCAGCGGTTAGCGCCCGATCGGTTTCAGGCACCGACCGGACGACCGTTTCGCGTCACCGGTCGTCGACGTCGGGGGGCGTCTCATCCTCGGGTAAAGGGATACGGTACGCGCCCGTAAACCAGCGCTGCAGGTCCAGATCGGCGCAGCGCCGCGAGCAGAAGGGACGGTAACCGGGGCTGGCGGGAGCCATAGTGCAGATCGGACAGGTCGCCATGGTCACCTCTCTTCAAAACCCGCCTGACCCGGCGCGATGGCCGGGTCAGGGCGCAGCGCCGCTCGCGGGCCGAGCCGCGCCACGCCCGCCGCGGCCTGCGCCGCCTCGTCCGGCGCACAGGCCATGACGTGGACTGGCGTGGCCGTATCCTCAAGCAGGCGGTGACGCAGCCGGCGCACGATCTCCAGCGCCCGTGCCGCGAGGTCCGACTGGGCGCGTTCCTCGATCGGGGTCCGACCCCAAGGCAGGCTCAGCTGCAGAAGGCCAAAGCGACTGAGAGGGCCGGGCACGGCACCGTCGCCGTCAAAGGCGGCGCGTGCCGCCGCCTCGACCGTCGCGGGATTGAGCCGGCCGCCGACCAGATCGACGGCCACAAGGCCGCCCCAGCTCTTCAGCCGGATCAGCCGCGCCGCCTCGGCGAGACCGTCGCGATTGGCGCGTTCCCGGGCGACGCGGGGATCGTGGCCAGGCGGCGGGGCGTGGTCGATGTCGACGGCGACCAGCGCGCGGGTGCGCTGTACGGCGATGTCCAGCCCAAGGTCGGGTCGACGCACCGTCTCCGCCAGCGCCGCCTCCAACGCCGCTTCGCCGGCCACGATGGCCGCCTTGCCAGTCTCGATCGGCACCCCGGAGGCCCAGGTCCGCAGAACCGCGGCGACGTCCGGGCCGGGCACCAGCAGACGGGGGACGCCCTCCCCTGCCCCGCGGCCCCGCAGGGTGACACCCTTGCCCCGGCGTGGTTCCGCCAGCACCTCGGCCTCGATACGGTCGCCGACCCGGGGCGAGGCCCCGCCGCCCTGCGGCAGGAAGCCGACTGCGCCTTGGGGCAATTCGACAAAGGCCCCGCGCAGGCCGGGGCTGACCTCGCTGATCCGGCCAACGCTGACGGCGCCGAGCCGCAGGTGCGGCGGATCGTCCTCGCGCTGGATCACCAGCCGCTCGAACCGCCCGTCGCGCACCATAACGCCGCGCGTCTCGCCCGGGGTGTCGTCGAGGAACAGCTCAACCCGGCTCACGGTCGCCAGCCCACGCCCCGCAGCAGGGCCAGGGTCTCGTAAAGCGGCAGGCCCATCACCGCCGGGTGACTGCCGACGATTCGGCGCACGAACGCGCCGGCCGGGCCCTGGATGCCATAGCCCCCGGCCTTGCCGCGCCAGTCGCCGCTGTCGACATAGGCGGCGATCTCATCGGGCGAAAGGACCTTGAAGCTGACCCGGGTCTCTACCGTGCGGCCGGCCCGACGCTCGCCACGGGCCACGGCCACCGCCGTATGCACCCGGTGATTCCGGCCGGACAACAGGCGCAGGAAGGCGGCTGCCTCCTCCGCATCCGCCGGCTTTTCAAGCAGGCGTCGGCCCAGCGACACCACGGTGTCGGCGGCGAGAATGATGGCGTCCGGATGGTCCACGGCCAGCGCAGCCGCCTTGGTCGAGGCTAGGCGTGCGGCCAGCCTCGCCGGCGGCTCGGCGGCCAGCGGCGTCTCGTCGATGTTGGCCGGGAGGACGAGGTCGGGCGCGATCCCGACCTGGGCCAGCAGTCCGCGCCGGCGCGGACTGGCCGAAGCGAGAATCAGCTCTGGCCGGTGAAAGGGGCGGTCGCCCGTCATGGGCGGCCCGCCCTTACTTGAAGCGATAGGTGATGCGACCCTTGGTCAGGTCGTAGGGCGTCATCTCGACCAGGACCTTGTCCCCGGCCAGCACGCGGATGCGGTTCTTGCGCATCTTGCCGGCGGTGTGGGCGATAATCTCGTGGTCGTTCTCGAGGGTTACCCGAAACGTCGCGTTCGGCAGCAGCTCGCTGACGACGCCGGGAAACTCGAGCAGTTCTTCCTTCGCCATGCGGTCTCTCTCGCCCGGGGTTACGACAGACCGGGCCGCGCGGGCGAAGCGCGACCTCCCAAGGGGCGGCCCTATGCACCAAAACAGGGGCGTCGTCGACCCATCAGCCGCGGCGGTGGAGCGCGGTGACGAGGGTGAACAGGCGGCGGCCGGTCTCGTGGTCCACCTCGATCTTGCCGGCGAGCCGCTCGCGCAGGAGTTCGGCCCCCTCGTTGTGCAGCCCGCGCCGGCCCATGTCGACAGCCTCGATCTGGCTCGGAGATGAACCGCGCAGCGCCTCGTAGTAGCTGTCGCAGATGGCGATGTAGTCCCGCACCACCTTCTTCAAGGGCGTGAGCGAGAGGGCGTGGGCGCGGCTGAAGCCGGGGGCGGTAAGGTCGAACACCAGCCGGCTGTCCTGCAGGCTCAGCTTCAGGGCATAGGGCCCCTCGTTGCCGCCTGCCGGGACGAAGTGGTTCTTCTCGACGAGGTCGAAGATGGCGACGCGGCGCTCGTGCTCGATCTCCGCGCTGGCCGCCGGCAGCGTCGCAGCGTCCAGCTCGACCGAGGCGAGGCGGTGGGCCTGGACAGTCACGCGCCCTCATCCTGTCCCGAGGCGTCATCAAGCGGATGGACCGGGGCAGCCCGGGCCGGCCAGCGCGCCGACAGGTCGCTGACCACCGCGTCGAGACACTCGACCTCGACGCGAAGGTCGCCGCCAGCCGCGAACATCAGCACCACCTCCCCCCCGGGCGCTGCACCGGGCATGAAGTCCATGGCCAGCAGTTCCAGCGGCACGCCCTCACCTCGCGGCAGGCGGCGGCTCTGGACCCGCTGCACGTCGCCGAACTGCATGGCGGCGCGCACCCGGGTGCCGCCGCACTCCCAGCAGAAGCGACTGAGCTCGATGGTCAGGGTGCGGGCGCGCTGATCCCAGATGATGTCGGCGGGGTGAACGATGGCGTCCTGCAGCGCCGCCGACATGATCTGCAGGTCGTCGGCGTCGAGGGCTAGCAGCCGCAGGGGCTCGGACGCCCCCTTCGGCATCCCCTCAGTCACCGTCCCGACCTCAGTGCTCATCGGCCTCTCCGCGGATCCGGCGCACCTGCGCGCCGCAGGCCGCCAGCTTGGCCTCGAGGTGTTCGAAGCCGCGATCGAGATGATAGACACGACTCACGATGGTTTCACCCTCGGCGGCGAGCCCGGCGATGATGAGGCTCATCGAGGCGCGCAGGTCAGTGGCCATGACCGGAGCGCCGACCAGCCGCTCGACTCCGCGCACCTGCGCCTCGCCGCCGTGGACGCTGATCTCGGCACCCAGCCGCGCCAGCTCGGGTGCGTGCATGAAGCGGTTCTCGAAGATGGTCTCGTGAACGACGCTCTCACCCTCGGCGAGGGTCATCAGCGCCATGAACTGCGCTTGCAGGTCGGTGGCGAAGCCGGGATAGACCTCGGTGGTCACATCGACCGCGCGCAGACGAACCAACGGGTCGCGCCGCACGACTACGCCATCCGAGGTCGGCGAAACCTCCACACCGGCGGCGACCATGCGATCGGTCAGGGCGGCGATGAGCTCCGGTCGGCTGCGCGTCAGCCGCACCTCGCCCCCGGCCATGGCCGCGGCGACGGCGTAGGAGCCCATCTCGATGCGGTCCGGAATCACCGACCACTGCGTGCCGGAAAGGGCGCGGACGCCGGTGATGGTCAGGGTGTTGGTGCCGATGCCCTCGATCCGCGCCCCCATGGCGTTCAGACACAGGGCCAGATCGCCGATCTCCGGCTCGCAGGCGGCGCGGCGGAGGACGGTCACGCCGTCCGCCAGCACGGCCGCCAGCAGGGCGTGCTCGGTGGCCCCGACCGAGACGAACGGAAAATCGATCCGGGCACCCTTCAGCCCGTGCGGGGCCACGGCGTGGACATAGCCCTCCTCAAGGGTGATCTCGGCACCAAGCGCCTGCAGAGCCTTGAGGTGCAGATCGACGGGACGCGCCCCGATCGTGCAGCCCCCGGGCAGCGACACCCTCGCCTCACCCGTGCGGGCCAGCAGTGGGCCGAGCACATTGAAACTCGCACGCATCTGGCGGACGAGGTCGTAGGGCGCGAAGGTCGAGGTCAGCTCGGCCGCGTGCAGCACCGTGGTGTCCGCGCCAAGCTCGTCGACGCGGATGCCAAAGGCGCGCAGGAGCTGGCCCAGGAAGCGGGTGTCCGCCAGCCGGGGCATGTTGGTCAGCGTCAGGGGCTGATCCGTCAGGATGGCGGCCGCCATCAGCTTGATGGCGGAGTTCTTGGCACCGCTGACGGGGATGTCCCCGTACAGGCGCGCGCCGCCGACGATGGCGATGCTGTCCATGGAGTCTCTGTCTGGGCCGCGCGACGGCGCGACGGGCACCGTCTTTAGCGCGCCGCGCGGCAGGCGCCAAAGGGTCGCGGCTGACTTCAGGTTTCCGGGTCGCTGTCGCCGCCGGGCGATGGCCGTGGGGCCTTGCGCCGGCGGAGGTTGGCGCGCAGCGTGGCCGCCAGCCGCGCCGCCCGCTCGGCCTTCGCCCGGGCCTCCGGCGAGGCGTCGTCGCGGGCCTGATCCCTGGAGGAAGTGTCATCGACCATGTCCGGCAGAAGCCCCGGATGCCCGGACCGATCAAGCGCGCAATTGAAGTGCGCCGGGCTCATTTTTGCGTTTGCCCCGCCCGGTTCCATTGGCTATACGGCCGCTTCCTCAGATCGGGCCGCCGTAGCTCAGTGGTAGAGCGCATCCTTGGTAAGGCTGAGGTCGGCAGTTCAATCCTGCCCGGCGGCACCATCTGAGCTCCGCTCTCGCGCTTCCCATAGCCCGCGAGGGCGGGTCGGAACTTCGAAAAACAGGAGCACCCGCGCGTCCGATGCGGCCGGACGGCTGTTCCGCGCTCAGTAGAGCGGCGGGGCCAGACCCAGCGGAGCGCGGCCGACGCCGGGATGCAAACCCCATAAGCCAGGGAACCGTCCGCCGTCGCTCTCCTGGTAGCGCAGGGTCAGGCGGCCGCTCTCTCCCAGCGGCATCGAAATCATGCCGCCGTAGCTGGTGTAGCCGTGGCTGCCGACCGCGACATTGACCTCGCCGCGCGTGTGCCCGTCATCGACCCATCCGAACGGAGGCCCCCGCAGGTCGCGCCGCTCTTCGTCGCGCGCCGCGTCGGCCGCTCGGGCGGGGGCGAGGAACAGGTCGATCTGCTGGTCGGTGGTCAGCTCGGTCCCGGCGCGAAGCAAAGGGGCCTGGTCCATGACGATCGGCACCTCGCCGGCGGCCACGGCTGCGGCCATCCGCGCGTCCGGCGACGCAGTGGCGACGATCCCGTCGGGGTCGGCGGCCAGAAGGGCAAGCGCGGCGATCAACGGGCTCATGACGCTCTCCTACACCCGATCACCCTCGCCTGCCATTGCGACCATCATCGGGCAAGCCCGTCGCCCCGTTGCAGGGGGTCCGGCAGGGGCTGACCCATCGGGGTGAAGCTCAGCGCCACCGAATTGATGCAATAGCGCAGGCCGGTCGGCGGCGGGCCGTCGGGGAAGACATGGCCCTGGTGGCTGTCGCAGCGGGCGCAGCGCGTCTCGACCCGCACCATACCGTAGGAGGTGTCGCGCACGGCGCGCACATGGGCCTCGTCAATCGGAGCGTGAAAGCTGGGCCAGCCGGTACCGCTCTCGAACTTGGTGCCGGCCCGGAAAAGGGGCAGGCCGCAAAGTCGGCAACAGAAGACGCCCGCGCGTGTCTCGTCGAGAAGACTGCCGCAGAACGGGGCCTCGGTGCCGTGGGCCAGAAGAACGCGATGTTCCTCGGCGTCGAGGTCCGCCTCCAGCGCCACGCGTTGGCCCTCACCGGGGGGCGTCAGATCATAGCCGGCGGCGGAGCGAAGGGTGGGGTCGGACATGGCCGGAATGTGGGGTCTCCCCCCGTTTGCGCCAGACCTCTCCCTCCCCGCAGCGGGGGAGGGAGAGCCGGTCGCGTCAGCCGGCGAACAGGCTGCTGACCCAGGCCCGGACGGCAGCCTCGTCGGCCGGGTTGCCGCTGTAGGTTGCCTGCGGCGTGTAGGGGACGTTGTGGCCCCGCTCGCGGGTGGCCCAGGCCTTGTGCCCGTAGCTGAGGTCGCCGTAGTTCGACGGCAGGCGCAGGTCGGTGGCCTCGATGAAGATCGAGTCCGCCCCGGTCGGCGCGCCGGCCAGCGTCACGTTCGGCAGGTTGGTCAGCAGGTCCAGCACGTCGAGGCAGCCGCCGGTGCAGCCGCCGTCGATCAGCACCACCACGCGCCCCTGCACCGGGTTGGCTGCACCCGAGTCGGTCACCGCCGGACGGCCCGGCAGGGTGAAGCTGGCCTGGCCGGCGGCGATCGCGGCGTCGAAGGCGGCGACGATGGCCCGGGTCTGCTCGATCACCGGCATCGACTCCGACACGAACAGCGGGTCCGCCTCCATGCGGGCCAGTGCGCGAGCGTACCAGTCACGATTACCCGGGGTAGCGCGATAGACGATGGACCCGGCCTCCGGCTGACGGGGGGCGGTGAAGTCCACCGTCCAGAGACGGTTGGCCAGGCCATAGCCGCGACGCGCTGCCTCGGCGTCCAGACCCGAGGCCCCGCGCAGGTCAATGACCAGACCCGCCGGGCCCTGCAGCGCCGCACGTTGCGCCTCGACCGTCGCGTAGAAGCCACGCCAGTCGGCGTTCGGCTCCAGCGTGTGCACGCGGATCCAGCTGCGGCCGTCGACCGTCTCAACCGACAGCGGCGTGGCCGGAGTGAAGACCGAGGCACTCCAGGCCGCGCGACGATCCTCCTCGGAGGTGAAGGCGGTCGTCAGGACGAAGTTACGCTGACCGCGGCCGACCTGGAAGCGGCACTGGCGCGGCAGGCCCGGCGAGAAACTGTTGTCGCGGTCCCACAGGAGATAGGGCGCGGTGCGGACCCGCTCCGACTCCAGTTGCAGGTTGCCTTCCCAGCGATCAAGGCGGCTCTGCGCCAGCTGTTCGACCGGCGTGTCGTCGCAGGACACGACGCGCGCGCCCAGCGGCGGTAGGCCGCGCACGCCCGGCTTCACCCAGGAAACGACGTAGCCGCCATCGCGCCAGGCCGTGGCGAAGTTCGGCGTGCCCGCGGCGAACCAGGCCGGAAGCGGCTCGTAGGAAGGGTTCAGCCGGATGTTATTGTCGCGGAATCCGCCCGCATAGCCCTGAAGCACATAGTAATAGTCGCGCGCGCCCCGCACGCGGCCGAGCTCGGCCGCGATCAGGTCATGGCCCGCGTCAACCCACGCGCGGAAAGCGTCGCCGGGCCCGGGGACCACCGCTGCGGGGTGATTGGCCTTCAGCTCCTCGCGGGCGGCGGCGAGGTCCTGGGCGGCGAGCGCCCGCCAGTCCTGGGCGACCGCCGGAGCCGCGGCGGCGGTGAGGGCCAGTAAGGCGGCGGAAGCGGCGAGCGCGCGGATCATGGGAACACTCCGGAGGGACGTCGGGTCGGGGACAGGTGGTGTTAAACCCTATCGGCCCCGCTCTTGCCAAGCGCCTGCGACGGGGCCGCGACAGTCCTGCCCTCACGCCGCAGGCCAGACTACCCCGCTCCCCCGCCGGGCGAGCAGTCGCCGGGCCGTTTACTCCGCCCGCCGCCCGGCCTAAGCGGGGCGGACGCCGAAAGAGCCGCGCAGGCACCAGCCCCAGGGACCGCCCGGAAGCATGTTCTCCAAAATCCTGATTGCCAACCGTGGCGAGATCGCCGTCCGCATCATCAAGACTTGCCGTCGCCTCGGCATCGGTACCGTCGCTGTCTATTCCGAGGCGGACGCCCGCTCGCTGGCGGTCGAGATGGCCGACGAGGCAGTCCTGCTCGGTCCGGCGCCGGCGGCCCGGTCATATCTCCTGGCTGACCGGATCGTCGATGCCGTCCGGCAGACCGGTGCCGAAGCGGTGCACCCGGGCTTCGGCTTCCTGTCCGAGAACGCCGGCTTCGCCCGCCGCCTGCGGGACGAGAAGATCGCCTTCATCGGCCCGAACCCGGAGGCGATCGACTCGATGGGTGACAAGATCACCTCCAAGAAGTTCGCGGCCGAGGCCGGCGTCAGCACGGTGCCGGGCCACATGGGCCTGATCGAGACCCCGGAGCAGGCGGTCGAGATCGCCCGAGGCATCGGCTATCCGGTCATGATCAAGGCGTCCGCGGGCGGCGGCGGCAAGGGCATCCGGGTGGCCCATTCGGACGCCGACATGGCCGAAGGCTTCGCTGCGGTGAAGGCCGAGGCGCTGAACGCCTTCGGCGACGACCGCGTGTTCCTCGAGAGGTTCATCGTCAATCCGCGCCATATCGAGATCCAGGTTCTGGGTGACAGGCACGGCAACATCGTCCACCTGTTCGAGCGCGAGTGCTCGATCCAGCGCCGGAACCAGAAGGTGATCGAGGAGGCACCGTCGCCCCTGCTGGACCCCGAGACCCGCGCCGCCATGGGGGCCCAGGCCGTGGCCCTTGCGCGAGCCGTGAGTTACGACTCGGCCGGTACGGTCGAGTTCGTCGCGGGGCAGGACAAGTCCTTCTACTTTCTCGAGATGAACACCCGACTTCAGGTCGAACATCCGGTGACCGAGCTGATCACGGGCGTCGATCTCGTGGAGCAGATGATCCGCTCGGCGGCGGGCCAGCCCCTGCCCTTCACCCAGGACCAGCTGGCGATCAACGGCTGGGCCATCGAAAGCCGCATCTACGCCGAGGACCCCTACCGCGGCTTCCTGCCGTCGATCGGCCGCCTCGTGCGCTACGAGCAGCCGGAGGAAGGTCCGCAGTCCGGCACGGACGGCGACTATGTCGTGCGCAGTGACTCCGGCGTCCGCGAGGGCGACGAGATCAGCATGTTCTACGACCCCATGATCGCGAAGCTCTGCGCCTGGGGCGAGACTCGCGACGCGGCCATCGACGGCATGGCCCGGGCGCTGGAAGACACCCACGTCGCCGGCCTCGGCCACAATGTGCCCTTCCTGTCGGCGGTCATGGACCAGCCGCGCTTCCGCTCGGGTGCCCTGTCGACCAGCTACATCCCCGACGAGTTCCCGGACGGTTTCCACGGTCTGCCGCCCTCGCCGCGCCAGCGCGACCAGATGATCGCCGCGGCCATGGCCATGCACGAGGTTCTGGCAGAACAGGCCGGCGATCCTTCGAACCGCACCGACTGGACGGTGATGATCGACCGCGACGCCGTCGGCGTCAGCCTCGGCTACGATAGCGACGAGGCCATGGTGCTGGAGGTCGAGGACCGCGACACGCCGCTTCGGCTCGAGGTCATCGACTGGCGGCCCGGACTGGCCCAGTTCCGCGCCGTGCTCGACGACCTGCCCTTCACCGCCGAGGTGAAGCGCGTCGCCGACGGCTTCGAGATTCGCTCGCGCGCCGCCCGCGCCCGGGTCCGGGTGCTGTCCCCGGCGATCGCGGAGCTCTACGGCCGCCTGCCCGGGAAGGCGGCGGCGGACACCTCGAAGCTGATCCAGTCGCCGATGCCCGGCCTCGTCGTCTCCATCCCGGTTCAGCCGGGCCAGGAGGTCAAGTCCGGCGAGCCCGTGGCCATCATCGAGGCCATGAAGATGCAGAACATCCTGCGCGCCGAACGCGACGGGGTGGTCAAAACCGTCAGGGTCCGCGACGGCGACAGCGTCGCCGCCGACGACGTGCTGGTGGAGTTCGCCTGAGCAGGTAGCAAGGACTCCGAAGGCCCCGCACGGCCACTGGCGCGACTAGACTAAGTCCGTTAGTCTGGTTCAATGGAAACGGTGAACATCCATCAGGCCAAGACCCACCTGTCGCGCTTGATCCAGCAGGCGCTGGAGGGCCGGCCGTTCATCATCGCCAAGGCCGGGAAGCCTCTGGTCAAGGTCGAGGCGGTGACAACCGAGCCCGCCCCGGTGAAGCGGTTTGGCATAATGAAGGGCCAGATCGCCGCGCCGGATGATTTCGACACGATGGGGCGCGACGAGATCCATCGCCAGTTCGGCCTTGAGCCTTGAGGGTTCTTCTGGACACCCATTTGCTCGTCTGGATCGTCGCCGGTGATCCGCGAGCCGAGGCGCTGAGGGACCTGATCGACGACCCGGCCTCTGACGTCGGCTTCAGTGTGGCGAGTCTGTGGGAGATTGGCATCAAGAGGGCGCTTGAGCGGCCTGACTTCAGGGTCGAGCCGGCCGCACTGCGCCACGCCCTTATCAGCGCCGGCTACATGGAGGTGCCGGTCACAGGCGAACATGCGCTCGCCGCGCCCTTGCTCCCGCCGATCCATAAGGACCCCTTCGACCGGATGATCGTGGCCCAGGCGCTCGTGGAGGATCGTGTCCTGCTGACGTCAGACGACGCCGTGATCGGCTATCCGGGGGACATCCGTCATCTGCGGCAAGTCGGCGCGATACCCCCAAGGAGTGTCACATGAGCCTCCGGCATCAGATTGTGGACACCCTGCTGACCGGCGACGGCCGGATCGGCCGGCTGCCCTTCCTGCTGGGCATCGGCCTGCTGGCGGGCCTGGCCCTCGTCGTGGACCAGCTGCCGGACGAGGGGGGGACGGGCCTTGTCGCGATGGCGCTGCGGCTGCCCCTGCTATTCAGCCTCGCCTGTCTGCTGTCCCAGCGCCTGCACGATGTCGGGCGCGCCGGCTGGTGGATCTGGCCGATCCTCGGCGGCCTGTTCACGCTCAACGCCCTCTCCGACGGCGAGGCGACGGCCGGCGGCGCCCTGCTGGTCATCGGCGGACTTGGCCTCTGGCCCGGCCAGACGGCCTTCAACCGCTACGGCGCGCCGCCCGCAGGATTGTCGGCCTTCACCGGCCCGAAGACTTCCTGAAACGCCGACTTCAGGGCAGCGTCCGCCTCGTCCATCGTCGCCGGAACTCCGAGGTCCACCAGACTGGTCACCCCGTGCTCGCGGATGCCGCACGGGACGATGCCGTCGAAGTGGGTCAGGTCCGGCTCCACGTTCAGGCTGACGCCATGGAAGCTGACCCAGCGGCGCACCTTCACGCCGATGGCGGCGATCTTGTCCTCGCGGGCCCAGCCCGCACCTTTACGCTCGACCCAGACCCCCACCCGGCCCTCGCGCACATCGGCCGGGACGCCGAAGGTCCCGAGGGCCGAGATCAGCCAGCGCTCCAGCCCCCGGACGAAGCCGCGCACATCCCGTCCGCGCTTGTCGAGGTCGAGCATGACATAGGCCACCCGCTGGCCCGGCCCGTGATAGGTGAACTGGCCGCCCCGCCCGGTGGCGTGCACCGGAAAGCGCCGGTCCAGCAGGTCCTCGTCGCGGGCCGAGATTCCGGCCGTGTAGAGCGGCGGGTGCTCCAGCAGCCAGACCAGTTCCTCCGCCTCGCCGGCGGCGACGGCCGCGACCCGCGCCTCCATGGCGGCGACCGCGTCGTCATAGGGCGTGAGGCCAGGAGAAACGCGCCATTCCACGGGCCTTTGGTCACCCCGCCAGAGGGGTTGAGAGGAGGAGGTTAACGGCTCGGCAATCATGGGCGGTGAATGTGGGATTCAGGGGCGACCATGCAAGATACGTCTCCCGGTCCCGAGTGTTCCATGTCCCAGGTTGAAGCCGTCAATGTCGAGATCAGCGTCGTGCTCGGACGCTCCGTGCTGCCTATGGCCCAGCTTCTGCGCATGGGCCGGGGCGCAGTGATTCCGCTCGATGCGAGCGAGAACGACGAGGTCTGGATTCTCGCCAACAACCACCCGGTCGCCCGGGGGCAGATCGAGCTGCGCGACGACCGCATCATCATCGTCGTCACCCGCCAGGCCGACGTTTACGACTTCATGGCCGGCACAGCCTGAAGCCTGAACGCGGCCGCGCAAGGAAGCCCCTTCCCTTCCGCCCGACACTCCGCTATTCCCGCCCGCTCCGGGGCGAGCGGTCGTGGCGGAATTGGTAGACGCGCAGCGTTGAGGTCGCTGTGGGGTAACCCGTGGAAGTTCGAGTCTTCTCGACCGCACCATCCTGCTTCGGCTGCGGGCTTCGAAGGACGAAGTCCTTGAGAGGCCGCCGGGTACGCTGGCCGTCTTGACCGGAGTCCTCGCCTGCGCGAGACACCCGATGGCCGTCGTCTCCTTGCGAGCGTCGATCTGTTCCGGGAATGGCGATCGGCCAGACGCTGATCCAAGGCAGGGAGGCCCGCGTGAGCATCAGCGACTCCGCCCCCCTGTCTACAGGGTCACCCGACGCCGACCTGCAAGAGGCGCTGGGGGGGGACTACGCCCTGACCCCGGCCTTCGTGGCACGCGTCATCGACGCCGCAGACGACGGCGACGGGCTTCGCCTGCGCGGTTTGCTGGAAGACCTGCACCCTGCCGACGTCGCCGACCTGATGGGCTTTCTCACGGCCGAGCACCGCGCCGTAGTCGTATTGTGGCTGCCGCCGGACCTGCTGGCCGAGACCCTGCCCGAGCTGGACGACGGCATACGCGAGGAGGTGCTGGAGCGGGTGCCGCACGGGACCCTGGCCGAGGCTCTGCAGGAGCTGGACTCGGACGACGCCGCGGCCGTTGTCGAGGACCTCGAGGACGACCAGCGTGCGCGGGTGCTGGCAGCCATGCCGGAGGTCGACCGGGCGGCCATCGAGAACTCCCTTGGCTATGCCGAGGACTCCGCCGGCCGTCTGATGCAGCGCGAGGTCATGGCCGCGCCCCAGTTCTGGAACGTCGGCGACACCATCGACCACGTCCGGGCCCAGGGCGAGGACCTGCCGGAGCTGTTCTTCGACATCTATGTGGTGGATCCCCTGAACCGGCCTCTCGGCGGGGTCGCTATCAGCCGGCTGCTGCGCGCACCGCGATCCACCCCCCTGACCGAGCTGATGGAGTCGGCCACCGAGATCGACGTCAGCCAGGACCAGGAAGAGGTCGCCTACATCTTCGAGAAGTACCACCTGATCTCGGCCCCTGTGGTCGATGCTGCGGGGCGGCTGGTCGGCCAGATCACCGTCGATGACATCGTCAACATCATCCAGGAAGAGAACCGTGAGGACATCCTCCGCCTCGCCGGCGTCTCCGACGAGGGCCGGGGCGACGGGGTGTGGAATGTGGTGCGCTCGCGCGCGCCATGGCTCACCCTGAACCTCGGCACGGCCGCGCTCGGCGCCGCGGTGATCTCGCTGTTCTCAGCCACCATTGAGCAGATCGTCGCCCTTGCGGTGCTGATGCCGATCGTCTCGGCGCTAGGCGGCAACGCCGGCACCCAGGGCCTCACGGTTACCGTGCGGGCGCTGGCCACACGCGAGCTGAACAGGTCCAACGCGGTCCGCACCTTCTTCCGCGAGCTGGCGGTGGGACTGGCCAATGGTCTGATCCTCGCCCCCATGATCGGCCTCGCCGCCGGGCTCTGGGCCCGGGACGCCGAGATCGGCCTCGTCATCGGGGCCGCCATGGTGCTGAACCTGCTGGTCGCCGCCACCGTCGGAGTGCTGACGCCCCTGACCCTGTCGCGCCTGAAATTCGATCCGGCGGTCTCCTCATCCGTGTTCGTGACCGCCACGACCGACGTGTTCGGCTTCCTGATCTTTCTGGGCCTGGCGACCGTCGTCCTGCTGTGACGTGAACATCGTAGCGAACCGGAACCCGGTTCGCGGCCCGGAGCTTGCGTGGATCGGAACGAGCCATGTTCGATCGTCCCAACCTGGAACACGCCCCGGTGTCTGACCCCGTCGCCCCGCGCAGAAAGGTCTCCCGCGAAGGCCTCGTCCTCATCAAGAGTCTCGAGGGCTTCCAGCCGCGCGCCTGGTGCCGGCCCGACGGCCGCTGGGCCCTCGGCTACGGCCACACCCGGTCGGCCCGGGAAGGCCTGACGGTGAGCGAGGCAGACGCTGAACTGCTGCTGCAGTATGACCTGCTGCCGATCATTGCAGTCCTCAACGACCGCGTCAGCCGACCGCTCAACCAGCACCAGTTTGACGCTCTCGCCAGCTTCGCTGTCAGCGTCGGAGTCGAATCCTTCGTCACGTCCGAGGTGCTGGCCGCCCTCAATGCCGAGGGCCCCGAAGGCGCGGCGCGCGCCCTTGCCGCCAGCGCCGATATCGATCCGGCCCTGGCCCGCGCCGGCCGGCGCCGCCACGCTGAGTGGGCCCTTTTCGGGACCGATCCCGACACCCCCGTGACCGTCGCCACCCTCCTGTCGTCGGCGGCACCCGAGGCCGTCGCGCCTGTCATGGTCGAGACGACGCCCCCGGCGGAAACACCGCCCGCGGAGGCTGCTGGCGCGGAACAGCCGGCGGCGATCCCTGCGGCCGACGCCGCCGCGGCGACGCTGGATGCGGTCGTCCCGGACGCCGAGACTGCGTCGGACGTGGCCGCGGTGCCTGCCCCCGCCGCCAGGCCGGAGTCGGCAGAGAGTCTCGTACCCGAGGTCCTCTTTCGCCCGATTGCGGAGGAGACCCCCGCCGCCCCGATCGCCGATGAGGCACCTGCCACCCCGCAGACATCGCCGACGCTGCCGGCCTTCTCGCTACGCTATGCAGCCGCCGTCTCGCATCTGCTGGGCGAGCCCGCGGGGCGCGCTGCGCCGCGACTGGTCGAGCCCACGAACGTCGCGCCGACGCCTGGGGCCCAGCTGGCCGCAGTCGCCGCCCGGGCCGCCCCGCCGGAACCGACAGTTGAGGTGTCACCCGCCCTCGATCCGCCTTCCCCGGGTCTGGAAACCCCGACAACCGAACCGGTGACGCCGTCCCTGGCGACGGAGGCCCCCGTGGCGGAGGCCCCCGTGGCGGAGTCCTCTGGGGCGGAGTCCTCTGGGGCGCAGTCCCCGGAGTCGGACACCGGGCCCGAGCCCGCCCTTGCGGTCGCCGCCGTCGACCCGTCGCCACCGGCCGCGCCGGAAGTCGACCGCCAGGCCATACTGGCCGAGCTGATGCGGCGCCAGATGTCGCCATTCGCCGTCCAGGTCGGCGGTCCCCTGCCCCAGCTCGCCCGCCCCGCCGCGCCCGTCGCACCCCCGCCGCCAGCCCAGCCCGCCGAGAAGCTGCGTCCGCCAGTCGCCGCCAGCGGGCCGATGACCGCCGTCCTGGCCGGGCCGCTTCTGCTGCCGGAGGCCTCGACCGAAGCGGAGCCTGTCATGGCGGCGGCCCCCCTGCCGGCACCCGAACCCCTGCCGACCGCGCCGTCTGCAGACGCCTTGGCCACCCCCCCCCTGATCGAGATGGAGGCGGCTCCGGTCGCACCCCTCGTGCTCACGCCGCCGCCATCCATGGAGCCCGATGTGCAGCGCCCGGTCTGGCCGACCGAGGAGCGCCAGCCGCAGGCCAGGTCGCTGGAGACGGATCTGTTCAGTGAGGACGAGCTCGCGGCCGACATCGGCCTCGGCCCGGTCCTGCGCCACGAGATCATCGAGACGCCCGGCCGCCGCTTCGACTTCGGCCAGCTGGGGGCCTATGCCGGCATGGGTGCGGTCGGGCTGGTGTCGCTGGGCGCGGCGGTTCCGGCGGCCCAGGCCCTGTTCGACGAGGGCGCGGGCCCGAGCGGCGAAACCCTGCTGGTGTTCGCCGCCCTGGCGCTGATCGGGGCCGGCTGCAGCGGCATCTCGGGCTTCAACCTATGGCGTCTTTGGCGTGAAGCCCACGCCCGCGACCCGGTCCCCCGCGACGCCTGACCGCAGCGGCTTTGCCCTCGCGACCTGGGGTGCTAGGCCACAGCCATGAGCATCCCCTTCGCCCCCCAGTCCATGGAATTCAGCCTCGGTGAGACCGCAGACGCCATCCGCGACACCACCGCCCGCTGGGCGGCCGACCGGCTGGCCCCCCGCGCGGCCGAGATCGACGCCACCAACACCTTTGCCCGCGACCTGTGGCCCGAGATGGGCGAGCTGGGCCTGCATGGGATCACCGTCGAGGAGCAGTGGGGCGGGCTGGGCCTCGGCTACCTTGAGCACTGCGTGGCCATGGAGGAGGTATCCCGCGCCTCCGCCTCGATCGGCCTGTCCTACGGTGCCCACTCCAACCTGTGCGTGAACCAGATCCGTCGCTGGGGCACGGACGAGCAGAAGGCGCGCTACCTGCCAAAGCTGATCTCGGGCGAACATGTCGGCTCGCTGGCCATGTCCGAGGCCGGATCGGGGTCGGACGTCATGTCGATGCGCACGCGGGCCGAGAAGACGGGAGACCGCTACGTCCTGAACGGGACCAAGTTCTGGATCACCAACGCCCCGCACGCCGAGACCCTGGTGGTCTACGCCCGCACCGGCGAGGGCAACGGCGGCGTCACCGCCTTCCTGATCGAGAAGGGCATGAAGGGCTTCAGCGTCTCGAAGAAGCTCGACAAGATGGGCATGCGCGGCTCGGACACGGCGGAGCTGGTGTTCGAGGACTGCGAGGTCCCGGAAGAGAATGTCATGGGCGGCGAGGGCCGCGGTGCCGCCGTACTCATGTCCGGCCTCGACTATGAGCGCGCCGTGCTGGCGGCGGGCCCGCTCGGCATCATGCAGGCGGCGCTGGACGTGGTCCTGCCCTACGTCCGCGACCGCAAGCAGTTCGGCAAGGCCATCGGGTCCTTCCAGCTGATGCAGGGCAAGGTGGCGGACATGTACGTCGCCCTGAACAGCGCCCGGGCCTATGTCTACGCCGTGGCGCGCGCCTGCGACGCCGGCCTGACCACCCGCTACGACGCCGCCGGGGCCATCCTGCTGGCCAGCGAGAACGCGGTGAAGGTGACGCTGGAGGCCATCCAGGCCCTCGGCGGCGCCGGCTATACGAAGGAGTGGCCGGTAGAGCGGCTGGCTCGCGACGCCAAGCTCTACGACATCGGCGCCGGCACCAACGAGATCCGCCGCTTCCTGATCGGGCGCGAGCTGCTGGGGTGATCCGCCCGCTCGTCCGCGCCGACCTGGAGGCCGCCCTGGCGCTTCAGGCGCTCGGCTATGCCGAGGCGTTGCGCGACGGCCCTGAGGCCTTTGCCAGCCGCATCGACATCGCGCCGGACCACTGCCGGGCGGTGGAACGGGGCGGCCGGCTGCTGGCCTGGCTGCTCAGCCACCCGTGGCGGTCGTTCGACCCGCCGACGCCGGACCAGGTGCTGACGCCCGGCGGTGACGCCTGCTGGTACATCCATGATCTGTCGGTCGCGCCCGAGGGCCGCGGCCTCGGCCTCGGCCGCGCACTTGTCGAGCATGTCCTCGCCCGCTGCCGCCCTGCCCGCTCCGAGCTGATCGCTGTCAGCGGGGCCCGCCCCGTCTGGCTGCGCCTCGGCTGGCGCGACGCCCCCGACCTGCCCCCCGCCCTCGCCGCCAAGGTCGCCGCGTATGGCCCCGAGGCGGCCTATATGGTGCGGGTGTTCGGCGGAGAGGCCGGCGCGTGACGACTGACGGGCGCACCCCGGTTCCGACTGCCTGGAGACGTCTGGGGTCGCGCCGGGACATCCAGGCGCTCGCGCTCGTGACGGCCGCCTACCTCGCCTTCTTCGCCGCGACCCGTCAGCCGGACATCGGCACGTTGCTAGAGACCACCGCCCGCAACGTGGTCCCGCTGGCGATCACCGCCGCCGTGGCCCGGCCCTGGGTCCAGCGGATTCTCCGGCTGAGGCCCGCGCCCGGGCTCGTCCTGCACGTCGGCCTCGCCGTCGTCTTCAGCCTGCTGTGGCTGTGGCTGCTGACGCTGGCCGGGGCCCTGCTCGGCGGGTCATCGGTGATGCGCTTCGTCGTCAATCCGTTCCTTGAGGGTCCGGCCGCGGATTGGCAGTTCTTCCAGGGTCTTTTCGTCTATGGCCTGCTCGCCTGCTTCTGCGCGCTCGAACAGCCCAGACGCGAGGCGACGGTGGTTCTGGTCGACGGCCCTGTCGCCACCACGCCGCATCTTGTGAGGGACGGCGACACGCTCGCACCGCTGGCCCTGACGCGACTGGTCTGCATCCGGGGCGCAGATGACTACAGCGAGCTGCTGACGCTGGATGGCGTCCAGCTGGTGGCGACGCGCCTCGGGGTCTTCGAGGCGCTGCTGGATCCCCTGCGGTTCGTGCGGGTGCACCGCTCGGCGATCATCAACCTCGATCACCTGCAGCGCGCCGAACCGGCCGGCGGCGGGCGGCTGATCCTGCACATGACGGCGGGGCCGCCGATCGCTGCCAGCCGGGCTGGCGCACGCGCGCTTCGCGCCCGGGCGTTGTAGCCGGTCCGTTCACCGGAACGCCGCGGTCGATTGACCGATACGCCCTTGCGGCCGGCGGGCGTCGGAGGCTGGTCTGGCGCAGATGGACGCTCCTGCCCCGAAAGGCTTGCCCATGCTTGGCCTGCTGATGACCGTCGCGCTCGGACTTGCCGACACCTCGCCTCCCCCCCAGACGATCTACGAGGGCGGCGAGGTCTGGACCGGCTCCGGCTTCACCCGCGGCGCGGTGGTGGTCGAGGGCGACCGCATCGTCGCGCCGGGTCAGGCGCGACCGGACGCCCACAGGGTCTCCGTCGCGGGCCGGTATCTGACCCCAGCTTATGGCAACGCCCACGCCCATGTGACGCCTGCCACGCCCGAGGCGAGCCGTCGTTACACCGACGCCGGCGTCTTCTACGTCTGGAACCCGAACACGGTCGTCCTGGGCCCCGATGCGAAGGCGTTCTGGGCCCGCCCGGACGCGTATGACGTGCGGGTGTCGCAGGGCGGCATCACCGAACCCGGCGGGCATCCCGAACGGCTGTACGTCGAGATTCTCGCCGGCCCTGTCTATGGCGGGCGGCCCCGCGAATGGTTCGTCGGCAACGCCTTCCACTACGGCGCCACACCGGCCGAGATCGACGCGGCCCTCGACCTGCTGGTCAGTCAGGGGGCCGACTTCGTGAAGGCCTACCTGCTGGACTCCGAACACTACGCGGAACTCAGGGATGATCCCGACGCCTACGGTCGCAAGGGGCTTAATCCCGAGAACATGCCGTATCTGGTGGCGGCCGCTCATGCCCGGGGCCTGTTCGTGGTCGTCCATGTGGAGACCGCCCATGACATTGCGGTGGCCGCGCGCGCCGGCGCCGATGTGGCCGGACATCTGCCGGGCTACGCTGCGACCACCGAGGCGGAACTGGCGGGGGCCAGACTGACGCCGGAGATCGCCACCCTCGTGGCCGCGGCGGGCATGCAGGTGATCCCGACCTATGCCCTGATCCGGGGCGACGCCTATGACGCCGAAACCGCGCTGTCAGCTGACCTGGCCAACGTCGCCGCCGTCCAGCGCGAGAACCTGAGACTGCTTCGGGTCGCCGGCGTCAAGGTTCTGATGGGCACCGACGGCTTCGGGCCTGTCTGGACCGAAGCCGAGCATCTCGTGGAGATCGGCGCCATGACCTCCGCCGAAGCCGCGACCATGGTCCTGTCCACCGGCGCCCGACTGTTTCCGGAGCGCCGGATCGGCTGTCTCGACCCCGGTTGCGAGGCCGATTTCCTGATCCTCGACGCCGATCCCACGCAGGATATCCGCGCCCTCCGGCGCATCGCCGGCCGTGTGATGCAGGGCGCCGCCCTGCCGGGGCCTGAGGACCGCTGAGCACGGTCCTCCAGAAGCAGGCTGTGCGGAACCGGTCCGCACGGCCCCCCGTTGGCATTGCGGAAGGAGCTGCGCCATGCCCGCCACGTCCAAAGCCCAGCAGAAGGCCGCCGGGGCGGCGCTAGCCGCCAAACGGGGCGACACTCCGACGTCGAGGCTGAAGGGGGCGTCCCGGTCGATGGCGGACTCGATGACCGAGGCCCGGCTGCGAGAGCTCGCCGCCACGCCGCGCAAGGGCAAGCCGGAGCGCAAGGGCGACAACGGGTCTTAGGGGAGCCGTGACCATCTGCCGCCAGGGTCCGGCGTTGCCAATTGTTCATTGGCGCTGCCGTACCATGCCGCCTAGAGCGACTGAGGACAGCCCCGAGCCCGCATGAACGACGCGCCCCACCCTTTCGACGGACTGCCCTTCTCCGAAGTCCTCACGCGGATCGGTGAGCGGCCGGCGGCGGAGGTATCGCTGGAAGAGCTGGTCCACGCCTTCGGCGAGCGCGGTTTTGGCGCGCTGCTCCTGTTGCTCGGCCTGATCAGCGCCGTGATCGGGGCCATACCCGGCACGACGACCGTGCTCGGCCTGCCCATGCTGATCCTCGGTGCCCAGCTGCTGTTCCGCCACGACGAACTGTGGCTACCGAGCTGGATCCTCAAGCGACGCATCGACCGGGCGGCATTCTCCGCTGCAGCCGCGCGGGTCATGCCGCATCTCAAGCGCGTCGAGCGCTTCAGCCGGCCACGTCTGAAGTTCATGAGCAGCGACCTCGCCGAGAGTCTGATCGGCCTCGCCTGCGTGATCTGGGCCGCGGTACTCATGCTGCCGCTGGTCGGCTTCAACCTCTTCCCGTCCCTGTTCGTGGCAGCCTTCGGTTTCGGCCTGCTGCAGCGCGACGGGGTGCTGGTGATCATCGCCTGGCTGGGCTCGGCCGGCTTCGCCGCGGTCGTCTGGCTGGCCTGGGAGTTCGTGCGGCGGATCATAGACGCGATCATGGGCTTCTGGAGCGGACTGATCTGACCTCTGGGCGCGCGTCGCCGCTCACGTTAGTCTGAAGGTCATGCTTGACCGTCGCGCCCTGCTCGCCGCCACTGCCGCCCTGCCCCTCGCCGGCGCAGGGCCCGTGCTCGCCCGGACGACCGGACGGGTCGAGCGTTTCGACGCGCCCACGTCGGCCGGCGTCCTGCCGCGCGCCGTCGATGTGTGGCTGCCGCCCGGCTACGATGGTGCCCGGACGCGTCACCCGGTGCTTTACATGCAGGACGGACAGAATGTGTTCGAGCCCGGCCGCGCCTTCGGCGGCCAGGAATGGCGGATCGACGAGACCCTCGAAGCCCTGATCGCAGTCGATCGCGTCCGGGCCCCGATCGTCCTGGGGGTCTGGAACAGTGCCAACCGCGCCCTCGACTACATGCCTCGCAAGGCGGTGACCGCCGACACCTTCACCCTCGGCCTCGGTGCCGACGCCCTGCGCACCGAAGACATCACTTCCGACGCCTATCTGGCTTGGCTGACGGGCGTCCTTAAGCCGGCGATCGACGCCCGCTACCGCACGCTTCCGGGACGCGACGATACCTTCGTAATGGGGTCCAGCATGGGCGGGCTGATCTCGGCCTACGCCCTCGCCGAGTATCCGGAGGTGTTCGGCGGTGCCGCCTGCATCTCGACCCACTGGCCGGCGGGCGACGGGGTGGTGATCGACTGGCTGGCGGCGCACCTGCCGCCGCCCGGCGGGCACCGGCTCTACTTCGACCATGGCACCACAACCCTCGACGCCCTGTACCCGCCGCTGCAGGCGCGCATGGACGCCCATCTGCGGGCCGCCGGCTGGCGTCAGGGCGTGGACTGGATCACCCGCCGCTTCGAGGGGGCGGAGCACACCGAGGCGGCGTGGGCCGCCCGCGCCGACATCCCCCTCGCCTTCCTGCTCGGTGCCTGAACGGAAAAGAAGAAGCCGTCGGGCGCGCCCGACGGCTTCACATTGTCGATGACCGCCTGGCGGTCGACCTTTGTGACGCGCTCAGGCGGCGATCGCCGTCGCGGAGGTCCAGGTCCGCACCGTCGCGGTTCGGGACAATGAGATCACTGGATCACCTCCTTTCAGATGTTGGACACACCTTCATCCTAGACGGGTTCGCGCGGCCTGCAAGCAAAGCTCCCGAAGTCGTGATCCGGGCGAGAAAAAAGCGCCGGAGGCGAAGCTCCGGGACCAGCGCCTGGCCCCGGGGCGATAGCCCGGATGGCACAGCTATCCCTGGCCATCGCTACCTTCTTGCGAATGTTGACACGGTTCTGGATGAGGTTGAGTTCGGCGATGGTCGCATTTTGGTTCCGGGGTGCGATCTTCGCGCCCACGTTGGTATTGACGGCGGTCCTTCCATTCCGATCGGGATTGACAAGCGGCCTGGTGGCCGCCGAACCGGCTCCGATTTGCGCGCTGCCGCCCCAACGCTCGCCATCGCGAGCGCGAGGGCGGGCTCAATAACACCAGATCCCTGTGCGAAGCCCGGACGTGAGGAACGGCGGCAGCCCCGGCCAAAGGGCGAATCTGCCGGGCGTCAGACCGCAGGGGCGGAAGCGTTCTCCTGGGACGGAGCGAGACCCTGCATGATCGAGCGGTTGATGTCGATCAGCACGTCGAAGGTCTCCCCCTCCCGCATGATCGCCGAGCTGTGCCGGTCAACGAACAGGCTGAGCGAAATGATCTGGGCGCGCAGTTCCATGGGCATGGCGTTGCGCGGATCGGCGCAATCCGTGGCCAGCGTGGACCACAGACGTCGGTTCCAGTCGAGGGCGTCGATCCGGGCCCTGAAATCCGACTTTTCGCCGGCCGCCGCCTGCATCAGAGCCCGCGTGACCTGACCGAACAGGCGGTACTCCGCCCCGCGCGGGCTTTCAGCCCGCGTCGCCGCGGCCTTGTACGCCTGAAGCGACATGCCCCAACCTCTCGTCCTCGTAATCGATGAGCTTCCGCGCCGACATCAGCGCCTTGTAGTACTCCCGCGCCAGCACGTGCCGGGAGGCCGAAACACACTCGGCCTGCACCGCCGGATTCTGTGTCGCCCCCATGAACTCGGTCAGCCGCCGGACGAACTCGTCATAGACCTTCGGCACCGCAGCCTCGTCCAGATACATCATCATGACAGGGAAATAGACGCGCCGGGCCGGGGTGGTGACCTCGTGCGCCTGCATGATGTCCTTCTCCCGCAAGACAGAAGCCTTGTTCTGCAGAATCAGGACGCTGCGCCGGTCGCCGTTCTGGACGACGGCACCGTTGAGAACGAATTTCTCGCCCGGCTTGAGAGACAGCTTCAGAGGCATGGCGGCTCCGTGCTCGCCCGAGACAGCGAGGACTAGCCGCTCAGGACTGACACAGTCTGAAGGAACGTGGTTAACCATACCTTCCGATTGGGCGAGGATGCTTCGAGGGTCACGATTCCCCGGAGTGCCCATGACCGCTGCCCAGCCCGACTTCGCCGCCGACGCCAGCGCCCTCGCGTTCGGCGTACAGGCCCGCGCAGAGGACCTGTACGGAGACGCTGCCTCGGCTACGGCGCTGGGCCGGCTTTCGCGCGCCCTCGCCGAGGGCGGCCTGCGCGCAAGAGCAAGCGAGAAGCGGCTACGGGAGAGACTCAAAGCCGCCCTCGCCCACGTCCGCCAGAACCACTTCGCCGCCGGCGCCCAGGGGGCGCTTGAAGCGCTCAAGCTGGACGAGCGCAACTTCCTGGCCTGGCACATCCTGGCCATCTGCCAGGAGAAGTCCGGCCAATTCGGACCGGCGCTGATGGCCTATGAGGCGGCTCTGAAGCTGGCCCCCAACGAGACTGACATCGCCCAGGATCTGGCCCGCCTGGCCGAACGCCTCGGCGAGACCGGCATCGCCGAAAAGCTGCTGGTGCGCTATCTGGCGGCCAACCCCGGACACGTCGAGGCGACCAACAATCTCGCCTGTGCGTACCGCAATCAGCGTCGCTATGGCGAGGCGGTCGACCTGCTGCGCGCCCTGCTGCAGATCGAACCCGACAAGCCCGTGCTGTGGAACACCCTCGGCACCGTGCTGAGCGACCAGGGCGAGCCCGGCCAGGCCATGGTCTTCTTCGAGGAGGCGATCCGTCTCGAACCGCGCTTCGCCAAGGCCCGGTACAATCGGGGCAACGCGCGCCAGGTACTGGGAGATCGCGAGGGGGCGCTGGAGGATCTGACCGACGCGCTGGCCGGGGCCGACCCGGGCTTCGAGCGCGCCATGATGACCATGGCGAGGGGGATGCAGCTGCTGGCGCTGGGGCGGCTGGCCGAGGGGTATCCGGATTACGAGGCGCGGCTGGATCCGGCCATGCCGGAGGCCCCGCGCTTCGTCACGCCGGCCCGCCGCTGGCGGCCCGACATCGAACCGGCGAAGGGACTGCGCCTGCTGGTCACCGGAGAGCAGGGGCTGGCGGACGAGATGCTGTTCGGGTCCATGCTGCCCGACCTGCGCGAGCGGCTTGGCCCGGACGGCCGCCTGTATGTCGCGGTCGAGCCGCGGCTGGTGGGCATGTTCCAGCGCATGCTGCCCGACGCCGTGGTCGGCGGACATCGCTCGGTGCGCCATCAGGGCCGGCTGCACCGCCTGTTCCCTTTCCTCGAGCGCGTCGCGCCGGAAGCGGGCCCCGAGGCCTGGATCCCCATGGGTTCACTCATGGCACCCCTGCGCCCGGATCTCTCCGCCTTCCCCACCGCCCGGGGCCATCTCTCCGCCGACCCCGACCGGGTGGCCTACTGGCGCTCTGAACTGGCGGCGCTTGGACCCGGCCTGAAGATCGGCCTGCACTGGAAGAGCCTGGTCATGACCGGGTCCCGCGCCCGCTACTTCTCCAGCTTCGAACGCTGGCGGCCGGTACTGACCACGCCGGGCTGCCGCATGATCAACCTGCAGTGCGGCGACGTCGCCGCCGATCTCGCCGAGGCTGAAGCCGCCGGCGTGCAAATCTGGACGCCGCCTATCAATCTCAAGAACGATCTGGAGGACGTCGCCGCCCTGTCGGTCGCGGCTGACCTTGTGATCGGCCCCAGCGTCGCCGGCACCAACCTCGCCGCAGCCTGCGGGGCCCGAGCCTGGATGATCCACGCGCCGGACGACTGGCACCGGCTGGGGACGGAGACTTATGCCTTCTACCCCGGCATGCGATTCATAGCCCTGGCAGGGTTCGACGGCTGGCCGGCGGCGCTCGACCTGGTGCGGGCGGACCTCGAGGCGGCGGTGGCGCGCGGCGGCTTCACGGACTGAGGCGGCCGGACCGGGCGAAACAGGCGGAGGCCGGGGCGCGTTGCTCCGGCCTGCAGGGATCGCGGCCCGCGAGAATCAAGCCCGGGGACCCCGGTCCCCCCGCCGCGTGAAGGAGACCTTTCCGGCCAGCGACCCGTCGACCGGCAGGCAAATCATCTGAGCCGTGACGACTGATCGCTGTTAACCGGCGCGGCGGTGCGGTAGGTCGAGGGGTGCAAGAGGGAGCGCCCATGTCGACCACCGCCCGGTTTGAAGGCACCGACGCCTACATCGCCGCGCCGGACCTGCGCATCGCTGTCAATGCCGCGGTGGCGCTGGAACGGCCGCTGCTGATCAAGGGCGAGCCGGGAACCGGCAAGACGGTTCTGGCCTATGAGCTGGCCACGGCGCTCAATGCCCCGCTCATTACCTGGCACGTCAAGTCGACCACCAAGGCGCAGAATGGGCTTTACGAGTACGACGCGGTCAGCCGCCTGCGCGACAGCCAGCTGGGCGACCCGCGGGTGCAGGAGGTGCGCAACTACCTCAAGCCCGGCAAGCTGTGGGAGGCCTTCACGAGCCCGGCTCGTCCCGTGCTGCTGATCGACGAGATCGACAAGGCAGACATCGAGTTCCCCAACGATCTGCTGCAGGAACTCGATCGCATGGAGTTCTTCGTCCAGGAGACCGGGGAGACCATCCGCGCCGAACGGCGGCCGGTGGTGGTCATCACCTCGAACAACGAAAAGGAGCTGCCCGACGCCTTCCTGCGCCGCTGCTTCTTCCACTACATCCGGTTCCCGGATGAGGAGACCATGCGGTCGATCGTCGGGGTGCACTTTCCCGACATCAAGCCGCGGCTGGTGTCCGAAGCGCTCAAGACCTTCTACGAGCTGCGCGACACGCCCGGCCTGAAGAAGAAGCCCTCCACCTCCGAGCTGCTCGACTGGTTGAAGCTGCTGCTGGTCGAGGACGTCGCCCCCGAGGCGCTCCGCGAGACCTCCCCCAACCGGCTGATTCCCCCGCTCCATGGCGCGCTGCTCAAGAACGAGCAGGACGTGCATCTGTTCGAGCGCCTGGCCTTCCTGAGCCGCCGCGAAGGCGCCCGGCCAGGCGGTTAACGCGATTTCACTGGCGTTCGGCGGCGGGGGGCGCAGGATAGGCTCATGAAACGGTCCGCGATCGCGATCGGCTGTGCGACAGCCCTGACAGCCATCTCGGCCTGCGGCGAGCCGACGGTGCGCATCACCAAGCGCAGCGACCCGGCCGTCTCCTCGGGCGCGCTCAGGGTGGTCGACACCCTGACCTGCCCGGAAACCGTGGGTGCCCTGACGCGCAAGGGATCGGCCACGGCGGACGGGACGGTCTGCACCTATGGCGGCCCTCGCGGGGCGGAGGTGGTTCTGCATCTGGTGCCTCTCGCCGGCACCGAAGCCACCGTGGCGCTGGAGAGGTTCGAGACGCGCCTGCACAATCTCATGCCTGAGGCGGCGGCGCGCATCGCCAGCCGGCCGGCTGCGCCGCCGGCCCGCGAGGCTCCGCCCGAAGCGCCCGCCGTGCCTGGCGAGTCCGCCGACGTGCGGCTGCCTGGACTGACTGTCCATGCCGAGGGCGACGCCGCCGAGGTCCGCCTGCCTGGCACCTCGATCAGCGCCCGGGACGATCGCAGCCGTGTGGCGGTCGCCGGCGTCGAGGTGCACAGCGGCGGCGACGGCCAGTCCGTCCGCATCGGCGGCACGAGCGGGGCCGTCGAGGTGCAATCGCGCGAAGATGTCTCCGAGGTGCGTGTCAACGCCGGCGCAGACGCCATCCGCATCACCTACATCCTCAGCGACTCCCAGCCATCCGGTGCCGGCTGGCGCGCCGTGGGCTACCATGCTCGCGGTCCCAATGGCGGGCCAATGGTGGTGGCGACGGTCCAGACGCGGGACCGCCAGTCCGACGCCGTTTTCGACGATGCGGAGCAGCTGGTGGCGGCGAACGTCGGCGAATAGTCGTTGATCCCCGCCGCCGGATGCGCCACCTGACACCTCCGTCCCGCATCCGGTGTCGCCCGACGTGTTCGCTCGCCCCGCCCCTTCCAGCCCCACCCCCCAGACTTCACCGAAGCCGGTGCGCACGCCGGGGCCCCGCGCAAAGCCGCCGCGTGCGTGGCAACGGATGTTGTCTGGCCGCAGACTCGACCTGCTCGACCCCTCGCCGCTGGACATCGAGATCGAGGATATCGCCCACGGCCTCGCCCGCGTGGCCCGCTGGAATGGCCAAACCGTCGGCGATCACCCCCTGTCGGTGGCCCAGCACAGTGTCATCGTCGAGGAGATTGCCCACCACCTCAAGCCGGGGCTGGAGCCGCGCTGGCGCCTGGCAGCGCTGCTGCACGACGCCTCTGAATACGTCATCGGCGACATGATTTCGCCATTCAAGGCGGCGCTGGGCCTCAGCTACAAGGACTTCGAGACCCGGCTGGAGGGTGCCATCCACGTCCGTTTCGGCCTGCCGGCGAAGACCCCGCCGCCGATCAAGACGCTGATCAAGAAGGCTGACCGGGCCTGCGCCTTCCTTGAGGCGACGCAACTGGCCGGCTTCGGCCACGACGAGGCGATCAGGCTGTTCGGCCCGCCCCCGCCGGGGACCATCACCGCGCTCGAGCCCCTGCCCGCCAGCCAGGCCCAGGCCCGCTACCTCGAGCGTTACCGGGTGCTGGCCGAGGCCTGCGGCCTGCTGCCGGGGCCGGACGCCTGGCACACCGAATAGCCATGGCGGGGCGCGGCGACATCGGGGTCAGGATCGGCCTGTCCGCCGTCATCTTCGTCCTCGACGGGCCCGGGCTGTCGGTGCTCACCACCCACGCCCAGGAAGTCGCCCCCGGCCTGCCATTCGGCCCCTTCGATCCGACCCGGCACCGCACCTTCGAGCTGGCCCTGCGCGCCTTCGTCACGGCCCAAACCGGCTTCCGGCTGGGCTTCGTCGAGCAGCTCTACACCTTCGGCGACGCCGGCCGCGACACGCCGCGCGCCGCCCCGGCCGGCGATCCGGCGCGCCAGGTCTCGGTCGGCTATCTGGCCCTGACACGCGACGCCCTCGCCCCGCCCAGCGCCGACGCCCGCTGGCGGCCGGTTGAGAGCTTCTTCCCGTGGGAGGCGCCGCGCGCCGGCCGGCTGCCCCTGATCGACGAGTTCCTCGCCCCGCGCCTGCGCGCCTGGGCCGACGCCGAGCCCGGCGAGCGCCGCCGCCGCCGCGTCGAGGCCCTGTTCGCGCTGGAGGACGACGCCGGCTGGAACGAGGCGGCTGTGCTCGACCGCTACGAGCTGCTCTATGAGGCCGGCCTCGTCGCCGAGGCGGCGCGTGACCGGCCGGAGCCGCCGGCCGCTGACGACGCCCCGCTTCTGGGCCAGCCGATGGAGTCGGACCATCGCCGCATCCTCGCCACCGGCCTCGGCCGGCTGCGCAGCAAGCTGCGCTACCGACCGGTGCTGTTCGACCTGGCACCCGAGACCTTCACCCTGTCGCAGCTGCAGGCCGCCGCCGAGGCGGTCTCGGGCCTGCGCCTGCACAAGCAGAACTTCCGCCGCGGTGTCGAGCGCACCGGCCTCGTCGCCCCCCTCGGGCGAACCACCACCGGCACCGGCGGCAGGCCCGCCGAGCTGTTCACCGCCCGCCTCGGAGCCCCTGAGGACGGGCACGCCCCGGGCCTTGCCCTGCCCGCCCTGCGCTGAGCCGCACAGACCCCTTGCGGCGCGCGCCTCGCTTGACTACACACCGCGTCTCACTCGCCCCAAGGGCCTGTCGGCGCGCGGAGAGGTGGCAGAGTGGTTGAATGTACCGCACTCGAAATGCGGCGTACGTGCAAGCGTACCGAGGGTTCGAATCCCTCCCTCTCCGCCACCGTCCTGGCCTAGCCGTCTTGGACAGCCGAGCTCCGCGCATATGCCGCGTGGCGCGGGCCTCTTGCGGCGCTTCCGGCACCGGCGCTAGCCACGGCCCCCAGATTCGAGGTCATTTCGGGCCTTCTTCGATGCGCCTCTCTGGCCGCTTTGCGCCGTACCCGGTTTGGGCGCTTGCCTGTTCCACCTGTTCCGATGATTTTTCGTAGGTTGACGTTGATCGGGCTCTACGCCCAATGGCCCGCAAACGCCCTCCCCGACTGGGTTCTCTATCCTCGCGTCAGCAGATGAGAGTGTAATTTATCAGGTGGCGAACAGGGCGTGTTCAGCCCGTTTTCAGGACGTGTAACACCCTTTATCTGGACGTGTTCGACCTTGGATCAGGCCGTGATGCCGAGCGCGATGCGCTGATCTTGCCACGACAATGGCAGTGGTCGCTCGATAAGTGCCTTGAGGGTGAGCCCGACGGGTTGGCGACCCTCCAGAAACGCCGTCTGGATGTCCGGTGCCAGGAAGGCCAGGGTGGCCAGTCGTCGCGTGTGCCTGTCATCGATGCCTTGGCAATCCAGCCAGGATGGCGTCCGCCCCGATGGCTGAATCCCGACCTTCGCAAGCTCCCGATGCGCGCGACGTAGCCCCGCCACGAGGGTCCGATCGATCCGCCGCCGCTCAGTGCGGCCAGATGCGCCCGCCTCCAGCCAGACCCGGCCGGCCTTCTTTTGCAGCATTGCTGGCACGACGAGGGTCGTCGATCCGTCCGAAGCAGGCGGGGGCACCTCCCTCACGGCTCGGGCGCGAGCTTCAATGGTGAGCGAGAGAGTTACACGATCGGTATGAACCGTGACCTTGGTGATCATCTCCCGCAGCAAGGCCCAGGATGCGGTCGGATCGCCGATCAGATCACGCAGCGTCCCTGAAACCAGCTCTTCCACCGGGACAGCTGCAACCCGTTTGAGACCATCGGGCGGCATCGCCACGCCAGCGCCCCGCTGCAGCCTCGTGGACACGTAGTACCGCCAAGCGTTTCCGCCGTGACGAGCGGTGACAGGGCTCATCAATCCGCCGGTCGCATCGTAGATAAGCCCAACCAGCGCCGCCGGTGATCGTTTCGCCCGGACCCGGCGGGGTGTCGTGGATTTGGTGAGCAGCGCCTGAACCGCTTCGAACAGGTCACGGTCGATGATCGGCGGATGCAGCCCCGGCCAGACCTTGTCGCCGTGGACGATCTCGCCGACGTAGAGCCGGTTCCTAAGCAGGTGGAACACCGAGCCCCGCCCGAACGGCTGGCCGCCGGTCGTGCGACCCGCCGCCGAGGTGCGGACCCTGGAGACGATCCCTCTGTCCTTCATTTCGCGCTGAAGGACATGCACCGAGCCGAGTTCCAGATAGCGGGTGAAGCACCAGCGGACGGTCTCAGCCTCCTCCGGGATGATCTTGAGCGTCCGCTCGTGGCCTATGTAGCCGAGCGGCGCGTTGCCCCCCATCCACATGCCCTTCTTCTTGGAGGCCGCGATCTTGTCGCGGATCCGCTCGCCGGTGACCTCGCGTTCGAACTGGGCGAAGGAGAGAAGCACGTTCAGCGTCAGCCGGCCCATGGAGGTCGTGGTGTTGAAGGCTTGGGTCACCGAGACGAAGCTGACGCCGCGCCTGTCGAAGCGATCGACGATCCTGGCGAAGTCCGAGAGCGACCGGGTCAGTCGATCAACCTTGTAGACCACCACCACATCGATACGACCCGCCTCGATGTCCGAGAGCAGTCGGGTCAGGCCCGGCCGCTCCATGTTGCCGCCCGAGTAGCCGCCGTCCTCGTAGCGAGCGGGAAGCCCCAGCCAACCCTCGCCCTTCTGCGAGGCGATGTAGGCGGCGCAGGCCTCGCGCTGGGCGTCGAGCGAGTTGAAGCTCTGGTCCAGCCCCTCTTCGGAGCTCTTGCGCGTGTAGATCGCGCATCGAAGCCTCCGCTCGCTCATGTCGTGCTAGCCCTACGCAGACCGAAGAAGGCCGGGCCGTTCCACTTCGTGCCGGTGATTTCGAAGGCGATGGGCGAGAGCGACGTCCATCTGCGGCCGGCGTAGAGATAGCCTCCGCCCTCCATCACCTCGACCTCATGGCGAACCCCTGCCCACTCCCGCACGATGCGGGCTCCAGTTTCCAGGCCGTCGCCGAGACGACCCTCGCCGCGCAGCTGCCGGCGCAGCGGCGGGGAGATGCCGCCGTAAGCCCGGGTCTGGATCAGCCAGGCGAGGCAGCGGCGGAGGAGGTCCGGCGCGCGCAGCTTTGGAGGAGCGCCGAAGCCGTGGCGGCGCCAAGCCTCTCGCAGCTCCTGCAGCGAGAGGCCTTCCAGCGACCGGGCCGCTTCGTCCGGGGTCACTGGCTGCCTCCGGCGGCAAGGCGGTAGACCCGCCCGCCCTCGGCCGCTTCGGAGACCGCGGCCATGCCGTGAGTCTTCTTCAGCGCGCCGGCGAGGAAGCCTCGCACCGAGTGGGGCAGCCAGCCGGTCGCCTCGGAGATCTGGGAGACCGTCACGCCCTCGGTCTTGCCCAGCATCTCCACGACCTGGGCGGCCTTGGTGCCCTCGCGAGGCGGGCGGCTGGTGGCAGGCTCTGGTTGAGCGGCCGCGGGCGTCGCAGGCTTGGTGGCCTTCAAAGGGTGCTGTCAGGATAAGTTTCGCAGCTTCTACTAAGGCCCCAATTGGAGGCTCCGAGCGTGCGAAAAAGCGAAGAAATTCAGCAAAGGGTGGTCGGCCTGTCGACATGAACAGATCGCCTCTTGGGCGTGAAAATCAACTGAAGGCACCAATTGTGGCTTTAACCTGACAACACCGTCTGGAGTGGGATGCGGGCGTGGGCCGATCCTACTTTGAGACAAGTGCAACAAGTCTTGAACCGAACCCCAGCGGTTCGATTTTAGCCAAAAGTGGCTCGACCGATATCCATTCCGATCCAGACACCAACAGCGCCAGCGAACAACCATACGGCACACACAGCTGCTCTGGCTCCTGCCCAGCGAAGTTGTGCCCAGCGAAGTTGCGTCATTTCTTTCATTCCTTGACCTTACTCAATGCACACGAGTCCGCAATGGGTCGGGAGCGGACATGGGCTTCTGGCCCGCAAGCAGACATTTCGGCCGTTGCCCCCAAGCGGACTTTCTCAACGACCGCTAAGGGCGGGGTGAACCGCCCCGGGTTTGTCGGAGGCTCCAACTTCCAAATAGGATGGAGCCGTTATGAGCAAGACGACGAACAAATTCTCCCCTGAAGTCCGTGCCCGAGCGGTGCGGATGGTGCTGGATCACG
>Ga0209985_10000309_pt1 | contig 55231 bp, 10 predicted proteins | sample NOAtaG_FD_187305 | JGI IMG/M metagenome (GOLD analysis project Ga0209985, IMG submission 187305) | Freshwater lake microbial communities from Lake Erie, under a cyanobacterial bloom - NOAA_Erie_Diel6S_1000h metaG (SPAdes) (version 2) | ecosystem: Environmental > Aquatic > Freshwater > Lake ... | reverse complement strand
CTTTAAGGGCTATAATTCCCCAAAAAATCGATAATTTACTGATAGCGGGTAAAAGTATCGCTCTCAGTCATATTGCCGCGGCCGCCTATCGTGTCCATTCCTTCGAGTGGTCCTCTGGGGTAGCTGCCGGCATCACGGCAGTGTATGCTTTAGATAATAATGTACTGCCCTATCAATTAGTAGAAAGTGATTTTCTCATCGGGAATAAACAATTGCGAGAATTACGGCAAAAAATCGACGCAAGTGGTAATCCAACTGTGTTCCCCGATGCCTCAATTTTCCGGTCGATGGATGATTGGTATTAATTAGGGTTTGCTGAAAAAACTTTTTCAGCAGACCCTAGGTACTGCTCATCCATGTCTCTCAGATTGCCCGATTTCGTCCCCCCCCTCAACGGTTACGACTGTTTTGGGTTGAGAATACTATTAATAATCAGAGCGTTTTTGGGAAGATAAGGAGGATCAATCATTTCACGATGAATACCAGTGGCATAATGATTGATTCTTTCCCCTTTTGTTGCTTGTGTCCAATCATCTTGAGCTTCATAGTTTCCCTCAGCACGAATCAAATGAATAGTCCCTTGAATTTGTACATTTTTTAAGTCAGAATTCCAAAGAAAATTAAAGTATTCCCACACTTGATTATAAGTGCGATTGCGGAGTTTTTGATTCTCTAAAAAGTAACCTCTTAATTCCTGACGTTTGGGATTTAATAAGAAAGCATCAACCCCTTCTTGAATCTCTGACATATCAGCTTTTTTAGCCTCACGTCCTCCTCTGTAAGTATCCAGTAAAATGACATCAGAAACAACTCTCCCTCGACTTTCTAATTGTTGCGCCATTAACATCGCTAAAAATCCGCCGGCGGAATGTCCCATTAATTTTATATCTTGATTCTGAGCCAAATCCTCAATTAATTCAGCGTATTTTTCTAACATTAATTCATCGCTAATATACCGGAAAGTATAAATAGCATAATTCGTTAGATACTCTGCTAAATTGGCATAAGCAGCAGCGAAACCAAGGGCGGGGGGAAATAAAAAGACGGCCTTTTCTTGCTCCTTATTAAACACCACATAAGGGCGTTCTTTCGGTTGAATATTCATCTCTTGAGCATAGATAATATAATCGCTTAATTCGGCTACTGTTGGCTTTTCATAAATCATTGATAAAGGAATTTCTATGGCCATTTTTTCATAAATTAAAGCCATAAGATTCATAGCTTGTAAGGAATGACCCCCCAACTCAAAGAAGTTATCATTAACCCCTATCTTGCCAGCTTGTAGAAGTTGTTGCCAAAGGCTTACTAAGATAGTTTCCGTTGAATTGCGGGGGGCTAAATAGGGTGATTCAACTAGAGAAGTCTCATCCGGTATAGGCAATTTATGAACGTCTATTTTCCCATTAGGATTTAAGGGAAAATCCGACAACATGACAAAGGCAGAAGGGATCATGTAAACGGGTAATTTCTGCTGTAAGAAACGACGCAAATCCTGGGAAGTTAATAAAGTATCTTTTCTGATTACATAAGCAACTAACCGTTGATTATATAAGGTATCTTCCCGCATAATCACAACAGTTTGTTCAACGTTGGGATGAGTTTCTAAAACTGTCTGAATTTCTCCTAATTCAATGCGTAAACCTCTCAGCTTGACTTGATTATCAATCCGTCCTAAATATTCAATGTTTCCATCAGGAAGATAGCGAGCTAAATCCCCGGTTTTATATAATTTCCCCTGAGCAAAAGGATGAGGAATAAATTTTTCAGCCGTTAATTCAGGTTGGTTGAGGTATCCACGCGCTAAACCCATTCCACCAATATGTAATTCTCCAGCAACACCAATAGGAACCGGTTGGAGATAACTGTCGAGGATATAAACTTGGGCATTAGCAATGGGACGTCCAATAGGAATTAACTGGGAATTTGGCTGACAGCACCAGACAGTAGCATCAACGGCGGCTTCTGTTGGTCCATAAGCGTTATATAATTCACAGTTTAACTGCTGAAAAAATCGTTGATTGAGTTCATAAGATAAGGCTTCTCCCCCGGCAATTACTCGTTTTAAACAGTGGCAATCTTTGCTCTTGGGATGTTGCAGAAAAACTCGCAATATTGAGGGAACACAAGTGAAATAAGTTACCTGTTCTTGCACAATTAAATCTATTAAATAATCTATATCTTTATACCCGTCAGGTTTAGCCACGACTAGGGTAGCACCAGATGTTAAAGATGAGAAAACTTCCCAAACTGAAACATCAAAACTAAAGGGAGTAATTTGGAGAATGCGATCTTCAGAGTTAAGATTATAATTGTCAATATTGTATTTTAGAGTATTGCAAATTCCTTGATGAATATTCATCACACCTTTAGGTTTTCCTGTTGAACCCGAAGTGTATATAACATAAGCTAAATTTTCTGGTTTAACTGGAGAGGTCAAATTCTCTTGACTATAATTAGCTATCTTTAACCAATCTGTATCTAAACACAGTATTTCGGCTTGATTTTCGGGCAGAAATTGAACTAAAGATTGCTGAGTTAACAACAGAGAAATCGCCGAATCAGATATCATATAATCCAAGCGCTCAGGGGGATAATTAGGAGCCAAAGGAACATAAGCTCCCCCGGCTTTAATAATTCCCAATATTCCGATGATCATCTCAAAAGAACGCTCAATAAAAATCCCCACTAATACTTCTGAAGTTACGCCTTTTTCTTGTAAATAGTGACCGACTTGATTAGCTCGATTATTTAACTCTCGATAGGTCAATTTTTCGCCGTCAAAAATAAGAGCTATTGCCTCGGGATTATCTCTAACTTTTTCTTCAAATAACTGGTGCAAACACTGTTGAGAATAAGCGACTTCGGTTTGATTCCACTCTATTAGTAATTGATGCTGTTCTTCAGGGGTTAATAAATTAATCTCAGATAATTTACAATCGGGATTCTGAATTACACTTTTAATAATTTGTAAAAAGTGACCGTTCATTCTGGCGATGGTTTCAGGCAAAAATAAATCTGGCTCATATTCGATCACTAATGTAAGATTATGACTATCTTCAAAGAAGCTCCAAGTCATATCAAATTGAGCCATGCGTGGTTTTAAGGGATAAGGTTGATGTTCCAAACCAGGAATTTTTAAGACAGTTTTGCTTTCTTTACCCAGTAGAGAAAACATGACATCAAATAAGGGATTTCTGGACAAATCACGTTCTAAATTGAGAGCGGATACTAATTTATCAAAAGGATAATCACGATATTCATAAGCATCAAGACAGGTGTTAGTTACTTCCCCTAAGACTTGCTTAAAAGTTACTCCCTCTGGTAATAAAGATCTCAAAGCCAAGGTGTTAACATAAAACCCGATCTGGTTTTCTAAATCAGGATGATTTCGTGCTGAAATAGGGATACCAACCACTAAATCCCGTTGGCCGGTGTGACGGTAGAGTAATATTTTAAAGAAAGTCAGTAGGGTAATAAATAGAGTCGTCTGATTTCGAGTTGCAAAGGTTTGTAATTGTTGGCTAAGACTCTCACTAAATTGATAAGTGTAGGAAGCCGCTTGAGAAGATTTTACTTGAGGTCGAGGGAAGTCTATCGGTAAGTTTAAGATAGGGGGATGTTCGGAAAAAACCTCACACCAATACTCATGTTGTTCTCTAACTTCTTCACTTTCTAACCACTGATTTTGCCATGCCGCATAATCTTTATACTGTAGAGTAAGAGGGGGTAATTCAGCTTTTTTTTGTTGAGTATAAGCAGAGTATAATATAAAGAAATCTTGAAAGATAATATCAAGTGATTGTGCATCCCCAATAATATGATGGACAGTCAAACCAAAGATAAATTCTTCTGACTTAATCTGCACCAATAAGACCCGAATAAGGGGCAACTTTTCTAAACTAAAAGGTAAATTTGCCGACTCTTGAATTAAATCATCTGCCAAGAGTTCAGCATCTTTTTCTTCTCTTAAATCTTTAAAAATGATTAACTGTTCTGTGGGGATTTGCTCATGAATAACTTGCTTAATATTGCCCCCAACACTGGTAAAAGTGGTTCTGAGAATTTCATGACGGTTCACCAGTTCTTGAAAGGCTGCTGTTAATATAGAAACATCTAACTTGCCATTAATTCTCATGGCAAGCCTAATATTATAAGCACTAGAAGATTCGCTGATATGCTGCAAAATCCAAAGCCTTCTTTGACCGTGAGAGACTTGGTAATATTTTTGTTTTTCCAGTGGGTTAATTGAGTCAGATTGTGGTAAGTTGATCATCGTTTTTGTCGGGATTGAATTAATACAGCTTGTTCTTTTAAAGTATTATGGGTAAAAATTTCCCGTAATCGGAGAGAAACTCCAAATTGATTACGGATTTGTGACACTAAGCGCATCGCCTTCAGACTGTTTCCTCCTAGTTCAAAAAATGACTGATTACTGTTACTAACTTCTGCTTCTAATAACTCACCCCAAAGGGAAGCTAATAAAGCTTCTTGTGGATTAAAATCTGGGACTTGGTTAGTTGAGTCAGTAATATTTTCTTCGGGTTTTGGCAAAGCTAGACGATGAATTTTTCCATTGGGTAACAAGGGAAAAGCTTCTAACCGCATTAAAAAGCTAGGCTGCATATAAATCGGTAAGAGTTGCTTTAATTTACCTCGAATATATTCCTGATGAACTGTATCCTCGGCTTGATAATAAGCAATTACGTTTACTAATTCCTCCTTTTTATTAGCCATAACTAAGGCTTTTTCTACTCCCTCAATCCCACTGAGGACATCTTCAATCTCTCCTAATTCAATCCGTACCCCATTTAATTTAATTTGATTGTCACTGCGTCCTATTACTTCTAAAGTTAGATCAGGAAGCAGTCTGCCTAAGTCTCCAGTACGATAAACTATATCCCTCCCCCCATTCAAAGGATTAGGCACAAAAACTGAATGAGTTAAGCTTTCATCTTGATAATAACCTTTGGTTAAATAGGGGGATTTAACGAACACTTCTCCTACTTCTCCTATTGCCCTGGCGCGATTTCCATCAACCACTGCATAAGCGGCATCTGGCAAAGTTTGACCACCCGGAACCCGTTCATAGGGAATATTATTAGGGTTAGGAATTCGATAAAAATGCTTAACAAATGTAGTTTCACTTGCCCCATAAATATTCACAAATTCTGTCTGAGAGCCAAAAATTTGATGCCATTCAGCCAGTTCTTTCACAAATAAAGGCTCTCCTCCTAAGACAAAAATTCGCAAACTTTTCAGGAGATTATGTGCATTAATTAAACCACGCCCCATCTTTAAAAATAGACGCATTACCGAGGGGACAGTGTGTAGTAAGTTAATTTTCCATTCTCCTATTCGCAGTAATAAAAGCTCTAAGTCTTCTCGCTCTGTACTCTCTGGAATATACAGAGTTCCCCCGGAGCATAAAGTCACACAGGTTTCCCTCAAATAAGCATCAAAATTAATTTGAGCAATTTGTAAACAGCGCCAACTTTCATTAATGCCAAATTCCCGTTTTTCCCAATCAATGAAATGACGTAAGCTGCCGTGACTGCCTAAAATTGCTTTAGGTTCACCGGTTGAGCCAGAAGTAAACATAATATAATTAGAATCATCAGCATCCGGCATAGCTAGAAGGGGTTGCAGTTTGCTTAATTGGCAAGGAAACTCTTGATAATCCATGCCATTCCACTGATGATATTGCTGAATTTTATGAGCCTTAACCACTAAGATATGAGGCGGTTTTTCTAATGCGGATAGTTGGGGTTTAATCCCCTCTAAATTCTCAGCCGCAACTAAGATAATTTCGGGGCTAGTTTTAATCATCATGCGTTGCCGGCGCTCCTCGGGTTCATCTAAACGTAGAGGTAAATAGATTCCTCCGGCTTTAAATACTGCCAGCATAGCGATTAACTGACGATAATCTCCTTCTAGGAGAACACCACAAACCTTATCTTTTTCCACGCCTAATTCTTTTAAGGCATAAGCCCAAAAGTTAGTTAGTTCATGTAATTCTTGATAGCTAAATTTACCCCCTGGATAAATAATCGATGTTTTCTCCGGTTTGGCTGCAACTTGGTCAATAAAATCGTGGATAATAGTACGGGTTTCTAAGCGAGGAATAGGATTGATAAAATTGGCAATGAAAGCGGTTTCTGCCTCCGATAACAAAGAAATGTCTTTGACGGGTTGGGCGGGGTTAGATAGCATTTCATTCAAGAGTTTATCGAAGTGAATGAGACATTTTTTCATCCTCTCCTCTTGGAATAAGTCGGTGTTATAAATTAGCTCTAATCTGAGTTTTTCCTGATCTTCACTAAACACAAAAGATAGATCAAACTTACTGGTCGGGGTCAGGGAATCTAGAGATTTTATTTGTATATTTTCCAAGCCTACAGGTTGATCAAAATTTTGCAGAAGGACTAATATATCAAACAAGGGAGTGCGGTTAATTTCTCTAGAAACAGCTAATTTTTCTACTAAAATATCAAAGGGATAATCGGAATGTTCTAAGGCTTCGGTAACGGTTTGACGAACCTTTGCGAGTAGATTTTTGTAGCCTTTTTCGGGTTCAATTTGGTCACGAATAACTAAGGTATTGAGAAATAAACCGATTAGAGATTGCAGTTGAGGATGGCTTCTGGTGGCGATTTCTGTACCAATAGTAATATCATGTTGACCACTGTAGCGATACAGTAATATTTTGACAGCCGCTACCAATGCCATGAATAGGGTGATTTCGTTTTCCTGACAAATTTTTCTTAATTTAGAAATCGTTTCTCGGTCAAATGTCCAGCTTAAATGAGAACCCTTAAACGTCTTTATTTGGGGACGTTTAAAGTCTGTCGGTAAGTGAACTCTGGTCAGTTGTCCATTGTCCAGTTTTTGCCGCCAGTAATCTAGGTTTTTGGGATTATTTTCGCTTCTTAAAAGATTATTTTGCCATCCTGCATAATCTTTATATTGTATCGGCAATGGCTCTATACTAGGCTGTAATCCTTTGGCTAAATCAGAGTAGTATTGTAAGCATTCTTTAGCTAACAAACTCATTGACCAACCATCACAGATAATATGATGAATTTCTAACTCTAAAATATATTCATTCGCAGATAGTTTATAAATCTTAGAGCGCACCAGGGGACTTTTCTCTAAGTCAAACGGTTTTCTCTCTTTTGCAATCGTTTCTAGGATTTCTTCATCAGGTTTATTTGTCCAGTCTTTAAATTCCCAATCAAAAGGACGATTTTGCAGGATTTTCTGTTGTGGTTCACCGTTAATTAAAATGAAAGATGTCCGCAGGGATTCATGACGGGAAATCAATAATTGTATGGCTTTTTCAAAGACATCTGGACTAAAATCTCCTGCTATTTTGAGGGTGGAAACAATATGATAAGCTACATTATTGAGATCCATCTGTTGCAAGACATAGAAACGTCTCTGAGCATGGGATGTTTCGTAGGTTTCTTGTGCAGATACAAGGGGAATAGTGGCTACCGTCAGAGGGGTAACAGTGCTTAATAATGCTGCTTGTTCAGCAATGGTAGGATGAGCAAATACTTGTTTAATGGGCAAAGATTGCCCTAACTTTTCCTGAATTTTACTCACTAGAGAAATAGCTTTTAAGCTATGTCCTCCTAACTCAAAGAAGTTGTCACTAACCCCTATTTTGGATACCTGAAGAACATCTTGCCAAATCTGAGCTAAGAGGCTTTCTTTTTGATTTCTTGGGGCTATATAAGCAGATTCAATAATTGATGTCTCATCGGGGATAGGTAATTTTTTTCTGTCTATCTTGCCATTGTTATTTAAGGGAAAATCCGACAACATTACAAAGGCAGAAGGCACCATATAAGCGGGGAGTTGCTGCTGTAAGAAACGACGCAGATCCTGAGGAGTTAATAAAGAATTTTTTCTGATTACATAAGCAACTAACCGTTGATTATATAAGGTATCTTCCCGCATAATCACAACAGTTTGTTCAACGTTGGGATGAGTTTCTAAAACCGTCTGAATTTCTCCTAATTCAATGCGTAAACCTCTCAGCTTGACTTGATTATCAATCCGTCCTAAATATTCAATGTTTCCATCAGGAAGATAGCGAGCTAAATCCCCGGTTTTATATAATTTCCCCTGAGCAAAAGGGTTAGAAATAAATTTTTCTTGAGTTAATTCCAGACGATTGAGATATCCACGCGCTAAACCCATTCCACCAATATGTAATTCTCCAGCAACACCAATAGGAACCGGTTGGAGATAACTGTCGAGAATATAAACTTGGGCATTAGCAAGGGGACGTCCAATAGAAATTTGGGAATTTGGCTGACAGCACCAGATAGTAGTCTCAACCGCTACTTCTGTTGGTCCATAAGCGTTATATAATTCACAGTTTAACTGCTGAAAAAATCGTTGATTGAGTTCATAAGATAAGGCTTCTCCCCCGACAATTACTCGTTTTAAACAGTGGCAATCTTTGCTCTTGGGATGTTGCAGAAAAACTCGCAATATTGAGGGAACACAAGTTAAATAAGTTACTTGTTCTTGCACAATTAAATCTATTAAATAATCTATATCTTTATACCCGTCAGGTTTAGCCACGACTAGAGAAGCACCAGATATTAAAGACGAAAAAATTTCCCAGACTGAACCATCAAAACTCAAGGAAATAATTTGGAGAATGCGATCTTCAGAGGTAATATTATAATGACCAATAGTATATGTCAGAGTATTGCAAATTCCTCTATGAATATTCATCACGCCTTTGGGTTTTCCCGTTGAACCTGATGTATAAATAACATAGGCTAAATTCTCAGGAGTCGTTAGATTGAAGGGATTTTCTGGACTATAGGTAGCTATCTTTTCCCAATCCCTATCTAAACACAGTAACTCGGCCCCAGTTTGGGGAAGAAAATCCCCTAAAGATTCCTGAGTTAACACCAAAGAAATACCCGAATCTGAGAGGATATCCCCCAAGCGCTCGGTAGGATAATCCGGATCTAAAGGTACATAAGCTCCCCCGGCTTTTAATATCCCTAATAAACCGATGACCATCTCTAGGGAACGCTCCATAAAAATCCCGACCAAACTTTCTGGACCTACACCCTTATCTCGTAAACAGTGAGCTAACTGATTGCCCCGGTTATTTAACTGTTGATAGGTTAATTTTTGTCCTTCAAAAATAACCGCTATTCCCTGCGGATTCTGTGCAGCTTGTTCTTCAAATAATTGATGTAAAGACTTATCTAAAGGATAATCTGCCTCGGTATTGTTCCACTCTACTAATAACTGATGTTGCTCTTGTGTTGTCAATATAGGTAATTGTGTTACCCGTTGCCGAGTATCAGTAACAATCCCTGTTAAAATAGTCTGTAAATGTGCTGCCATCCGTTCAATCGTATCCTGAGTAAAACGGCTAGTATCATAGACTAACTGAATCAGTAACTCCTGTTTAGGAATAGCAACCACCGTCAAAGGATAATTAGTTTCCTCAAAATTCTCCACATCCTTAACCCTTAAGGATTGACGAGAATCTCTCGATAACGCTTCTCTGGGATAATTCTCAAAAACGACCAAACTCTCAAACAGGGGAACCCCCGGTGGAATATCACTTAATCTCTGTATTTCAGCCAGAGAAACATAAGCATAATCCTGAATTTCTGCTTGCTTTTGCTGTAATTCCTGTAACCAAGATAGCAATAAATCTGATTCTCTGATGGAGACTCGCAGCGGCAATGTATTAATAAATAATCCTACCCTATGTTCTACCCCTGATAAATCATGAGGGCGACCAGAAACCGTAACCCCAAATAAAACTTCTGACTCCCCACTATAGCGACTGAGAAGAATCGCCCAAGCGGCCTGTACTAGAGTAGATAAGGTCAGATTATGCTTTTGCGCCAAAGATTGCAGGTCTTTGGAGTGAGAAGCCGATAAATGACAGTTATACTCTTTATAAGTTGGCTTACCTTCAGATTTCATTAACTGGAGTCTGTCCACCCTCAGGGGGGTGGGAGTCATAAACCCTTCAAGAGTTCGCTGCCAAAAACTCTCAGCAATAGATGGGTTTTGCTCCTGTAACCAAACAATATAATCTTGATAGGGACGCGGTGAAGGAAGATGATAACTTTTCCCTTGAATACCTGCCTCATAAAACCCTAAAACTTCTTGATAAATAATAGGCATACTCCAACCATCCAGAATAATATGATGATGATTGCAGAGGAATTTATAAGTTTGGTCCGATAGTTGAATCATCAAGCAACGCATTAAAGGAGCAACTTTGAGTTCAAACCCTTGTTGACGCTCTGTTTCTAACAATAAATCTAAACGTTGTTGTTGTTCTGTGGGGTAAAGATTGCGCCAATCTTGATAATCCCAAGGCAAATCAACCTTTTTTCGCACAATTTGCAGAGGTTTTTCCCGTTTTTCCCAAAGAAATAGAGTCCTTAATACCGAGTGACGCTCTACAACTTTTTCCCACGCTTGCCTAAAAACTGTAAGGTTAATTTCTCCCTCCAGAGTAATTAGAGTTTGACTACAATAAATCCCTGAATCAGGAGTATAAAGACTATGAAAGAGCATCCCTTCCTGCATGGGGGAAAGAGGATAAATAGACTCCACATTTTTGGCGGGTTGATTTTTTGTGTCTGCCATGAAAGATTCTCCTTATTAGTCAATTTCTGCCAGAATATCGTCTAATTCCTGTTGATTCAAGTGCGCTACTGGAAAATCTGAGGGAGTGTAACCCCCAGCATCAGGAGATAAACAATGCTCAATCAATTTCAGCAAAGCTTCTTTATAGCTGCGCCCTAAATATTCTACCGTCGAACGTTCATAGATGAGATCGCTATAAGTCCAGTTTACTTGTAACTGTCCCTCGATAACTCTGGCCGTAATCTCTAATAAATGACTACGATGTCCCTTAAGACTGTGATTAGGCCCCTTAGACTCATTCGCTAATTTCCAATCCCCTTTTTGCAATTGTCCTTGCTCAAATTGACCTAAATAATTAAACAAAACTTCTCTGGCAGGAATTTCAGCTAATTGAGACTTAATATCAGCATCATCACTCAAATATCGCGAAATTCCATAGCCAATTCCCCTGTGAGGAATAGCTCGTAACTGTTCTTTAATAGATTTGAGCCGCTCACCGGGGTGATTTTCGGGGGGGAGTCGCAAAATAACCGGAAAAAGACTGGTAAACCAACCTACCGTCCTCGATAAGTCAACCTCACTGAACAAATCTTCTCGTCCGTGTCCTTCTAAATCAAGAGATATGGTCAAATTTTCTGTCCATTGTGTCAAAGTTTCCGCTAAAGCGGTTAACAAAACCTCATTAATTTGAGTGTTATAGGCAGCGGGGACTTTTTGCAAGAGGGTGCGGGTTTGTTCTTCATCTAGAGTCACCGTGACATCATTTGCCGTCGCTACTGTATTGTATTGTTTTCCAGCCTCGTCATCTACAGGTAAATTTCTCGCCTCTAACCAAGGTTGAGTTAACCAATAGTCTAATGGCTCTCTCGCTTTCTCCCCTTGTCCATAATCCCTCAAGAGAAGCGCCCAATCCTGAAAGGCTAGGGTTTTAGGTGGAAGTTCTACATTCTCCCCCCTTTCTAGCTGTTGATAAGTCATCAATAAATCTTCTAACAAAATTCGCCAAGATACACCATCAACCCCCAAGTGATGAATAATAATCAGTAACCGACTGGGTTGATAGGGCGCCAATTCCAATAGTACCGCCTTGATTAATAGTCCAGTAGAGAGGTTTAAACTTGCCTGTTGAGTTGTTGCCATTGCTAAGAGAGTTTCCCTTTGCTGAGATTGAGGAATAGAAGACAAATCAATCACTTCAAAAGGTACTTCCTCCGGCATTCCTTCATTGACTTGTTGCCATTGTCCTTCCTCCACAGTAAACCGTAACCGCAAAGCGTCATGATGTTCAATTAATTTTCTCAGAGATTGAGCTAACAAATCAGCTTTCAGGTGATGGGGAACTTCTAAGAGGACAGACTGATTAAAGTGGTGCATTTCAGCGCGATTTTGCTCAAAAAACCACAGTTGAATGGGAGTGAGAGGCACAATACCCGTCACTAAACCCTGTTTAGCTAATTCGGCTGTGGAATAATCGGCAACTGTAGCTAGTTCAGCAAGAGTAGGATATTCAAATATCTGTTTAGGGGTAATCTTCAACCCGGCTTGACGAGCGCGAGCGACAACCTGAATACTGAGAATAGAATCGCCCCCAACTTCAAAAAAGCGGTCATAACGACTCACTTGTTTAATGCTGAGAACATCTTGCCAAATACTGGCCAAAATCTTTTCTTTCTGAGTATGCGGGGGGACAAAATCCTGCTCAGATGTCCAAGGTATCTCAGGGAGGGGTAAACTGGAACGGTCAATTTTTCCATTGGGAGTCAGAGGGAGAGTTTCTAAGGAGACAAAAAGAGCCGGAATCATATACTCTGGCAATTTCTGTCCCAAGAAACGACGCAAATCCTCAGTATTTATCGGACCATTTTCTCCTACTAGATAAGCGACTAATCTCTTATTCCGATAGGAGTCTTCCCAAACCTTCACCACCTTTTGCTTAACTTGGGGATAAGTCCCTAGAGTTGCCTCAATTTCTCCTAATTCAATGCGGAAACCCCGCAATTTTACCTGATTATCACCCCGCCCCAAAAAATCAATATTTCCATCGGGTAAATATCGGGCTAAATCTCCTGTTTTATAGAGTTTGGCATTAGGTTCATTACTAAACGGATTGGAGATAAATTTCTCGGCGGTTAATTCAGGTTGATTCAGATAACATCGAGCTAACCCTTTACCCCCGATATATAAATCACCAATAGTTCCTAGAGGAACCGGTTGCTTAAAAGAGTCCAGAATATAAACTTGAGTATTGGCAATAGGCCGGCCGATACTCGGTTGTCCATGGTCTTTTTTAGGCACTAAGCTAAAAGTGGAATAAGTGGTATCTTCTGACGGACCGTAGAGATTATAAACATTCTTAATGTTTTCCTGCTGGTAAAGCTTCTGTACCAATTGATTAGACAAAGCTTCTCCGGCGAGGTTTACCGTTTGCACAGTCTCAGGTATCGCCTCAATTTCCAGCAGTTGAGCTATCGCTGTAGGTACGGTATTAATTAATGTTACCTCTTTGGCTGCACTTAAACTAGGCAAATCTAAAACATTCTGGGCCAGAATAATCTTACCCCCCACAGCCAAGGGCAAAAATAGTTCAAATACTGACAAATCAAAACAAATAGAAGTAGCTCCCAAAACCCCCGCTAATTCCTCACTGCTAAAGACTTCCTTGGACCAATTCAGTAAGGTTGTGGTGCTGTGATGCTCAATGACAACCCCTTTTGGTTTCCCCGTTGAACCGGAGGTATAAATCACATAAGCGGTATTACTGGAACTTACGGGTAAAGAGAGGTTTTCGGGACTTTCTAGGGCTATATTTCTGGCTTCTGCCTCTAATATCACCAGATTCCCTGGATAATTCCCTAATTTCTCTACTAATTTTGCTTGTGTTAGCAACAAGGAAACTTGAGCATCTTCTAAGATAACATTGAGGCGTTCAGTTGGATAAGCTGGATCTAAAGGTACATAAGCTCCCCCTGCTTTGAGAATGGCTAATAACCCTATAACCATCTCAGGGGTCCGTTCTAGGCAAATTCCCACCAAAGACTCCGTTTTTACCCCTTTTTTGCCTAAATAATGCCCTAATTGATTCGCTTTTTCGTTTAATTGACGGTAGGTTAATTGTTCATTTTCTGTAATAATAGCGATCGCATCAGGACTGCGCTTAACTTGCTCCTCAAACAATTGATGAATACACCCATCCGGATAGTGAACCTCAGTATCATTCCATTCTTTTAATAATTGATGTTGTTCTTGCTCAGAAAGTAAACAACAAGTTTCATAACGTTCTAACCCTTCCGTTGCCATAGCGATGAGAGTTTTCTCGTAGTATCCTCCGATTAACTCCATCTGCTTTTCCCCTAGATAATTCCCATCATATTTAAGGGTAAGTTCTATTTGAGATGAAAGGGGATGAAGACTAAAATTAGCTAACAATGTAAAATTAGTTTGATTAAAAAACTTCCCTCCTAAGACTTCTAAATCTTTCACCCCGATGATACCTTGATAAACATGGAAATGAATAAAATTAAAAGCCGTATCAAACAAAGGTTGACCTGATTTTTGTAACTCAGCGAGGGGATATCTTCGCCAAGATAAGCATTCTCTTTCAACATCAAAAGCTTGCTTAACTAAATCGCTCCAAGGTCCTCCAGATAACTCTAAACGTAGGGGCAAAGTATTCAAAAATAAACCTAATATCTTTTCCCCATCGGCTGCTTCTAACCGTCCATTAGAGACTAAACCCGTAACAATATCCCTCTGATTATTCAGTAAACTTAATACCCGAAAATGAGCCGCCAATAAAACACTTTTTAGGGGTACTCCCACTTGTTTACCGAGTTGTTTTAATCCCTGAGATACCTGACTAGATATAGGAACTAACCAATCCCAATCTTGATTAACTTGATTAGATTTCGACCACTGAGGAAGTTTAGTCAGCGTCACATCTCTGAGTTTTTCTTGCCAATAATTCTGGCATTCTGGCGATTGGACAGTTTTCTTTTCTAAGGCAACAAAATCCCTAAAACTAAGAGCAGGAGTTGGAGAGAGAGGGAGAACTTTTTTGTCGAGAAGATAGAGATACTGCTGTAACAATTCTGTGAGCAACGAAGCCACACTCCACCCATCTAAAATAGAGTGATGAAAACTGAAAGTTAGGTTAAAGTTATCCTGACTGCGGCGATGGAGATGAAAGCGAAATAAAGGAGGAATATTCCAGTCAAAAGTGCGGATTTTTTCCCGCTCAATCCAATCATCAATGGCCGTATCTTGTTCAGAAGTAGATAGATGGGTTAGGTCATCTAATCCTAAAGGAACATCGATTTGTCGATGAACTAATTGTAGGGGTTCCTGATATTCAAAGAGTGCGAAACTGGTTCGTAATACCGGATGCCGCTGGACAATCTCCTGAATAGCACTATGTAAAGCGGGAAAACTAAAATCAGCACGAATATGATAGGTAAACACATCATGGTACACCGATAGATTCCCCTGATATTCACTATGAAATATCATCCCCAATTGTAGAGCAGTTAGAGGATAAGCATCCTCCACTTCCTCCGGTAAATTGAGGCGAACTTCTTGAGAAATTAAACTAAAAACTTCCGTTTTTTCAGTCCCTAAAGTATCAATTTCATAGCTAACGCAATTGGCCAATTCTTGAATGGTTTGATGTTGCAATAATTGGGGTAAGGAAAAATGAAAACCCATTTGTCGCGCCTTAGCGATCACTTGTATTGCCCGAATCGAATCCCCCCCAAGTTCAAAAAAATTATCGTGAATACCAACCTCTTCGATGCCCAAAACTTCAGCCCAAATCAGTGCTAAAATTTCCTCAAGAGGGGTACAAGGTGCTACAAAATTCTCCGAATTCCTTAAACTGTTATAGCTTGGAGAGGGTAGGGCGCGACGGTCAATTTTTCCACTATTTGTCAGAGGAATAGCATCCAATTGCACAAAGGCATGAGGTATCATGTATTCTGGGAGTTGCTTTTGCAGATAACTCCGCAGTTGGGGAATCAGTTTACTGTTTAACTTAGACCTTAAAGGGTGATTTGCATAAAGTTGCCATTCAGGTTTTGCGGTGTGGGTGGGGGTAAAAGCGATGTAATTTCTACGGGAATTTTCCAGCGGGGCAAAAATCACATCGTAACGGTCTGGAGTATCCGACCAAGTTACCCAAACCGAAAGGGATAAATCCTCAGCTAAAGCCGAAAAATCTTCAGGTTCTACGGCATTTTCTGGGATAATTTCCGATTTAATAGCTTTAAATTCCTCGGTCGTCCCAAAGTCTTGAGAATTCCTCAACAATTCCGCACTTTTTAAAGGTCCGAACAAGCGAGAATTAGGGACACCTATCACCCTTAACCCCTCAGATTTCCCCAGTTGATTTCTTACCTCAGATAAAGTCAGCTGCTGTTCAGTCCAGTTTAATTCTGGAAAGTCGGTGCTAAAATCCAGAATCGTTTCAATCCGCAGAACAACATTATAACGGAATTGAGTTAATTCGTTGTGGTGTTGACCTCTCTCTAGATGAATCTCGACTTCAGTAATCTGAGGAAAATAGGACTGAATTGCTCTAAAAAAATCCGGGTCAATGAATAACTCATTTTCTTGCTCAATTTTTCTCTGTACACGCTGTTTAAAATCCTTAATCGCATCCTCAGGGTTAGCCTTATAAAGTTCTACATCAGCGTGAAAAGCTTCCATGAGTTGCAAGTTTCGCACATCTCCAAGGAAAATACACCCCCCCGGAGTTAGTACCTTGATAGCTCCCTCTAAAACCCGCAATAAGTAATCTATATGGGGGAAATACTGCACAACCGAGTTAAGGATAATTGTATCGAATCCTTCTGACTCCAAACCCTCAAAATTATCGGCTGTGCTATGCAATAGCCTGACTTGCTCTAGCTGAGACCCTTCTTGATTAATTCGCTGAATATCGTCTAAGGCTACTGATGAAATATCGGTTCCCCAATAACACTGGCAATGGGGAGCAACTTGGAATAATATTAACCCGGTTCCACAACCTATTTCCAGAACTTTTTTAGGTTGTTGAGCCAGAATAACCTTAACTTTATCATCTAGCCATTCTCGCATCTGAGCAACCGGGATAGGTTCCCCCGTGTAACTACTATTCCAGCCAACAATATTAAATATCCCTTGAGAATCTGCCGATGTTTGGCTGTAAATTTGGTTATAGAGGCTTTGCCATTGCTCGATTTGCTCATCGAATAATTGCCCTTTTTCTGAAGTCGCCAAGAGTTCCCCCTCTTGAGACTGACCCACAACATAAGCAATTAGTGTTTTACTCCCTGTTTCTGTCTCCGATGCAATGACTACCGCTTGCTCAACTGCTGGATGTTGACTGAGTATAGTTTCAATTTCCCCAAGCTCAATCCGGAAACCTCGAATCTTAACTTGATGGTCAATACGCCCCAAAAATTCAATATTTCCATCGGGTAAATACCGGGCTAAATCTCCCGTTTTATATAATTTTGCCCTAATTTCTCCCCCTATTTCTCCTTCGACCTTAGCAAAAGGATTAGGGATAAATTTCTCGGCCGTCAATTCGGGACGATTGAGGTATCCACGAGCTAAACCTATGCCACCAATATGTAATTCTCCCACAATTCCTATAGGAACTGGTTGTAAATCCGGATTAAGAATATAAATCTGAGTATTGGCAATTGGTTGACCAATACTCACTAGAGCTTTTTGATTCTCCGGCAAACAGGGCCAGTAAGTCACATCAATCGCCGCCTCAGTCGGACCGTAGAGGTTGTGAAGTTCACAGTCAAAATGCTCAAAAAAGCGTTGTGTTAACTCTAATGACAAAGCTTCCCCACTACAGAAAACCCGCTTGAGAGAACTACATTCTTTTAGCTCTGGTTCTTGCAGAAACACTCGCAACATTGAGGGGACAAAATGAAGGGTAGTGATTTGCTGCTTTTGGATCAATTGTATTAAATAGGTACTATCTTTATGACCTTCTGGTTTAGCTACCACTAGGGTTGCACCGGCTAATAAGGGCCAAAAGAATTCCCAGACTGAAACATCAAAACTAAAAGGGGTTTTTTGTAAAATGCCATCACTCTTAGTTAACTGATAAGTATCCTGCATCCACAACAAACGATTCCTAATCCCCTTATGATTATTCATTACGCCTTTAGGCTTACCTGTGGATCCCGAAGTATAAATAACATAGGCTAAATTTTCCCCCGTTACGCCACTGTCACAATTGTTCTGACTTTCTTGAGAAATTGCTGGCCAATCTGTATCCAAAGCAACAACAATTCCCCGGTATTCCCCCAACAATCCCCGCAGCGATTCCGCAGTAATGATCACTTTTACCCCAGTATCTTCTAATAGATAACTTAGGCGTTCTTGAGGATAATTAGGATCTAAGGGGACGTAAGCTCCTCCAGCTTTCAAAACAGCCAATAATCCTACTACCATTTCTAAGGAACGCTCTAGATAAATTCCTACTAATTCCTCTGGTTTTACTCCTAATTTTTGTAGGTAATGACCAAGTTGATTGGCTTTTTCATTTAATTTTTGATAAGTTAATTCTTGATTTTCAAAAATGACCGCCACTCTCTCAGGGTAAAGTTTGGCTTGCTCTTCAAATAGCTGATGAATCCATTGCTTTTCAGGATATTGAATGGCCGTATCATTCCAATCTCTCAGCAATTGTTCTCGTTCTTTTGTCGTTAATATATCAATTTCTGACAAATATATATCGGGATTACTCGTCACTGTTTCTAAGATTTTCCGGTAATGTCCTAGCATTCTCTCGACAAAATCTCTGGGAAATTTATCTTGAATAAAAGTGACAGAAACACCACTATCATCCGCTGCTATGGCAAAAACTAATTGAAACCGATTTAAGGAAGAAATGTCGGCGCACAGCCCTTCTTTGATCACAGCAACGTCAAAAATATTCTCTAGATTTCCTCCTCTTGCTGCCAAGGTTTTGACCAAACTATCCAGAGTATAGTTTTGATGGCGATATCCTTCTTGTAAATCTTTACGAACGATTCTTAGTAAATCTTTAAATGAACTAAAATTCTGTTGATTGAATCGGCAGAATATCAGGCTCTCTAATTTTTCTGTATTCAAAGCTCCTGTAGCCGTGGCAAACTCGACTTGAGCAGTATATTTAAACATTAAAACCTGGACAACAGCCAGATGAAATGCTAATTTATTAACGGAATTGTTTGCCGTTAAACTGTTGATTTTTTCCTGTAAATCTGTAGAGATAACTTCAATAACGCTATCTTGCTCCCCGGTTTTATTCTGACTTACATTACCAAATAGAGTAGTTACTGGATCTATTTCTTGAAGTTGCCGAATTTGGTAATCTATTGAAACCAGATGTGCTTCCATTGCTGTTCTAACTTTTTCCCTAAATAGTGGTTGATGGCGGTATTCAGAGTCATGGGGTACAATGCTTTTTTCCCCGTTCCCTTAAAGCGATAATTCCCGTCTCTGACGAGTGGGATTATTGCTATTTGAACTACAGGAAACCCGACTACGGCTAAGGTCAGGGTTTCTATCGCTTCTCCAAAATTGTTCTGAGCCTCGACATTGTAGCATACTAACCGACATTCTGCACATCTTCATATACTTTTACATATTTTTACATTCCCCAAGATGTGTTGACGAAAAATCTTCATTGTAGAAACCACTGAACCCAATAAATTAGTAAAAATTATTAATTGAATATTAAGAAGTGCAGAAAGTGTGACATTTAAAGATAAGCTTGCGCGAGACCAGAGGAGCAGAGCTTAGGATGCCACACCCCATAAACGTTTATTGCAGATGTCTATTGACAATTACTACCTTGATCAGGTACGATTAGCTGTCTGGTCGTAATAGCTGAAGGGGTGACAACGAGGTTGAAGTTTAAGTGAGGTGGGGGAAAAATTTCCTCACTGTGATCCATCAAATTAATCGACTTACTAGACAAAAACCAAATTCCCTCGTTATCTTTCGGCGAAAGTCTAAAGCTTTTTCCCTACACCCGACACTCTACACCCTGTTTCACTTTCCATCTGCTTGTCACCCCGTCAGTCGCAATAATTATTCTTTTCCAAGTCGATTCTAACACTATGGACTTTCAAGATAAAAAGAACTTATCCGAAAACGACCAATCAATCCAAACTAGAGTTTTTAAAGCTCTTAGTGAAGCTAAAGAAAAATTAAAAGCTTTCGAGTCTCAACAAAGCGAACCCTTAGCTATCGTCGGTTTAGGTTGTCGTTTCGGTCATAATATTGCGACACCTGAATCCTTCTGGTCTTTCCTCAAAGCGGGTAAAAATAACCTCAGAGAAATACCTAAGGAGCGCTGGAACCAGCAGGATTTTTATGATTCAGATCGGAATAAAGTGGGTAAAATCTATGTTTCTCAGGGGGGGTTTCTTGATGATGTCTCCCAGTTTGATGCCCATTTTTTCGGAATTGCTCCCAAGGAAGCCGTCGCTATGGATCCTCAGCAAAGGTTGCTTTTAGAGGTAGCCTATGAAGCTTTGGAAAATGCAGGAATGGCAACAACGACGGCTAGAAGGGGAAAAACAGGGGTTTTTATCGGGATTACCAACAATGACTATGCCCGTATTCTTACCTCAAATGAGGACTATAATGCCATCGGAGCCTATCATATTTCGGGTAATCATACTAATGCGGCAGCTGGGCGTATTTCTTACCTTTTAAATCTTAATGGTCCGAGTTTGGCAGTAGATACCGCTTGTTCTTCTTCCTTAGTCGCTGTTCATCTCGCTTGCCGTTCCTTACGTTCCCAAGAATGCAGACAAGCTTTAGTCGGAGGAGTGAACTTAGTTTTAACTCCAGAAGTGGTCATCGCCTTGTGCCGCAATCAGATGTTGGCCCCAGATGGCCAATGCAAAACCTTTGACGAAAGTGCCGATGGGTTTGGAATCGGCGAAGGATGCGGAGTCATCGTCTTAAAAAGACTCAGTGACGCTCTTCAAGATGGTGATCACATTTGGTCCGTGATTCGAGGGACCGCAGTCAACAACGATGGAGCCAGTGGCGGCTTTACCGTTCCTAATGGGCCTGTGCAGAGAGAATTAATCAGAGAAGCTCTGGCTGACGCTCGTTTAGATGCCGAGGCTATCGATTATGTTGAAGCTCACGGTACAGGAACATCTTTGGGAGATCCCATCGAAATTAAAGCCATAGCCGAGGCATTATGCGTCAATCGTCGCAAATCTAACCCTTTATTAGTCGGTTCTCTCAAAACTAATTTAGGTCATCTGGCGGCGGCGGCGGGAATTTCAGGATTAATTAAAACCGCATTATCGCTACACTACCGTGAAATTCCGGCTCATCTAAATCTCAAAAAACCCAATCCTCATATTAATTGGGATGCCTTACCGATTAGTATCGTCACGCAAAATTGTCCTTGGAATGTTAACAATGGCAAGCTCAAAGCGGCTGGAGTCAGTTCTTTTGGAGCATCGGGAACCAACGCTCATGTTATTTTAAGCGAACCGCCTCAACCGCAACCCCAAAAACCCAAAATATCCCCCATTCTCGTTACTTTTTCGGCTAAAGAACCCGAACGTTTACGTCTTTTTACGACTCAATTTGTGGATTATCTTGAGCAGAAAACATCTCTCAACGTCAAGGACATTGCCCTATCTTTAAATACCGGTCGTTTTCCCCATAAACATCGTCTCGCTCTTTTAGTTTCTAATCAAGAGAATCTGCGCCAAGGCATTCAGGCTTTTCTTAAGAGCGATGGGGATGAAAAGCAATTTCAAAATATTCAAAATAATAGCTTCGACATCATTTATGGAGAAGCGCAAAGCCATCCTAAAGTTGCTTTTCTCTGCAATTACGAGGAAGAAATTAGTCCAGAAATCATTGAAAACCTGCTTAATAATGAGCCAGTATTTCATGAGGCTTTTAGGCAGTGCGAGCATCTGTTTAAAAAATATTTAGAATTTTCTCTTCAGGAATTATTGTCATCTAAAAAAGCCTTAGAGCCTCAGATTTCTTTGTCTGTACAACCGGTATTATTTGCCTATCAATATGCTCTTTGTGAACTCTGGAAATCGTGGGGAATTTCTCCTTCTGCGATTTTAGGTTCTGGATTAGGGGAATATCTCGCCGCTCAACAAGCGGGCGTTTTTTCCCTTGAAGATACCGTCAAGCTGGTGGCGAAACGCGCTCAAATTAGCCCACAAAACCCCAACTCAGAAGACCTTTTATCCTTGCTCAAAAGCACCCCAGAAGTCGATTCTAACTCTCCCGATATTACCCTAATTTATCAGGGTGAAGTGGTGAAAAAATCTCTCAAAAATTCCGTGAATAGAGGGGAAAGGATTAGGCAAAAATCCGACGAAATCGCCCAGGGAATTTCTACTTTGCATCAAATGGGATATCAAATCTTCCTAGAAATGGGAATCAGTGCCAATCTCATTAATATAGGTCGTCAAAAGTTAGGGGTAAATTCAATTCTATGGTTATCTAGTTTAGGGGAAGATTGTCACAGTGATCAGCATGAGCAAAGGGTGCTAGGTCAACTCTATGTAAGAGGATTTAATATTAACTGGGAAGCCTTTCATCGCTCACATCCCGGGCAAAAAATTATTTTACCTAATTCGCCTTTTATCCGCAAACGCTACTGGATAAATTCTGGCAATAAATCAGAGTCTTCTAGCTATAAAAACCCTAATTATTACTCTGGACATCCCTTACTAGGCGATCGTTTTCCTTCTCCCTTAGCTCTCCTTCAATATCGAGGGAGCATTAGTCAACATAAACCTGCATTTTTAGGAGAACATCAGGTTTTTGATCAGGCCATATTGCCAGCATCTGCCTTGATAGAAATGGCTTTAGCTGCCGGGGAGAATCAAAGAGTTATTTTAGAAAATGTTGAATTTAAGAAGGCATTAATTTTAAAAGATACGGAAGACACATTACAGTTAATCATTGAGCAAAAAAGCTTTAAAATTTACCATGAACTTGAGCCAAATTGGGAAATATTAGTTACTGGAAAAATTGAGGAATTGAAATCAACTAATTTAACCCATTGTCATCTAGAAGAAATCGCCAAAAATTGTTCCGAAGAAGTCGATATCAACTCCTTTTATGAAACTTATCAAAAATCAGGGATAAATTACGGGAGTAACTTTCGGCTCATTCATCAACTGAAGCGGGGGGAAAATACAGCTTTTGCTCAAATCAAATTAACCGATAGGTTAGAGCGGGAAAAATATCATTTTCATCCCGCTATGTTAGACGCTTGTTTTCAAGGGATTGCTGCCATTTTATTTAAAGAAGAATCCTCAGTAACTTATGTTCCTGTTCGCCTTGGGCAATTGGCATTTTTTCACCCTCCTGATGAGCAGGTAATCAGCGCGGTTCGACTGAAAAACTCCTCCCCTAACCCTAACATTATCATCGCTGATATTGATATCTATTCCCCCCAAGGTCAACCCTTAGCATCCCTCACCAACTTAGAACTAAAAGCCGTTCAATCTCAAGAGATTATCCCCCAAGAAATCCCCCCTCAAATCTATCTAGAAGAATGGATACCTTGCGAGGAATTATTAGGGAATGGCAGAGACACTTTAGTAGCTCCCCAGGTGATTAAAAATCAAATTCACCCCGCACAGTTAGAACAACAACTAGGGGAAAAATTGGCGCAATATGAGCGCTTAATGGAAGCTTTGGAAAAGTTAAGCGTTGTCTATATCTGGGAAGCCTTAACAAAACTTAATGGACAGCCAAAATTAGGTCAAACTTATTCCGAAGCACAGATAGCAAATCAGGGTCAAATTGTCGATTTTTACCGACCTTTATTATCTCGATGTTTAAGCATTTTAGCTGAAGAAAAAATCGTTAATCAGACAAAAGATGGCTGGTTATTCGTCAAAGAATTAGAAGCACCTTCATCGCCATCGCAAATTAAAATTCTCCGCCAAGAATTTGCCGATTATCCAGCAGAAATTAGTCTCATGGAGCGTTGTGGCTCTGCTTTGGCAGCAGTCATGAGTCGTCAAGTTGAGCCATTAGAATTACTCTTTCCTCAAGGGGATTTAGAAGCGATCGCATCAATTTATTCGGAAGCTGCCGGAGCTAAATTGATGAATCAGTTAGTCGCCACCACAATCCGCCGTGCTATTGAGAATTTCCTCCCCCATTATCCCCTAAGAATTCTCGAAATTGGAGGAGGAACAGGAGCCGTTACTGCTGGCATTTTACCTCACTTACCCACAGAACATATCGAATATGTATTCACCGATATTTCCTCTAGTTTCTTAACAAGAGCCAAGGAAAATTTTAGAAACTATCCCTTTATTAAATATCAAACTTTAGACATTGAAAAAAATCCCTTTACTCAAGATTTTCTCCCCGGCAGTTTTGACATAATCATCGCCGCTAATGTTCTTCATGCCACAGCCAACCTTCAAAAAACCCTGGAAAATGTGCGCTCTCTCATCGCTCCTAAGGGACTACTAATCCTCTTAGAAAGTACAGGGGCAAGACGTTGGGTAGATTTAACCTTTGGCTTGACAGAAGGATGGTGGTTATGTAGTCAAGATCTGCGGCGGAATGGTTATCCGTTAATCAGCACAAAAGATTGGCAAAATTTACTGATTGAGAATCAATTTGAAGACATTAATATTATCGAACCAAGCCAAGCAAAAACCCGAAATTTATTAAAACAAAGTGTCATCATTAGTCGAAGCAGTGAGCAATTACCTTCTCTTCTGGCAAAATCTTACTATCATCAAATAATCTGGGCAGATAGTCAAGGAATTGCTAACGGTTTAATCCCTCTATTCCAACAGAGAGGAATAAGTTGTTCTTGCGTCTTTTCCCAAGATATTAACCCGGAGATTGCTGAAGATTACCTATCAATATTGAGAAACTCGATAACTTCAGAAACTCGTCAAATACTGTACTTCTGGGGCTTAGAAAAAATCCCTGGAGAAATGGATCAACAAGTCGAGATTCATTGTCAAAGATTTCTCTTTTTCTTACAAGCCTTATTGCAGCAAGAAAATCCGCCGGCTCTGATTTTAGTGACTCAAGGAGCAGTACCAGCAAAAGCCATTAAAACCCTGACCTCTCCCTCTCAAGCATCCTTATTAGGAATAGCCTTCAGCCTAGTCTTAGAACATCCTGAACTTAATTTTAAGGCGATTGACCTAGATCCAGATGAAGTAAACTCAGCCGACAAACTGCTGCAAGAAATCTACAGTAATCCCCAAGAAAACCGGGTTGCTTTGCGGGGGGAACAGCGTTTTTATCCCCGTTTAGTGCAGAGAAAACTTGAAGATGGAAATATCAATTTTAGTCCTGATGGCTATTATTTAATCACAGGAGGCACAGGGGGGTTAGGATTAGCAACAACCCGATGGATGATTGAAAAAGGGGCGCGGAATCTAGTTTTGTGTAGTCGTCGAGGGGCAGAAGGAGTTAGCCCTGAAATATTAGCCAATCTCTCCTCTAGTGGGGCAGAAATTACCCTCAAAAAACTTGATATTACCGATGCTGAAAAACTGCACACTGTCTTAGAAGAATGCCGTTCTAAATATCCTGTACGGGGCGTTTTTCACATTGCTGGAACTTTAGACGATACCACCTTATTAAGACTAACACCAGAGCGCTTTAATTATGTTTTAGCTCCCAAAGTTAAAGGAACTTGGTTGCTTCATCAACTCACCCTAAATGACCCATTAGAATTCTTTGTCTGTTATACTTCTGCTGTATCTTTAATTGGCTCAGCTGGACAAGCCAATGCTGCGGCAGCTAATGCCTTTGAAGACGCTTTTATCTATTATCGTCAGGCGCATCATTTACCCGGAACGGTCATAAATTGGGGTCCTTGGAGCGAAATAGGTGCAGCAGTAGATCGCAATGTTTTGGAGAGATTAGCCGCTAAAGGATATGCGGCTATGAAACCCGATTTAGCCCTTAATGCTCTCGAAAAAATTCTCCTAAATCAGATTATTCGCGCTGGTGTAATTAAGATTGACTGGCAACAATTTCCTTATATTCATCAAAGCTTTTATAAAAACTTTCTGCCTCAAGGAAAACCCCAAGCAGCCCCCTCATCTGAGTTTTTAAAACAATGGCAAAATTTAACCTTAAAAGAGCGTCCTAATTGGCTAACTAATCATATCATCATGCGTGTTTCTACTGTCTTAGGACGCTCAAATGATGAAACTTTTTCCCCTCAACAGGGCTTTTTTGATTTGGGGATGGACTCTCTCACTTCTACAGAGTTACGAAATCTGTTACAAACTGACTTTAATTGTTCTCTCCCTTCGACAATTACTTTTCGTTTTCCGAATGTTGAAGCCTTAGCTAATTATTTACAGCAAGAAGTTCTAGATAATTGTCAACCAGTATTTACACCTCAAATAAAAGCAGAAATTTCTCAAAAACAGCCAGAAAAATCACAACTCGATGATGATCCTATTGTTATTGTCGGCATGGCTTGTCGATTCCCCGGCGGTGCTAAGAATTTACAATCTTTCTGGGAACTTTTAGAACAGGGAAAAGATGCTATAACAGAAATTCCTCAAGATCGCTGGGATCAGGAAACATGGTATGATCCTAATCCCGATGTCCCCGGCAAAATATACGCTCCTTACGGTGCATTTCTAGAACAAATTGAGGAATTTGATGGAGAATTTTTTGGCATTATTCCTAGAGAATCTGTCGCCATGGATCCTCAGCAGCGTTTACTCTTGGAAACTACTTGGCAAGCTTTAGAATCTGCTGGACAAAATCCCCAAAAATTACGCAACAGTCAGACGGGAGTTTTTATCGGTTGCATGACTCAAGATTATGCCCAATTAAGTTATTCTCCTCAAGCCATTAATGCTTATACTGGTTCAGGAACTTCTGTTAGTATGGCGGCGGGTCGTCTTTCTTATGTCCTTGGTTTACAGGGTCCATCAATGACTATTGACACCGCTTGTTCCTCCTCATTAGTAGCGATTCATTTAGCTTATAATGCCTTAATTAATGGTGAGTGCGATCTGGCTTTAGCCGGAGGGGTTAATATTATTTTAACTCCCATTATTTCTTTAATCGAAAGTCGCGCCCATATGCTTGCCCCTGATGGACATTGCAAAACCTTTGATGAGAGCGCAAATGGCATGGTGCGAGGAGAAGGCTGTGGAATAGTTGTTCTGAAAAGATTGAGCCAAGCAGTTAAGAATGGAGACCAAATTTTAGCGAAAATTTATGGCACAGCCGTCAATCATGATGGTCCAAGTAGTGGGCTAACTGTTCCTAATGGTCAAGCTCAAGAAAAATTATTACATCAAGCCCTTAAAAGTGCTAATCTCAAGCCTGAACAAATCGATTATATTGAAGCTCACGGCACTGGAACAGCCCTTGGTGATCCCATTGAATTAGAAAGTATGTCCGCCGTTTTTGGTCAACGCTCCCCTAATCGGCCTTTAATTATTGGTTCAGTAAAAACGAATTTAGGCCATTTAGAAGGTGCTGCTGGAATTGCCGGATTAATTAAAACCGTTCTAGCGTTACAACACCATAAAATACCTCCTCATCTTCACTTTAAAAATCCTAATCCCCGCTTTGATTGGAGTTCTCATATTTTTGAAGTTCCTGTACAAGGAAAACCTTGGGATATCAGCGAACGTTCAAGGATTGCTGGAGTAAGTTCCTTTGGATTTAGTGGAACGAATGCTCATATCATTGTTGGGGAAATTGACGCTGATTTACCTCAACCTTCGGAGAATAATTTTTATCTATTACCCCTTTCGGCTCGTTCTGAAAAATCGCTGCAAGAGTTAGCGAGAAGTTATCAAGATATTTTGACTGAGTCTATCAATTTAGCTGATGTTTGTTTTACCGCCAGTACAGGGCGGGGGATTTTTCCGCAACGAATCTGTATTTTAGCAGACTCAATAGCCACGGCACAACGAGCATTAATTGATTACCAAGATGGTGAAGATTCTGACTCATTAATCCGACCGATTTTATCAGAGACTCCGCCAAAGATAGCTTTCCTCTTTTCTGGACAAGGCTCTCAATATTCCGGCATGGGAGAAACCCTTTATAACCGAGAAGTTGTTTTCAAGGAAACATTAGATCTTTGTGATCAAATTCTAGAACCCCTTTTAGAAAAATCTCTCTTAGATTTAATCTTTCAAGAGCAAAATAGTGAGTTATTAGAGGAAACCCAAATCACTCAGCCGGTGATTTTTTCCCTTGAATATGCACTCGCCAAATTATGGCAATCTTGGGGAATACAACCTTCAGCCCTTTTAGGACATAGTATCGGGGAATATGTGGCGGCTTGTTGGGCAGGAGTCTTTTCTTTAGAAGATGCCTTAAAATTAGTGACTCAACGGGGTAAATTAATGGGAAAATTGCCCCACAATGGCAGTATGTCCGCTATTTATGCTGATTATGAGACGGTAGCAAACGCTCTAACTTCTTATGAAAATCAAGTTAATATTGCTTCAGCCAATGGCTCAATTACTGTCATTTCTGGATTTAAAGAGATTGTTGAGCAACTGGAAAAAGACTTTATTGATCAAGGGTATAAAACTAAACGTTTAGCGGTATCTCATGCTTTTCATTCGCCTTTAATGCAGCCCATTCTTGATGATTTTTCCCAGGTCTTAAAAACAATTTCTTTTCATGAACCTAGCTTAACGATTATTAGTAATCTGACAGGGAAAGCTGTAGGTTCAGAAATTACAACTCCTGATTATTGGGTAGATCATCTGCGTAATACTGTACAGTTTAGTCAAGGATTTCAGTCTTTAATTGATCAGGGTTATCGTTGTTTTCTAGAAGTCGGTTCTAAGCCTGTATTACTGAGTATGGCTCGCCTTATTGCTGCCAACCAGGAGCTATTATGGTTGCCTAGTATTGTACCCGGGCAGGATGAACAGGCACAAATGTATAGAAGTTTAGCGACACTTTTTGTTAATGGTTATTCTGTAGACTGGACTAAAGTATTTAAACAAGGTAAGCGAATTAGTTTACCGACTTATCCTTTTCAAAGAGAACGGTATTGGCTATCTAATTCGGAATTTTCTCTAGGGTCAATCAAGACTCAGTTACATCCTTTCATTAGAGATTTTAAAAAGTTAGCAACGGGAGACATGATCTTTGAAGGTGAGGTGAGTTCTCTTAACCCTAGTTATTTAGAAGAACACAAGGTATTTGAGAACATTGTATTTCCAGCTACTGGTTTTATTGAAGCTATTTTAGCCGCAAGTCAGAAAATATTTAATGGGCATTTTGTCACCCTTGAAAATGTCTCTATCCATCAGGGATTAATCTTATCTCCAACTCCCTCAATAATCCAAATAATTTTTAAACCTAAAAAATCATCTCAACTGATTTATACTTTTGAGATATTTAGCAGTGATTCTGCACAAGAACAATGGCTTCTTCATGTTACAGGTGAAGTCAAACCTAAGGATATACAAAGCTTGGCTGCCTCAGAATTAACCCAAACTAAATTAGAAAGAGAAAACCCTAAAGAATCGATTTCTATTCGTGAATTCTATGAGCTTTATCAGCAGATGGGTATCAGGTATGGGGAGCAGTTCCAAGCGATTCAAGAGTTATATTCTTTCAAAAAAGGCTCTCAAGCTAAAATTAGTATTAACCCTAGTTTAGCGGATCGGCGTTATTATTTTCATCCAGTTCTTTTGGATGCTTGCTTACAGAGTATTGGGGCAGCTTTCCCCGAAATTCATGGTCAAGAATTGCATCTACCTTATGGATTCTCTTCCTTGGAAATATTCCTAAATCCAACTTCGCAAGTTTGGACGGAAGTTCAGGTCATCTCAGATACTAATGGTGAAATGAGAGTAAATGTTAATATTTATGATGAACAAGGACAGCTTTGCGCTCGCTTTACTGACTTAACAGCACGGCGCATAAATCCAGCTATTTTACAGAGTTTATGGCAAGAAAAGTCAAATAATTGCTTTTATAAAGTGGCATGGAAAAAACTTTCTTCAATGCCAACTGTTGCCGTCGATCCTCAAAATTCTTGGTTAGTCTTGGTTTGTCCAGAAACAGACTTAAATTCCCTAATTAATTTATACAAAAAGGCAGGAGAAAAAGTAATTACTGTAGAAATGGGGCAGAATTATCAATGTTATTCTCAAGATTCTTTTGTGATCAATCCGGCTCATAAATCTGATTTTCAGCGTCTCTATCAAGAAGCTTATCCATCTGGAGAATTTCCGACTGGTGTTGTTTTTTGTTGGGAATCTTCAGAAGCTGAAGACGTTCTAGATACAGTATATCAGAGTTCTCATGCCGTCTTAAATTTAGTGCAAACCCTCACTAATAACTGGGAGAAATTACCCCATTTATGGCTGATTACTCGCGGGGCTAATAAGATTAGCAATGATACGGCTTTATCTCCTCAACAGTCCCATTTATGGGGATTAGGAGCAGTCATTAATCAAGAGTATCCTAAAATGGGTTGTGTTTGTTTAGATTTACCAATCCATAAAGAAGCTAATGAAGCTGCACTTTTATTCAATGAATTAAAGTGTTTCCCCCATGAATTCCGTTTGGCTTTACGTCAAGGAAATCGCTACGCAGCCAGGTTAGTTTCTGCATCTCTTCCTACCTCAGAAAAACGACAGTTTATTAATCAGTCAGGGGCTTATTTAATCACGGGAGGGGGAGGAAAACTCGGCGGATTAGTGGCTCAATGGTTATCAGAAATGGGAGCAAGTCACCTAGTTTTGTGTAGTCGCCATGTTAAATCTTCAACAGAATTGATAGCCCCATTAGTGGAGAAAGGAACAAAAGTAACCTTGATTGAAGCTGATATTACTTCCCCCACAGATATGAAAAATTTATTCTCTCGTTTTGGGGCAGACTTGCCCGTCTTACGAGGAATAATTCACGCGGCAGCGGTCTTAGAAGATGGGCTTATCAGTAATCAAAGTTGGCAAAAATATCAAAAGGTAATGAGTCCAAAAGTAGCAGGAACTTTATTATTAGATCGTTATACTCACTCTCTATCTTTAGACTTTTTCGTAAGCTTTTCTTCTGCGGCTGTCATCCTTGGTTCACCGGGTCAAAGTAATTATGCGGCGGCTAATGCTTTCATGGATGCTCTAATGCAGCAACGGCAAAGTTTAGGATTACCTGGTATTAGTATCAATTGGGGAGCTTGGGAGACGAGCAACCAAATTGATCAACAACGTTTCGCTAATTGGGGTTTGCAGATGATGCCTTCTGAGCAAGCGTTTCAATATCTCAACCAGATAATTTTAGGTGAAATTAACCCAGGGATAGTTATCGATATTAATTGGTCGATTTTTAATCAAACTTTCAATATTAATCAACCCTTCTTTAGCGAGGTATTAACCCTAAAAAATCAAAAACAAACAAGTCCAGCAAAACTATTAGAACGATTAAAATCTGTCTCTATAGACGAACGAATAAACGCTTTAGTAGAAGGACTGGAGAAAATATTAAGAGAAGTGACAGGGTTAAATGGGAACAAAGTTATTCCTCAACAAACATCATTCTTAGACTTAGGTTTAAACTCTCTAATGGTCATAGAATTTAAAAATCGCTTAGAAACAGATTTAGGGTGTAAATTGCCATCTTCGATCATTTTCGATTATCCTAATCTTCTCAGCTTAAGTACCTACTTAAGGGAACAAATTCTAGCCAATCATCTCGATTTTGAGATTAAAATAAATCCAATTCCTGACAATCATAATCCCTATGACAGCCTCAGTGAAGACGAACTGGCAAGATTACTTAATCAAAAATTAACGGAGCTTGATCAATATGGAGGTTAAATTTTAAAAATAATGCTTCAAAAGCCATAAGATGTGGTAGGCTAAGTAGGTGAACATGAGTAAGCTTAACTCTGTGGGGTTAAACTTTTGTTTATATTCACTGATAGTAGCATCCTAATTTATGTTTAACGGCGTATAAACTTAGAAATTATCGAGAATGGGGCATGGTTGAGAGTATAGATTACAAAAAATTAATGGCAACGACCTTAAGCAAAATGGAGGTAATGCAAGCTCGTATCCATGAATTAGAGACGAGACAAAGTGAATCCATTGCGGTGGTCGGAATGGCTTGTCGTTTTCCTGGAGGTATTAATTCCCCAGAAAAGTATTGGAGTTTTTGTCAAGCCGGACTTGATGCTATAGTAGAAGTTCCTAAAAGCCGTTGGGATATCTCAAAACTGTATTCTCAAGAACCAACTTTAGGAAAAATGAACACCGCTTATGGGGGATTTCTTCAAGAGAATATCACAGAATTTGATGCCCGTTTCTTTTCGATCTCAGCAAGAGAAGCAGCCTCCATGGATCCTCAACAAAGGTTACTCTTAGAAGTCGCTTGGGAAGCGTTAGAAAATGCCAATTTACCTCTGAAAAATTTAGCCGATAATAAGGTAGGGGTATTTGTGGGGATTACTAGCATTGATCATGCTCTGAAGGTTTACGGCACAAACTATGATCAAATTGACTCTTTTTTTGGCACCGGCAATGCTCTAAGCGCAGCCGCTGGAAGGCTATCTTATTTTCTCAATCTTCACGGTCCTTGTCTCTCCATTGATGCAGCCTGTGCATCCTCATTAGTAGCCGTCCATCAGGGGATTCGTAGCCTGAGAAATCGTGAATGTGAACTCGCTTTAGTGGGTGGGGTAAACCTCATTTTAGAACCCGCAATTACGATTAGTCTTTCTCAGTCGGGAATGATGTCCCCCGATGGGCGTTGTAAAACCTTCGATGCCTCTGCCAATGGATATGTGCGAGGGGAAGGCTGTGGGGTTTTGATTTTAAAAACTTTATCAGAAGCCCAGAAAAACGGGGATCAAATTCTTGCCCTGTTGCGAGGTTCGGCGGTGAATCATAATGGTGCTGCTGCCGGTTTAACCGTACCCAGTGGACCCGCTCAGCAAGAATTGCTCCGTCAAGCTCTAGCTGATGCCAGAATACTCCCTGAAGATGTCAGCTACATAGAAGCTCATGGCACAGGTACTTCTTTAGGAGATCCTATCGAATTGAATGCCATTGCCTCAGTTTATGGAAAGCGCTCTGACCCTCTTTATGTCGCCTCAGTGAAAACCAATATCGGCCATCTTGAAGCCGCTGCTGGCATGGCTGGAATGATCAAAACAATTCTGATTCTTCAACAGGGTGAAATCCCGCCCCATCTTCATTTCCAAAGCCCTAATCCTCTGATTAATTGGCAAGACCATCCTATTGAAATTCCTACTCAAAATATACCTTGGCCGAATAACAATAAAGTCCCTATAGCTGGGGTAAGTTCTTTCGGGTTTTCCGGCACAAATGCCCATGTCATTGTTCAACAAGCACCCGTCAGCAAAATCTCAGAAATTCAACAACAAATTCCTAGTCATCTCTTAACTCTTTCAGCCCACAACAAAACCGCTTTAAAAGAATTAGCTAAACGTTTTCATACCCTCCTAGAATCTCATCCTGAAATTGGAGATATTTGTTATAGTGCAGCTGTCGGCAGGATAGATTTACCTGAGCGTTTAGCCATTGTTGGCGATACTTGTCCAGAATTACAACAAAGATTAGCCGCTTTTGCTGAAGAAAACCCGCTTGATGATTTGACTTTTTATCAACGTTTTACATCGGAAAAATCCCCTAAAATTGTTTTTCTTTTTACAGGGCAAGGGGCTTGTTATCCTGGCATGGGACATCAACTCTATCAAACTCAGCCGACATTTCGTCAATATATTGATCAATGTGCCGAAATATTAGCGAAGTATTTAGACCATCCTTTAACTGAAATATTATTTGGTGAACAGATCGATTTACTCAATCAAACTGCTTACGCTCAACCGGCTATATTCGCCCTAGAATATTCCCTAACAATGCTATGGAAATCTTGGGGAATTACCCCCAGTTTACTGATTGGCCATAGTGTGGGAGAATATGTAGCAGCTTGTATCGCAGGAGTATTTAGCTTAGAAGCTGGACTCGCCTTAGTTGTCAAACGGGGGCAATTAATGCAAACCACGACCTCTGGGAAAATGGCTTCAATTTTTGCTGATGAAGAGACAGTAATTTCCCTAATTAAAAATTATACTCAAACAGTTTCAATAGCTGCCATTAATCACCCTCAACAGATTGTTATTGCTGGAGAAAGTGCCAGCATTGAGGAAGTTATTAGCACCTGCAAAAAGCAAAAAATTCCCGCTCAATATCTTCCCGTTACTCAGGCTTTTCATTCCCCTTTAATGGAGCCAATTTTAAAAGAATTTGAAAAAGAGGCTCGTCAAATTTCTTATCAACGCCCCCAAATTCTCTTACTTTCAGGACTTGATGGAGAGGTTTTAGAAAATGCACCAGATGCCACTTACTGGAGCAAACAATGCCGAGAACCAGTAAGATTTTTGTCGAGTTTAATAACCGCTTTCAACAAGGGATATAACCTATTTTTAGAAGTGGGACCAAGACCAATACTAGCAGAACAAGGTCGTCGTTATAAAGATGAGGTCATCTGGTTAAGTTCTCTCAATCGTGGCTTAGATAACTGGCAGACAATTCTTTCAGCCTTGGCACAACTCTACCTCAATGGCGCACCTTTCAACCCAGAACAATTCAATCAGAATTATGGCTATAAAAAAGTCAGATTGCCGAACTATCCCTTTCAAAGGAAACCTTTCCAATTTCAGCCTAATCCTCGAACAGAAAATCAGAGCATTGACAAAATATTCCTAGATTCACAAACCTCTAACCTTACCGATACCGAAACCACAGTTTTCAATATGCAAAAACATCAACAGGAAATCCGTAATCAATTAAAATCAATTTTGGCTTTACTTCTGAAAGAAGATGAGAACGAACTGCCGGAGGATGAGACATTACTAAACTTAGGAGCAGACTCAATTATCTTGACTGACTTTTCTCGCAAAATTGAAGAAAAATTTCAAGTCAAAGTGAAAATAGATCAACTCTTTACCGATTTACAAACTCTTGTTGATATCGCCGAATACCTCTGCCAATTTGTCAAAGAAAAACCCTTAGAAAATGCTTCAGAAATAACGGCTAAAGTTATCGATGACGAGACAGAATTAAGCAATTATCTGCAAGTCATTGATCAATTGCAACCCATCGCTACAGCCTATATCATCAAGGCTTTAGAGTCCTTAGGGAAAAAACTTAATCAGGGGGAACAATGGACAATAGAAACCCTAAGACAAACCTTACCTGTTGCCCCCAAATATCACATTTTGCTCAATCGTTATTTGCAGGATTTAGAGCAAGCTAATATTCTTCAAAATCAAGGGAATATTTGGACTGTCAAAAACTTGCCTGAGTCTTTTTCCTTACCCCAAGCCCTACAAAAGCTAGAAAAAACTTGTCCATCTGCAAAACCTGAATTAGAAATGTTGCAACGCTGCGGCGAAAATTTAGCAGAAGTTCTCAAGGGAAATATAGACCCCTTGACATTAATTTTCCCAGAAGGTTCCGTTGCTCATGCAGAAAGTATCTATGGCAATTCTCCCGTATCTCGATTGATGAATCAACGAGTTGCCCAAGCTATTAACCAGATTTTAACGAACTTTTCTAATAGTGATCGCCCCTATCAAATTCTCGAAATAGGAGGAGGAACTGGTGCCACTTCAGAAGCAATTCTTCACCACTTAAACCTCGATCATGTCACTTATTCTTTTAGCGAAGTTTCTCCCTTCTTACTGCATCAAGCTAGGCAAAAATTTCAGAAAAAATATAACCTAAACTTTCATCAACTAGACATTGAAAAGTCCCCCATTTCTCAGGGTATACCTGCCCATAATTATCATATTGTTGTCGCCGCTAACGTCCTTCATGCGACCCGAAATATTACAGAAACTCTAACCCATATTCGGGAACTTCTGCGCCCCGGCGGTTACTTAGTTCTCCTCGAAACCGTAGAAAATAACTCATGGCTGAATTTAACCTTTGGATTAACCCCCGGATGGTGGCGCTTTCAGGATCAACAATTACGCTCAGATACACCCTTATTAAGGGGTGAAAATTGGTGTTCCGTTTTAAAAAGTTGTGGGTTTGCTACGGCGAATAGTTTCTCTAAACAAAACAATATTCCCATTAACAATGGACAAGAATTAATTCTTGCTTGTGTGCCAGATGAACCCCTCTCAATTCCTGCAAGGACTAAGCTTACTGTCTCCGGTGAAAGCTCCGGTAAAGAAGCCTTAATGATGGCTCAATTACAATCTTTAAAAGACCTAAAAGAACTCCATGAGAAAACCATTATCAAGCAATTAGAAGTTCTTCAAGCTGCCCCCGTTTTTCCAGGTATAGTCCCCGAAATATTAACGAATCAGACTCAAATCATTCCTGCCCAAAGCTCTAAAATAGAAACTTACCCGCCGGTTTCTCAAGAGAAGCCCAAATCTCCTGAGAAACCTAGTTCTCCCAATTTAAACCCCTTAGCCTTAAAGCTCACTGAGAACAAATCCTTAACCGAACAACAACAAGCCTTTATTCAAAATTTACAGAGTATTTATAACCAGAAAACCGCCAAATCAAAAGCCTATTCACAAAATAGCCGTAAGACAATGGTAGATGTTAAACCGACCATTGACTTCCGCATGGCCTTAAAAGAATTTCAATATCCCATTGTTTCAGAATCCGCTCAAGGGGCTTATTTTAAGGACATTGATGGCAATAATTACATTGACTTAGCTATGGGGTTTGGGGTTAACTTTTTTGGGCATAGTCCTGATTTTGTCATTGAAGCAGTTCAAGAACAAATGAATCGAGGAATAGGCTTAGGAATGCAGTCAAATCTGGCCGCCGAAACCGCCGCTTTAATTAGTGAAATGGGCCGAGTCGAAAGAGTCGCTTTTAGTAATACGGGAACCGAGGCGATTATGGCGGCTGTTCGCATTGCTCGCTCCCGGACAAAACGTCAAAAAATCGTTATGTTTGCCGGCTCCTACCATGGAACTTTTGACGGCATCTTAGCACGAGTAGGAGAAGATAAAACCACTGCTCAACCCTTAAGTCTAGGCACCCCTTTAGGAATGGTTGAAGACGTAATAGTCTTGAGTTATGGAGTTGAAGAAAGCCTCGATATTATTGCTACTCATGCTGATGATTTAGCCGCCGTATTAGTCGAACCAGTTCAAAGTCGCAAACCCGATTTACAGCCTCAAGAATTTCTGCAAAAACTACGACAAATAACCCATAAAAAAGGGATCACACTCATTTTTGATGAAATTATTACCGGCTTTCGGATTGCTCCGGGAGGAGCGCAAGAATGGTTCAATGTTGAAGCTGATATAGTCATTTATGGTAAGGCCATTGGAGGAGGTTTACCAATTAGTATGATCTGCGGTAAAGCAGATTTCTTAGATACCGTTGACGGCGGTTTCTGGCAATACGGAGATGACTCTCATCCCCAAACCGAGTTAACCGCTTTTGGGGGAACTTTTTGTCGTCATCCTTTAGCCCTTGCTGCTTGTCGTGCTGTGCTGTTACATCTTCGGGAAAACAGCCCAACGATTCAAGAAAAAGTGAATCAATTAACTCATCGATTAGCCACCGAAGTTAATCAGTTTTTTCAAGAAATAGGCATTCCGATTCGGGTTGTTAATTTTGGGTCTTTATTCCGCTTTGAACCCTTTGGAGCTTATAGTATTTTCTTACAACCCATCGAATTACCCCTCTTTTATTACCTATTAAATCTTAAAGGAATCTACACATGGGAAAAACGAGTTTGTTTTCTCTCCACCTGCCATACTAATGAAGATATAGACAAAGTTATAGTAGCCGTCAAAGAAGCGATTACAGAATTGCAGCAAGCCGGTTTTTTTGCTAATGCTAAACGCCCCCAAGTCAAGAAAGAAGAAAAAAAGCCGCTTTCTGAAGATGAAGATGGTAGGGGACATCTACCATCTTTAAATCAATCCTTTCCCACCAGTGAAGCTCAACGTCAGCTTTGGTTATTAGCTGAATTAGACCGTAATGCTTCAGCATCCTATAACGTCACAACATCCCTAGAATTACGAGGTTCTTTAGATGTTTACATTTTAGAAAAAACGATTAATCAAGTTATTAATCGCCATGAAGCTTTGCGAACCCAAATTATAGAACAAGGAGAATTACAGGAAGTTGTCAATCAAGTTAACATTAAATTAAAACTAATTAATTTGAAGGATGAAGATAATCCCGAAGCGACGGCCTTAGCGTTACGATCTCAGTTTTCCCAAAAACCCTTTGACTTGTCGATTGCTCCCTTATTTGCTGTGATTTTAATGCGCTTAAAACCTGACCATTATCTGCTGTCTTTAAAAACTCATCATATTGTGGCAGATGGTTGGTCACTAGGATTAATTTTGCAGGAAATTGGTCAACTTTATTCATCCCAAAATAACACAACTAAAGAGGTTCTCACACCACCGATGCAGTTTCGGCAATATTTAACTTTGCGAGCGCAAGAGACGCAAAGTCCACAAATGTTAGAGCATCGGGATTTTTGGTTGAAAACCTATCAGGAAGATCTCCCAACCTTTGAGCTTCCCACCGACTTTCCCCGTCCCGCCGTTAAAACCTACACTGGCGGACAAGAAAGTCAAGTCATTCCCTCTGAAGTTGGGCAAAATTTGCAGAAAGTAGGACGCAAAAATAAAGCTACATTATTTATGACGATGTTCGCCGCTTATACTGCTTTTTTGCGTCGAATTTCTGGTCATAAGGATTTAGTCATTGGTATTCCTATTTCTGGGCGACAAATAGAAGGCAGTGACAACTTAGTAGGCTTTTGTTCTCAATTTTTACCCCTGCGGATACAAGTCGATGCTACCACCTCTTTTATTGAACATTTACAACATACTAAACAAACCCTGATCGACGCTTTTCGCCATCAGAGTTATACTTTAGAGGATTTATTAGCAGCTTTACAATTACCTAGAGATTTTTCTCGTTCTCCTCTCATTTCTGTATCTTTTAACATGGATCCTAGTTTAACTCTGCCTGAGTTTAAAGACTTAAAAGTATCCTTGCCACCGTCACCAATTAGTTACACCCCTTTTGATCTAGGATTTAACTTAATTGAACTTAATGATAACCTAATTATTTACTGCAATTACAATACAGAACTATTTAAACAAGAGACAATTAAACAATTTATTGAAAGCTTTCAAATTTTGCTGAGGGGAATCATTGACGATGCTAATCATCTCCTTTATCAGTTACCTTTATTAACCCCAGTCCAACAAGAGAAGTTACTCAGACAATTAACGGGAAAAACTCGCAAACTCCCTGAAAAAGCCACCATCATTGATGACTTTGTAGCTCAAGTTAAATTAACCCCTAATGCTCCCGCCTTAATTGCGGGAAAAATTAGCCTTAGCTATCAAGAATTAAATGAAAAAGTCAATCGTCTTACTCATTATTTACAGCAGGAATATCAGCTAGGTGTAGGAAAAGTGATTGGGGTCATGCTCCAGCGTAATCACCACTTAATCATCGGGATTCTGGCTACCTTTAAAACTGGAGCGACTTACGTTCCTATAGACTCTCAATATCCTCACAGTCGCATTGAGTTTATTTTAAAAGATAGTGGCTGTCATGTTTGCCTAACGGAGAGTAATTTTATCTCTAAGTTACCTGAAAAAATGGAGAAAATTTGCTTAGATAAAATTGATCCTATTGTTGAAAAATATGACAAAGATGAGCCTAAAATATTTCGCAATTCTAGCCAAACTGCTTATATTTTTTACACTTCAGGATCAACTGGTAATCCTAAAGGAGTCATGGGCCGTCACATCTCAATTTTGAATGTTATTCAAAGCTTACGACTTACCTTTGATTTAGATAAACATCCTGAATGGCGCTATATTTTCACAGCTGCTGTTACTCATGATCCATCTATTCGTAATATTTTTCTCCCCTTAACCATAGGTGCATCCCTATATATGTACGAAATAAAATATATAGGACATTTGGTTTCTTTCCTACAGGAAAATCAAATTAATGCCCTACACACCACCCCATCTATCTATCGAGAAATCTTGGGGCTACTTGAACCAGGAGAAACCATTTCCAGCTTAAAATATATCTCGGTAGGAGGGGAAAAATTAGATCGGGAAACTGCCTTAGCTTTGCGGAAACGTTTTCCAGCAGAAATTATTAGCAATGTCTACGGATCTACAGAAACTTGTGTGGGAGTATCCCAGTATGAAATCAAGGAAAACTTAGACAGCGAAATCCCCCTCGGTCAAGTTTTCCATAACAATCGCTTAGGGGTTCTTGATGAATTTAATAATCCCGTTCCCCTCCATGTAATCGGCGAAATTTGTGTAGAAGGTGCCGCCCTAGCATCGGGTTATCATAACCAACCCGAAATGACTCAAGAAAAATTTAAACCTAGCTTTCTTGATGAGACAAAAACTCTCTTTAGAACCGGCGATTTAGGCAAGCAAACTGCTCCCGGTATCATTGAGTTTATGGGACGAAAAGATAATCAAGTTAAGGTCAATGGTTATCGAATTGACCCCGGAGAAATTGAATATCAATTGACTCGTTATGCTCCCATTGAAAGAGCGATTGTTTTACCCGTTCAAGTGAATAATCAAACTCAATTATCTGCTTACTGTCAAACAGACAAAACTCTAGAAATTGCTGAGATTCGAGAATTTCTTGCCAAGTTTTTGCCAGTTTATATGATTCCCAGTTACTTTATTTTTTTAAAGCAATTCCCCTTAACTCGACATGGGAAACTTGACCTGCACTCCCTGAGAGAACTCAAAGAAACCAGTAAATCTCTGGTTAATTCTAATTATGTTGCACCCCGTAATCATTTAGAATCCAATCTCGTTAGTATCTGGGAAAAAATTCTCTCTAAACATCCTATCGGTATTTTTGATAACTTCTTTGAAATTGGCGGTCATTCTCTACTCTTATCAAGGGTTGTAACCCGGGTTCATAAAGAACTAAATGTATCCGTAAAATTGGCTGACTTCTTTAAAGTTCCAACCATTGCTGGATTGGCGACTTTAATCTCCCAGACTCAATACAATTATCAAGAACCCATTTCGGCAATTCCCCCCCAAAAATCTTATCCGATGTCTCATGGTCAGCGTCGTCTTTGGGCTTTAGAATTCCTAGATCAAAATCATAATGCTTACGGAATGCCCAGTGCTTATCAATTCAAGGGCAATCTCAATATTGACGCTTTTGAAAATGCCTTTCAACAGTTAATTCAACGCCATGAAATTTTGCGGACAACCTTTACTTTAATCAATAATCAACCCCGTCAAGTTGTCCATAATCAAATGAACTTTGTCATTAAACAAATAGACCTGACAGCTTATGTTAGCACAGAACAAGAAAACTTGATCGAAGAAGCGATCAGCCATAATGCCAAAACGACTTTTGATTTAGAAGTCGGACCGTTACTTAAAGTTAACTTACTTAAACTAAGCCAAGAGAATTACATCGTCTTGTTTAATATGCACCATATCATTTCTGATGGTTGGTCAGCAGGGGTTTTAATTAAAGATTTCCTCAGCCATTATCACGCCTATGGACAAGAAAATTCCCAATTAATGCCCCCTCTCAGAATTCATTATAAAGACTATACTTCTTGGCAAGAAAGTCAATTAGAAACCTCGAAACTTCAAGATCAACGGGATTACTGGTTAGCTAAATTAACTCCTGTCCCTGTGCGTCTTAACTTACCTGTTGATTATCCGCGCCCACCTGTTAAAAGTTTTCAAGGAAATACAATTACATGGCAACCTGAACCCGAATTGATCGATACTTTTGAGAAGTTAGTTAAAGCACAAGAAGCCAGTTTATTTATGGGTTTAGTTAGTTTGGTTAAGAGTTTTCTATTCCGTTATACTGAGCAAAATGAAATTACAATCGGCTCTGCCATCGCCGGCAGAAATCATCCTGATTTAGAAGATCAAATCGGATTTTATGTTAACACTCTCGTCCTGCGGGATCAGATAGCAGATCACGACAGTTTTACGGATGTCCTTAGCAAAGTAAAAACAACCACTTTAGAGGCTTATGATAATCAAGACTATCCCTTTGATCAGATCGTATCTGATTTGAATTTACAACGAGATCCTAGCCGGAATGCTCTCTTTGATGTGGCAATTGTCCTGCAAAATAATCAAAATATAGATCTGGCCTTGAACGGAATTACAGTGAACTCCATTGACCCCAAAATGATGACCGCTAAATTTGATTTAGAATTTATCTTTGTTGAGGAAGAAGAACTTTATCTCAAGCTAATCTACAACACAGATATATTTATCCATGAGCGAATTTTATTGCTCATAGATTTGTTCAAAAACTGGCTAGAGCAAGTTTTAAAATTTGCCCATGAACCTTTGATAAACTTATCCTTAGCTTCCTCAGAAAATCTTATTCAAGAGGGGCAGGATCTGTTCACAGAAGATTTTAATTTTTAGTCAACAGCAATTATACGAGCAGGAGATTTTAATGAAGACAAAACTACCGATTCTTGGCGTTTTAGGGGGTATGGGCCCAGTGGTTACCGCCGAATTTCTTAAGTCGATTTATGAATATAATCCTTTTATTGATAAGGAACAAGAATCCCCTAATGTCATCGTTTTTTCTTTTCCCTCTGCACCCGATCGCACAGGTTCTATTGATAGTGGAAAAGAAAGAGAATTTATTGATTTTATCCAAGTCAATCTAGAACATCTCAATAAACTGGCTGATTGCATAGTCATTGGCTGTTGTACGGCTCATTATGCTCTACCTCAGATCTCCGAAAATCTGAAGGATAAACTTCTTTCCTTAATTAAAATAGCGGATCAAGAACTCCAAGAATATAATGAACCTACCCTTTTACTTGCTAGTACAGGGACTTACCAGAAAAAATTATTTCAGGAAGGCTGCACCACCGCAGATCTGATTATTTCTCTCTCAGAAAGCGATCAAAAGTTGATTCATGAAATGATCTATAAAGTGCTAAAAAGAGGACACGATCCGTTAAGTATTCTTAGGGATATAGAAGCATTATTAGAGAAATATAACACTCGCTCCTATATTTCTGGGTGTACCGAATTTCATCTCTTAACAAAATCTCTCAAACTCAAAGGAATTGACTCCATTAAAGCGATCGATCCTTTAAGTACCATCGCTCAAAACTTTTCTCAGTTAATCATCAAACAAGCTCAGGTAGACCGAGGGACCGACTGCCATCAACCTTCAACCCCAAAAAGCCCTTGACCATCGCAGCCCTAGGAGGTACAATTTAAACTTGAATTGGCCACTTCTGACTTTTAACTTGCGCGTAGCGATATACTGATTCATAGGGTTTTCGAGATTGGTTCTATTTTTGATCAAGAGGTGTAAAAAAAGTGTCTAAGCATTCAATCAGTTTTGGAGGACAATTGGAAGATAATTGGCGGACTCTGTCAGAAGTCTTAGAAACTGCCACTAAACATAATAATCATGGAATTACTTATATTAAAAATGACGCAGCTGAATATTTTCAGAGTTATCAAGACTTATATCAAGATGCTCTAGTTATTTTAAATGGACTGGAACAAAAGGGGATAAAATTAGGGCATAAAGTTATCCTACAAATTGCCAAAAATCACGACTTTATTCCCGCACTTTGGGCTTGTTTTTTAGGGGGAATTATTCCAGTTCCTTTGACCGTTGCTCCTAGCTATGATCTGGAAAATTCTGCCGTCAAAAAACTAGAGAATGTTTGGAAAATTTTAGACAATCCTTTGATATTATCCGATAGTGAACTAATTACTGAAATTGAAAAATTAGGAACTTACTCTCATCTAGAAGGGTGGCAAGTTATCTCAGTTAATGAACTCAGAAAAGCCCCCTCTAAAGTCCATCAATTGCCGATTCTTGATCCACAAGATCCAGCCTTATTACTCTTTACTTCGGGTAGTACAGGTATGCCCAAGGGAGTAATATTAACTCATCATAATATTCTGTCCATGACTGCTGGTACAGTGGCAATGAACCACTTTACCCAACAAGAAGTTACCCTTAATTGGATGCCCTTAGATCATGTAGGAGCTATCGTATTTTTAGGAATTATGGCGGTAGATTTGGCTTGTCATCAAATTCATGTTCCGATGGAATTAGTCCTACGCCAACCCCTCCAATGGTTAGAACTCATTCAAAAGCATCAAGTAAGCATTTCTTGGTCCCCTAACTTTGCATTTTCCTTAATTAATCAACAGGCAGAAGAACTTAAGCACGCCTCTTATAACCTCTCCTCAATGAAATTTTTAGTGAATGCTGGCGAGCAAGTTTCAGTAAAAACGATTCGCCTATTCTTAGAAATTCTTGAAAAACATCAACTACGGGAGAGAGCGATTAAACCAGCTTTTGGCATGACTGAATCCTGTTCTGGGATTACTTGGTCAGCCGGTTTAAGTAAAAATGAACTCACCGAAGAAAATAGTTTTGTCTCTCTAGGAAAGCCGATTCCTGGAGCAACTATCCGGATAGTCGATCAGGAAAATAATCCTTTACCTGAAAGAGAAATTGGAAAGCTTCAAATTCAAGGTAATTCTGTTACTAAAGGATATTACAATAATACTGAACTCAACCAGGAAGTTTTTCAAGAAGGGTGGTTTACTACGGGAGATTTGGGGTATTTATTTAAGGGCGAACTCTTTATTACTGGGCGAGAAAAACAAGAAATTATAATTAATGGTGTTAATTACTTTGCCCATGAACTTGAAACAACAATCGAAGAATTAGAAGGGGTTAAAGTATCTTATACAGCCGCCTTTGCCGTCTTTGATCAAAGTCGAGAAACTGACTTATTAATTATTACTTTTAGCCCAGAATCTGATCAATTTGAACACTGGATAAAAGTTGTTAGAAAAATTCGCAGTCATTTGACCCAAAAATTCGGAATTGCTCCAGCTTATGTCATTCCCTTAGAAAGAAATTTAGTTCCTAAAACCTCTATTGGCAAAGTTCAAAAATCTAAATTAAAAAAGGATTTTGAACAGGGATTATTTAGCAGCCGTATCCAAGGAATAGATCAATATTTAGCAAAAGAGCGTCAGAAAAATCAAACCTTACCTCAATCAGAAAATGAACGTCAAATAGCAGCAGTTTGGAGTGAAGTTTTACAGTTAACCTCAGTTGGTTTAGAGGATAACTTCTTTGAACTAGGGGGACATTCTATACACTTAATCCGAGTTCAAAATGAACTTGAAAAACTTTTTAACCGTCAGCTATCCCTTGCTGAAATGTTTAAAAATCCTACCGTTGCCACCCTAGCCCGTTGCTTAAGCGAAGAATCAAATACCACTCAAGTTATAGCACAAAAAAGCCGTCAACGTGCCGAAAATCGGACCCGTCGCCATAATGAAACCCATGACATTGCAATTATTGGTATGGCGGGGCAATTCCCAGGGGCTAAAAATTTAACAACCTTCTGGGAAAATTTAAAAAATGGAATCGAAACTATCTCTTTCTTTTCGGAAGAAGAATTACAAGAGTCGGGAGTGTCTCCGGAACTCTCGAATCAGCCTAATTATGTTAGAGCTAGACCAATTCTCGATCAAGTTGAATACTTTGACAGCGAATTTTTTGGCTATACAGATAGAGAGGCAGAATTACTAGACCCTCAGCAACGTTTACTTCTTGAATGTAGTTGGGAATGTTTAGAAAACGCTGGTTATAATCCTAGTAATTATCAAGGATCAATTGGTATATTTGCTGGCGCAAGTATGAACACCTATTTGATCAATAATTGTTATCCTAATCGGGGTCAATTAGATAGTAATGACGAGTTACAACCCTTCACACTAGATTCAACGGGAGGGTTTCAAACAATGGTAGCTAATGACAAAGACTATTTAACAACGCGAATTTCTTATAAACTAAACTTACACGGCCCAAGCGTTAATGTTCAAACTGCTTGCTCTACTGGATTAGTTGTAGTTCATCTCGCCTGTCAGAGTCTAATTAGTGGAGAAAGTGACATGGCTCTAGCTGGAGCTGCTTCAATTAATTCTCCTCAAAAAATTGGTTACTTATATCAAGAAGGACTGATCATGTCTCCTGATGGTCATTGTCGCGCCTTTGATGCTGAAGCAAAAGGGACTATTTTTGGCAGTGGAGTAGGAGTAATTCTGCTCAAAAGATTGTCAGATGCTTTAGCCGATCATGACCATATTTATGCAGTTATTAAAGGCTCTGCTATTAATAATGATGGTGGCCAAAAATTAGGATTTACTGCGCCTGGTGGAGAGGGTCAAATTGCTGCCGCTACGGAAGCCCTAGCCTTTGCCGGTGTTGATGCTAATACAATTAGTTTTGTGGAAGCTCATGGCACAGGAACCCCCCTTGGAGATCCCATTGAAGTTGATGCTTTAGCTAAAGTTTATCAGGGTGCAAATGAGGGAGAATGTGCTTTAGGTTCAGTAAAAACCAATATCGGACATATGCAGATTGCTTCCGGTATTGCTGGTTTAATTAAAGCGACTTTAGCCCTCAAATATAGAGTTATTCCGCCTACATTACATTTCCAAAATCCTAACCCTCAAATTAATTTTTCTCAGACTCCTTTTTATATTAATAATGAAGCTATTTCTTGGACTACTAAGCAAGACAAGGACGAAAAATTACCCCGACGGGCAGGGGTAAACTCTTTAGGTATTGGTGGGGTTAATGCTCATGTTATTCTAGAAGAAGCTCCTCCCATTATTCCTCAAGACAATCAGAGCAAACGTCCCTATCATTTGCTCACCCTTTCCGCTCGAACCGAACCGGCTTTGAAAGAGTTAGTAAGTCGCTACATAGACTTTTTAGAAAGTCAACCTGAAAAGGATATGTCTGATGTAGTATTTACGGCAAATACAGGCCGAGTTCATTTCTCGAATCGTTTAGCCTTAACTGGCTATAAAAACAGTGATTTGCTTGAACAATTACGTCAGTTCAAGCAACTAGATTATCAGTCAACTATTCATGGTATAGTTGATGAAAAAAGACCGCCTAAAATTGCCTTTTTATTTACAGGACAAGGTTCTCAATATGCAGGGATGGCTCATCAACTCTATCAGACTCAACCCACCTTTAGAAAAACTTTAGACGCAGGGGAAAACTACTATCAAAAACTAACGGGTAAATCCCTGCTAAACGTCGTATTTGCCGATACAGATGACCCCTTAAACCAAACCGCTTATACCCAACCGGCACTATTTCTGATTGAAGTTGCTCTCGCTCAATTATGGCATTCTTGGGGAATTCAACCAGCCGCCATTTTAGGGCATAGTTTAGGAGAATATTCTGCTGCTTGTTTTGCTGGCGTTTTTGATCTTGAAAGTGGCTTAAAACTGGTCACCCATCGAGGCAATTTGATGGGGCAGTTACCCCAAAATCAAGGGGAAATGGCCGCTATTTTTATCGATAAGAACTCAGTTATTGAGCAGTGCCAAAGCCAAGGCATAAAAATCGCTATTGCTGCCATTAACGCGGAACAACATACCGTTATTTCTGGAGAAAAAAGCGTAATTCAAAAACTCTGTAACCATTTCACTAATGCCGGGGTGAAAGTTCGTCAACTCAAAGTTTCCCATGCTTTTCACTCCCCTTTAGTAGAGCCAATGGTTGCAGAATTTAAAACGATTCTTCAAGAGATTTCTTTCAGTCAACCTCAAATTTCTCTGGTCTCTAACCTAACAGGAGAAATTGCTGATGACAGCATTATGACTCCTGAGTATTGGCTTCAACATTTACTAAATACGGTACAATTTCATCAAGGGGCTTTATTCCTACAATCTCTCGGATGTGATACCTTTATTGAAATTGGACCTCAACCTATTCTCTCAGGAATTGTTCAATCATCCCTATCTTCATCTGAACCTCTAACTCTACCCAGTTTACGCTCAGGATTTTCTGATTGGCAAGTTTTATTAGAAAGTCTGGGCAAACTTTATGTTCGCGGTGCAAAGATAGACTGGTTTAGTTTTGATCAAGACTATCATCCTAGACGATGTGCTTTACCTACTTATCCCTTTCAAAAACGTCAACACTGGATTCCTTTAAAAACCCCATCTGCAACTGTTCCACAGGAATCTAATCTAGTCAAAATGTTATCTGAAAAGGACAAAAATACTTTGATGCAAACCCTCTTAGAAACAGGTCATTATTCTGAAGATGAAAAACCAACAATATCCGCCATTGTTCAACAGTTGATTAAACTCTATTATCAAGAAAAAGAGGACTTTAATTTTGCCAAATTACTTTATCAAGTAGCTTGGCTTCCCTGGGATTTAGCCGACGGTAAGCTACAAAATTTGACCCCCCTTAAAACTGATTTAGAGGTTTACTTAGAACCCCAATTACACTCCTCAGAATTGATGGGAGTTTCTCTCGCTTTTTCCGAAATGGAAAAACTGGCAGCTGACTTTGTTGTTAAAGCTCTGAAAGATTTAGAACTCTTTCAAATGAATACCTTTCTTGATCCCGATCAAAGTTTTATTCAAGCTGAACTTAAACAAGAATATAAATCTTTCTGGAATCATCTTCTAGAAATATTAGCGAAAGTCGGCATTTTAGAAAAGCAAAATACCCTATGGAAAATTGTTAAAGAACCCGAACACTCTAATCCTGATTTAGCGGTAGAGGATTTAATCAATCATTATCCTAATGCTCAAATAGAACTCAATCTATTTCGACAAGTTGCCACAAATTTAGCAGCCATTATTACGGGAAAAATATCTCCTTTATCTATCCTATTTTCTCAAGATGGACAAGGAGGAGCCAGCGAGTTTTATAAAAATACATCTTCGGCAAAAATTCTCAATCTGGGTATCTCTAAAACCGTTGAACTTCTCCTCTCAAGTTATGCTCCCTCAGCCTCCCTCCGCATTCTCGAAATTGGCGCGGGAACTGGAGCTACAACCCAACAGGTTCTTAAAGCTTGTAAGTCTCGTCAAATTACCTACACATTCACTGATGTTTCCCCCTTCTTTCTAGAGAAAGCTAGAGATAATTTGGCTGAATTTTCTGGACTAGAATACAAAGTACTCGATATTGAAAAAGCTCCGAAATTACAAGGTTTTTGCTGCCATTCTTATGACTTGATTATCGCGGCTAATGTCTTACACTCTACCGCCAATTTACAAGAGGAAACCTTGCCTCATATTCAAAGTTTACTACGTCCAGGCGGTCATTTATTACTGTTAGAATTAACTCAGCAATCTCCCTGGATTGATTTAATCTTTGGTGTGACTCAAGGTTGGTGGCGTTTTAGCGATTATCATTTGCGCCCAAATCATCCTATAATTACAGCATCGACTTGGGAATCTATGCTGCTTAAATCGGGGTTTTCTCAGGTAGAATTTGTTTCTCCTGATCAAAAAATAGGTAGTGTTTTATTTCAGCAAAGTATTATTCTGGCTCAAAGTTCAGAAATCTCCCCTAACACCGCTAAAAACTGGCTAATTTTTACTGATATTGAACCCCAACAAAATACTTTTGCCTTAGGGATTCAAGAGCAACTACTTAAAAAGTGTGATTCCTGTCGGATAATTTATCAAGGGGAGAAAAATACACAAATATCATCTTCTGAGTCTTGTTTGAATGCTAATCAACTACAACAATTAGAGGAATGGTTTGCGTCAAATCCATCTCCAGATCGGATTATTTATCTTTTGAATAGTACTCCCAAAGAGCAACCAGAATCCATTTTATTGAATCGCTGTAACTATCTTTTAAATCTTCTCAAAGCTATTCAAACAATCCCTAATCCCCCTCAATTATTCCTTGTCACTCAGGGGGCCCAACCCTTTGAATTAGAACAGCCTTCTTTAGGGTTTCAGTCTCCTCTTTGGGCAATGGGGCGTGTTATTGCCCTAGAAAATCCGCAATTATGGGGAGGTATGCTGGATCTTGATCCCGACGTTGATATTAATCAAAATATTACCGCATTACTATTAGGATTAACTCATGCTCACGATGAGGATCATTTGGTCTTCCGTAAAGGTCAAGGCTATGTTGCTCGTCTGCTTCCTCTCAAGTCTCTAGAGACAACAACCGTTAAGATTCAAACTGAGGCTACCTACCTAATTACGGGAGGAATAGGACATCTAGGCTTAGAATTGGCGGAACATTTAGTCAATTTAGGAGCAAAACATCTCATTTTAACGACACGCCGCTCATTACCTGCTCGCTTCCTGTGGGATTCAGCAACCGAATTAGCCCAAATATCAGAAAAAATCAGAAAATTAGAGGAAAAAGGAGCATCAATCGAAGTTATTTCGGCAGACGTTGGCAATTTTGAGGCTATGCAGGCCATATTTACCCAGATTGAAAAAACCGCCTATCCCTTGCGTGGCATTTTCCATCTTGCCGGAATCTCAGGCCGACAAGCTCAATTAAAAGACTGTACTTTGCAGGATCTAGAAGCAGTTTTTCAGGCAAAAGTTAAGGGTTCTTGGAATTTACATCAACTATCTTTGGGTACTCAATTAGACTATTTTGTGCTGTTTTCTTCGGCGGGTGCAATTTGGGGGGCAAAGGAACAAGGCTTATATGATACTGTTAGTCATTGGCTGGATGCTTTGGCTCATTTCCGTCATCTTCAACAACTTCCTGCAACGACTTTAAATTGGGCATTATTGGCGGGTCATGGTATAGTGTCTCAAGACTATGAGGACTGGCTCAAACAGATTGGCATCAGGGAAATTGCTCCAGATATGGCCTTGAGGGTGATGGATGCTATTATGGCTTCTAATCAAACACAAGTTTTAATCGCTGATGTGGATTGGGTTCGTTTCAAAAATATCTATCAATTTAAAGGCGAGAAACCACTCCTAAAAAATTTAGGACTCTCAGAAATTCCCATTAAGTCTGTTCAAGAATCAGACTCTGTACTGCATCTTTTAGAGGATATTCCTTTAGGAGAACGCCGGGAATATTTGTTAGAATATGTTAGCAAACAAGTCAGAATTATTTTAGGGATTAAATCTATGCCAGATTCAGAACAAGGATTGATAGAAATGGGGATTGATTCCTTATCCTCTATTGAATTGAAAAATCGTTTAGAGAAAGGATTAGAAGTTCTCTTACCAACTTCTTTAATCTTTGACTTTCCTAATATTAGACGCTTAGTTGATTATCTGTTTGACCGTATTTTCGGTGAAAAAGTTCAAAAAACAGCCGAGAAGATGATTAACTTCACTGAAGTTCAGCAGGAGATTAGTGAGGATTTAATCTTACAAGAACTTACTGATTTGGAGGCTTTTTTAGGAGATTAAATAATCCTAAGCCTTGAAGTTAGAAAGCTTGAAGTTAAAAAAAATTCAAGGCATTTCCTAAAAGTTACCCTATATTCAAACTATGCAAACTCCATTTTTTCAACAAGAAACCGTAAAAAGTTCTCATCAATTTTTTGATAATTTGAAATTGATTGCCGCTCCTTACTGGTATCCAACCGATCCTAAAGGAAGGACATTTTCAGAGGTAATAAGTTCATGGGGAATGCTGTTTCTCCTTGTTTTAGTAATTGTTGGACTGGTTGCCTCTAATGCAGTTAATAGCTTCGTTAATCGCTATTTAGTTGATGTTATTATTCAAGATAAAAATGCCTCTAAGTTTCTGACAATTTTATTATTTTATGGCTTAGGATTACTTTTAATTACCCTGTTTACTGCATTTTCTAAATTTGTTAAAAAAAGAATTATTCTGGATTGGTATGAATGGCTAAATCAGCAGGTTATTACCCAATATTTGAGCGATCGCGCCTATTATAAAATTAATTTTAGATCCGATGTGGATAATCCGGATCAAAGGATAGCCCAAGAAATAGAACCCATTGCTAGAAATGCTGTTAATTTTGGAGCTATTTTATTAGAAAAAGTCTTAGAAATGACGACTTTTTTAGTAATTCTTTTCTCAATTTCCCGACTAGCCGCCTTGATTTTAGTGGCTTATACAATTATCGGCAACCTAATTGCTGTTTCTTTAAGTCGAGAATTAGATAAGATTAGTCAAGAAGAATTGGAATCCAAAGCTAATTACACCTACACTTTAACTCATGTTCGTAATCATGCTGAATCTATTGCCTTTTTTCAAGGCGAAAATCAAGAGTTGAAAATCATTCAACGTCGATTTAATAATCTCGTCAGAAATTCTCTCAGTAAGATTGATTGGGAGAAAAATCAAGATATTTTTAGTCGAAGTTATCGCTCAGTTATTCAAATATTTCCCTTTGTCGTCTTCGCTCCGGCCTATATTCGGGGGGAAATTGATTTCGGACAAGTTAATCAGGCTATTATTGCTTGCAGTATGTTTGCTAATGGTTTTTCTGAGTTAATCCTTGAATTTGGTTCTTTGGGCAGATTTTCCAGTTATGTTGAGCGTCTATCTGAATTTTCCTCGGCCTTAGAAGAAATGGACCGACAACCCAAGGATGCTAGTACCATTAAAACCCTTGAACAAAATGAGATCGAGTTTGAGGATGTTACTTTACAAACACCGGATTATGAAAAGGTAATTGTTCAACATTTATCCCTATCTATCGAACCAGGCGAAGGTTTATTAATTGTCGGACCGAGTGGACGAGGTAAAAGTTCTCTATTAAGAGCTATTGCTGGCTTATGGAATGCAGGAACTGGTTGTTTAAAACGACCTCCCTTAGAAGAATTTCTCTTTTTACCTCAACGTCCTTATATTATTTTAGGAACTCTAAGAGAACAGTTACTTTATCCTAAAACAACCCGTGAAATGACCGATGGAGAACTTGAATCGGTTTTACAACAAGTTAATCTTCAAAATATAGCCACAAAAGTTCATGGCTTTGATGCGGAAGTTCCTTGGGAAAATATATTATCTTTAGGAGAACAACAACGCCTTGCTTTTGCACGATTGTTAGTAACCCATCCCCGCTATGTAATCTTAGATGAAGCCACAAGTGCTTTAGATTTGAACAACGAACAAACCTTATATCACCAGTTACAAAAAGCACAGACAACTTTTATTAGCGTAGGTCATCGAGAAAGTTTATTTAAGTATCATCAATGGGTCTTAGAACTTTTAGAGGATTCTAGTTGGCGACTTGTTTCCATAGATGATTATCGAGCCTCAAAAGCTCTGTAACTGTTTCATTGCTAAACCTCAATTTAGGAAAAATTACGATGACTACTACTTCACCAAAAACTCTGACTATGGATATTCAAAAACACAGGGTTCTTTTAATCGGAAAAATGTATGATGAAGCGGGGCAAAAACTTCTTGAAGAATCTACTAATACAGAGATTTTGTCCAACCCTACACTGGATAAAATTAATGAGGCCATTCAAGAAGTATCTGGCGTATTTGTGCGTTATCCTAATAAGTTAGAGGCTTCATCAATCCGATTAGCAAAACACTTAAAAGTAATTAGTACCTCTGGATTTGGCACAGATTCTATTGATATTATGGCAGCAACAGAACAGGGGGTTATCGTTGTTAATAATCCCGGAATGTCAACTACAGCTGTAGCAGAACACACCTTATCTATGATTTTAGCCCTTGCCAAAAAGCTCCCTTTTTTAGATCATTGTGTGAAAAAGGGTAACTATTTAATTCGCAATCAGATGCAACCGATTCAACTCGAAAACAAGACCCTTGGTATTGTAGGTTTAGGAAGAATTGGTACTCTGGTGGCTCACAAATGTAACCTAGCACTGGGGATGAGAGTATTAGCTTATGATCCCTATGTTCCAGCCAGCAAAGCGGAGACAGTAGGAGCAACTTGGGTCAAAGATTTAGATGTTCTTCTGGCTGAATCGGATTTTGTTTCTTTGCATACTGAACTAACAAGTGAAACGCGGGAAATGTTTAATATATCAGTTTTTAAAAAGATGAAACCAACAGCTTTTTTAATTAATACCTCCCGGGGAAAAGTCGTTTGTGAAAAGGATTTAGGGATCGCCCTTAATCAAAAATTGATAGCTGGATGCGCCCTCGATGTCTTTGAACCAGAACCGCCGGCTTTAGATAATCCTTTATATAATTTTGAGAATGTCATTCTCTCACCTCATTTAGCCGGAGTAACCCCTGAAGCGAGTCTAGCGGCTGCTGTTTCGGCGGCGAATCAAATATTACAAGTGCTTCAGGGAGAGAAGCCTCCTTATATGATTAATCCAGAGGTGTGGAATCTTTTTTAAAGCATCTAGAGAATCTCAGGGATTCGGTTAATTAAAAATGGCAATATTTCTGCAAAATCCTTAGGAGGATAATAATTTGGAAAACATCGGCAAAATTCCCCTCAAAGATGAATGGCGTAATCGCTGGGCAACCATCAAACAATTTATCCTTAATCCAGCTCGAGAAATGGCGTTTTTGCAAGATCAGTTTCAAGTTTCTGAACTGTATACTAATATAGCGAAACGCGATCCTCATCTTCATGATCCTAATTTTCCCCAATGGCTTAATTTTGGTTATTGGCAAGAAGAAACAACTTATAACGGAGCTTGTGCCGCTTTAGCGCGTAAATTAGCCGAAGTAGCCGAACTTAAAGCCGGAGATCACCTTTTGGATGTGGGTTTCGGTTTTGCTGAACAGGATTTACTCTGGGTAAGAGAAAACAATGTTGGCTCAATTATCGGTCTAAATACAACCGAGTTACAAGTAGAAATTGCTCAAGAAAGAGTAGCTAAAGCAGGGTTATCGGACAGGATAAAACTTCAAGTAGGCTCGGCTACTCAAATACCTTTTCCTGAGAATTCTTTTGATAAGTTGACCGCTTTAGAATGTGCTTTTCATTTTGACACTCGTGAGGATTTTTTTGCGGAAGCTTTTCGAGTTTTGCAGCCCGGTGGAAGGTTGGCTATAGCGGATTGTTTGCCTAGAGTGGGTCGAGAAATTAACTTCTGGCTGCGGGTTAATAGTAAGAAAATGTGTATTCCCTTTGCTAATCAATACGACCGACATACTTATGTAGAAAAACTCAAAAAGCATGGATTTGTTAATATCCAAGCTTTATCTATTAGTGAATATGTTTGGCCGGCAATGGTTCATTATTTTGCCCAGATTAGCCAAGGAATTAGTAAGCATGATTTAGTTATCGATCTCCAGAAAGATAACCCTGGACTTGAAGCTTGGTCAAGAAATCGGGGTTGGTTTATGGCGTTTGATGATTATCTTTTGTTTTCGGCAGAAAAGCCTAAATTAAACTGAGTTCGGTTTAAGCAGATTGAGGTAAAACCCAGTCCATCGGTAGGGAGGACTTCTTGTTAGCGATCGCCTATTAATACTAAATCCGTTCAGTATAGGCTACATATCAGGACAGGCACTCATGCAAGAGGCACTCATGCAAAAGGGGGAATGAATAATCAGTCTTTAATAACCGGATTTAGTATAAGATATCCATTCAATCCGTGAAGTTGTTCAATTATCAACAGTATATCGCCAAAATAGAGAGAATAAACCCAATCCTTTGGCGAGAAAATAGGATTGAGTTAATAAGTAGTTAGGCGTTAAAAACTATCAGACACCCCCCTTATCAAGGGGGGATTAAGGGGGGATCGACACCCCCCTTATCAAGGGGGGATTAAGGGGGGATCGACACCCCCCTTATCAAGGGGGGATTAAGGGGGGATCGA
>Ga0209985_10000307_pt1 | contig 55376 bp, 34 predicted proteins | sample NOAtaG_FD_187305 | JGI IMG/M metagenome (GOLD analysis project Ga0209985, IMG submission 187305) | Freshwater lake microbial communities from Lake Erie, under a cyanobacterial bloom - NOAA_Erie_Diel6S_1000h metaG (SPAdes) (version 2) | ecosystem: Environmental > Aquatic > Freshwater > Lake ... | reverse complement strand
CGCCTCGCCCACGCTGCGGCGCTTGCAGTCGCGGCCAAGCCCGGCCGCGCCTACAACCCGCTCTTCATCCACGGCGGCGTCGGCCTCGGCAAGACGCACCTCCTGCACGCGATCTGCCAGTCGCTCCTCAAGGAACAGCCTGGGCTGCGGCTCTGCTACATCTCCTGCAACACGTTCATGGATCTCTTCCACGAGGCCGTGCGCGCGGGCCGCATGACGGACTTCCGGAACCGGTTCCGCACCGCCGACGTCCTCGTCATCGACGACATCCACTTCCTGTCGAAGCACGAGCAGACCCAGGAGGAGTTCTTCCACACCTTCAACGCGCTCTATCAGGTGCGGAAGCAGATCATCCTGAGCTCCGACGCGCCCCCAAGCGAGATCCCGGACCTCGAAGAGCGCCTCACGAGCCGGTTCCTCGCGGGAATGGTGGCGCAGATCGAGCGGCCCTGCTTCGAGACGCGGGTGTCGATCGTCAAGACCAAGGCCGCGCTCCACGAACTCGATCTTCCCGAGGACGTCCCGAGCTACGTCGCCGCGAAAGTCGACACCAACATCCGTGAACTCGAAGGCGCGCTGACCCGGATCCGCGGCTTCGCCATGGCGACGGGCCAGCCCATCAGCCTCGAGCTCGCAAAGCAGGCCCTCGACGGCGAGCTGGCCACGCGGAGCGGAAACGCCCCCAGCCTCCAGTCGATCATCGAGAGCGTCACGCGTTTCTATGACGTGAAGCTGACGGACCTTCTCTCGAAGCGCCGCCAAAAGTCGATCGCCATGCCTCGGCAGGTGTGCATGTACCTCGCCCGCAAGCACACCCGGTTCTCCCTCGAGGAGATCGGCGGCTACTTCGGCGGCCGCGACCATACGACCGTGATGCATGCCGTCAGGACCATCGAAGAGAAGGCGGAAGCCGACCAGAAGCTTCAGGCCGAGGTCGATCGCATCGAGCAGGACCTCCTGCAGCGCGCGTCGAGATGACTCTCTGACTCTGTGGACATCCTGTTGAGTGTTGTCGAGCAGAGGGTTGCCAGAGACATGTGGACAACCGAGCAAGGGACCTAGGCAGGTGCATGTGGGCCACGCGGGCCAAGAGGCTGGCAGGAGACGACGCGATTCGTCAGCCAACTGTCAGGTTCTTCGGGTGCCTTGAGCGACGTAAGTACATAGATGGAAAGTACTTGCGTTGGCTCTCTCCGACTTACCCACGAACAGACATGGTCTATGACTAGGGAGAGGAATCTATTTCCCTCATGTATGTTCCCAACGCACTCTTGACTGTTCTTGGCCATCTGGACGTCCGACACTCTTCGGAACAGCGCCAGTTCACCCGTCTTGAGAAATGTGGATATCCCCGGAAGCCGTTTCGGACCGCTTACTCACAAGAATGTGGATAAGTCTTGACAGCGCGGGCAGAAGGACGTGGAGCGGCCGCCAACGCGGATTTCCTCAATGGCGCACCGACAGCGTCCGCAGGGAAGCCCTGCCCGACCGTACGCCTGATGCGCTTGGACCGCGTCTCCCGGCTGCCCAAAGGCGTCGCGGTAGTCTTGGAGGGTCGAGCCGCCGCGCTCAACGGCACGGGTCAGGATCTCGCGGATGGCTGCGGCAAGTTGGATGATGGCCGGCTCCTTCACGTCCCTGCAGCGGGCGAGCGGGTGGATTCGGGCCGCGTAGAGGCTTTCGTCCGCGTAGATGTTCCCCACCCCTGCGATCGTGCCCTGATCGAGAAGCGCGGCCTTGATCGGCCGGGCCGACCCGTGCAGGCGTCGGATCAACGCATCTGCACCGATGTCGAGGGCGTCCGGCCCGAGCCGGCACCACGCTGCCCGGAGCGACGAAAGGCACGGGTAGGCGGTGAGCCCGCCGAAACGCCGGGGGTCGCGGAATACGAGCTTCCAGGGAAGCCGCGCGCCAGGCGCGGCTTTGGGAAGGAACTCCCAGCGGACATGGCGGTGGCGGCCGATTTGGCCCCTTGGCGTCGGACCAACCTCGAAGGTGAGCGAACCTGTCATCCCAAGCTGCACCACGAGCACGGCGCCGGAGTCCGCCTCGAGCGCGAGCTGCTTCCCATGTCGATGGGTGGCGCGGATGACCGAGTTCGCGAGAAGCGCCCGCGCGACGTCATGCGCTGGGATTCGCCGCCGTTCGCAGCCACCCTCGTCGAGGACACGGATCACGTCGCGCCGGACGACCGCGACGGTTCCGAGGCGGCCACCGACGAGATGAGGCTCGAGCGATCGCCGCAGATGTTCGACTTCGGGAAGTTCCGGCATGGGAGGGCTGGGTCTCGATCCGGTGCTGCGGGCGCGCCGCGCATGCCCACCGACGGTGTTGGTGCGCTGTCGTTCTCTATACTCGCAGTCCTGGCGCAACTGCAGCGATCTGCGTCGGTTTTCGCTCGCTCGGGCGGTTTCTCCAACCGTCGCCGGCTCCGGCAAGTTGGGATAGTTCGCGGATTGTCTTCTCGTGAGGTCCGGCCTACGCCGAAGATCAGGAAGGCACTCGACGGCGTGAGGGTTGTCCATCAAGGCGGCTGGAACGGCCAGCTGGAACCGGTTCGGAAAGTCCAAGCGCGGAGACGCGCAACAGCCGATGCGCTCGAGCAGCGCGGCGCAGGAAGGCCCAGGCCATGTCAGAACAGAATCCAGTCTCTCCGAACAACGCCATTCCCGCCAACCAGTGGGCGATCGCCGAGCCAGCGCTGTCGCCGACGTGGCCCGACCTCGTGGTGGCAGTCGCCGAGACGCGCCGCGCGATCGAGCGGGTTCGCAAGGAAGTCCACAAGGCGATCGTCGGTCAGGACGACGTCGTCGAGCAGGCGATGCTCGCGATCCTTTGCGGCGGCCACGCGGTTGTCGAGGGCGTCCCCGGCCTCGCGAAGACGCTGCTCGTCTCGAGCCTCGCGCGCACGCTGAGCCTCCATTTCTCGCGCGTGCAGTTCACGCCCGACCTCATGCCGAGCGACATGACGGGCACGGAGGTCATCCAGGAGGACAAGGCGACCGGTTCGCGCTCCTTGCGATTCGTGAAGGGACCGATCTTCGCGAACATCGTGCTTGCCGACGAGATCAACCGCACGCCGCCGAAGACGCAGTCCGCGCTGCTCGAGGCGATGCAGGAGCGGCAGGTCACGGTGAACGGCGTGCAGTACCGGTTGCCGAACCCGTTCTTCGTCCTCGCGACGCAGAACCCGATCGAGCAGGAGGGGACGTATCCGCTCCCCGAGGCGCAGCTCGACCGCTTCATGCTGAACATCCGGGTCAACTATCCCACCGAGGCGGAGGAGCTCGAGATCGTCTCGCGCACGACGTCGACGGGACTCGCCGAGCCGAACGCGGTGCTTTCCGCCGAGGACATCGTGCGGATGCAGGCGCTGGTGCGTCAGGTTCCCGTGTCCGAGGACGTGCTGCGTCACGCGATCCGCATCGTGCGCGCCACGCGCGTTCGCGAGGAGGGCGAGGCGATCAAGGTCTGCCGCGACTATCTCGCGTGGGGCGCCGGCCCGCGCGCGAGCCAGTTCCTCGTGCTTGCCGCGAAGGCGCGCGCGCTCCTCGAGGGCGCGGAGAAGCCGACCATCGCGCATCTCGAGTCGATCGCGTTGCCCGTCATGCGTCACCGCATCGTCACGAACTTCAACGCCGAGGCCGATGGCGTCAAGGCCGACGACGTCGTCCGGCTCATCCTTGATTCCGTGCGTCAGGGCAGTGGTTCACGTGAGCTCGACAGCGTGGTGCGTTGAGCTGGCTGTCGTCGTCGGTGTCTCCGGTATCGTCGAAGGTGCGAAGCGCGTTGGATTCCGAACGCTCCACGTCCAGCGAAGGGTCTCGCGACAGGCCCAGCGAGCGCGCCATGCGCGCCGAGCAGTATCTCGCGCCCGAGACGCTCGGACAGCTCGCGCCGTTCGAACTTCGCGCGCGGATGATCGTCGAAGGCGTGATGAGCGGCATGCACCGCTCGCCGTACCAGAGCCTTGCGGTCGAGTTCGCCGAGCACCGCCAATACGCGCCCGGCGACAGCATCCGGCAGATCGACTGGAAGGTCTTTGCACGCACCGACAAGATGTACGTCAAGCGGTACGTGCAGGAGACGAACCTCGATGTCATGGTGCTTGTCGATCGCTCGAGCTCGATGCGCTTCGGCACGCTTCCGGTGAAGAAGGGCTGGGGCGGAACCGACGCGAGCCGTGTGCGCGGACTGTGGACGAAGTTCGACCATGCGACCGCGACAGCCGCGGCGCTGGCGTACATGTGCCTCCATCAAGGCGACCGCGTCGGACTCGCGCTGTTCGACGAGGAGATCCGGACGCAGGTCCGCCGCTCGAGCCAGCGCGACCAGTGGCGCGCGATCGTCGGCGCGCTGAGCGGCGAGCCGGTGAAGGGCCGCGCGCAGATCGGACGCTCGGTCGACCAGATGGTGACGCGCGTCACGAACCGTGCGCTCTTCGTGATCATCTCCGATTTCCTCGTGCCGCTCGACGAGCTTCGCGGCGCGCTGGCGCGGCTCTCGCACCGCGGCCATGACGCCATGCTCGTCCAGGTGCTCGATCGGCGCGAGCTTCGCTTCGACATCGAGACGCCGGCGCTCTTCGAGGGGCTTGAGGGCGAGCTTGGCGTCGAGGCCGATCCTCGCGCGGTGCGCGCCGAGTATCTCGAGCTGCTGCGCGAGCACGTCGAGGGCGTCGATCGCATCGCGCGGGCGTTCGCGGCGGATGCGGTCGTCTGCGACTCGCATGAGTCCGTCGGTCCGGTGCTTGCGGCGCTGCTCGACCGGCGCATGGCGTTCGCGGGGAGGCGCGGCGGATGAACGTGCTGCACCCCGGCATCGCGTTGGCTGGCGTGGCCGCTGTCGCGCTTCCGATCATCATTCACCTGCTGTTCCGGCGCAGGCGCATCCCGCTCGATTGGGCGGCGATGGACCTCTTGCGCGAAGCCGTGCGACGCACGAACCGGCGGCTGAAGCTCGAGCAGTGGACGGTGCTTGCGCTGCGCGCTCTTGCGGTGCTGTTGGCCGGACTCGGGCTCTCGGTGCCCTTCATCGGCGACGCGGGCCTGCTCGCAGATGTCTCCCGCACCTGGATCGTCGTCGTCGATGACGGCGCGACCAGCGGACTGCGCGTGGGATCCGAACCCGAACTTGAGCGACTGAAGGACGAGGCGGCGCGTCTCCTCGCCGAGCGCGGACCGCGCGACCGAGTCGGGATCGTCCTGGCATCGACGCCACCGCGGCTCTTGCTCGCGCCGACCGGCGACCTCGCACAGTTCGAACGCGAGCTCGAGGCAGTGACGCCGAGCGAGACGCCGAGCGATCTGCGCGGCGCCCTGTTGCTTGCGCGCGGCGCGATCGATGGCGATGGACCGCGTGGCGCACCGGGCGATGGCAGAATCATCATCGCGAGCGCGTTCCGGACCGGATCGCTCGAAGCAGGGACATCGCAGCCGACGGCAGATGGAGGCGGGACGCGAGACCGGAGCGCTGCTGCCGATGCGACGAGGATCCTCGCGCCACTGCCGGCGCGCGATGCCCCCGTCGACGTCCGTGTATCGCGCGTCGAGGCGCGGCCCGCACCGGCGGGCGGAACGGTGTCCGTGCGCGCGACGCTCGCGAGGCAAGGCGGATCGCTCGAGGAGCAGTCGACGGAAGTGCGCGCTTCAGCCGATGGCTTCGCGGCGCCGACCCCGAGGCGCGTGGCGTGGGAGCGCGGTCAATCGGAGGCATTCGTCGAGTTCCAGCTTGCTCCGGTTGCCGCCGGCGCCTCGGATGCGCGTCGCGCGTCGATCGAGGTGAGCGTCGGCGACGATCCGCTGCAAGTCGGGAACTCGGCCTGGACCGTCATCGATGTCCGAAGCGACGTCGACGTCGGCGTGGTCGGACGGCGCGGCACGCTCGACGTGTCGGATCTCGAGAAGGTTCCGGCATCGCTCTGGGTGTCTCGTGCGCTGTCGCCTTCGGTCGGATCGGGCATGCTCGTGCGCGACATCGATCCCTCGACATGCGATGCGCGCTCGCTCATCGGTCTTGACGCGGTCGTGGTCACGCGTCCGGATCTCCTGTCGCAGCAGTCGTGCGATGCGCTCGGCGAGTTCGTGCGCGGCGGCGGCATCGCGATCGTGATCCCCGCCGGAGAGGCGCGCGTGCAGGCGTGGGCGACCACGCTGCTTCCGAGGCTCGGCGTCTCGATGACAGTCGATCCCGAGGCGAGCATCCTCGCGACACCGGCGACGTTGGCTGAGGAGCAGCCGGCCGCACGTATCCTCGCCTCGATCCGGCCGGAGCTTCCGGCGCTTGTTGCTCCGATCACCGCGACGAAGGTGTCCGCGATCCGGCAGTATGACGCCGCCGACGTGGTGCTTGCGTTCTCCGATGGCTCGCCATTCGTCGCGGCGCAGATGCCGCGCCTCGTCGGCTCCTCTTCCGTGGAACGCGCATCGGACATCGATGCGTCATCGAGCTTGTCGGAGCGCGGTCAGGGACTCGTCGTGCTCTTCGCGGCCGCGCCAGAGCTCGGTTGGACGAATCTGCCCGTGAAGCCGCTCATGGTGCCGCTCTTCCAGGAGATCGTGCGCACGGCGATTCAGTTGTCGGCGAGCCGCGAGCAAGTCGTGGTCGGCGAGCGGGTCCGCGGGAATCCCGGCCTTCGCCTGCGCGGGCCCGCTGGATCGACCATCGTCGTCGAGCAGGATGGCATGTCGGCGGAAGCGGTGCGAGCATCCGGCATGCTGCGCGGAGAGGACGGCACGTTGATCGCGGTGAACGCGCGCGAGTCGAGCCTCGGGCTTCTGCCGGTGACGGAAGACGCGGTACGTGCCGCGCTGCGGGGAACGGGAACGATCGCGTTCCGATCGCTCGAGAAGCCGGCGGACGGCGGCGCCGCGTCAGGCATCGGAGAGACGCGCGGCGAGGAGCGCGAGGCGCAGCGGTCGCGGATCGCCTTCCTCGTCCTCGTCCTCGCGCTTGCAGCGCTTCTGTTCGAGGGCTTCCTGAGCCGCGTGTTCTCGCACGCCTCGCTCGCGCGCTCGGGTTCGAACACCGAGCTCGTCAGCACCATCGGCCGAGTGCGTCCGCGTGGTTTGGGCGCCGGGCGCGCAGCGGTCGGACAGGCCGAGCCGGCGGGAGGCAGGCGATGACAGCCGACCTCCTCCGCGTCGCGGTCGAATGGATGCTCGGCGAGCGGATTCCAGCCGATGCGCAGGGAATGTCGTTCGTCTTCGAGCGCAACGTGCCGACGTGGGTCTGGTTCCTCGTGGTGGTCGGCGCGTGCATGATCGCGTTCTGGAGCTACCGCCGCATCTCTGCGGGAACAGCAGTGATCTCGCGGGCAATGCGTGCGCTGCTTGCGGTGCTCCGCGCGTCGACGATCGTGCTGCTCGCGGTGCTGATCGCAGGACCTTCCGTTCGCTTCGAGCGCATGCGGACCGAGCGCGACCGCCTCATCGTGCTGGTCGACCGCAGCCAGTCGCTGCTGATCGAAGACGGTCCTGCGGGCGCGAGCCGTACCGCGCAGCTCGTATCGCTGCTCGAGTCGGCGGAGCCGACGTTCGCGGAGATCGCGCGCGAGAAGGACATCGATTTCGTCGGATTCGCGGGCGGAGCCTTCTCGCTCAAGGGCCGCGCCGAGGACGAGGGTTCGCGCGGTGGATTCGCGTTGCCTGAGCTCGGAGAGCCGACCGGCGACCGGACGGATCTCGATGCAGCGATTCGTCAAGGACTGTCGCGCGCCGCGGGACGCCCCGTCAGCGCGGTGCTCGTTCTGTCGGATGGGCGCTCGATTGTTCCCGTCTCGGCCGACACGATCCGTCGCCTCGAGCGTGATTCGATCAAGGTGTTCTCGGTGGCGCTCGGAGCGCGCGACCCGGTCGGCGATGCCGCGATCCTGGCCGTGAACGCCCCACCGCGCGCGTTCGCGCGGGATCGCATTCCGGTCGAGGTGCGCATCGATCGAGGCGGACTGCAAGGCGATCTCTCGGTACGGCTCGTCGACGCCTCCACGGGAGCCGAGATCGACTCGAAACCGCTCGAGGCGGATGCGGGCGGAAGTGAGTCGGTCGTGACGCTCGATCTTGTCGCGGATCGCGCCGGCATGCGAAACGTCCGCGTGGAGATCGTCTCGCAGCGGTCAGACCTGGTGCGTGAGAACAACGTTCGCTCCATCGGCATCGAGGTGATCGACCGGCCGATCCGCGTCCTCTACGTCGAAGGCACGTCGCGCTGGGAGTACCGCTATCTCAAGAACCTGCTTCTGCGCGAGAAGGACATCGAGAGCTCGGTCATGCTGCTGTCGGCGGATCGCGACTTCGCGCAGGAAGGAAACATGCCGATCGCGCGCTTGCCGCGGACGAAGGAGGAGTTCGGTCGATACGACCTCTTCGTGATCGGCGATGTGCCGAGCGGCTTCTTCTCGCCCGAGCAACTTGCGGTCATCCGCGGCGAGGTGAGCGATCGCGGCGCGGGGCTGCTCTGGATCGGTGGCGATCGCTCGATGCCGTCGACATGGGAAGGCACTGCGCTTGCCGATCTCATGCCGTTCCGTCCGCCGCTTTCGGTCGAGGCGCGCGTGGGCGCGAGCCTGCTGCAGCCGACCGATGTCGCCGAGCGGCTTGGCGTACTGAGGCTCTCTGACGACGAGTCTGGATGGCCCGAAGTCCTGGGCGACCGGACCTTGTCGTGGCCGAGGCTGCGGTACGTGCAATCGGTGCCAAAGAGCCGGCTGAAGCCCACGGCGGAGACGCTGGCGGAGGCGGTTGCGGTCGGAGCGACGGGTCAGGAGCCGAGCCCGGCAGTCGTTCGCATGCGATTCGGCGCGGGCGAGATCATGTACGTCGCCACCGACGAGATCTGGCGATGGCGGTACGGCCAGGGCGAGCGCTATCCGGAGCGCTTCTGGATCCCGCTGGTGCGGCTGCTCGCACGCGAGTCGCTCGCACAGGAGGGCGCGCGCGCGGTGCTTTCGGTGACGCCAGCGCGCGTTGCGCCCGGCGAGTCGGTCCTGCTCACGCTTCGGCTCACCGACGAGTCGACGGCGGCGGATGCACCTGCGACCGTTCCAGTCGAGGTCCGCGATGCAGCGGGAGCGGCGATCGCGGTCGTCGACCTCGTTCGGCAAGGGGCGGAGGCCACCACGATGCTTCCGATGGATCGTGTCGGGTCCTTCCGTGCGGTGCTTGCCGATCAAACGCTCGGTGCCGGCGAGGTCGGATTCGATGTGGTGCGGTCGGACGATGAGCTTCGGAGAGGCGATGCGGACCACTCGGCGCTTGAGGGACTCGCCCAGCGTTCCGGCGGAAAGATGCTTGCGGGGGCCGATCTACGCGAGCTTCCCCCACTGCTTCCGGCGAGGGCGCGCGAGATCGACGAGAGCACGATGCGTTCGCTCTGGGATACGTCCATTGCGTTTGCGATGCTGCTGATGCTGCTGGCGATCGAATGGACAGGAAGGAGGTTGCTGCGTCTGGTGTAGGTCGATGCACCACCGCTGCGCGCACCCGCCGGACCATCGAAGGTCATCAGGGTGCACCGAGATCATGGCTACCGAGCACACTCCATCTTCCGCCAGGCAGGCGACGCGTTCAGCCGCGGTGCGTTCGATCGAGCGGATCGCGCTGAAGGCGCGGCTACTGCGCATCGCCGCGGCAGTGGCGTCGCTCGTGATCCTCGTCTTGGTCGGCTTCGCGATCATTGCATCGCTCGATGCGCTCATTCGCTTTCCGGCGCCCCTGCGTGCGCTCATGCTGTGCGTGCTCCTGATGCTCGTCGCGATCGACGTGCGGAAGTTCCTCATCCCCGCCCTGCGCTTCCGTCCTAGACCGATCGAGATCGCGCAGAGGGTCGAGAAGCATCGGCCGGAACTTGCAGGACACCTCGCTTCGGCCGTCGACTTCGAGCTCAGCGGGCTGTCGAAGACCAATCAGCTTGCCGCCTACGCGGTTCGGAACCTCGAGGAGATGGCGCGAGGCGTCGACTTTGGCGCGGTGCTTCGCCCCCGTCCTGCGATGACGAAGCTGGCGGGCATGGCGCTGTGCGTGGGCGCCACGGGATGGGTTGCGATCATGCATCCGACGACGGCCTCGATCGCGGCGAAGCGCGTGCTGCTCCCTTGGACCGAAGCAGCGTGGCCTGCGCGTACCGCGATCGAGAGTCTCGTTCGCGACGGACTCGTTGCATCGAAGGGCACGCCGGTTCCGCTTCGGGCACGCTTGACGATGGGAGACGCCGCCAGCGAGCGCGTCTTCCTGCGGTATCGCGTGCTCGACGGCTCCGGAGCGGAGCTCACGCCGTGGACGGAAGTGACGCTTTCGCGCCAGCCGAGCGGCGAGTTCGAGCGACTTGTTGACGCGAGTGGCGACCGCATCGAGTATGTGTTCCTGACACGAGACGCGGAGACCGATGTCCGCGCGATCCGACTGGTGGAACCACCGAGGGTCGTTGCGTCGCGCGCCACGGTGCGCGCGCCGGGCTATGCCGCGCGGCAGATCGCGGAGCGAATCGAGGATCTCGGAACGGGTACCGACGCCCGCTCGCTCCTTCGCGAACCGCTGCTCGCAGGAAGTGCGGTCAGGCTCGAGCTGCAGCTTTCGCGGCCGCTCGAAGTTGATCCTGGGCGCAACGGTCTGTGGGCGGTGCGGACGGGCGATCTCGCGGAAGCAGCTCAACCAAGACAGCTTGATGCGCTCGCAGGCGAGGGCGAGGGTGCGGACGCCGGGGCGGTGGACACTGGTCGAAGGAAGCTGATCGTGTCCGCGGTCGACGGCGACCAAACGCGATGGGCTGTCGACTTCATCGCGATCGATCCAATGCGGATCGAGACGCAGCTCGTCGATGCGGATGGAATCAAGCAGTCGGTCGAGTGCGCCTTCGTGTTCGACGTCGTCGAGGATCGCCCGTCCACGGCCGCGATCATCGAGCCGATGCAGGATGAGTCTGTCGTCGTCGATGCGCGCGTGCCGATGCGGGCGGAGTTCCGCGACGACATCGAGTTGCGGGTCGCGGGCATGGAGATCGCGACGCGCATCGGAGGCGCCGAGAGCGATAGCCTTCTGCTCGAGGAGGTCGCTGCGATCGATTCGCAGTCAAAGTCGGGCACACTCGAGCGGACGCTCGAGATCGGTAAGCTCGGAGTTGGTCCGGGCGATCTCGTGCTGCTGCGTGCATTCTCGGAAGACTTCTTCGATGGAGCGGGCGTTCCTTCAGCGTCACCGCATGGACGATCGAGAAGCGCGTCACGCACGCTTCGTATCGTCGCCGAGGATGAGTTCGAGCGTCAGATCCGGTCGATCCTCTCGGGTGTCCGACGCGAAGCGATGCGGATCGATGAGCGACAGTCTGATGCGCGCGAGGCGCTCGCGTCCCAGGCGGATGAGCAAGCCGCCGAGCAGGTGGTCGAGCAAGCCCAGCGTGCGGTCACCGATGGGCTCGGCCGCATGCGCGATTCGCTGCGGAGCCTACTTGATCGAATTGAACGGAATCGTCGGGACGGCGAGTCGCTTGCCGACGTGGCTCGGCAGGCGGAGGAGATCGCCGCGACGTCCGAAGTTCGCAGTGCCGAGGTGATGGAGTCCCTGCGCCGAGCCCGCGAGGCCATGGATCAGTCTGGGACCGAGGAGGAACGGCAGGCCAAGCGCGAGGAGGCGCAGGAAGACGCTGAGAGGCAGCAGGACGAGGTTCGAGCCGAGCTTGAGGATCTCGTGGCACTTCTCGACCGCGATGAGGACGCATGGGTGGTGCGTCGGAAGCTCGAGGGGCTTACGAATCGTATTCGCCAGCTTGCACGCGAGACCGATCAGGCGGCCCAGCGCTCAGCCGGCGAGTCGCGCGAAGACCTTCCACCCGACGCGAAGGCGGAACTTGACGCTCTGGCCGAGCGGCAGACGAAGGCGGCGGAGGAAGCTGAACGGACCTTCGCGGAGATGAAGGACCGATCTCGCGCGCTCGCCGAGGCGGATCCGGAGCAGGCCAAGGCCCTTGAGGCCGCCGCAAAGGAGGCCGAGGACGGTCAGGTGCGCGATGAGATGCAGCAAGCCGCGCGTCAGACCTCTGAGAATCAACTCGAGCAATCGAAGGATGCGCAGGACCGCGCGCTCGAGGCGCTTGGCCGCGCAGCGCAGGCGCTTGAGGCTGACAACAAAGCACGAGCGCAGGAGCTCGCGCGCTTGCTCGAGGATCTCGTGGCGTCGATCAAGCGTTTGATCGCACAGACCGAGGCTTCACGCACCGCGGTCGCGGCGGTTTCCGACGCCACCGACGAGCTTGGACTTCGGACACGTGAGCCGGTCGCCGCAGGATTCGGCCAGCTCTCGCAGAACACACGCGGTGTCGCGGCGGATGCACGCAAGCGAAGCCGGGAGGCGACGCGTGCGGCGCGGTTCCTGGATTCAGCGGCGGGTTCCATGGCCGCTGCAGCCGGCGGACTCAGGAGTGAACTGTTCAAGCGCGCTGACGTCGACTCTGCGACGGATGCCGCGCTGGCGCGTCTGGACGAGGCCTTGAAGGAGGCGGAGGATGCAGCGGAACAGGCGGAGGATCGCGCTGCGGATGAGAAGCGCGAGGAGTTGATCGCAAGGTATCGCGATCTCCTTGAGAAGCAGATCGGTGTTCGAGATGCTGCCGTCAAGATCGCTCCCGCCGAAGGCGAGACGCTTGGTCGTCGGGAAGTGGTCGAGAGCCGACGACTCGGAGCCGCACAGGGCGAAGTCCGCGAGGCGCTTGCACGCGTGCTTGAACAGGACGATGACGTTCGTGGCTCTGAACTTCTTGGAGAAATTCACGGTGAGATCGATGAGTTCACCGCGAGCGCGCGGACGCGATTCCTCGAGGCGAGGCCCGGACAAGCGATCGCACCTGCTGAAGCCGCCATCGAATTGCTCTCCGTGATCATTCAGGCGCTCGATGAGGAAGCTGCTGGCGGCGGCGAGGACATGTTCGCGGAGCGGGGGCAGGAGGATGCGAACCAAGCGGGCGGCGCCGGTGGCGCGGGCCAAGGTCAGGCGATCCCGTCTTCGGCCGAGGTGAAGATGCTTCGCTCGATGCAGTCATCTCTCATCCGGCGTACGCGGGCGCTCGATGAATCTGGACTGGGGGCACAGTCGGCTGCACGTGCCGAGGAAATCTCGGCCATCGCTGCCCGGCAGGCACGGATACTCGAGCTTGGTTCGAGGCTCGCTGAGAGGATTCGCGGGCGCAATGGTCCCCCCACGATCATTCCACCGGAATCCGGTTCGGATGGCCAACCCGAGGACGACAAGCAGCAGGGAGATGATGGAGGACAGCAGCCATGACTCATCAGCTTGGATGGAGTGACGCAACGCGACGCGAAGCCAGAGCCTTGCGAAGTGGGCTTCGGTCCACGGTCGCGGTGGCAGCGCTGTTGCTTTGCTCGGCCAACACCTTCGCAGTGATTCAGAAGTCTGGCGGCGATGCGGGTTTCGCTGTGGGTTTGCAGCACGGCCAGTCCGGTCCCGTGGGCTCCTCCTCTGGGGGCGCGAGCCACGGTACGGGACCAGCGAAGCCCGATGATGCGAAGCCTGGGGGCGAGGGACAGCCGCCAGCCCAGAAGTCGCTTGACGACCTGCTTGGTGTGCCGCAAGACAAGCCGACTGGTGTGGAACCGGCCGCCGATCCAGCGCTCGACGAACAGGCTCGCCGACTCAAGAAGTCGCTGGAAGAGGCGTCGATGGATGATCTCGTGACCCGCGCGATCGATGGGATGAAGTCTGCGTCCGACCGTCTCTCCTCGGCCAAGGATGCCGGTATCGGGACGCAGCGCATCCAAGAGGACGTTGTTCGGACGCTGGATCGTCTGCTTGAGGAGGCGCAGCGCCAGCAACAGCAGCGTTCCTCGAGCCGGAGTTCGAGCCGAAGCCAGAGCTCAGCGCAGAAGCAAAGCGAAGGTGACCCGCAGGAGCAGAGCGGACAGCAGCGCGGTGCACCGCGAAGTGCGCGCGGGAATCAAGATGAACAGGGCGCAACGCAATCAACTGGGGATACCGCCGCCGAGCGCGAGCGAGACGAGGCCACGGGGAACCCCGGTGAACTGGATGAGGCTCGAATCGAATGGGGTCGGCTGCCCGAGCGAGTTCGTGAGCTCGTGCTTCAGGGGCGACGTGACCGGGTTTCCTCCATGTACGAGAGGCTGACCCGCGAGTACTACCGCCGACTCGCAGAGGAGGCATCCAAGTGAGCAACCTCCACGGCACTTATGGTGCGCGCTTGATGTTGCCGGTGGCGGGACTCTCGCTTTTCGGACCGGCATTGGTGCTCTCTTCGACTGCGTCGGCGGCCGCGATGGCCGCGTGCAGCCGGAGGTCCGCGGATCATTCGGCCGAGGTGACTCAAGAGATCGTCCGTGAAGAGTCTGCTACGACCCCGGTTCGTGCGTCGATTGAAGTTGGCGCAACGTCGAACCCTGTGGGCGGCCCAGAGGCTCCCTCGCTTGAAGCCCTGCGTCTTGCGCCAGGCATGGCGATCGGTTGGCCAGGGTTTCTCGCGATCGACGCCGGGACCATCGGTCCGGCTACAGCTCTCGGTATCGCGATCACTGGCGGGTTGCAGGATGTTGGCCGAGCAGGGCCGAGCGGCGCTACCGCCTCTCCGAAGACCGCGCCGCCAGTGTCCTCGGACCCAGTGAAGTCCGAGGCCGCCGCGCCGCCCGATGGGGCTGGAGGCGCGGAGAACCTTCCCCTGGCCGAGGAGATCACTCCTCGGCTTGAGGAGGCGGTCCGCAAGGGATTTGAGTACCTGCGCCGCAGCCAGAAGAGCGACGGCTCTTTCGGCCAAGGTCGATTCGGACAGCATGTCGGCGTCACGAGTCTCGGCGCGATCGCCTTTATGGCAGATGGCAACGTTCCAGGCCGAGGTGAGCATGCCGATGCTGTCCAGAAGGCACTCGGCTTCGTACTCGCGCATTCGACGGAAACAGGGCTTCTTGTCTCCGACGAGACGCATGGCCCGATGTACGGACATGGGTTTGCGACGCTGTTTCTTGGCGAGATCTACGGGATGAATCAGGACGACGACCGGGTCCGCGATGCACTCGTGCGCGCGGTGCAGTTGATCGTCGGCAGCCAGAACGACGAGGGCGGCTGGCGCTACAACCCGGTCCCGGACGACGCCGACGTCTCCGTCACGATCTGTCAGGTGATGGCGCTTCGCAGTGCGCGCAACGCCGGCATCAAGGTGCCGAAGACGACGATTGATGATGCGATTCGCTACGTGCGTGCGTGCCAGAACTCCGACGGCGGCTTCCGCTACATGAAGGATCTCGGCGGCTCGGCGTGGCCGCGCACGGCCGCGGGAGTCGCGAGTCTCTTCTATGCCGGCGTCTACGAAGGCGCCGCCATCGATCGTGGCCTTGACTACCTCAAGCAGAATGCGTTTCCGCGCGGTGGCGGTGGATTTGCGGGCGGCTTTTCCCAGCCCCACTACTTCTACGGTCACTACTACGCGGTACAGGCGATGTACCTGTCGGGCGGCGATCGCTGGCGCGTCTGGTGGCCCGCCATCCGGGAGGAACTCCTTGCCAAACAGAATCCCGATGGATCTTGGACCGACCCTCAGGGAGATGCGTACGGCACGGCGATGGCATTGATCATCCTTCAGATGCCGAAGCGTTACTTGCCGATCTTCCAGCGCTGAGAACCCATGCCAATCCGCTGTCTCATCCACGCTTCCGATGTCCTTCGAGCCCGTCTGCGGCTTCCGCCTGCTCGGCTTGCGATTTGCGGTCTTCTTTCGCTTGCGATGCTTTACGCGTCGCCGTCGGCTGTCGCCGCTGGAGTCGCCCGATCCGACACCGGTAGGTCCGTCTCCCTCCTCCTCCGCGACGGCAGATGGATTTCGACCCGTCTTGAGCGGTTCACGAACGACTCGCTCGAGTTCAGCACGGCCGTTGCCGCCGCAGAGACCGGAGTCGTTGCACCGGCCGTCCGGTCCGACATCCTTGCATGCGTCGTCGGCGGATTCCCTCGCTCGATGACCTTCATGACGGCCGTCGGTGCGAGCAGCATCGTCTTCAGCGATGGACAGCTTCTTCCCGGCGTGATCCAGTGTGAGTCCAAGCAGTGTGCGCTCGAGCACAAGTGGCTCGGTCGGATCCCGCTCGAGATCGAGAGGCTTTCGGAGATCCGCGTGGACGCCGCGCGCCGCGCCCCCACCCGACTCGACTCGGACATGCTGTTGCTCTCGAATGGCGACACCATCCGCGGCTTCGTGCTCTCGCTCGGAGAGGAGATTCCGCTCGAGACGACCGAGCAGAGCGGTGAGGGCTCGTCGGCCGAGCCCGCCGAGCAGCCGAACGATCCGCCGGCCGCAACCGAGGGAGCTGGCCCCGCGACTCGAAGGCTGCGCATGGAACGGATCGCGGCGATCGCATTCGCCGCAACCACTGAGACGGCATCCGCGAATCCCATGGCTTGGACTGCCGATGGCACGATCATGCGGGTCATGGACGTTGCGCTCGATCCGGTGTCTGGCTGGGCATTCACGCCTGCCATGCAGGATGTCGGCGTGTCCAGTTCCAACGTCGTGATCGCCGAGTCGATGATGCAGCCGAAGGCGCTCCTGTTCGATCGCGCTGCCCTGATCCCGCTCGCGGCTTGCGGAACACCGCGTATGCTTCCGCCGGAGTCGTCGTATCGATTCGAGCAGTCGCCGGAGATTCGAGTGGATCCACCCGAGCAGGCGCTCCTTGGGCTCGGAGAGATCGCGGTGGCAGGACCGACGCGGCTCCAGTTCGGACTTCCAGAGCGTCTGATCGCAGCCGCCAAGCCGTCTGTCTTCACGTGCGAGGTCGCCCTGCGCGAGCCAGCTCCGGTCGACGCGCGCCTCTCGGTCGAGATTCGCTACGGTGGAACATCGACAGGAAGCATCGTCCTCGATGCCTCCCGCCGTCGCGCAGCCGTCCGACTTGAGTGGACCGCGAAGCGTGGCGACGTCCTCGATATCTCCGTCGCCGATGGAGGGAACGGCATCGCCGGCGACCATCTCGTCCTTCAGCGTGCCTGCTTCGTCCAGCAACGGTAGTGCGCGTGGAGACAGGGTCGCCCGCAGCCAGCGCAGCGCACGCAGTCGCCGTTGGCGGCGCGTCGGCTGGGCCTTCGCCACGGGTCTCCACCCATCTGGCGCCACCGGGTCGAAGACGCTCGCCCAAATCGCACCGCAAGCCTGCCTGTCGATGCGGATCGAGCCATCCCTACACGTGACAAGACGGATCGATCCTGACGGAAGATGCGCCGCAAATCGATCCGCGGCAAATCGGCGTCGTGCGGTCGACTGGAGGATGATCGACGGCTGTGCTGCAGCGAGATATCCGACAACGGCTTCACGCCAGCTTCCATGATGTGGCAGCTCTACCACGTCGCTCGAGAGATCGATTTCGCCCCTCGCATGCATTGCGGCGAGCCTTGCAGCAGGCTCCGTCTCGATGTCGCCAGAGAGGAGGATGCGGAACGGCGGATCTGCGCCACCACCATGCCGCTCGACCATGATGACAAGCGAAAGATCGTTGTCGCGCCTCGATCGGAATTCCGCATCGGGCCAGAGGGCAGTCCAGCTGGCAGTTCCGATCTCCACCGAATCGCCGCGTGCAAACTGCACGATGCTTGTCGACCGCGACCTCAGCACCGAGAGAAGTTCTGCGACCGCGGGGGTTCCTGACGAAGCATCGAGCAACGTCGGGTGTACATACGCGGTCTTGATCTGAATGCGGTTCGCGACATCGACGAGCGAACTCAGGTGATCGAGATCCGGATGCGAGATGAAGAGCGCGTCGACGACTCCGCCGCGTTCCGAGGCCCACGGAATCAGCGCCCGAGATGCGACATCGCTCATCGAGCTCGACCCCCCGTCGAAGAGGATGAGCGAGCCACCCGACTCGATGCCGATCGCGGTTCCGTCGCCGACGGCGAACATGGTGCATGTGAATCTCGCGTGATCGTCCGGATCCGGCATCCGCGAGATGGCCTCGCGCGCGCCGATTCCTGCCGCGATGCATGCGATCACGAACCATCCCGACCGCCGCAGCGCGCGGGTGGAACCGATGACGACCGATACGATCGCCGCGCACAGCATGACCCCGGCAAGCCACGGCAGCGCTCCGACGGAGATGCTTCGCGCTCCAGCAGCGGTTGCGACATCGACGAGCTGGACCTGAAGCCACGATGGCACCCAGACGAGCGGACCAAGCGGAGCGGTCAGCTGCTCCGAGATCGCACCGATGATCGCCTTTGGGTAGGCGATCATGAGCGTCAGCGCGGAGAGAGGCGCGCACAGGAGCGTGAGCAGGATCCCGAACGGCTGTAGCGATCCGAAATGCACGAGCACGATCGGAGTACTGACGAGGAAGGCGGCGAGTCCAGAAGCCAATGCCTTCGTGAGAAACTCGCCAGCGATTCCCATCGAGACCGGCACCCCGAGACGAGGGTCGTCGCGAGGTAGCCACGAAAGCCAGCGGACCGCGATCGGCGTCGCGAGATGCCGGAGCGCGAGCACGCAACCAAAGCTGAGCTGGAAGCCGGGATTGACCGCATCGGACGGGTCGCGTAGCAGCATCAGCACCGCCGCGATGGCGAGCAGGGCGTCGGAGTTCCAATCACGGCCACAACTGCCGCCGATCGCTCCGACGATCGCCATCAGGCAGGAGCGGATCGCACTTGCGGCCGGTGCCATCAGGGCGAGTGCGGCAAGCGCCGCGATGCCGATCGCCGCGCTCCTGAGGCGCTCGTCGCGCGTCAGGAGGCCCGCAGCAGCACCCACAAGCCAGCCGAGCACGGCGAGGTTGAAGCCGGAGATTGCGAGGATGTGTGAGAGACCGACCTCTCGGAACGCATCCTCGATCGGCCGATACCCATCCTCGACATCGCCGAGGACAAGCGCGACGAGCATGGGGCGAATCGCGGTCACTCCGTCGTCTGGAACTCCGGACAGCAGACCATCGCGGATGCGGCCACGCAGCGAGTCGCGCATCGACAGCAACGCCCCCACCACCGGCGCGTGCACCGCCGCCGGTGAGATGCATCGGATCAGGTCAGGCGAATCGACCGAGACAAAGCCGACGATTCCGTCAAGCGCAAGATGCTCACTGAATCGCTCGGTGCCCGGGATCGCCGGCACCGGTAGTGCTCGCAGCAGGCCGGTCAGCTCGACCTGGTCCATTGCCGCCAACGTAGGCATGGAGCCCCGCACGCTCACCCGCAGTCGCGCACGCGTGTCCGCAAGCGGCATTCGAGTGCCGTCGTTCGCCACGAACACGACATCTCCGACAACGGCGTCGTATCGTTCCGGCTTCTCAAGATGCCTTGAAAGGACGTCGCTCGCCCGACTTCGATCGACGAACCGCGTCAACAAGGTCGCCTCGATCCTTGTGAGCGTCCCTTCTTGTGGCGCAATGAGCGTCGGCTGACTCGCGAGGCCGGCAGTCTGCCCGAAGCGTAACCCGGCGCCGAGGAAGAGTGCGGCGATCGCGAGGAGCGAGAGTCGCGTGAGCGTGGTCCATCTCCCGTGGGGAATCGAGGCTCCTCGCAGGACGGTGAGGATCAGCGCTCCGATGGTGGCGATGATCGCCGCCCAGGTGCCGACCTCGCCGAGAACCGCGGCGACCGGGCCATGGCGTACTTCGCACCATCCGCTCGACTCGGCCAACGCGCAGCCTGCCCAAAGCGCAGCGGCTGAAGCACACAGCGCGCGCGGCACGTGTCGATTCTCCACGGAGGACTGTGCCTCATCGCTTTCCGAGGATGTCAGTTCGTTTCCCTCCGCCATGCTCGATGCTCGACTGTTGACGGTTCTGCGTACCTCGTCGTGAACGATCACCTCGGTGCGGTCCACGTATGCGTGCGACAGCACCACCCCCGCAGGCGTCAGGACCATTTCTCCGCTTGCACTCCGTTTGACGCAGAGCGCTCACCGCGCGTCCGCAAAGCACACCGCTCGACGTCTGGCTCATGAAGCCACCAACACCGCGCGAACTTCCAATGTGGAACCTAGCACGCGGCGAAGAGACTTCGCCAAACTCCGCACCATTTGCAGGAAGATTTCCGAGCGCCGCCGTCTACTGGCCGTTCGAGCGTGCGCGCAGCATTTCGAAGGTTGCCAGCGCCTTTCCGAAGTCGATCGACTCCGCCGCGATGCCAATCCCCGTCTCGATTGAGTCGGCGATGCCGCCGACGTAGAGTGCCGCCGCCGCGTTGACAAGCACCATCGCGCGACGGGCCCCCCGCTCCTCGCCCGTCAGGATGTTCGTGAAAAGCGCCGCCGCTTCGTCGAGCGAGTGGGGCGCGAGTTCGGTCGGGTCCGAGCGCTCGAGGCCGAGCTTGCGCGGATCGATCGACCACTCGCTCACCCGGCCGTCACGTACCTCCGCGACGCGCGTCGGGGCACCGATCGAGATCTCGTCAAGGCCATCGTCGGAGTGGAGGACGAGTGCATGCATCGAACCAAGCCGGACGAGCGCTTCCGCGATCGGGCGCACGAAGTGACCTGCATAGACGCCCATCACCTGCCTGCCGGCGCCCGCTGGGTTCGTGAGCGGTCCAAGCAGGTTGAACAGCGTCGGCACGCCAAGGGCGCGGCGCACCGGCAGGACATGTCGCGCCGCAGGATGGTGGTGGATGGCAAAGCAGAAGCAGATGTTGGCCTCGTCGATGCACCGCGCCTGATGTTCGAGCGACGCATTCACGTCGACGCCGAGCTTCTCGAGGACCTCGGCCGACCCTCGCCCGGTCCTCGATCGATTGCCATGCTTCGCCACCTTCGCGCCGCTCGCCGCCGCTACGACCGCCGCAAGCGTGGACACGTTGAAGGTCTTGGGCGCGCCACCGGTTCCGGCCGTGTCCACGACGTCACGGGGGTCGGTGGAGCAAGGTACGCGCGCGACATTCGCGCGCATGACCTTCGCTGCACCCACGATCTCGTCGACCGTCGGCATGCGCGTCGCCAAGAGCGCGAGGAACGCACCCATCTCCGCCTCGGTCGAGTGACCCGACGCGATCGCCTCGAATGCGGCTTGCGCCGCGCTCTCATCGAGCGGCTTGCCGCCAAGCAGGGTCTTGAGATGCGGGGTCAAGTCGCCGGGGCGAGCGGGTTGTGCGAACTCGGGCGGTCCCTGGTGTGGCATTCCGCTAGCGTAGCGGAGCCGCGTGGACTTCACGGTACGTCTCCGTCCTCGATGCCGTAGCATTCGGAAGGTCGCGCGGTCGCATGACACCCACCCCAGCCATCCTCGCCGAAGCCATCGTGCACACGCTTGATCCATTCGTGTTCGAGGTGGCTCCCGGCATGGGCCCGCGCTGGTACGGCACGGCGTACATCGCCGGGTTCCTTGCGGGATGGTTCATCCTCAGACTGCTCGCCAAGTCGGGCCGCATTCCCCTGTCGCTGCGCCAGGTCGGCGACCTCGTCACAACGATGTTCATCGGCGTGATCGCGGGCGGGCGTCTCGGGCACGTCCTCTTCTACGACCCCTACCTCTTGATCGAGTTCACCGGCAGCTTCCCATTCTGGGGTCTGCTCGCGATCCACAAGGGTGGAATGTCGAGCCATGGAGGCGTGATCGGCGTCGCGATCATGGTGATCCTGTTCGCACGGCGCGAGAAGATTCCGATCTTCGCCGTGGGCGATGCCGTGGCGTTCGTCGTCCCCTGGGGACTGATGTTCGGGCGGCTCGGGAACTGGGTGAATGGCGAGCTGTGGGGGCGCATGCTCCCGAAGGACATGCAGGCGGCCGCGCCGTGGTGGAGCGTCAAGTACCCGAGGGAACTCGAGCTCTTCAACGGAGTCCCGGCGGCGCTTGAACCTCTTCGGGACCTCGCGCCGGCCACGCTCCGGGCGAACGATGCGAAGTTCATCCAGTGGCTCATCGAGACCGCCTACGACCACTCGAGTGCCGCTCACGCACAGGTGATCAAGACCATCACCCCGTTGCTCAACGCGTACTACCCGAGTCAGTTCTTCCAAGCGTTCGCAGAGGGACCGGCCTTGCTTCTCGCGATGTCGGTGGCCTGGCTTGTGCCAAGGCGCGCAGGCGTGATCGGGGGGACATTCCTCACGGGCTACGGCGTGCTCCGCTTCACCACGGAACAGTTCCGCGAACCCGATCTGAACGTCTTCACGATCGCCGGGTTGACCCTCCCGATGCTTCTGTCGCTCACCATGATCGCGGCCGGAGCGTGCTTCTTCGCGATGTCGCGGCGTTCGCAGCCGATCGGCGGGCTGCTTCGCCGGTACGCGTCGCCGTCGGACGGGGCCTGACGCGGCTACATTTCGCTTGTGCTCCCATCGGACTTCGAGCCAATCTGCCCGGGCTGCGGCTATCTCCGCGTCGGCATCGCGAACGACGCTCGATGCCCTGAGTGCGGTGCGGATGGCTTCGCCGACGCGTTCATCATCCATGGCACGCCGACGAGACCCGTGATCTCACCGATCATCGTCATCCCGATCGTGGTTCTGTTCGGGACCTTTGTCCTATTCCGCCTTTGGGCCGCCGTCAGCCGCGGTGCGCTGACATTCGACATCGTTCCGCTCGTCATCGGACTGCTTGGGCTGGTCCTTCTCGCCTACCGGTCGCTTCGCACCGCGCGAGCTGCAGTCAAGGGCGGACGACGCCCGGTCGGCGTCTGGCAGTTCAACACCAGCGGCGTCGTGGTACGTGTGAGGGAAAGGATGCGTCACATTCCGGCCGAGTCGATCGTCCGCATCGACTGCTCCGACTCCCTGATCGCGCCAGTGTCGCAGCTGATGATCGTCACACGCCCGTTCGTGAAGGAGTCGTTGGCGATGACGCCGATCCTCTACGTGCATGGAACCCGCGAGCAGCGGCGTGCCACATGGCGACGCGCCCGCGAGGTCCTCGGCCTGTGGAGCCCGAGCGGCATGGTGCGTTGAGCAGAGCGGGAACAATCTTCCTGCAAAACATGCAGACATTTCGGATGCAGCGGATTCTCGCGGTAGCGTCGGGGGCTGTTCAAGGCCGCATCGAACGCCGGGCAGGTGTTCGGGGTGGATCCTCGCAGCTGCGACCGATGCCGCGGCTGTGAAGCATCACGTTCGCACCAAGGGAAATGAGGTGGTTGCCGATGTCGCATGATCTGTACGGCTTGCAATCGAAGGGATCGGATCGCGCACGAAAGGCCGAGGCCATTGCGCGTACATGCCGGCTTGACGCCGAGGATGAAGCGAAGGCCATGAGCGTCTACGAGGGCATGCTTGATGCACTCGCGGACCGTATGGCGAGGCACGCCGGCGCATATGCGCCCAAGCCCGCACTCGTCTACATCGCGGCCTATCAGCACCGCTATGGCGTCGACCTATCCGCGCATGCGTCGCGCGATCAGGCCGAGGCAAGGCTGCTGTCGATCGCCTGGCAGCAGTGCATGTCCGACGCGGCGATACGTGCGGCGGTCGATGCTCGATTCGGACCTCTCGTCGCGGATGAGCCGCCGCTCGAGCCACCCTTCGAGTCATTTCCCGACGCGAATTCGGATCCGTTCGACGACTTCGCAGCATCCGATGAAGCAGCGTCTCAAGTGCGATTGGACCCGATGACGCAGGCGGCGCCAAAGCGATCGATCACGGCTTGGGATCTGAGGCGCGAAGGCTCGGGCGACGCGCATCACGAGGCGGAGTCCGACATGGATTGGCAACCGACCGCGGCGAAACCAGCGCCGGACCGCGAGGAGCGCCGGCGAACGTTCTGCGAGCAGCTGCTTGAGGAGTGGCCTCGATTCGCTCGGGGCGAGGCGCTCTGGATCGTCGAGTGCGTGATTGAGGAGGACGACGAGCCATCGCGGTTCGCTCCCGAGCCTGAGCTCGAGCCTCCATCCAGTGCACGGAGTGCCGAGGACGGTGCGTGTTGAGCGGGATGATGCCTACGCGACGCGCCTCCGTGACTCCTCGCGGATCAGCGCGTGAATCGCCGACTCGCTCGCGGCCGCACCCCAGCCGGTTTCAGCTTCGATCCGCGCGATCTCCACCGGCGTTGCCTCATCGATCCGTCGCCCCGCGAGGTGCCTTCGCAGCGACGAGGAGTAGGCCTCGTCTGGAAGGCGGCACGCGAGGTCTTCCTCGAGGATGGATCGCACCGTGTCGAGATCCATGTGGCGGATTCCCTCGGACTCGGCCCGCAGGATCGTGGCTCGCGCAATCTGCTCTCCCGAGTCAGTCAGGGACTTGAGGACCCGCTCGAGCTGAGGAATCGCGCTGGGGTCGATCGAGATCGCATGATGCCGCAGCGCGCGAAGCACCGCGTTTCGAAGCGCCTTCGGGTCTTCGCGCAGGTGGAACATGTGCTCGATGCGCGTGCGCACGATGTAGCCGACCTGCGCCATGGCATGGGCGGTGGCGACGAGGGTCACATCGTGCGGCCTGCGATCGGATGCGGAGGCACGCGACCTGGCCGAGGATGAGATCACATGGTCGAGTTCCGACTCGGATGGATCGATGACGCCTCGCGGGCGCCGTAGGCGGGGGCTTCGGCCAGCGAGGAACTCCGCGAGCATCTGGTCGCACTCTGCATCGAGCACTTCGATGTGACGGATGAAGAGAACCCCACGCGGCCCGACGTCGTCGATGCATCGGCGGAGCGTCTCCTGATCGCATCCGAGCGCTGCATCGAGCTCGACGACGTTTCGCGGCGCGTAGTCCTTGATCAGTGCCTGCGCGAGAAGTGTGGTTCCGCTTCCGGGCAATCCGTGGATCAGGATGTGTTCGAGTCGAGTGTTGCGCTCGAGGCTGCCCGAGATGAGGGTGTCGAGGTGTCGCGGGACGCGGGACGTGCTCAGGAAGTTGCTGACCCCGTGCACCTGAAAGACGGGTGCGGCTGGTTGTGCGTCGCGTGTGCCGCGTGTTTGAGCCTGCGCCCTCGCCTTTGATGTCGGCGGATTCACGCCCTTTCCTGCTCGCTTGCCCTGACTTGGGCTTGGCGACGCGCTCAGCGGGCGACCTGACGGCGATGTGGTCGGTGGAATCGGATTCCCGGGAGCATCACGGTCGGCGCTCGCGTCGGATGCACCGGCGTTGGGGCTTGGTTGAGACGGGGTACCGCCTCGTGCAGCACCTTCGTTTGCTTGACCAACGCCAGCTTCACCGACGGCGTCTCCGCTCGGTGGCGGGCGCTCGGAGGGACTCTCGTACGGAGCGCCTCCAGGCTCATCGTTGTTGTTCGACTTCAGTTTGTCAGCATCGTCGTGTTCATTGGCTTCGCTCCACCCATTCGGCCCGTCGCCCATGCATCCTCCTTTGACTTGGTTCGATCCGATCCCCGCCATCGCTTGGCGTACTGCACTCAGCTCGACTACGCACGCGTAAATCGACACACCGCGTCGGCATCGACGCGGCGTGACCTGCTTTCACCCAGCGGAACCGAACAGCCCGCACGAATCGAGCGCGCGGCGCTTCCCAGTTCCATCAACTCAACTGCTTTACCTCTCCACGATTCGCCATGCTATGCACGCAACCGCCATAGGCAAGGTTGCTGCGTCAAGATTTCCCGAAGTCGTGACGGTGGTGCGCGTGTGCGCACGGCGGTGCCGCGTCCCACCGACTGCGCGTGGCGAGCATGCCACCTCGGTCCTCAAAACCGCGAGGCTCGCCACGATCCGCGGGGCCGTGCGGATGTGGGCGAGCCATCGGGTGTCAGACTTCTTGACCGCAGACCATTCGCGCACGCGGCTGAGCTGGATCCATCTTGCTCTGCGCATCTCCGGAGCCGGCTCAACAGGCGTGCAGGTCGCCGTCAGCCGCGAATGCCTTCGAGGCTGACGATCACCCGGACCGCGTCTCCAAGCGTCCGCTTCTCAAGCCCGTACCGCATGCCGAAGTCGCTGCGGTTCACGGTGAACGTCGCCTCGACGCCGGCACGCGCACCCATTCCCATGTCCGCGATGCCAGTGACCTCGAGAGCCGCCGTGATCTTCTTGGTCACTCCGTGCATCGTGAGTGAGCCGGTCACCTCGAGCGAGCCATCCGGCTTCTTGCTGACCGAGTCCGACTTGAACGTCATTGTCGGGAACTCCTTGGTGTTGAAAAAGTCTGGGCTCTTCAGGTGGCTGTCGAGCTTCGGCTCAGCTGTGTCCACGCTGTCCGTCGCGATCGACACATCGAACGAGGTCGGCTCTCCGGCGGCGTTGAAGGCCATTGATCCCGAGACAGCGTTGAGGCGGCCCCAGAACTGTCCCGCGCCGAGGTGGTGGACGCGGAAGAGCGCCGACGAATGCACGTCGTCGATCTTGTAGTTCGCGCCGGCGGTCGGGGCCGAAGTCGGCGCACCGGCTGACTGTTGGGCGCTCGCGTTTGCGATTGCCATGGTTCCCAGGGCTGCAAATCCAAGGACGGAAACCACGGTCAGGTTCTTCAGTGTCATGTGTTCTCCAGATTCAGATTGGCTGCGCGAGCCCGGCTTCGGCCGCCAGTTCGGACGCGGAGCCCAGGCGGTGCGCGATTCGACGCGCGGTCCAAAATGGATGCCACCACTGGCATCCACGGCAATACGCCGAGGGCATACTCGATCCCCATCGGTTGGATGCGACCAAACAGAGCGCCCTAGAGCATGACAACGAGTCAGTTCAGCCTATTACGGGCTGTCGACTCCGGTTCATACACCCCCAGGAGCCTAAAAAGGCACCTAAATGAGACAGAATGACCTATTTGCAGGAGATGGGAGGCTTTGTGACGCTCTACTGAACAGACAATCGCCTCGGTGAGTTGGGTGATGAGGTGTCGTCGGGGACTTGCATTCGGAGCCCATGCACCGCCTCGGCGCATGAGTTTGCAGCGACCGGCTCGACGGTCGGCGAGATCCAATCCAGTGCCTTGCGGATTCGGACGTTCCTGGAGCTGAGTTGGAGGCATGGCGCACCCGCACCGGCCCGGCATGCATCGCACGGGGGCGCACGCTCGGGCGCGCCGAGACGTTTGGATCTGCACTCGCCCCCGCTAGCATGGCACGATGCGTCATCCAAGCCTGCGTGTTGCATCTGTGGTCGCCATGGCGATCGCATCGGCGGGTACGGCGGTTCCTCCCAGCCAGCATGGGGAGCCACGGGCAAACGAACCTGTTTCGTCCGCTGGAGGGGTCCCCCGGGACGAGCCTCCGACCAAAGTCAAGCCGGTCACGGGACTCTCGGCGTCCACGGTCGCGCGCTACCCGCTTCTGGACGACCCGGTCGCGTTTTGCATCGACGAGCAGGGCCGGTTCTTCTTCGCCGAGAGTGATCGTCAGGAGCGCGGAGTCGAGGACAATCGTTCCAGCCCCTTCTGGTTGCTCGATGACCTCGCGAGCGAGTCGGTCGCCGACCGCCTCAAAATGTACGAAAAGTGGTCGCACAAGCGGGCCGGCGGCATGTCGTACTACAGCAAGTTCGACGACCGGGTCGCACGGCTCGCGGACATGGATGGCGATGGAGTGCCCGAGACGCGGACGGTCTTTGCCGGGCCTTTCAACGAGCCGCTCGACGGCACCGGCGCAGGAGTCCTGGCACTCGACGGCGACATTTTCTATACGAACATCCCGAACCTTTGGCGTCTTCGTGATTCGGATGGCGACGGAGTGGCGGAGTCGCGCGAGAGTGCTTCGACCGGATATGGAGTGCGTGTTGCGCTTCGCGGCCACGATATGCACGGGCTCGTGCTTGGTTATGACGGCAAGGTGTACTGGTCGATCGGCGACCGGGGCTACGACGTCGTGACGTCGTCCGGAGAGCGGCTGCACGATCCGCGCTCCGGCGCCGTCTTCCGGATGAACCCCGATGGAAGCGAGCTGGAGCTCTTCTGCACTGGGCTTCGCAATCCACAGGAACTTGCGTTTGACAACTACGGCAATCTGTTCACCGGCGACAACAACTCCGACGGCGGTGACAAGGCCCGCTTTGTCTACTGCATGGAGGGCGGAGAGACCGGGTGGTCTATGGACTACCAGACTCTTGACGGCGCAAATCAGCGCGGGCCGTGGAACCAAGAGGGCATCTGGCACCTGCGGCCGGACCTCGCGCCGCACAAGGTGAAGGAGTTCTCGCCGCTTCAGCCGGCCTGGACGCTTCCGCCGCTTGATCACGTCGGGAGCGGGCCTGCCGGCATCGTCTTCTACCCAGGTCTCGGCTTGCCCGAGCGGTATCGCGACCACTTCTTCCTATGCGACTTCCTCGGCGGCGACAGTTACTCGCGCATTCTCTCGTTCGCGATCGAGCCGGTGGGCGCAGGCTTCCGGGTCGTGGACGAGCATGTGTTCGTCGAGAATGTGCTGCCGACCGACGTCGACTTCGGCTACGACGGGAAGATGTACATCACAGACTGGGGCGGTGGCTGGGAGTCGGGTGAGAAGGGCGAGCTCTACGCGGTGTGGGACAGCGAGGCCATCGCCGATCCTCGGGTGGCGCAAGTCGGGCGTCTCTTCCGGGAGGGATTCAAGTCGCTTGATGCCGACGAGCTCGGCGCGCTTCTCGCGCATCCGGACCGCCGGGTTCGTCAGCGCGCGCAGTTCGAGCTCGCAGGTCGTGGTCCTGAGACGACGGCGTTGCTTGGCGATATCGCCAGGCACGCCTCGGAGCGCTTTGCGAGAATCCATGCGATCTGGGCGCTGGGGCAGCAGGCAGCCCGGCGACTTCGCGAGTCTGGCGAACTCGAGGCGCGTGCGAGACGGCCATCGCCTGATCCCGCGCTGCTCGTTCTTCCGCTCCTTGACGATCGCGATGCTGAGATCCGCGCACAGGCGGCGCGCATGCTCGGCGAGTCTCGCGCCGAGTCCGCGCAATTGAAGCTCGCCGATCTTTGTTCGGATGAGAGCGCGAGGGTCCGTGCCTTTGCGGCGCTTGCTCTCGGCAAGATCGGGGCGCGCGATGCGCAGCCTGCGATCGTCTCGATGCTGGCGGAGAACGCCGATCGCGACGTGTTCCTTCGTCACGCCGGAGTTCAGGCCCTTGCATGGATCGGCGACCGCGGCAAGCTCGGCGAACTTGCAGCCGAGCCCGTGGCCTCCCTTCGCCTCTCGGCCCTGCTTGCGATGCGCAAGTTGCGTGATCCCCACATCGCACGGTTCCTCGACGATCCGCAGCGTGCGTTGCGGCTCGAGGCTGCCCGTGCGATCAATGACCTCCCGATGCATGCACTGCGGCCAAAGCTTGCCGCATCCGCGGCTCGGTTTGCGGGAACCGGAGACGTCGGCCTTGCGGCGGAGGCCCCCGCTCCCGCGCATGTCTTCCGCCGCGACGTGTGGAAGCTCGGCAGAGCCGGAACAATGGGCGATCTTCGTACGGGCGGTGTCTTCAATCGGCCGCCGGACGAATCGGCTCCGCTTGAGTTCGGCGAGGCGCCCCGGAATGCGGGGAACCAGTTCGCTGCTCGGATCTCCGGCGTGATCGAGGCACCCGAGTCCGGCGAGTACGTGTTCGCCATCTCGAGCGATGACGACTCCATCCTTCGCGTCGGGACGACGGAGGACGCGTCCAGTCTCGTCGAGGTTGCGCGCGTGGAGGGATACTCGAATCCCGGCGACTTCGATGGCCAGGAGTCCCAGCGTTCGAAGCCCATCACGCTGGTGAAGGGTCGTCTCTACGCGATCGAGGCGCTCCATGCCGAGGGCGGCGGTGCAGATCATTGCTCCATCGCATGGACGCTTCCAAGCGGCCGGAGCGAGAGTCCGATCGGCGCTCCGTCGATCGACCGCAGCGAATTCCCTCACCTGCACCGGGCGATCGAGGCATGTCTCGCCGAAGGCACGCCCGAGTCGGCCGCACTGCTCTGCGACATCGCGGTCAACTCCGCGAATCCACTTCCGATGCGAATCGAGGCGCTCGATGCTCTTGGCGCGTGGACCGCACCCGCTCCCCGAAACCGGGTGACGGGCGCCTACCGCGTCATCGATGGTGCCGCGCGCGCGGCTGATGCAACAGCGCTTGCCGGATTCAAGTCGACGCTTGCACGGAAGCTTGCGCCGCTCTCGGAGAGCCAGGATGCGACGATTCGCTCAGCGGCGCGCGACGTCGCGGCGAAGTTCGGGGTCTCGCTCGATCCTGAGCATTCGCTGCGGGCGGTTTCCGATGCAAGCGTGTCGGTCGCGGAGCGGGTGTCGAGCCTGCGTTCGCTCGTTGGCGACGCTGCTGGTCGATTGAATTCTGCGCTGGCGGCGGCACTTACGTCGCCGGAGCCAGCGCTCCGTGCGGAAGCGCGTTCGATCATGCTCCGGATCGGCGATGACCGTGCGACCGCGTCGCTCGCAGACGCCGTCGAGCACGGCGATATCCTTGAGCGACAGCGAGCGATCGCTGACCTGTCGTCGCTCGGTGCCGCGGCCGACGCGACGCTCGCTCCGGTCGCGCAGCAGCTCGCGGATGGATCGCTGGAGCCCGCACTTCGGCTCGACATCGTCAAGGCCGCCGAGGCCCGCGACGATGGTCCAGTCGCGGCAGCAGTCGCGCGCTGGCAAGCCGCGCTCGGCGGAGATGCGATCCGGCGATATGAGGAGATCGCGCTCGATGGCGGCGACTCCGCCCGCGGACGGTCCATCGTGCTCTACCACCAGAGCGCGGTCTGCATGAAATGTCACGCTGTCGGCGGCAGCGGCGGCAATGCGGCTCCCGCGCTCGACGGGGTCGCGTCGCGCGGCGATGCCAGATTCCTGTTGCACGCGCTCGTCAATCCGAGCGAGAGCATCGCCAAGGGATACGAGAACGCCGGCGTGAGCGCGATGCCCGCAATGGGAACCATCCTCAGCGACGCCGAGATCCGCGACGTGGTTGCGTATCTCAAGACGCTGAAGTGATCGCAATCGGGCGAGCGGCTCGCGCCCACGCCGGACGCGCCGTGCGGCGTTCAGCGCCGGCGCCGTTTGGCGACAGCGGCCGCGCCGACGATCAGGACACCTGCGGCAGGCGCGGGAATAGCAGCGGGCGCAGAGTTCGAGTTGAACACCCAGCCATCCCAGCTTCCATCGGAGACGATCCGGTCCGCAAAGCCGACGTTCGAGCTCGCCCACGCGGACTGGTCAGACGAACGCGTCCAGTAGTGCCAGTAGTCGAGGTAGAGCGGTGGCGTTCCGAATCCAGCGTCGGAGTCGGCTCCGATCGTCACTGCGAAGAGCGCGTCTCCGAAGCTGAAGCTGACGATCTGATACGAGAAGAAGCCCGGCTGTGCCTCCGCAACGATCGCGAAGAGATCGTCGCCTCGGAGCGATCCGTCATAGCGGACGTCGTAGAGATAGGTGTTCCCGTTCGTGAAGTCGAACTGGAGACGGCTGGTGCTTGACCCGGTTCCGACGGTGTAACTTCCGACGAATTCCGCCGATGCGATGGATGGGGTTGCGAGGAACCCTGCGAGCGAAGATACCGCAGCCGACAACGTCAATGACCTCATGCAAGTCTCCTGGCCCGCGGCATGAGCGGCCGCGGTCGATCGCGCCTCCGACGCGACGGTGCAAACACCGCCTCCGAGGAGGATCCCCTGTTGCATGGAGAAACGCATGGCCCGATCATCGACGATCAGGCGCGCGCTCACACCATGCCTCAGGAGCGGAGGCAGGAACTCGACGCGCACGGGACTCGACCCGACTTGATCGCACAGGCCTGCTGTGCGGTTCACGGTGACGCCTTCGTAGCGGATTTGCACCGCTTTCGGAACCGTGCGCGTGTCCAGTGACGCTGGACGCGCACACTTTACTGTCGAGGCGCGTCGGCGTGCGGCTCTGCCGAGAGAAAGCGGCGAACTTCGTCCGCGAGCGCGGCGTTGCCGTTCGCGCGCGCGCGTTCGCCGAGCTCGAGAAGCCGCCCGCGGGCAGACTGGTCACCAAGCGCAAGTGCGAGCGCGAGCTCGAGATACTGCGCGAACGGATCCCCTTGCGAGCCGCGTACGAGCTCGGCGGCGATCGACTTCGCTCGCGCTGTCTCGTTGCCGATCGGTGGCGTCGCGATCGCTGCGCGGATGTACCCGACGCGCGCCGCAATCCATGCCTCGTCGCCAGAGAAGCCAGCCCGCCCGAGCTCGACGGCGCGAAGCAGCGTGCGGCGCCCTTCTTCCTTGCGACCGACCGCGCCGAGCAGCGAACCCAGGTTCGCAATCATGTCTGCATCCTCAGGGGTGAGGGCGACGACCTGTTCGCATGCATGCACCGCCTCGTCGAGGCTCCCCTGCCTGATGGCAACCCGCATCAGTTCACGATGCGCGCTCAGCGACTCCGCGGGTGTGCGCGCAAGCCCGATCGCGTTCCGGAACGCCGAGCCCGCCTCATCGAGCCTGTCGACTGCAGCGAGCGCCCTGCCTCTCGTCCATTGCACGTCGAACAGCGCTGGTGCAAGGCTCGCTGCACGCTCGATCTCGTCGAGCGATGCCTCGCGCGAACCGAGCAGGCGATGCGCCTCGCTTCGGTTGAACGCGTTGGTGAACTCGTCCGGCTTCAGCTCCCCTGCTCGCGTCGCGTAGTCGAGCGCTTGCTGGGCAAGCACCAACGCCTCTTCGCGCGCGCCTTCCTCCAGTCGCTGTGCGGCTTGCGACAATCTGATCGTCGAAAGGTTGTTCGCCGCGATCCAGGCGGCGGGGTTGCGCTCGAGCGTGTCGAGCCACAGCGTCTCCTCCGACTCATACTTCGGTATTGCACGGATCGAGAGCAATGTCAGCACGATGACCGTGCAGAGACCGAGGGAAACGCCGACCCGCTGGCCCGCCCGCGCTGCGGCTGGAATCGTGGCGATGGAGCCGACGAGCGCCGTCGCAAGACACGGCATGGCGGCGTATGCAAAGTGATCGGCGACGTACGAAAATCGGAACGGCCAGACGTCGAAGAATCCAAGGGCCGGAAACAGCGCGGCTCCACCCCACAGCATGATGAGAAGCGGTGCACGCGATCGTCGCCACAACCACACCGCACCGCCAAGCGCGCCCGAGAGGGCCAGCGTTGGAACCCATCGTGCGAGATCGGTCGAGTCTGGCGCGAAACGTGGATAGATGAAGGTCTGTTCGACCGGCATCACAAACGACTTCACGTAGAAGGCCGCGATCACTCCCGACAGTTGCAGTCGATCAAGCGGAGAGATCGCGAAATCGCTTCCCACGGCGCCTACGTGCGTCTTCTCGAGCGAGGCCGTGAAGAGACCAAGCGTTGCACCCATGATGAAGAACGGCGCGAGGCGCGCTGCAAATCTGCTGTCGATGCATCGTCGTCTCCAGAGCAAGATGAAGACAAGGCACGGAGCGACGAACACCGCGGTCGTCTTCGAAAGCAGCGCGGCGATGAAGAAGGCGAACGACTTCAACCACGAGGCTGCGCCGGTTCCCCGCTCCTCCGTTGCAATCGGAAGGAACGAACGGATGGCAAGCAGCGCGAAGAGCATGGACTGGACGTTCTTTCGCTCGGTCACCCAGGCAACGCTCTCGACGCCCATGGGATGCACCGCGAAGATCGCGGCGATCCAGAACGCATGCCGCACTTCAAGCCGCCGCAGGATCGTGAAGAGCAGCGCCGCGCTGGACGCGTGCATGAGAACGTTGATCAGGTGGAACCACAGTGGCTCGAGCCCGAAGATCGCGTGCTCGATCCAGAAGCCGAGGAACACCAGCGGGTAGTACTGCGGAGTCGAGCCGGGAATCCACAGCGTCAACCAACCATCAGGAGAGTGAACAATTGAGTTTGCCGTGACGTACGAGTCGTCGTCCCAGATCCAGCCGCACCAGATCGCAGCACCATGGGCGATCAGCGCGCACACAAAGACCGAGAGCAACAGCCGCAGCGACTTCTGTTCGTTGGGGTGGGGTGATGAGCGCTCCGAGCCCATACTTGAACGATAAGCGACCTATAACCAGGTTCCCCGTGGAACATCATTCTGTTCCCCGTGGAACACCGTAGTGGGCGGATGTTCCGCGTGGAACATCATTCAACTGCAAATGGACGCAGCTCCCAAGGCGGATCTAGTACCGGAGTTATGATGCGGCTCGCGGCGGTTTGACGCCGCGCGATTTCCAGTTAGGAAATGTCCATCAGGAGGCAGTATGTCTGAGTCACAAAACTCGAGTTTGGCAGGAAAGTCATCGGCGAAGAAGCTTGGAAGAGGGCTCAGTGCTTTGTTGGGCTCCCCTGTCCAGATCCGCATTCCAGCGGTCCAGCCTGGTTTTCAAGGCGCTTCCGCATCGCCCGATGATGACGCCACTCCGAGATCGATGCAGGAGCGAATCCCGACCGCGCAGGGTTCGGAAGGGCCGCAAGTCGACGCCGCGCCTGAGGGCGTAGCCGCGCAGTACGGTTCCGAAAGTCGAAGCGCACCTCTTGTCGCGCCCGACCGGCAGGACGGGAGGACTCCACGAGGCATCGTCGAGATCCACGTGGAACATATCAAGCCGAACCAGCGGCAGCCTCGAACAGACTTCAATGAGGACTCGATTCGTGGGCTTGCCAGTTCTATTCGCCAGGCTGGCCTCATGCAGCCGATCGTGGTTCGGCCGACGAAAACAGGCTACGAACTGATCGCTGGCGAGCGGCGATGGCGCGCTGCGAAGCTTTTGGGGCTGAGCTTGATTCCCGCGATCGTTCGCGATCTCGACGATCAGGCTTCCGCGGAGTTCGCGCTCATTGAGAACGTCCAGCGCGAGGATCTCAATCCGATGGATCGTGCAATTGCGCTCCGTCGCTTGGCAACGGACTTCGGTCTGACTCACCAGGTCATCGCAGATCGTGTAGGCCTCGACCGTGCCTCCGTCACGAACCTTCTACGACTTAGCGACCTCGATACCGCATCCGCACAACTCATTCGATCTGGTGCTTTGTCCCAGGGCCACGGGAAGGCACTGCTTGCGCTGCCGGATCTCTCCGTACGCCGTTCAATGGCTGAACGCGCAATCAAGCAGGATTGGTCTGTTCGCGAACTTGAGCGTCGGATACAGCATGTCCAGCATCCGGATGGGACCACCGTGGCCGGGGCCGTACCATCTCGGACGGATAAGTCTCCTCGAAGCGCAAACGCTGCCGATCTCGAGCGCAAGCTCGCGGAGCATCTTGGAACTCGAGTCGCCATTCAACTCGGCCGTAAGAAAGGGTCAGGACGACTCGTTCTTGACTTCTACAGCCTTGACCAGTTCGATGGCCTGATGCAGCGACTTGGATTTGACCCAAGCCGTATGTGAATACGAAAGCGACACTTATGGTGCGATTTGGTTGAAGGCATTGCCCACAGTGCGCTCTCGACCAGTCACTCCGTTGGTCTTGCTCGGACCGGCCAACATCGACGAAGCCGACTTTGGCCAACGTCGCGGGTTCTGGCAGGGAGAGATACAGCGAGGGTGAAGCTCTGCCGATGTCGACCTCACCGGTCGAGCGCACCCGCGCTTCGACCGGGCCGAGAGGAGTCGGAATGACTGACCCGAACCACGCAAATCAGCACGTCGATCCGCGCGAGTGTGGAGGCGAGGTTGCCCTTGCCGAGCGCAAGTTCCAGCGGATTCTGCTGAACTGGGCCGGCGACATGCTCGAACTGCGCAGGCGAGGGCTCGACCGTCCGCGTTGGAACTGCGCCAAACCTGCGCACTTTGCCTCGCTCTCGGGCACCGCCCAAGGCTTGCCGTCCAATCTGCCGATGAATGACGCAGCGTGAGCGCTGGCGCTGGCATGCGCCTTGCATCACGCCGCTCGCAAGGCGGAGGTAGCCATGTCGGGAATCTCATCAGGCGTCGGGCTTGCCAGCGGCATCAACACAAGCGCGATCATCGAGCAGTTGCTCGCGATCGATGCCCGTGCCAAGACGCCATTCCAGACGCAGATCACCCGCACGCAGGGTTCGAAGACGGCGCTCCTCGACGTGAACGCCCGCTTGCTGGCGGTTCGATCGGCATCGACGAAGTTCCGGCTCGGCCGTGTGTTCGACCAGATGACCACGAAGTCGAACGATGAGGCCGTGCTCACGGCGACGGCGAAGGCCGGGACGCCCTCCGGCAACTACGCGTTCAACGTCAGCCGTCTCTCGTCGACAAGTCAGGTACTTTCGCGCGGCTTCGCCAGCCGCGACGTCTCGCCGCTCGGCGTCACCTCCATGACCGTCGAGTTCGGAGACGCGGCGATCGCACGCTCGCAGACCCTCAATTCGATCCGAGGAGGGCAGGGCGTCGGCCAAGGCTCGATCAAGGTGACGGACCGCGCCGGCCAATCGGCGACCATCGATCTGTCGTCTGCGGTGACGCTCGACGACATCGTGACGAAGATCAACGAGAGCGAGTCGATCTCCGTGGTCGCGAGCATTGAGAACGAAGCGCTTGTACTCCGTGATTCAACCGGAGGAAGCGGACAGTTCAGCGTGACGAACGTCGGCGGTGGAACGATCGGAACGCGGCTCGGCATCGCCAGGTCGGTCGCGTCGTCCGTCATCAGCGGGGCTGGACTCGGCACGCTGAGCATGGAATCCACGCTTGCGGACCTCAACGATGGCAACGGCGTACTGGTTCGCGATGCCACCACCGACTTCCGCATCACCAACGGCGCCACGACGTACGACATCGATCTTGGACGCACCAATCTTCCGATCACCGCGACATCGAAGCTGAGCGATCTCAACAACGGCGTTGGCGTGCGGATCAACAACACCGACGCCGACGACTTCACCATCGTCACCTCGTCCGGCGTCAGCGTGGGCATCAATCTCGGCGCTGTGGTCGTCGACGGCGAGGTGACCAGCCCCGCCGTCACGACGGTCGGCGAACTTGTCAGCCGTGTCAATGCACGCCTCACGCAAGTGCTTGGCAGCGGCAGTGCGGTCGTGTTGTCCTTGCGTGGAGATGGAACCGGCTTCAATCTCGCAGACACCTTGGGAGGCGCGAACCCCTTGAAGGTGCTCGCCGCGGGCCCGAACGGCGACAAGGCCGCCAAGGACCTCGGCATCTTCACCGGCGCGATCACGACCGGACCATCCACGATCACGGGCGGATCGATCCCGAACCGCGTCTCGAAGCCTCGCGCGGCGTCGATCCAAGATGTCGCCGGTCGAATCTTCGAGCAGACGAACGGCAAGGTTCGTGTCGAGATCAATACGGCGGGAACTGGGTTGCGACTCGTGTCGACCGATGGTCAGAACATCGCCGTACTTGCCGGAACGGTCGATGGCTCGAGCTATGGAACCGCCGTCGGCGAGCGAACCGCCCGTGATCTGGGGATCCTCGGCCTGACAGGCACCGGCTCGGTCGAGGGCTCAAGGATCTCGGCGGGCGTCAGCACCGTGCGCACCGCAAACCTAAATGGAGGCAAGGGCGTCATTCCGGGCGTCATGAACGTGACCGACCGGAGTGGAAACGGCTTCACGTTCTCGAATTTCTCCGCCTACGACACGCTTGACGCGCTGCTGCGTGGCATCAACGCCGAAGCCGCAGCAAACAACGTGTCGGTGACGCTTTCGCTTGGCCCAAACGGGCGATCGATCGTGGCAAGCGACTCGAGTGGCGGAACGGGCGACATCGCCTTGAGCGGCCCTGGAGCAAAGCAGCTTGGGATCATGGGCAACGCAACGGCGTCGCAGTTGAGAGGCTTGGATCTCGACCGCCAGTACGTCTCGATGGCGACATCGCTTGCGAGCCTGAACTTCGGTCGTGGAACCGGCAACGGCACGTTCACGATCACTGACTCGGCGGGAGTCAGCGGCACGATCGACATCGACTCGAGCGATCTCACGGTCTACGACGTCATCAGCGAGATCAATTCGCGTGGTCTCTTCGTCGAGGCGCGAATCAACGAGACCGGCGACGGCATACTCCTTGTCGATACGAACACGGGCACCGCGACGCAGGGCATGACCGTCAAGGACACCAGCGGCACCGTCGCGCGTTCGCTCGGCCTCGTGAAGACCGCCGCGAGCCCGGGCGACGACATCGACGGCTCGTTCGAGCGAACGGTTTCGTTTGCAGCGACCGACACCCTCAACGACATGATCGCGAAGATCAAGTCGGCGAACATTGGGATCAACGCCTCGGTCATCAACGCGGGCACTGGCGCGAACCCGTTCCGACTGAGCCTCACGTCGCAGGTCGCCGGCAGCAGGGGCCAGATGCTGATTGATTCCGAGGGGACCGACCTCGGCTTTGCGCGTACGTCGGAAGGTCGCGACGCCGCGATCGTGCTCGGAGGCGGGCTCGCATCGGAAAGCCCCTTCATCTTCACGAGCAGCACGAACACGTTCGAAGACATCCTTTCGGGACTCCAGGTCACCGTGAAGAAGACAGGCTCCGCCACCGTCGAGGTCGCCGAGGACCGGAATGGCATGGTTGCCGCGGTGCAGGCCTGGGTGAAGTCGATCAACGATGTGATCACGAAGATCTCCGACTACGACAAGTACGACTCGAACACCCGTGTGAAGGGGCCGCTGTTCGGCAACTCGACCGTCTCGACCGTGCGACAGCAGTTGCTGACCACGGTGCAGAGTCGTGCCCGCGGCGTCGAGGGGTCGATCACGACGCTCTCTCAGCTCGGCATCAGGGTGGGTGCGAAGAGCCTGCTCGTCATGGACGAGGACCGGCTCCGCGCGCAACTCGATGCAAATCCGGCTGCCGTGGCCGAGGCATTTTCCGCCTTCGAGGTCCAGGCGGTCACATCGACTTCACCCGTTCCCGGGGTGACCGTCGCGGGGGAGACCCGCACGACGTACAGCAAGCTCGGCTTCGGCGACACGGTCGACCAGCTGCTGCAGCGGATCACGAACACCGTGGACGGCACCGTGACCCAGGCCGACCGCAACTTCCAGAAGCAGATCGAGGCCCTCAACAAGCGCATTTCCGCGGTCGATTCCCGCATCGAGGCGAAGCGCACGCGCTATGAGCGGCAGTTCGCAGCCATGGAACGGGCGATCGCCCGCGTGCAGTCCCAGCAGTCTGCGCTCTCCTCGCTGCCTGCGATGAGTTTCTAGAAGCCGTTGCGCCGTGACCAAAGTTGAGGCATGAACCGGCCGATCTGACAAGCGATGTACCAGATGTCTCAGAGTGCACCTGACGCTTACCTCCGTACCAAGGTCATGACCGCGAAGCCGGCCGAGTTGCGGCTCATGCTGATCGACGGAGCCATCCGCTTCACGGAGCAGGCACGGCGTGGATACGAGACGCGCGACTATGAAGTCGCCTACAACGGCACCAGTCGCGCGCAGGCGATCCTGCTCGAGCTCGTGAGCTCGCTTCGCCCAGAGTTTGCTCCTGAACTCTGCAAGAACGTCGCCGCCGTCTACACCTTTCTCTACACGTCACTTGTGAAGGCCAGTTCGACTCGCGACATCACCGCCGTCGACGACGTGCTTCGCATCCTTCGCTACGAGCGCGAGACCTGGACGATGTGCATGGACGCGCTCTCGCGCGAGAACCACTCCGCCAGCGGCCTGCGCGAGACCCCGACTGCGCTCCCGACGGCGAGGCCCGAAGCCGAGCAGAAGCCCCGGCTTGCAGTGCAGGGCTGACAAATCCGTTGCAAATGACCCGATTCGACCGATCAATCGGTCACCTACAGCCGTAGACCCGCATTCCACCCGGTGCCACCATGTCATCCGCCATGTCATCCGCCATGAACCCTGTCGCAGCCGATCTCCTCGCCCGCATCACCAACTGCCAGGCCAAGGTCGGCGTGATCGGGCTCGGATATGTCGGCTTGCCGCTGGCGCATGCCCTCCACCAGGGCGGCTTGCCGATCCTTGGATTCGACATCGATCAGTCGAAGATCGATGCGATCAAGGCCGGCCGCAACTACCTCGTGCATCTCGGCGCGGAGCTCATCACCACGCTCCGCGACTCGAAGCGGTTCGAGGGGACGACGGACTTCAGCCGTCTCAGCGAGGCGGATGTCATCATCGTCTGCGTGCCGACGCCGCTCGGCAAGCACTGGGAGCCGGACATCTCCTACATCCTCGACACCGCCAAGGCGATCGGCAAGACGCTGCGGGCCGGACAGCTTGTCATCCTTGAGTCGACGACCTATCCGCGCACGACGCGCGACGACATGATGCCCGCGATCATGGAGGCCGCAGGCGATCGCGCAAAGACTCTCGCGATCGGCCGCGACGTGTTCGGTGCGTTCAGCCCCGAGCGCGAGGATCCGGGCCGCAAGTCGCACTCGACGAGCACGATTCCGAAGCTCGTGGGCGGCCTTGATGCCGTCTCGACGGAACTCGCGGCCGCGGTCTACCGCAAGGGCGTGACGACGGTGGTGCCGGTCTCGAGCGCCGAGGTCGCGGAGAGCGCCAAGCTCCTCGAGAACATCTTCCGCGCGGTCAACATCGCGCTTGTGAACGAGATGAAGGTCGTGCTCGACGCGATGGACATCGACGTGTGGGAAGTCGTCCGCGCGGCCAGCACGAAGCCGTTCGGCTTCATGCCGTTCTTCCCGGGCCCTGGTCTCGGTGGCCACTGCATCCCGATCGATCCCTTCTACTTGACGTGGAAGGCGCGCGAGTACGGCCACTCGACCCGCTTCATCGAGCTCGCAGGCGAGATCAACACCTCCATGCCGCACTACGTGGTCGATCGCACCGTTCGTGCGCTCAACGACCACGGAAAGCCCATGAAGGGATCGAAGATCCTCGTGGTCGGGCTCGCCTACAAGGCCGACATCGACGATGTGCGCGAGAGCCCGTCGTTCGAACTCATCGAGCTCTGCAAGCACCATGGCGCACAGGTCGATTACTACGACCCGCTTGTTCCCGCGACGTGGGCTGGCCGCAAGCATGACCTCAAGATGACGTCCGTTTCCTATGACGCGAAGACCATCGCGTCCTACGACTGCGTGCTCATCTCGACCGCCCACTCGAAGGTCGACTATGGCGTGATCGCGAAGAACGCGAAGCTCTGCGTCGACACCCGTGACGCGCTCCGGCCCTTCGAGGGCGAGATGGGGGCGCGGCTCGTCCGCGCCTGAAGTCGATGGATCCGGATTCCGCCAAAGAGGGCGGGGAGAGGCCGCGGGGCTACGCCTCCGCCGCCGCCCATGGCTCCGCGTGGATGACGGCCCAGACGGTCCTCAACAAGCTTGCCACTGTGCTCGCGGGGCTGCTGCTCGCCCGGATGCTGTCTCCGGACGACTACGGCATCGCCTTCTTCGTGGTCAACGTCGTCGTGTTCGTGTTCATCGTGCCGACGCCGGTGATGGGCGACGTGCTGCTCGCGGAGCAGCGGCGATTCGACCGCGTCGCCGGCGCTGCGAACCTCGTGATGTGGATCGCGGCGATCATCATGTTCGCGGTCCTTGCGGGCCTCGCCATTCCATTCGAGCAGATCGACGGGCGCGCCGGCCTCGCGCTTCTCATCGTGGTGGCCGCGACAAGGCCCCTCGCCGATGCGGTGCTCGCGGTTGCGAACGCCCGCATCCGCATGGACCTCGAGTATCGGCGGATCGCGATCATCGACGGCAGCGTGATGCTCGCGGCCACGATCGGTTCGCTGGTGATGGCATATCTCGGCGCTGGTCCGCTCTCGCTGACGGTCCCACCGATCGCGGCGCTCGCGTTCCGCGGATTCTTCTACTGGCGTCGCGTGCGCGCGCGGGTCGATCTGACGGTGCATCGCGAGGAAGTCCGGCCCATCACGCGCCGCTTCATGGTCGCGGGCCTCGGCCAGTACGTGAACAACATCCTCCTCGCGCTCGAGATCGTGGTGCTTGGATTCGCCACGAACGAGACGGAGGTCGGACTCTTCGTGCTGGCAGCGACCTACGCCATCCAGGCGAACACCGTGATCGCTGGGCAGATCGGATCGGTGCTGCAGCCGATCTTCGCGCATGTTCGCGAGGACGCGGGGCGGCAAATCGGTGGATTCCTCAGGGCCACGCGGCTGCTGTCGGCGATCGCGGTTCCACTGTCGCTTGTGCAGGCCGCCATTGCGGTGCCCGTCTTCCATCTCCTGTTCCCACCGAAGTGGACCGGATCCATCGCGATCTTCGCCGTGCTGAGCGTCGCGCAGGCGTTTGTCTTCGTCTCCGCGCCCGCGATCGCGCTGCTGAAGGCGCAGGGCAGGTTCCGTGCATACCTCGTCTGCCAGCTCGCGCAGCTTGTGACCGCAGTCGTTGCATTCACTCTTGCGGTGCAGTTTGGCGGACCGACGGCGCTGGCGCTTGCGTCATCGATCGGCATACCGACCGATGAGAACGCCGGAAAGGCGCTCGCGCTCGGCGTCGCAAGCGCCGTCGTGTGGGCTGCGTTCTGCCCGATCGCCGTGTACGTCGGAGGCCGTCCGGCGAAGCTCGGCTTCGGCGAGTGCCTCCGCATCTTCCTCGAGCCTTGGCTGGTGACGCTTCCGGTCATTGCGGCGCTCGTCGCAACGTGGATCGGGCTTCGCGGACTCATGCCAGAAACGGTCGCGGACGCGCTGACGATCTGTGTCATCGCTCCGATTGCAGCGCTTGTCGCGATCTTCGGATGTGCATGGATGCGCGAGAGCACCCGGGCCGATATGAAGGATATTCTCGACCGCTTCATCAGACGTCGGAAGTCTTCGCCATGATCCTGCATGTGATCGACAACCTGTATCCAGAGAGTGGTGGTCCGCCGACGGTCGCCATCGAGCTCGTGCGTCAGCAGGCCCTCATGGGCCGGAAGGTCGCGCTGCTCTGCATGCACGCACCGCGGAAGCCCGAACAGCGCGCGCTTCTTGCGGAGCGTTGGCGCGGACTCGACATCGAGTACATCGTGCTCGACGAACTCACGACAGGCGGCGCGGCCGGCGCGCGCGCGGCGGTGGATCGCCTGCGTCCCGACGTCGTGCACATCCACTGCATGTGGGAGGCGCTCGTGCGCCAGATGGCCTCGCATTGCCGCAAGCGGGGCATTCCATACGTGCTCTCGACGCACGGGATGCTGCATCCATTCGTGCTCGCGCAGAAGCGGCTCAAGAAGCTTGTGTATCTGACGGTGTTCCCAGGGATCATCTCGGGCGCGGGCGAACTCTTCGCGCTGAACCGCGAGGAGGCGGACCACATCAGCCGCACGTTCCGGCGACCGTCGTCGGTGCTTCCCAACGGCATCTCGGTCGACGACTACGCGCGGCCGGAGAAGGGGCTCTTCCGAACGCGGTATCCGGCCATCGGCGACAGGGGATTCATCCTCTTCGTTGGCCGTCTGCATCCGATCAAGGGCATCGACAAGCTGATCCGCAGTTACGCGCATGCGCGATCGCGCGGACTCGGGCTTGAGCTTGTGGTCGTGGGGCCAGAAGAGTGCCAGCTGGCGGAACTCGAGGCGCTCGCGGGCGAGCTGCGCTTGCAGGAACACGTGCACTTCCCGGGCGCGCTCTATGGCGCCGACAAGCTCGACGCCTTCGCCGCCTGCACGATCTTTGCGCACCGTCCGAGATTCGAGGGCTTCGGCATCACCGTCGTTGAGGCGCTCGCCTCCGGAAAGCCCGTCGTGACCACACGCGAGTGCAAGCTCGATGGATCGGAGCATGCAGGTGCGCTCCGGATGGTCGAGGACACCGATGAAGCGTTCGGCGACGCGCTGCTCGAGGTGGCCAGCCGTCCGGATGCCGGACGCGCGCTCGGAATGCAGGGACAGGCATGGGTGCGTTCGACGCTGGGCTGGGAGGCGCTCGCTCTTCAGGCGGAAGCGGCGTACGTCCGCGCAAGGAGCCTGATCGGCAATCCCTGAATGAGGCGCGGGTCCGCGTCCAGCCGCTGTCGTGGCGGTGAGAGCAGGGAACCATGCCGTGATCGTCCAATTCGCAGCGGTCGTATGTTCGGCTCATCGTTTCGCCCGGACGCGCCGATATAAGGCCGATATCGAAAGACCAGCGGCGGCAAGGACCGCCAGGCTCCCGGAAGGCACCCCGTGTCAGCGCTGCTCGGAATCTATCTCATCGCCCTCAGCATCGTGCTGGTGCTGATCATTCGCGCGGACGCCATCGCGGGGCGGTGTCAGTTGGTGTCGATCCGGAATCTCTTCATCGGCGGGCTCATTCTGTTCCAGACCGTCTCCGGATCGCTCACGCTGCTCTCTGGCTTCACGGAGATCGGCGCCGAGGTACCGAGCTATCTGGTTCCCGGCGGCCTGTTCTGCCTGGTACTGACGGTGTTCATCGTCATTTTCCTCTCGACCTATCGACGCGCGGAGTGGGTCGAGCGATTCGCCGTCAGGCGCACGCGGATCCGGGTCTCGTCGAAGACCCGACTCGTCATCGCAGGCCTTGTGCTCACCGGCATCGGCTGCGCGCTGCGCTTCGGCGGCGAGCGCATTCCCTACGTGGCGGTCCTTCTTCCGCAGATCGCGGCAGGATGCATCTGCGGTGGCGCGATCCTCATCGCGATCGCGTGGGCGCGCTCGTCGTGGAACATCGTCGTCCTGCTGAACCTGCTCGTGGCGTGCGGCGCCGGCGGTGCCGCGCTCCTCGTCGGAGCGTTCGGCCGGCGCGAACTGCTCGGACTGATGCTCGCGGTCGCGTGGGGCCTGTATCAGGAGAAGTGGTGCAAGATGCCGGTGACGCGCCTCTTGCCGCGCGCGACGCTCGCGCTTACGGTCGCGCTGGCTGGCTTCACCGTTTTCTCCGCATCGCGCGTCAGCGGCGAGAATGTCGACCGTTCGCTCGCGCAGCAGGTGCAGCGCTTCTTCGAGATCGATCCGAAGGCACTGGAGGAGATGACGATCGCGTCGCTCAGTGGCCAATTCGCGGGCGGCATCAGTATGTGGATCATCGACGAGCGCCTGAGCGCGGGCGGTTACACGCCGTTGCACTCGTTTCTCTATCTGACGACGATGCCGGTCCCGCGCGACTACTGGCCCGACAAGCCCGTCGGCCTCGGCATGATCGCGGTCGACGAGGCGGGCATCACCGGCGTCTCGGAAGGACACAGCTGGGGACCGGGGCTCGTCGGGCACCTCTGGCATGACATCGCGCTCTTCTCGACGCCGCTGTACGCGGTGCTGCTTGCATTTGCGTTCCGCTACATGGACAGCCGGACGGTGTGGTCGACGAACGATCCGGTGGCCGTCGCGATGTTCGGCAGCGCGCTTGGTCAGGTGATCGGCATGCCTCGCGGCGACATCGGCCTCTTCATGTTCAACTTGCTCTCGGCATTCCTCGGCGTGTGGTTCTTCGGACGGCTGATCGGCTACGCGCTGCTCCCGATCGACCGCGACGCGGAGTGGGAGTGGCGTGAGCAGGCTGAGTCGGGCGACGACGGAGACATCGAGCACGATGCATACGCGGCCCAGCACGCGGATGGGGGCGATGACGCCGACAACTCGGATATCGCGCCCGTGCCGGCGGAGAGCCGTCGGGGATAGTCGAGAGCCGCGCGATGTTCCGATCGACGGATGAGTCGCGCGCGATCAGACGCTGTGTCCGGCGTTCCGGAGCGTCTGCTCTTGTCGCGCCGCTTCGAGGTCGTGCGCGACCATCATGCGGGCGAGGTCCTCGACCGTCGTGCGCGGCTCCCAGCCGAGCATGGTGCGCGCCTTGGTCGCGTCGCCCAGCAGCTGCTCGACTTCGGCCGGACGGAAGTACCTCGGATCGATCTCGACAAAGTCCTTGTAGTCGAGTCCGAGCTCGCCGAACGCGAGTTCGCAGAACTGCCGAACCGAGATCATCTTTCCGGTCGCGACGACGTAGTCGTCCGGCTTCTCCTGCTGCAGCATCAGCCACATCGCCTCGACGTAGTCGCCCGCGAAACCCCAGTCGCGGAGCGCATCGAGGTTTCCGAGATACAGCTTCTTCTGAAGGCCGAGCTTGATGCGGCCGACGGCGCGCGTGATCTTGCGCGTCACGAACGTCTCGCCACGCCGAGGGCTCTCATGGTTGAAGAGAATGCCGCACGACGCGTGCATGCCGTAGCTCTCGCGGTAGTTCACCGTGATGCAGTGGCCGAACACCTTCGCGCAGCCGTACGGTGAGCGCGGCCAGAATGGCGTGGTCTCGCGCTGGGGCACCTCGCGCACCTGTCCGAACATCTCGCTCGACGACGCCTGGTAGAAGCGCACCGTGCGCTTGGCGGCCTGCTCGAAGTTGCGCACGGCCTCGAGCAGCTTCAGCACGCCCGTCGCATCGACGTCCGCAGTGAACACCGGCTGATCGAACGAGACGCGCACGTGGCTCTGCGCGCCGAGGTTGTAGACCTCGTCAGGCTGGGCGATCTCCATGATCCGGGTCAGGCAGTTGCCGTCGGCAAGGTCCCCGTAGTGGAGCCGGAGCCGAGTGCCCGAGTTGTGCGGATCGGCGTAGAGATGGTCAATTCGACCCGTGTTGAAGGACGAACTTCGCCGAATCACGCCGTGGACCTCGTAGCCCTTGGCGAGAAGCAGCTCGGCGAGATAACTGCCGTCTTGACCTGTGATTCCGGTGATGAGGGCGCGCTTGTTGGTCATGCGGGGTCCAAAGGGCATTGGTACAGGCTTGGTTGACCGAAGCGCAAGGGGGCGGCGTCGGAATCTTCGGCGCGGGCTGGCGAGGGGGGTGGGCCGCTCCGGCTACGCTTGGAAGCGTGTCCAGCATCGCGCCGTTCCTGCGTGATCGGCCTTGATGGTACGAGAGCCGACACCCCGCGGCGCGCGACACCCGATTTGGCTCACTTCTGGAGGGCCGGATGCCGATATCAGACCGGTCCTTCATGCCCGATCAAGACGCCCGATCTTCCCTCGTTGGCGCCCGTGTCGTTGTCACCGGCGGCGCCGGTTTCCTCGGCCATGAGGTGGTCGGGGCGCTGCGTGCCCGAGGCGTCGCGGATGTGCTTGTGCCGAGGCGGCGTGAATTCGACCTGACGCGCGAGCACGACGTCGAGCGCATGTTCGCGACGATGCGTCCCGACATCGTGATGCACCTCGCGGCGGAGGTCGGCGGCATCGGCGCGAACCAGTTGAATCCCGGTCGGTACTTCTACTCCAACATGGCGATGGCGCTTCATCTCATCGAAGGCGCGCGCCAACACTCCCTTCGGAAGTTCGTACAGGTCGGGACGATCTGCTCGTATCCCAGGGACACGCCTGTGCCGTTCCGCGAGGAAGATCTTTGGAACGGGTATCCGGAGGAGACGAACGCTCCGTATGGCGTGGCGAAGAAAGCCGCGCTCGTGATGCTCGACGCCTACCGCCGTCAGTACGGTCTCGCGTCTGCGTATCTGCTTCCCGTAAACCTCTACGGCCCGCGCGACAACTTTGACCTGGCGTCGTCGCATGTGATTCCCGCGCTCATCCGCAAGTGCCTTGAGGCGATCGAGTGTGGAGCTCCCGAGATCGTCTGCTGGGGCACCGGATCCGCGAGCCGCGAGTTCCTCTACGTCGACGACGCGGCTGAAGGCATCGTGCGCGCGGCCGAGACGCTCGACGAGCCCGTGCCAGTGAACCTCGGCACCGGCCACGAGATCGGCATCCGCGCGCTGACCGAGTTGATCGTGGAGCTGTGCGGCTTCCGCGGCCGCATCGCATGGGACGCGTCGCGCCCCGACGGACAGCCGCGCCGGTGCCTCGACACCGCACGCGCCGAGCGAATGCTTGGATTCCGCGCGAAAGTCGAGCTGCGCGACGGCCTTCGCCGCACCATCGAGTGGTATCGCAACAACCGGCCCGCGTCCGCGCCGGCGAGGGAAGCGGGGCCGACGCGGTGAGGGTGCTGCTTCTCAACCAGTGCTTCTATCCCGACGTCGTCGCGACCGCACAGCACGGCTGGGATCTCGCGCGCCACCTGCGACGCGAGGGCCACGAGGTCACCGCGATCGCGTCGCGCTCGATCTATGGCTCGCGCGGCGCGACGCTGCCCGCATCGGAAACGATCGAAGGCATCCGCATCGTGCGCGTGGGTGCGAGCGTCTTTGGAAAGGCATCGATCCTGGCGCGCACGTTCGACTTCGCGCTGTTCTACTTGCTCGCCTTGTGGAAGGCCGTGACGCTGCCGAAGCACGACGTGTGCGTCTGCTTCACCACGCCACCCTTCATCCCGCTGGTCGGTTGGATGCTGCGGCTGATTCGCGGGACAAAGTGCGTGTACTGGGTGATGGATCTCTACCCCGATCTCCCGGTGGCATGCGGAGTGATGAAGGAGCGGTCGCTCATCACGCGGTTCTTCGAGTCCGTCAATCGATTCTGTCTCCGCAAGGCCGACCGAAACGTCGTGCTCGGCCGTTGCATGCAGCAGCACGTGCTCGCGAAGGGAATCGACCCATCGCGTGTTTCCACGATCAACGTCTGGAGCGACCACACCGAGATCCGTCCGGTTCCGCGGGAGCGCAACCGCTTCCGACGCGACTGGGGAGTCGGCGATCGCTTCCTCGTCATGTACTCCGGAAACTTCGGACTGGGACATGACATCGAGACCATCGCCGAAGGGGTGCGGCGTCTGGCATCCGACCCGTCGATCTTCTTTGCGTTCACGGGTGGCGGCGAGCGCAAGGCCGAGTTGATCGACATCCTGCGCCGCCACGGCATCACCAACTTCGTCGAGGGTCCGTACCAGCCGCGCGAGCGGCTCGACGAACTGCTCAGCGCGGCGGATCTTCACCTCGCGAGCCTGCGCGATGGATGCGAGGGACTCATGGTGCCGAGCAAGCTGTATGGCGTGCTTGCAGCGCAACGGCCGATCGTCTTCGTCGGCTCGCATCTTGGCGAAGGCGCGCGCGTGATCGACGAAGAGCGCTGCGGCATCGTGGTTCCATGCGGAGACGCCGAGGCGTTCGCATCCGCGATCCGGACGTATGCGACCGACGCCCGGGAAGCCGCCGCCGCGGGCGAACGTGGGCGCAACGCATTGGCAGAGAAGTGGTGCGCCGCGCACGCGCTTGCCAAGTGGTCTGCGCTCCTTGCGTCGCTCGTCGGCGAACAGGACGCTGCGTCGCAAGCCCGCGAAGGCGCAGGCAAGGAACGATGATGACGAGCGACTCCTCCACCGGTCCCCTCCGCGTACTTCTCGTGACCGAGAACGATCCGCTCTATGTGCGGCAGTTCTTCGACGTCTTCTTCGCGGAGCTGCCGCGCGACCGCGTCGATCTCGTCGGGGTCACCGTGTCGAGGGCCTTTCACGAGCCACTGCTGAAGACGGCGCGTCGCGTCCATCGCTTCTACGGCACGGCCGACTTCCTGCGGCTACTTCCGCGCTATATCCTCGCCAAGCTCAGCGGCCAGTCGATCGCGACGCTCGCCGAGAAGCGCGGATTTCCGCTCCTGCCGGTGGCAAGCGTGAACTCGCAGGAGTACATCGACCGGGTGAAGGCGCTGCGTCCCGAGATGATTGTGTCGGTGGCGGCGCCGGAGATCTTCAAGTCGCCGCTCCTCTCCGTCGCGTCGATCGGATGCCTCAATATCCACTCGGGCAAGATCCCTGAATACCGCGGCATGATGCCGACCTTCTGGCAGATGCTCGAGGGCAAGCCGTTCGTCACGGTGACCGTGCACGAGATGGTCCCGAAGCTCGACGCCGGCGGCGTGGTCGACACATTCGAGTTTCCTCTCTCCGACCGGGATTCGCTCGATCGCGTGATCTCGGGCACGAAGCAGGAGGGTGCGCGGCTGATGATTCGCGTACTCGAGCGTATCGCCGCCACGCGCCGGATGCCCGAGGCGACGCCGCTCGACATGTCGAAGGCGCGTCTCTTCAAGTTCCCGCAGCCGGTCGACGTCGCGAAGTTCCGCGCGCGCGGGCACCGGATGCTCTGACGATGTCCGAAGCAGCACGCATCATCCACGCGCTGAGCTTCGACATCGAGGACTGGTTTCACATTGTCGACATTCCCGGCCTCGAGGATCCCGCGACCTGGGAGGGACGCGAGTCGCTGGTCGAGCGCCGCACCGACGAGATCCTCGCGACGCTTGCCACGCAGAAGGTTCGCGCGACATTCTTCATGCTGGGGTGGATTGCAGACCGGCATCCGGCGCTCGTGCGTCGGATCGCCGATGCGGGGCACGAGCTTGGCTCGCACTCCTACTGGCACCGCCGCGTGTACACGCTTGACCCCGCGGAGTTCCGCGACGACACCCTGCGGTCGCTCGACGCGATCGAGGCCGCGTGCGGGATAAGGCCACGTGGCTACCGCGCGCCGAGCTTCTCGATCCTGCCCGGCACCGAGTGGGCATTCGACGTGCTTCTTGACTGCGGCATCAAGTGGGACGCGAGCCTGTTTCCCGCACCTCGTGGCCACGGCGGATACCCATGCAGCGACGCGCCGCACATGTTTCGACATCTGCCGTCCGGACGCGCGATTCCCGAGTTGCCGCTGGGCGTGATGCGGATCGCCGGCCGCGGGCTCTGCTTCTCGGGAGGCGGCTACATGCGCGTGCTGCCGCTCTGGGTGATCGAGCGCGGATTCGCGCACCTCGAGTCCCGCGGCATTCCTGCGGTGGTGTATCTCCACCCGCGCGATTTCGCGCCGGATTGCCCGCGCGTTTCGATGCCTCTGCATCGCAAGTTCAAGTGCTACGTCGGCATGGCCTCGACCATGCCGAAGCTCGAGGCACTCCTCGCTACGCGTCGCTTCGCACCGTGCGGCGAGATTCTCGGTGCGAGGGGATTGCTGGAAACGCCAGGGCCGCGCGCGGCGTAAGGACGACCGATGCCCGAAGACCTGACGCAATCCCCTGCAGACGCCGAGGCACTTCGGTCGCGCCGGCGGAGTCCGTACTCGCTTCGTGAGAAGCTGGCGCGGCTTGCGTGGGGATGCGTGCAGTCGACGTTGTTCCGATGTTCGTTCCACAACTGGTACGGCTTTCGCCGAACCGTGCTGCGCGCGTTCGGCGCGACGGTACATGACACCGCAAACGTCCGCCGCACCGTCCTCATCGAGTGTCCGTGGAACCTGGCGATCGGCGCAGAGAGTTCCGTTGGCGATCGTGCGATCCTCTATTGCCTTGGCCCGGTCACGATCGGCGCGCGCGTGACCGTCTCGCAAGGCGCGCATCTCTGCGCAGGCAGCCATGATTCGCGCAAGGCGGCGATGCCGCTCGTGCGTCCCCCGATCGACATTGAAGACGATGCGTGGATCGCGGCCGACGCCTTCGTCGGGCCGCGCGTGCGCGTGCGCGAAGGCGCGATTCTCGGGGCAAGGGGGGTCGCGCTTGCAGACCTTGACGCGTGGTCGATCTATCTTGGCAATCCGGCCGAGCGGGTCCGTGCCCGCGAGTTCGAGCGACGACCCCGGGCATCGGACGGCTGAACGTGCGCCGCTGCTATCCTTGGCGCTGCGAGACGAGCACCGATGCCCATGCGCCTCTACAACACGCTGACCAAGTCGATCGATGAGTTCAAGCCGCTGTCGCCTGCAGGCGACGTGACCTTCTACTCGTGCGGACCGACCGTCTACGACGACGCGCACATCGGGAACTTCCGCTCGTTTCTCAACGCCGACGTGCTGCGACGCGCGCTCGAGTTGCACGACTTCCGCGTGAAGCACGTGATGAACATCACCGATGTCGGCCACATGACCGACGACGACGTCGCCGACGGCGGCGGCGAGGACAAGATGGCGGTCGCGGGGCGGCGCATCGCCGAGGCGAAGAAGGCGGGCAAGCTTCCGGTGAGCGCGGCGATCGATCCGACCGATCCGTATGCGATCGCGGAGTTCTACGCGCAGCGCTTCCTCGAGGATGCGCGGTATCTCGGCCTGAAGGTGGCGATCGAGGAGCGCGCGAACCCAGCGCTGATGCCGCGGCCGACGCGGTGCGTGCCCGAGATGATCGCGCTCGTCGACCGCCTTCTCGCGCGCGGACACGCGTATGTCGCGAAGGACGGCGTCGTCTACTTCAGCGTGCAGAGCTTTCCCGCATACGGGCGCCTTTCGGGCAACACGCTCGACAACCTTCGCGAGGGCGAGGGCGGCCGCATCAGCGCCGAGCACCAGGCGGTGAAGAAGCACCCCGCCGACTTCATGCTGTGGAAGCCCGATCCGACGCATCTCATGCGTTGGCCGAGCCCGTGGGGCGAGGGCTATCCCGGCTGGCACCTCGAGTGCAGTGCGATGGCGAAGATGCTGCTCGGCGACGAGATCGACGTCCACTCGGGCGGCGAGGACAACATCTTCCCGCACCATGAGTGCGAGGTGGCGCAGAGCTGCTGCGCGAGCGGCCATGCGTTGTTCGCGCGTTTCTGGTTCCACACGCGGCACCTCCAGGTCGAAGGCGAGAAGATGTCGAAGTCGAAGGGGAACTTCTTCACCGCGCGCGACCTCTTCGCGAAGGGCGTGACGCCGGCTGCGCTGCGGCTCGAGCTCGTCCGCACGCACTACCGCACGAACTCGAACTTCACGATGCAGGGGCTGCGCGACTGCCAGCGCATGATCGACCGGTGGGCGGCGGCGCGCGCGGCGCTGCTGCAGCGTTCGGGCGGGTCGGGCGCAGGACCGTTTGAACGCGCGCTGGTCGAGTTCAAGGAAGCGATTGGCGACGACCTCAATCTTGCGCGCGCGATCGCGGCGCTGAACACCGCGATCGGAGAGACGCCGGCAGGAGATGCGAAGGCCGAGCTCGCCGCACTCCATGCGATGGATTCCGTGCTCGGCGTGTTCGAGCGCAACGCGCCGCTCGCGTCGGCCGCGGCCGATGACCTCGCCGCGAAGGTCGAGGCGCTTCTCGACCGCCGCCGCGCCGCGCGCGCCGCGAAGGACTGGGCCGAGAGCGACCGCGTCCGCGACGAGCTGACGGCGCTTGGCGTCCGCATCAAGGACGGCGCGCAGGGGACGACCTGGGAACGCGTTGTCTGATTCTGCGCGCGGAGCGCCGATCTTCGTCTTTCTTTGACCGCAGAGACGGCATTTGCCGATCTCGTTGCTATACTGAGCATGTCAGCATCAAGAGCAGCGGAGCAATCCGCTCGGCAACCGAGTCCTGATCCGACCACGGTGCCAAATCGATGCGGCTCGAAAACGGCTGAAAAACAGCCAGAAACGAGCACAATCGAGGATCATGCGAGGATCGCGGCGAAAGCCGCCCCTGCTCTTGATTCCTGACGCGGTGCGAACGGTTCATCCGACGCATGTGGCGTTGGCCGAGCGCACCGCGACAACCAAGAGTGCATCCAGAGCGATGCGCGTGTCGTTCAGAAGGCCGTTGGCGCAACCACGGCGTGAAGGCGATCGCGCATCCGGCAACCGGCCGCGAGGCACGGTGCCTGCATGATGTGGGCGACGCCGATCGGCGCGTCGTCAACCTCGCGCGCCACGCGCATCGCTCTGGGCACTCGCTTTGGCCTTGAAGGCCGAGGAGCGTGCTGTGACCGCGATCGACCCGGGAACCGAGCAGGCCAGCGCCGACAAGCAGCAGGGGTTCATCACGCTCAATGCGCCCGCTGTGTTTCAGTTGCTGCTGTTTGGCCCGCAAGACGAGGTGCGCGCATCTGCGGCGCACGCGCTCGAGCCGCTCATCGCGGCCGATCGGCAGCGCATCCAGTGCGTCGGTGCGAACTTCGATGCGCTTCCCCGATGGGAGCAGGTCATGGGTCTTCTCGTTGCCACGATGATCGAGAGGTTCCCCGAGCAAACCCCGTCGTGTGGTGTCGACCTCGATCGTCCGTCGTCCAGCCCGCAGAGGCCGCAGCCCAGTGAGCGCCTGCCTCCACGGATCTTTCGCTACACGACGGATCCCGAGTTGCGCAGGGCGCCGTACCGCACGGGCGTCGAGGAGATCGTGTCGCGACGCGTCACCTATGCGATCGACACCTCGCGCACTGCGACGCTCGCGTCCTACGCGGAGCGGTCGTGGCTGGACCTCGCCGCGAACATGCCCAGCGGCGGAGCGAGCTGGTCGGTCGACGACGGGGCCTTTGGAATCTCGTTCGCCATTCCTTACAAGATCTTCCGGGCACGGAGCGGTTGGCAGCGCGTGCGGCTCTTATCGCCAGATGGGAAGGTCGTCGCCGAGTCGAAGCGCGAGGGGAAGTGTCCGCTGAAGGGGTGGGACCTCGACCCAGCGCTTCTGCTGCGCCTCGCGGCGGGAGCGCTGCAGGGATATGTGTTGGAGCGGTGGCATGAGGCGCAGCGTCCCCGGTGGGACCGACATTCGCGCTGCGTGGTGACGGCCGAGCTCGGCGCGTCGATCGAGGATCCGCCGATCGTGATGATGGCCTACGGTCACGTCGCGCAGCAGACGACGATCGACCGGCTCGCTTGCAACCGTCGCATCTCGTTCCCGCTCCTCGGCGGTGCCACGCTCGAGAGTCTCGATGCGATCGCGCGCAGGATCGGCGTCTGGCACGGCGATTCGCTGCGCGGGTCGTTCACGCATCATCCGTTGCGCCAATGCCCGTGCATGGAGGCCGCCTGACATGCGTGCATGCGAGGCCGACATCGGTCCGGCGATCACCGAAGTGGCCATGCGCGAGCGCACGGCGTCATCGGGCAGCAGCGTCCGTCCGCGTCTCATCGAGTACAGCCTGCTCGCATATCCCGAGGCGTTCGGCGTGAAGCTCGCGGAGATCCTTGCGGGAGCCCGCGAGTGCGTCCTGCAGGATGGCGACGCGGAATCGCGTGAGCGCCTCCTTTCCGCCCAGCCCATCGCAGAGGTGGAACCCGAGATCGCTCGCGTCCGACGTTTGATGGTGCGTCAGCCGAATGAGATGGAGCTCGCTGCGCCTGCGCTCGTCTATGCGGGGAGCAACTTGATCGTGATCGCGCTTGCGCATCGTTTGCCGCAGACGAGCAGCCGCCTGTTCGCAAGGCTTCAGGTCGGACGCAATCCAGAGTCCACGTCGGTGCAACTCACGCAAGTCCGCGCCACGACTGATCTCCTCTTGCGGTGGGCTGCGATCGGGCATGACTCGCTGCCCGACGCGGTGTGGGAGTGCAGCCCGCCGAGCTGGTTTGACGGGCGCCAGAGAATCGCAGTCGAGCTGATTCCGACGCCGGGCGCGTTCAACGAGGCGATGCTCATCGGGCACCATGGCGCGAGCCGTGTGCTTGTGCCGCACGTCGACTTCGACGCGCCGAGCCACGAGGTTGCCTGGAGGCGGACGAGCGTGATGCCGTCGGGATGGTCGTCTCTGCGCAGCAACACGCCGATGTCTGGAGGCACGCAGGGATGGTGGCATCGAGCGGGCTCGCCGCGGCCGATGGCTGGCGTGCGCGTTCCCGACGACAGTCACTTCGCGATGTGCGCAATGCGCACATGGACGCTCTCGCTTCACGACGCCATGTGGCTACGCGATGTCCTCGACCTCTCTGCCAACACAACGCATCAACAACTTCGACAAGGAGACCACGCGCCATGACACCCTCACAGATCCGCAAGAACCTCGACGCACTCTGGAAGACCCGCTGGCCCGCGTTCATCTGGGGTCCGCCCGGCGTGGGCAAGTCGGCGATCGTCGCGCAGCTCGCGGCCGAGCAGGGGCTCACGCTTGTCGACATCCGCGCGCCGCTCCTCGACCCGACCGACCTGCGCGGGATTCCAGCGGTGGTCGGCGATCGCGCCGAGTGGTTCGCGCCGTCGTTCCTGCCGCGCGAGGGTGCAGCGCCCGGCGTGCTCTTCTTCGATGAACTCAATGCGGCGCCGCCGATCGTGCAGGCGAGTCTCTACCAACTC
>Ga0209985_10000306_pt1 | contig 55394 bp, 51 predicted proteins | sample NOAtaG_FD_187305 | JGI IMG/M metagenome (GOLD analysis project Ga0209985, IMG submission 187305) | Freshwater lake microbial communities from Lake Erie, under a cyanobacterial bloom - NOAA_Erie_Diel6S_1000h metaG (SPAdes) (version 2) | ecosystem: Environmental > Aquatic > Freshwater > Lake ... | reverse complement strand
GCGGCGAGGCCGCGCGCGATTTGGCGGCGCGCGTCATGGGCCGTCCCGCGACCACGTTGGCGCAGTTCATCCGCGATCACCGTGCCGTCTTCACGCCCTGAGGCCGTCGGCCTGCTGCTGCGCGCCGCGCGCTTCGCCGCCTGGAAGCACCGCGACCAGCGCCGCAAGGGCCAGCGCGCCGAACCATACATCAACCATCCGCTCGAGCTCGCGCACGTGCTGTGGTTCGAGGGCGGGGTGCGTGACGAGGTGACGCTCGCCGCGGCGCTGTTGCACGATACCCTCGAGGACACCCAGACCTCCGTCCAGGAACTGCAGGGCGAGTTCGGCGAGGAGATCGCTTCGATCGTGCTGGAGGTGAGCGACGAGCCGTCGCTCCACTGGCGCGTCCGCAAGAAGCTGCAGGTCACGCGCGCGAAGATCGCGACGCCGCGTGCGCGGCTCGTCAAGCTCGCCGACAAGATCTGCAACCTGCGTTCCATGATCTCGAGCCCGCCGCAGCGCTGGTCCATCGAGCGCCGCCGCGCCTATTTCGACTGGGCGCGCGAGGTGGTCGACCAGTTGCGCGGCACGAATCCGTTGCTCGAAGAGCGTTTCGACCATGTCTTCCGGCAGCGGCCATAGGTCGGGCGCGCTAGAATCCGCTCCTGTCCGAGACCCTAAGAAACCTAAGGACTCCGCCATGACCCGCCCCTCGCTGCGCTGCCCCGTCCGGATCCCGGCCTTGCTCGCGCTCGCCCTGCTGGCCGCGTGCAACGGTGGCGGTGGCGGCGGCAACCTGCCGCCCGCGCCCCCGGGGGCGCCGTCGATCGGCGGGGCGACCGCCGGCGACGGCAGCATCGCCGTGTCGTTCTCGCCGCCGGCTTCGGCGGGCAGCTCGCCCATCGTGAACCACGTCGCGACCTGCACCGCGCCCGGCTCCACGCGCTCGCAGAGCGGCGTGACGAGCCCGATCACGATGAGCGGCCTCACCAATGGCGTCACCTACACCTGCTCTGTGGTGGCGACCAACTCGTTCGGCGCAGGCCCGGCCTCCGCCACGGTCACTGCCACCCCGCGCGGCGTGCCTGGCGCACCGACCATCGGCACGGCGGTCCCGGGCAACACGAGCGCGACCGTCTCGTTCACCCCGCCGTCGGCGAACGGCGGTTCGCCCATCACCGGATATACGGTCAGCTGCGCCGGCGGTGGCACCACCCGTACGGCGAGCGGCACGTCCAGTCCGCTCACGGTCACGGGGCTCGTCAACGGCACCTCTTATCTTTGCTCGGCCCAGGCGAACAGTGCGGTGGGTGCCGGGCCGGCCTCGGGGCAGGTGTCGGTGACGCCGCGCGCCGGCGGTCAGGCCACCAGCACGGACGGCGTGCTGTGCACATTCCTGGTCTCGGAGACGAACCCGCAGCTCGGGCTCAACGCCAGCGCCATCTGGAGCTGCAATCCGACCCGTGCCGTGGTCCGCAACGGCATCCCCAACCACCCAATCGGCAACTTCCCGAACGCGGACAACCCCTATTCGATCGTCGCGCAGAACTCCGTCGCCACCCTGTCCTTGGCGCCGGCGATCGCGGGCGATGGCAGCTTCGTCGGCGGGGCGTCGACCTCGGGCTTCGCCCTCAACGGCGTGAAGTTCGCCTTCGGCACGCGCGGACGTTGCGAGGTGGCCGCCGCGACCGTCAACTGCAACCCGAACGGCGGCATCGGGGCTTGGGCGATGGAAGCGATCGGATCGACCGCCTTCCGGTTCGGGGTCGACGACAGCAACGGCAACGTCGATCCGGGCACGACGCCGGGCACGACGGGCGAGTACCGCTATCTCGGCCTGCCCAACGGTCTCATCGCCAAGCTCGGCGGCGGGACGGGGATCCGGCTCGTCGGCTGGGCGATCGACGGGTTCCCGATCTATGCACGCTATGGCCACAGCGTCGCCACCGACGCTTCGTCGGCCATCAAGGAATTGGTGCCCGGATACCGCCTGAAGGCCGCAGCGGACCTCGGTCGGCCACCGGTCGCGCAGTACCCGCTCGGGTCGTTCGAGCAGGACTACGAGTTCGTGCCCGGCCTTGGCGACCTCGACCGTTGCAACGGCCGGACCGGCGTCACGCCGGAGTTCCCGAACGGCATCTATCATTATGTGATCACCGCGGCCTTCCCGCAGGGGCCACGCTGCATCCGTGGTACGGCTTCGCCCTGAGGGCCCGTCCGGCCTGAAGCCCGTCCGGCCTAAAGATTGGCGCATTCCGGCCGACACGGTATATCGTGTCGGGAGCACTCCGTTGCCGCCGTCCGTCCCGTCCACATCCATCTCCCAGGGGGTCCTCGCATGGCGACGTCGCTGTCGAACGCATCGCAGGCCGCGCCGTCCCTGCGCCTCGCGTCGGTGTTGGCGCTGGCCTTGGCCGTGTCGACCGTGGTCACGACCGTGGCAGGTGCCGCACCCCTCAAGGAAGGGGGTCGCGCGCTCGGCGTCCGCATCGCGCCGCCGCCCAGCCAGTTGATCGTCCGCTTCCGTGACGAGCAGACGCAGGGCGAACGGGTGGCGATGACGGTACCGCGGGTCGATGGGCTGTCGAAGACCGGCGGCACCCACCTGCTGTATCGCCGCCCGATGGTGGAACTCGCACACGTGTTCCGTTTCGCCGGGCCGGTCACCCAGGCGGAGGCCGAGGCCGTCGCGGCGCGGTTGCGCCGCGATCCGGCGATCGCCGATGTCGAGATCGACGATTATCTCTTCCCGCTGTTCGAACCGAACGACGGCTTCTACATCAACACCACGATCGAGCGCATGTGGCATCTCAAGGCGCCCGCGGGGGTCCGCGCCGGCGGCGCCAACCTGCCGGCGGCCTGGGACATCACGCGCGGCAGCGGCGTGGTGGTCGCCGTCATCGACTCGGGCATCTTCAACCACGATGACCTCGAGCCGAACATCCTGCGTGGACACGACTTCATCAGCGCCGATCCGGCCGCGAACGGCAGCGGGTTCCTGGTCGCGAACGACGGCGACGGCCGGGACACCGATCCTTCCGACCCGGGCGACTGGATCTCCGCCGAGGACAAGGCCAAGCCGATCTTCGCGGCTTGCCGCGAGGGCAACAGCACTTGGCATGGCACGCACGTGTCGGGCACGGTGGCTGCGGTCGGCAACAACGGCGCGGGCGCGGTCGGCGTGGCGTTCGATGCCAAAGTATTGGCGGTGCGCGCGCTCGGAAAATGCTTCGGCTACGGATCCGACATCACCGATGCGATCTGGTGGGCGGCGGGCGGCGTGCAGCCCGCGACCTCGCAGGCGGTCGGTCTTCCGCCGAACGCCAATCCCGCCAAGGTCATCAACCTCAGCCTCGGTTCGACCAACGGCACCTGCTCCACGAGCCGGCAGAACGCGATCAACGCCGCGCGCGCGGCGGGTGCGGTGGTCGTCGCCGCCACCGGAAACGACGGCCAAGTGGGGATCAGCTCGCCGGCCAACTGTCAGGGCGTGATCGCCGTGACCGCGCATACCGTCGAGGGCGACAACGCCAGCTACGCGAACGTCGGGCCGGGCACGACGATCAGCGCGCCCGGCGGCGGCAGCTGCACCGTCGCCGCGCTCAACTGCCTGCCGCACGGCAGCGACGGCGCCGCAGGCACGCTCTACCGTTTCGTGTTCTCCACCACCAGTGACGGTGCGCAGGGGCCGGGCACGGGCCGCAATTTCTTCGTGGGCAAGCAGGGCACCAGCATGGCGGCGCCGCACGTGTCGGGTGTCGCGGCCTTGTTGTTCGCCCGCATGCCGACGCTAAAGCCCGACACCGTCGGCAACCTGCTCGGCGGATCCGCACGGCCGTTCCCTGCCAATACCTACTGCGCGGGGCAGAGCGACGGGCGTTGCGGCGCGGGCATGCTCGATGCGAAGCGCGCGCTCGACCGCTTGGCCGACCTCACGCCGGCGGTCACGGCAGCGGGGCCGGCACCCATCGTGCGCAACGGATCGACGGTCGACCTCACGGCCACGGCGACCCCCAAGCCCGGCGGCCTGCAGGCGCTCACCTATCGTTGGCAGCAGGTCAGCGGTCCCGCCGTCACGCTCACCAACGACACGACGCTACAGCCCCGTTTCACGGCGCCGACGCCGGGCGGTGCGCTCAGCTTCCGCTTCACGGCGAGCGATGCGGACGGCTTCGCCGCCTCGTCTGTGGTCAATCTCCGCGCGAACGGCTTGCCGTCGATCGCGACGCTGACGCCGCTCACTGCGACCACCGGCAACCCGGTCTCGTTCCGCGTATCCGGCACCGACCCCGACGGGGATCCGATCACCTACGCCGCGACGGGCGTGCCGAGCGGCGCGACCTTCAACGGTACGACCGGCGAGTTCTCGTGGTTGAGCGCCACGCCGGCGGGCAGCTACACGGTCTCGATCACGCCTAGCGACGGTTTCGAGACGGGCGCCGTGTCGACCGTCACCGTGACCGTGAACGACCCGCCGCGCGGCGGCGGCGGCTCGATGGACCTGGTGGGTCTCGGCCTGCTCGGTCTTTGGGGGCTTGCCCGGCGCCGCAGCCGGAGGGGTGCGGCGGTTGGTGTATAGTCTCGCGCAGGGCAGATGACCGGATCAGAGGGCTAGGGCCTTGAAATACAATCATTTACCGAAGACGGCCGCCGTCGTCGCAGGTCTCGGCGTCTGGGTCGCGGTCGCGCAGTGGTCCTCTCCGCAGGCCGTCCCGGTATCCGTTGGCGGACGCGCGGCATCGCAGGCCGCTTCGGGTGTCGGTCCGGCTGCCGCATCGGCTGCCGCATCGGCGTCGGTCTCGCCCCGGTTGGTGGTCCGCTTCGCGGGTGAGGCGGCGACCGGTCGCTTGTTCACGCGTCCGCAGGCCGAGCGATCCTTGCGCGTCATCGGCCATGCGGTCGCCGGTGAATTCGAATACAGCCATCCGACCTCCGGTCTGTCGCATGTGGTGCGACTGCGCTCGCCCCTGCCAGAGGGCGAACTCGACGGGTTCCTGCGCGCCTTGCGCGCCGACCCTGCTATCGCCGCCGTCGAGGTCGATGCGGTGGTCCGCCGCGCCGCCAACACGAACGACGAGCTGTTCACCGATACGCGCGAGATCCTCTGGAACCTCAAGGGGCCGAGCGGTGATCGTCTCGGCGGCATGAACCTGCCGACAGCGTGGAACCGTACGCGCGGCGCCGGTGTGGTGGTGGCCGTGCTCGACACCGGCATCACGCGGCATGCCGACCTCGACGCCAACGTGCTCGCGGGCGGTCACGATTTCATCAGCGCCGATGCGGACGGCGCGTTCCGCGTCGCCAACGACGGTGATGGCCGCGACGCCGATCCGTCCGACCCGGGCGATTGGATCACGGCGGCCGATGCGGCCCTGCCGGTCTTCGCCGGTTGTGCCGTGGGGCCGAGTTCCTGGCACGGCACCGCGATGGCGGGCGTGATCGCGGCGGTCGGCGACAATGCCGTCGGCCTGCCCGGCGTCGCCTACGAGGCCAAAGTATTGCCGGTGCGCGTGCTCGGCAAATGCAAGGGTTATGCCTCCGACATCGCCGATGCCATCCGCTGGGCTGCCGGTGCGCCGCCGGCGGGCGGGGTGACCTGGCCGTCGCTCGGCATCCCGGTCAACGCCACGCCGGCGCGCGTGGTGAACCTCAGCCTCAGCGGTCTCGGCAGCTGCTCCGCCGCGCTCCAGTCGGCCATCGACGCCGCGCGCAGCGCGGGTGCGGTGGTGGTCGCGGCGACCGGCAACGACGGCGCGGCGCCGGCGATCGGTGGCCGTGGGCTCGGTGCGCCTGCCAACTGCGCGAACGTCGTCGCCGTGACCTCGCACACCGTCGAAGGCGACCGGATGACCATCGCCAATTGGGGTCCGGGCACCGACTTCAGCGCCCCGGGCGGCGGCGAGTGCACGCAGCTCCTCGGCTGCGACCCGCACGGCACCACCGGTGCGACCGGCACGATCTGGCGCGAGCTCTGGTCGACCCTGAACGTCGGCACCACCTCGCCGGTGGCGAGCGCTTCGCTGGTCTTCGGCTCGGCCGGTACCAGCGTCTCGGCCGCCCATGCCTCCGGCGCCGCGGCGCTGCTCGTTTCGACCATGCCGTCCCTCACGCCCGACGGCATCGAATCCATCCTCAAGTTCTCGGCTCGTACGTTCCCCGAAGAGACCTACTGCTGGACCTTCGAGATCGGCACGCTCGATTGCGGTCTCGGCATGCTCGACGCCACCGCTGCCATGACGCGCCTGAGCGCGCTGACGCCGACGGTGACGGCGCAGGCGAGCGGCGCGGTCGTCGCCGGCGGCACCACCGTGACCCTGACCGGCACCGCGACCCCGGGCAGCTTGGGCTCGACCGCCGCACTCGGTTATGCCTGGCAGCAGGTGTCGGGCCCCTCCGTCACGCTCAGCGGCGCGACCGCGACCACCGCCACCTTCACCGCGCCCTCGCCGGGCGGGGCGATGAGTTTCCGGTTCACGGCGACGGATGCCACCGGCGCCGCGTCCTCGGCGACGGTCAACCTGCGCTCCAACACCGCGCCCGTGGTCGTCGCGATCCCGGACCAGACGGTGCGCGCAGGCCAGCCCATCCGCTTCACCGCGACCGGCAGCGACGCCGAGAGCGACCCGTTGACCTTCGCCGCCACCGGGCTGCCGACCGGTGCCACCTTCAGCGCCGCAGGTGTGTTCGATTGGCCGGCGGCCGTGGCGGGCGTCTACACGGTGTCGATCACCGCGTCCGACGGGTCGTTGAGCAGCGCGGTCCGCGCCGTCACGCTCACGGTCGGTGCCAACAACCCGCCGGTGGTCAGCCCCATCCCGAACCAGAGCGCCCGGGTCGGCCAGACCGTGACCTTCACGGCGGCGGCCACCGATGTGGACGGCGACACCCTCAGTTTCGCCGCCACGGGTCTCCCGTCGGGCGCGACCTTCACGTCGGCCGGTGCCTTCTCCTGGCCCAACGCCTCGCCCGCCGGCACCTACAGTGTCAGCATCACCGCGTCGGACGGTTTCCTGACCAGTGCGCCGCGCACCGTGAGCATCGGCGTGCTCGCCAACACCGCACCGGTCATCGCGGCCGTCCCGAACCAGACGGTCCGCGCCGGACAATCCCTGAGCTTCAGTGTCACGGTCACCGATGCGGAGAGCGATCCGGTGTCGCTGACGGCGACCGGTCTACCGGCCGGCGCGACGTTCAGCATCGCCGAGGGCGGCGGCTCGTTCTTCTGGGCATCGCCGGTCGCCGGCAGTTATACGGTGAACCTCAGCGCCAGCGACGGCCTGCTCGTCGGCACCCGCGCGGTCTCGATCACCGTCACCCCGAACACCGCGCCCACCGTCGCCGCGATCGCCGCGCAGACGGTCCGCGCCGGTGCGGCGCTCAACTTCACGGCGAGCGCCACGGATGCCGAGAACGATCCGCTGACCTTCGCCGCGACCGGCTTGCCGACCGGGTCGACCTTCACGCCGGCGGGCGTGTTCACGTGGTCCAACGCGACGCCCGTCGGCACGTACAACGTGTCGATCACGGCGTCGGATGGTCTGCTGACGAGCGCCGCGCGCGTCATCCCGATCACGGTGCGCGCCAACACGGCGCCCTCGGTCACGGCGGTGCGTGGGTTCACCGTGCGCCTGCAGTCGCCGGTGGACCTGACGATCACGGGCACCGACCCGGAGAACGATCCGCTGACGTTCTCGGCGACCGGTTTGCCGAGCGGAGCGAGCCTGACCTCGGCCGGCGTGCTGTCCTGGCCCAGCGCCTCGCCCGGCGGCGATTACACGATCAACGTCACGGCCTCCGACGGCCTGCTGAGCAGCGTGCCGATGAGCTTCACGATCACCGTCACCAACCGCGCGTCCGACCCGGGCGGTGGCGGCGGCTCGATGGACCTGCTCGCACTGGCGCTGCTGGGTCTGTGGGGCGCGATGCGGATGCGCCGGCGGGTCGTGGGCGCGGTCAGAACGCGACGGTGACGAACACCTGCGGGCCGCGGTAGACCCAATCGACCTTGCCACGGAAGTCGTCCTGGCGCAGGTCGACATCGACGCCGAAGGCGTCGTATCCCGCGCCGATGCCCACACGGCGTGTCGGCTGCCAGATGAGCGCGGCGCGGTAGTTGTAGAGGCTGCCCTTGATGTCGTCGATGGCGAGCGAGAAATACTGCGCTTGCGCGTCGAGGTAGACCCGGTCTCCGATCCGCCACATGCCCCGCAGGCCGACGACCGGCAGCGGCGCATCCACCGAGCGCGGACCGCCGATGCTGCGGGTGCCGGTGGTGGGCGAGGTGACCGTGGCCGCCAGCCGCGCTTCGAGGGTGGTGTAGTGCAAGCCCACGGAGCCTGCGATCTCGGCGCGATCGGAGGTCACGAAGGCGTACTCGTACGCGGCCTCGATGACCTCGAAACCGAGGGTGCCGGTGACCTGCGCGTTGACCGGGAAAAGGTCATCGCCCCACTGGATCTCCGAGGCGAGGGTGGCGCTGTCGGTCTGCGAGTAGTCGGTGTAGAGCACGCGGAGGTGGTGCTTCGGCGTGAAGCGCCAGAGGCCGTCGAGGCGGAAGCGCTTGGAGTGCTCGAGGCCGAAACGCTGGTCCCAGTCGATCTCGGTGCCCGGCAGGCTGGTCGAGGGGTCGAGGCGGATGTCGAGCGCCGTGCTGTTGGCGAAGGTGCCCACAGAGAGGAAACCGCGGCCCTCGATGAGGCTCACGGGCGCATCGCCGCCTGACGGGGCCGGCCCGCCGCCCGCGGGCTCCCCCGCCGATGCGGCCGCTCCCATCACGGCTGACGCCAATGCAGCCGACGCCAGCGTGGCGATGCGGGCGGGCGTCGTCGGCCGCCGTCGAAGCATGAGGCGCCTCAATCCTCGATCAGGAACGAGCGGAGCTGCTCGCTGCGGCTCGGATGGCGCAGCTTGCGCAGTGCCTTGGCTTCGATCTGGCGGATGCGCTCGCGGGTCACGTCGAACTGCTTGCCGACCTCTTCGAGGGTGTGGTCGGTGCTGAGGTCGATGCCGAAGCGCATGCGCAGCACCTTGGCCTCGCGCGGGGTGAGCTGCGCGAGCACGGCGTGCGTGGTCTCGCGGAGCGATTCCGCGGTGGCTTGGTCGATCGGCGAGGCCACCGAGGTGTCCTCGATGAAGTCGCCGAGGTGCGAATCCTCGTCGTCGCCGATCGGCGTCTCCATGGAGATCGGTTCCTTGGCGATCTTGAGCACCTTGCGGACCTTGTCCTCGGGCATCTCCATGCGCGCGGCGAGCTCCTCGGGGGTCGGCTCGCGGCCCATCTCCTGCAGCATCTGCCGCGAGATGCGGTTCAGCTTGTTGATGGTCTCGATCATGTGGACCGGGATGCGGATGGTGCGCGCCTGGTCGGCGATCGAGCGCGTGATGGCCTGGCGGATCCACCAGGTCGCGTAGGTGGAGAACTTGTAGCCGCGACGGTACTCGAACTTGTCCACGGCCTTCATGAGGCCGATGTTGCCTTCCTGGATGAGGTCGAGGAACTGCAGGCCGCGGTTGGTGTATTTCTTGGCGATGGAGATCACGAGGCGCAGGTTGGCCTCGACCATCTCTTTCTTGGCGCGGCGCGCCTTGGCTTCGCCGATCGAGACCTCGCGGTTGATGTCCTTGATGTCGGGGATCGAGAGGCGATGGCGCTGCTCGATGGCGACCAGCTGCTCCTGCCGGCGGCAGATCTCGCCCTCGAGCTTGCCGATCGCGACCGACCATTTCTTGCCGGACTTGGCGTGCCGGGCGACCCAGCGCGCGTCGGTCTCGTTGCGCGGGAAGCTCGAGATGAACTCCTTGCGCGGCATCCCGGCGTCGCGCACGGCGATCTGCATGATCTCCTTCTCGAGCTGGCGGATCTCGAAGACATGCGAGCGCAGGTGGTTGATGAGCGCCTCGAACATGCGCGGCGCGAGCTTCAGTTCCATGAACTCGCCGGCGAGCTTCTTGCGCAGCTTCTGGGTCTTGGGGTCGGCGAGGCCGGTCTTGGCGATCGCGTTCAGCAGTTGGCCGTGGAGCTTGGTCAACGACGCGAAGCGCTGCGCGGCCTCGACCGGATCGGGGCCGGTGTCGACGCCTTCCTCTTCATCGCCGTCATCGGCCTCTTCGGCCTCTTCGGCGGCGGGCGCCGCTTCGACCTTGGTGGGGTTCTGCGGCTGCGCGATGACGTCCGGGGCGTTCGGGTCGATGAAGCCGACGATCACGTCGGCCAAGCGGCCGGTGCCGGCCTTGATGGGTTCGTAGGCCTTGAAGAGGTAGTCGTAGGTGGGCAGGTACAGCGAGACCTGGTTGCGCACCGCCTCGAGACCCTCCTCGATGCGCTTGGCGATGCTGATCTCGCCTTCGCGCGTGAGGAGCTCCACCGTGCCCATCTCGCGCATGTACATGCGCACGGGGTCGGTGGTACGACCGAGCTCGGCGTCGATCGCGGCGAGCGCCGCCGCGGCTTCTTCGATGGCCTCTTCGTCGGAGGAGGCGTTGGTCTCGGGCGCGAGCAGGGCGTCGCTCTCGGGCGCCTTCTCGTAGAGGGGGATGCCCATGTCCTGCAGCGTGTTGCCGATCTCCTCGATCTGGTCGGGGTCGACCATCTCGGTGGGGAGGTAATCGTTCATCTGCGAGTAGGTGAGGTAGCCCTGCTCCTTGCCGAGCGCGATCAGCTGCTTGAGCTGCGACTGACGTTCCTCCGGGAGCGCGGCAGGGCGGCGCTCGGGCATCGCGATGATCTTGCTGCCCTCGCCGCCGCCGGACTTGGACTTGCCTTTGCCCTTGGCGGCCTTGTCCGGTGCGCCGGTCGAGGCGGCGCCGGCAACGGCTTCGGGGGCCGTGGCCATGGGCGCCGCCTTGGCGGCGGCGGGAGGCGCGACGATCGGGGCCTTCGCGGCCGGTGTCTTGGCTGCGGCGGGCTGGGCCGCAGCAGGCTTCGGGGCGGCCTTCGCGGGGGCGACCGGCTTGGCGGGGGTCTTCGCGGCGACCTTGGGGGCCGCTTTCGACGCGTTCTGGGCGTCCTTCGGCGCCACGGCCTTGGGTGCCGGCTTGGCGGCCGGCTTCGCGGCCGGTTTGGCGGCAGGCTTGGCCGTGACCTTGGCGGCCGGCTTGACGGCAGCCTTGGCGGCGACCGGCTTGGCGGCGGTCTTCACGGGCGCTTTCGTCGTCGTTTTGGCGGCAGTCTTGGCTGCGGCGCCCTTGGTGGCTTTCGCGTGGGTCGCCGGCTTGGGGGCGGACTTCGGGGACGACTTCGGAGCCGAACGGGAGGCCGGAGTTTTCGCGGCGACGGGCTTCTGTTTCTTGGCCATGATTCCTCGGCCCGGGGCAGCGGCCGGGCGAACGCTCAGGGAGGTCGGTGGGATCGGCGGTGGGGTCGAACGGAACCGGTAATATTACCGCAAAACCGGGCTCTCAAGTAGCCGGTTTACGGCCTTTTTGACCGGCCAGCAGCGCGGTGAGTTCTGCGCGTTCGTCGGCGCCGAGCGCGCCGTCGCGCTCCCGTTCCAGGAGGGCATCGAAGCGCCGGCGGGCGCCCTCGTCGCGCATGCGTTCGAGGGCCGTCTGCAGTTCGCGCAGCGCCGGTCCCTCACCCGCCACCAGGGACTCGGTCGCCGCCAACCGGGCGAGCCGCTCCGCCTCCGGGCGGTCACGCCAACGCTCCAGCAACTGGGCGGTGGTCGAGATCGGGTCGGAACGCAGTTCGGCCACCAAGGCCCGCAGGATGTCGGCCCCGGGCTCGTCCAGCCCCTGCAGCGCTGCGAGGTGCGACGGGCCGAGCTCCGTGGCGATACGAGGGTGGTGCACGAGGCCCTGCACGGCTTGACGCATGAGTCCGCCGCGACCGGCGCTCTGGCCGGTACGGCCGGAGACGCCGCTCGCGCCGCCGCGCTCGCCGCCCGGGGCGTGGCCCGCGCGGCCGCCGGATCCGAAGCCGCCCGGGGCGCCTCCCGCACCTTCGCCGCCCGCAGCGCCCCACAGGGCGTTGAGGCGCGTGGCCGGCAGGCGGATGGCTTCGGCGAGGCGCTCGACCAGCAGTTCGCGATAGACGCCCTCAGGTACCTTGGCGACCAAGGGCCGTGCGAGCTCCGCGAAACGCGCACGGCCGTCGGCGTGGGCGAGGTCGACCTGCGCGGCGAGCTCCTGCACCAGGTATTCGGACAAGGGCAGGGCGCCCTCGAGCCGCGCCTCGAAGGCCGCGCGGCCCTCGGCGCCCACCAAAGAATCCGGATCCTCGCCGTCGGGCAGGAACAGGAACTTGAGCTGCCGGCCCTCGCGCGCCTCGGGCAGCGCGTTGTTGAGCGCGCGCCAGGCCGCGGCGCGTCCTGCGCGGTCGCCGTCGAAGGCGAACACCATCTCCGGCACGAGGCGGAACGCGCGCTTCAGGTGCTCGGGCGTGGTCGCGGTGCCGAGCGTGGCGACGGCGTAGGTGACCCCCGCCTGGTGCAGGCGCACCACGTCCATGTAGCCCTCGACCACCAGCAGCCGCTTGAGCGGCGCCCGCGATTGACGGACTTCGTAGAGTCCGTAGAGCTCGCGGCCCTTGTGGAACAGCGTCGTCTCCGGCGAATTCAGGTATTTCGGCTCGCCCTGGTCGATGATGCGGCCGCCGAAGGCGATCACCCGGCCGCGCGCATCGCGGATCGGGAACATCAGCCGGTCGCGGAAGCGGTCGTAGTGACGCTCGCCGCCGCTGCCTGCGCCGCCTTCACGCTCGATGACGAGGCCGCAGGCGGCGAGCGCTTCGGTCTGCGCCTGGCCCGCGCCGCCGCCGAAATTGCGCAGCACGTCGTTCCAAGAGTCCGCGGCGTAGCCCACCATGAAGCGTTCGAGCGTCTCCGGCGCGAGTCCGCGTCGCTCGCGCGCATAGCGCGAGGCACGCGCGTCGGCGCGCAGCAGGCCTTGCCAGTGTGCGGCCACCTTGCCCATCACCGCCACGAGGTCGGCTTCGCCGCGGCTGCGTCCGTCGTCGGGACGGGCCTCGCGCGGGATCTCGACGCCGGCGCGCGCGGCGAGTTCCTCGACCGCCTCGGGGAAGCTCAGCCGGTCGTGGTTCATCAGGAAGCCGAGCGCCGTGCCGTGCGCGCTGCAGCCGAAGCAGTGGTAGAACTGCTTGTCGGGGCTCACCCAGAACGAGGGCGTCTTCTCGCCGTGGAAGGGGCAGCAGGCCTTGTATTCGCGGCCGGATTTCTTGAGCTGGACGCGGCTGCCGATCAGCTCGACGATGTCGGTGCGCGCGACGAGGTCGTCGATGAAGGCCTGTGGGATGCGCCCGCTCATGGGCGACGAGGATAACCGCCGGCCGTCAGGCCGTGGCGAGCTTCGACTTGATGAGGGCGCTCACTGCGCCCATGTCGGCGCGGCCGGCCGCGCGGGCCTTCACGAGCGCCATGACCTTGCCCATGTCCTTGACGGAGGCGGCGCCGCTCTCGGTGATGGCGGCGGTGACGAGCCCCTCGAGTTCGACGGGGGAGAGCTGCTCGGGCAGGTAGCCCTGCAGCAGGGCGATCTCGACGGCTTCCTTGGCGGCGAGGTCGGCGCGACCGCCGGCCTCGAACTGCGCGATGGCCTCGCGCCGCTGCTTGATCATCTTCTCGAGGACGGCCGTGACCTGGGCGTCGTCGAGGGTGATGCGCTCGTCCACCTCACGCTGCTTGATGGCGGCCTGCAGCATGCGGATGTGGCCGAGGCGCTCCTTGTCGCCGGAGCGCATCGCGGCCTTCATGTCCTCGGTGATGCGCTCCTTGAGCGTCATCGTGCGTCCCCGCCGCGGATGCGGTTCAGCGCGCGCGCGCGATGCGCGGGCCCGAACGCTTGACGGCGCGCTTCACGGCGGCGGCCTTCTTGCGCTTACGTTCCTGCGTCGGCTTCTCGTAGAATTCCCGGCGTCGCAGCTCGGTCAACACGCCGGCCTTTTCGCAGGCGCGCTTGAAGCGCCGCAGCGCGGCGTCGAAATATTCATTCTCGCGGACACGAACGCTCGGCATCTGAAACCTCAAGTCCTTGATCGGAAAGGGAAATCGACCTGACTCCCCCAAGGCCCTGCTTGGGCAGGGGCGGGGATTCTAATGATCCCCGCTCCAAAAGGCAAAACCTCCCTACTCTCCCATGCGCGTCCTTGCCCTCGAATCCTCCTGCGACGAGTCTGCCGTCGCCGTCCTCGACGACCGTCGGGGCTTGCTCGCGCACGTGCTGCACACCCAGGTCGAGGTGCACCAGGCCTATGGGGGCGTGGTACCGGAACTCGCCTCGCGTGACCACGTCCGTCGGCTCCTGCCCTTGGTCGAGCGCGCGCTCGCCGAGGCCGGCACCGACCCTGCCGGCATCGACGGCGTGGCCTACACCGCGGGCCCCGGCCTGATCGGCGCGCTGCTGGCGGGCACCGCCCTCGCGCGATCGCTGGCGATGGCCTGGGGCGTGCCGACGATCGGGGTCCACCATCTGGAGGGGCATCTGCTGGCGCCGTTGCTCGAACCCGACCCGCCGGCCTTCCCGCATCTCGCGTTGCTGGTCTCGGGCGGCCACACGATGCTGATCGAGGCCCGCGGGCTCGGCGACTACCACTTGCTCGGCGAGACCCGGGACGACGCGGCAGGCGAGGCCTTCGACAAGAGCGCCAAGCTGCTCGGCCTGCCGTATCCCGGCGGTCCGCATCTGGCGCGGCTCGCCGAGCGGGGGCGCCCGGGCCGCCTCGTGTTCCCGCGGCCGATGCTCGACCGGCCCGGGCTCGAGTTCAGTTTCTCGGGTCTCAAGACCGCCGTGCTGCACGCGGTGCGCGCGCTGCCCGCAGCCGCCGGCGACCCGGAGCGCGCCGATATCGCGCTCGCGCTGCAGGACGCGGTGGTCGACACCCTCATCGCCAAGGCGGTACGTGCGCTCGATGCCACCGGCCTCGATGCGCTCGTGGTGTCGGGCGGCGTGAGCGCGAACCGCAGCCTGCGCGAGCGGCTCGGCGCCGCCGCGCGCGCCCGCGGCGCCCGCGTGTACTATCCGCGTCCCGAGTTCTGCACCGACAACGCGGCGATGATCGCGGTGGCGGGCCTCGCGCGGCTCGCGGCCGGCGAGCACGATGCGCCCGGCATCCGGGCGCGCGCGCAGTGGCCGCTGATGTCGCTGCGGCCGCCCACCCCTTCGGATACCGCCCCCAGGAGCCCGACATGACCCGACGGTCCGACCTCATCTTCGTTCGCGGCCTCGAGATCGAATGCATCATCGGTTTCATCGAGTGGGAGCGGCGGATCAAGCAGCGCGTGGTCATCGACCTCGAGATGCCCGTCGATTGCGCGCGTGCGGCGGGCAGCGATGACGTGGTCGACACCCTCGACTACAACGAGGTGGCGGTCCGGGTGACCGCCTTCGTCGGCGCATCGCAGTTCATGCTCGTCGAGACGCTGGCACAGCGCATCGCGATGCTCATCCTCACCGAGTTCGGTCTCGAGTGGGTGCGCCTGTCGGTGAACAAGCCGGGTGCGATCCGCGGGTCGCGCGACGTCGGCGTCTCCATCGAGCGCCGCCGCGAAGACCTGCCGGCGTCCGGGTGACCCGACTACCAGGCGACGCTGCGGCCGCCATCCACCGGCAGCACCTGTCCGGTGACGAACGGCGCGTCGGCCGCGAAGAAGAGCGCGGTCCGGGCGATGTCCGCCGCGGAGCCGCTGCGCTGCAGCAGCGTGCGCGAGACGATCTTCTCCTGCAGCGCAGGATCGGCCCTGCCGTCGGCGGGCCACATCACCGGGCCGGGCGCGATGGCATTGACGCGGACCTCGGGGCCGAGCTCGCGCGCCAGCGAGCGCGTCAGCATGATCAGCCCCGCCTTGGCGACGCCATAGACCGGATGGTGGCGCAGCGGCCGCAGGCCGTGGATGTCCACGATGTTGAGGATCAGCCCCTGCGTCGCGCGCAGCGCGGGCGCAGCGGCCTGCGACAGGAAGAGCGGCGCCTTGAGGTTGCTGCCGAGCAGGTCGTCCCAGTGCGCCTCGGTGATCTCCCCGACCGGCGTCGGATAGAAGGTCGAGGCGTTGTTGACCAGGATGTCGAGACGGCCGAAGCGCTGCTGCGCCGCCTCGATGAGCGAGGGCAGTCGCGGTGTGTCGAGCAGGTCGAGCGCGACCGCGTGCGCGCTGCCCGCGCGCTTCTGTTCGAGCGCGGCGACCAGCGCCGCGGCCTCCTGCGCCGAGGTGTGATGGTGCACCAGCACGTCGGCGCCTGCCGCATGCAGCGTGCGCAGGATCTCGGCGCCGACGCGACGGGCGCCGCCCGTCACCAGCGCGACCTTGCCCGCGAGCGGCGCGCGGGCGTTGTCTGTGGCGTCCATGGGGCGCGAGTATGAACCGCGACGACCTGCGCTCACAGTCCGGCCCGGCGCTGCCCGTGCCGGACGCCGCGGAGCGCGACCGTTCGCAGCGGCTCTCGACGCTCATCGCCCGGAGCATCGATGCCGCCGGCGGCTGGATCTCTTTCGCCGAGTACATGCAGCAGGCCTTGTATGCGCCCGGCCTCGGCTACTACGCGGCGGGCAGCGCGCAGTTCGGCGAGGGCGGGGACTTCGTCACGGCACCCGAGCTCTCGCCCTTGTTCGCGGCGACGGTCGCGGCGGGGATCGACCCGGTGCTGCGCGCGCTCGGCGGCGGTCGGGTGCTGGAGCTCGGACCGGGCAGCGGCCGATTCGCGTCGGCGGCGCTCGCCGAGTTCACGGCGCAGGGGACCCCGGTCGAGGAGTACCTGCTGCTCGAACCCGGTGCGGCGCTGGTCGCGCGGCAGCAGGCGCTGCTGAGGGAGGGCGCAGCGTCCGCGACGGCGGCCGACGCGCCGATCCCGCGCCGCTGGCTCGACGCCCTGCCCGAGCCGTTCGAGGGCGTGGTGATCGCCAACGAGATCGTCGATGCGCTGCCGTGCGAGCGCTTCGTGATGCAGCAGGGCGTCCCGTGGCGGCTCGGGGTCGGTCACCGTCGTGCGTCCGTCGGCGCGGCCGCCGCGGACGATGCCGCCGCCGCCCGGATCGACGGTGCAGGCACGCCGCTCTTCGAATGGCGCGCCCGTCCGCCGGACGGCGCTTGTCCCGGCGATGAGGCCTTCGCCGCCGTGATGCGGCAGCGGCTGCAGGTGCTGGTCGCGGCGGGCGTGGCGTTGCCGGACGGTTGTTGCGGCGAGTTCCATCCGGCGCTCGGGGATTGGGTGGCCTCGCTCGCCCGCTGCCTGCGGCGCGGCGTGCTGCTGTTCTTCGATTACGGGCTGCCGCGCGCGCAGTTGCTGCGCCCCGAGCGGCTGCACGGCACGTTGCGCGGGTTCTTCCGCCATCGCGCCCACGACGATCCTTTTCTTTGGCCGGGGCTGTCGGACCTCACCGCCTGGGTGGACTTCACCGCGCTCGCCGAGGCGGGCGAGGCCGCCGGGCTCGAGGTCGCGGGCTTCACCACGCAGGCCGGATTCCTGCTGGGCGGCGGCATCGAGGCGCGGCTCGCCGCGGCGCAGGACGCCGCGCCCGATGCGGCGGCGCGCGCGGCGCTCGCGCACGGCGCGCGTCGGCTGCTGTTGCCGGGCGAGATGGGCGAGGCCGTCAAGGTCATGGCCTTGGCGCGCGGTTGCGAGGTGCTGCCCACGGCGTTCGCGCTGCAGGACCTGCGGCGCGCGCTCTAGGCCGCGCGGGTCACTTCGGGCAGGCCGCCTCGATCGCCGCGAGGCGCTTGCGGCGCAGCCGTTCGCCGAAGGCCGGCCCCACGAGCCCGGCGCGCTCGGCCGCATCCAGCGTCACCGCTGCGGCGGCCGCGAACCCCGCTTCGAGCCGCGCGCGTTGCGGATAGGGCTCCGCCTCGCGGCCGAGCCGGCCGCGCGCGTCGCACTCGCAGGCCTCGAGCAGTTCATGGAATCGCGCCGGCCGGCGGAACGCGTCGCAGGACTCATAGAGCTCGAGCAGCGTGGTCGCGCGCAGTTCGAGCCCGCGGTGCACGGTGGTGTGGAAGCGGCTCGCGAGCAGCGCGAGCTCGCGGTGCTCCTGCGGCACGCGCAGCCGCGCGCACACCGCCTCGACGGCGGCGAGGCCGCGGGTCTCATGCGCGATGTGCCGGGGCCATTCGGCGGGCGGCGTCAGCGCCTTGCCGAGATCGTGCAGCAGCACCGCGAAGCGCACCGTGACCGGCGCCCCGCGCGCGGCCGCCGCCTGCAAGGCGAGCAGCAGGTGCAGGCCGGTGTCGATCTCGGGATGGTGCTGGGCGGGTTGCGGCACGCCGAACAGCGCGTCGACCTCGGGCAGCAGCACCTTGAGCGCACCGCAGTCGCGCAGCGCCTCGATCGCGGCGCGCGGCTGCGGTTCGCCGAGCGCGCGTTCGAGCTCGCGCCAGACCCGTTCGGGGACGAGAGCGTCGGCCTCGCCCGCCTCGACCATGCCGCGCATCAGCGCGACGGTCTCCGGCGCGATGCTGAAACCAAGCGGCGCGAAGCGCGCCGCGAAGCGCGCGACGCGCAGGATGCGCACCGGGTCCTCGGCGAACGCGGGCGACACATGCCGCAGCACGCGCCGCTCGAGGTCCGCGCGCCCGCCGTAGGGGTCGATCAGGCGGCCGTCGTCGGCCTGCGCCATCGCATTGACCGTGAGGTCGCGCCGCAGCAGGTCCTGCTCCAGCGTGACGGTCGGCGAGAAGTCGGTGCTGAAGCCGCGGTAGCCGGGGCCCACCTTGCGCTCGAGCCGTGCGAGCGCGTGTTCCTCGTGGGTCTCGGGGTGCAGGAACACCGGGAAGTCGCGCCCGACGGCGCGGAAGCCCCGCGCCTCGAGCTCGGCGGGCGTCGCGCCCGTGACCACCCAGTCCCGTTCGCCCACCGGGCGACCGAGCAGTCCGTCGCGCACCGCGCCGCCGACCAGGTAGATCTCCATGCGACGCATGGTACCCGAGGCCGGGCGTACGGACGGCGCGTCGCGGTCAGCGACGCAGGTAGGTCGGTGCGAGGGCGCGCAGGGAGGCGGGCACGATGCCGAGCGGCGCGCAGCCGTCCTCGCGGCAGACGTTGTCCACCGTGAGCGAGCGGTAGTTGTCGGTAGAGAAGGGCTTGCCGGGCACGAAGTCCATCACCCGCGCCTGCAGCCGCGCGACCGCATCCGGCAGGGGCAGCACGCGGGTGCGGATGCCCGCCGATCCGCCGGCGAGCCGGACCAGATCGCCGAGCGTGAAGATCTCGGGACCGCAGAGATCGTAGGCGCGGCCCACGCTGCTGCCGCCCGGCAAGGGCGCGCCGTCGGGCAGCCGGTCGTCGAGGGCATTCGCGAACGCCGCGGCGACGTCATCGACCCAGATGGGCGCGAACCGCGCCCCGGCCCGCGCCAGCGGGATCACGCCCTGCGAGAGGCGCAGCAGCCCCGCGAAGCGGTTCATGAACGAGTCGCCGGCACCGAAGATCACCGACGGACGGAAGATCGTCCAGCGCAGCGATGCCGGTGCGGCGCGGACATGGCGCTCGGCCACGCCTTTGGACTGCAGATAGAAGCTCGGGCCCTCCGGGGCGGCGCCGAGCGCGCTCATGTGCAGCAGCCGCGTGGCTCCCGCGGCGACGGCCTGCGCGACGGTCTTGCGCGCGAGCTCGGCGTGCGCGTGGGCGAAGCCCGCGCCCGAGAAGCCCTTTTCATTGAGGATGCCGACGAGGTTGATGACCGCATCGCAGCCCGTGAACGCCTGGCGCAGCGTCGGCTCGTCGTGCACGTCGGCGCGCAGGATCCGCACCGTCGGCAGCACCGCGAGGGGGCGGCCGTTGCGCGGGTCGCGGGTCAGCACCCGCAGCTCGTGGCCTGCGGCCGCGAGCCGCGAGACCACCGCAGTGCCGACGAAGCCGGTCCCGCCCAACACCGCGATGCGCCGCGGTCGAGGCGCCATGCCCGGGTCTGTCCCGTTCATCGCAGCAGCACGATGGCGAGTTCGCCGTTGCGCCGCACCTGCAGCACCAAGGTGCCGCCGCGCGCGGCGGCGGCGGCCGAGGCGGCGGTGAGGTCGGCGCGCCGCGCGATGCGCGCGCCGTTCGCCGACAGGACCACATCGCCCGCGCGCAGGCCTGAGGCTGCTGCCGGGCTGCCTGGCGTCACGCTGCGCACCGCGACGCCGCCGTCCGGCGTGTCGTCGAGGTTCGCGCCCTGGAACCCCCGGTGCAGGGCATCGGGCGCGGGCTTGGCCGCGGCGCCGGGCGCAGCGGGCGGCTCGGCGCCGGAGGGGTCCGCGACCACCGCGGAGAGCTGCAGCGCACGCCCTTCGCGCAGCAGGCCGACATCGACCTTGTCGCCGACGCGCAGCAGTCCGATGGCGTTGCGGAATTCCGCGGAGGATCTCACCGTGCGGCCGTTGAGCGTCGTGACCACATCGCCTGCCCTGAGGCCGGCGCGCGCCGCCGCGGAGTCGCGCAGCACCTGGGTGACGAGCGCGCCGTTCGTCCCGGGCAGGCCGAGCGCCTGCGCGATGTCCTGAGTCACCGGCGCGAGCGTCACGCCCAACTGGCCCCGCTTCACCGAGCCGAAGCGGATGATCTGGTCCATCACGCTGCGCGCCATGTTGACCGGGATCGCGAAGCCGATGCCGATGTTGCCGCCGTTGCCGGAGAGGATCATGTTGTTGATGCCGACCAGTTCGCCCCGCAGGTTCACGAGTGCGCCGCCGGAATTGCCCGGGTTGATCGAGGCGTCGGTCTGGATGAGGCTCTCGAAGCCGTCGGGGTTCATGCCGGAGCGGCCGAGCGCGCTCACGATGCCGTAGGACACCGAGTGCTGCAGCCCGAAGGGGTTGCCGATCGCCGCCACGTAGTCGCCGGGCTCCAGCCGGTCAGAATCGCCGAGCGCGATCGGCGTGAGCTGCGGCGCCTCGATCTGGATCACCGCGACATCGGTGCGCGGGTCGCTGCCGACCAGCTTGGCCGGGAACTCGCGTTCGTCGAACAGCGTGACGGTGATCTCGCGCGCGTTCTCGACCACATGCGCGTTGGTGATGATGTAGCCGCGCCCGGCGTCGACGATGACGCCGGAGCCGGCCGACTGGAACGGCCGCTCGCGCGCACCGCCATCGGGCGGCGCATTGAAGAAGCGCCGGAAGAACGGGTCGTCGAGCAGCGGGTTGCGGCCCTGCTCACGCACCGCGCCCTGCACGCCGATGCTCACCACGGCGGGCGACACGCGCTTGATCATGGGCGCGAGCGAGGGCATCGGCGCCACGGTGCGCGCGCCGCCGTCGGTTGGAGGTGCCTGCACGGCCTGGGCGGCGGCGGGTGCAGCCCGACCGCAGAGGGCGGACAGTCCGGCGAGCACGGCGAGGGCCGTGAGCCGGCGGGAAGTTGCGGATGGGGTGCGCGACATCACGTCATTGTAGGCAGTCCCCCGGCCGGGCGTCAGTTCGCCCGGCCGGGGGTCAGGTCACCGAAGGGTCAGGTCATCGACGGGTCAGGCGGCTTCGACCGTGATGCGCCGCGGCTGCACCTTGGCGAGCTTGGCGATCCCGACTTCCAGCACGCCGTGGTGGCTGCGTGCCGTGATCTGCTCGGCATCGGCATCCTCGGGCAGCGCAAAGCGCCGCTGGAAGCGCGTGACCGTGCCCTGCGGATGGCGGGCCGGGCGCTGGGCTTCCAGCGTCAGCACGCCTTGTTCGACGGTGATCTGCGTGTCCTGCGGGGCGACGCCGGGCAAGTCGGCACGCAGCAGATAGCGGCCATCTTCTTCCTGCACTTCCACGCGCGGCAGCAGTGACACCGGGCGGGTATCGGCGGCGCCGAGCAGGTTCCATTCATATCGTACGAGGCTCATGGGTCGGGTCTCCTTGGGAGTCAGGGTGGGGTCTTGCCCCTTGTCCGGGGATATGCGGATTCCGTCGCCGCTTTCAAGGGATAACCTGTGGATGGTGTGTGGATGGCCTGACACAACATGTTGCGTGGACGACCCAAACGCACCAGAAAGCGCCCCGGGAGGTCGATCGGCCGGGGTATCGCCGCAGGGGTTACCGTAACATGATGAAAATATTAAACTTTTTATTACGCTTCGAATTGATTACAAAACCTTGACGCTGTCCGGAACGCTGCTTAACCTTCCCCCATCCACACAACATCTTGTGTGCGGTGCGTCCCGGAGTCCGTCCGGGGGGCGATCGCACCCGATCGCGGGTGGAGGGTCAGGGTTCAGGTCTTCATCCGGTCGAGTCTGTGGGTCCAGGCTCGGGAAATCGGTCCAGAGGATCAGGATCCCAGTATCAGGGACCAAGAATTCAGGGGGAGGGTGGCCGCCACAGGCGGAAACCCGCTACGGGACAACCAACGCCACGGCGCCTTCGGCAGCCGTGTTCTGCATTTTTAAAAGGATTTTCCAAATGATCTACCGAATCCGCCGGGAGCCTCATCGCGCATGAACAGCGTCGTCAAGCTCGTCGCCCACGACATCGATGCCATCCCGTTCCAGGAGGCGTCGCTCGACATCTGGGACAAAAAATACCGCCTCGTCTCCAAGTCGGGCGCGCCCATCGACCAGTCCATGGACGACACCTACAAGCGTGTCGCGCGGGCGCTGGCCGACGTCGAGGCGCCGGCCGAGCGCGAGCACTGGTACGAGCGTTTTCTTTGGGCGTTGCGCCGCGGCGCGATCCCCGCGGGCCGCATCACCTCGAACGCCGGTGCGCTCGAGCACAAGCCCGCCACCTCCACCATCAACTGCACGGTGTCGGGCACCATCGAGGATTCGATGGACGACATCCTCAACAAGGTCCACGAGGCCGGCCTCACGCTGAAGGCGGGCTGCGGCATCGGCTACGAGTTCTCCACGCTGCGCCCGCGCGGCGCGTACGTCTCGGGCGCCGGCGCGTACACCTCGGGCCCGCTGTCCTTCATGGACATCTACGACAAGATGTGTTTCACGGTGTCGTCGGCGGGCGGCCGCCGCGGCGCGCAGATGGGCACCTTCGACGTCGGCCATCCGGACGCCATGGAGTTCATCCGCGCCAAGCGCGAGAACGGCCGCCTGCGCCAGTTCAACCTCTCGCTCCTCATCACCGACGAGTTCATGCAGGCCGTCCGCGAGGACCGCGAGTGGAAGCTCGCCTTCCCGATCTCGCGCAAGGAATTCGACGCCGAGAAGCCGGACCTCGCCGATGACGCCCGGTTCGTGTGGCGCGAGTGGCCCTACGACGGCCGCTTCGTCTCCAACGACACCGGCCTCGTCGCCTGCAAGGTCTACAAGTCGCTGCCGGCGCGCCGCATGTGGGACAGCATCATGTCCTCCACCTACGACTTCGCGGAGCCGGGCTTCATCCTCATCGACCGCGTCAACGAGATGAACAACAACTGGTGGTGCGAGAACATCCGCGCCACCAACCCCTGCGGCGAGCAGCCGCTGCCGCCGTACGGTTCCTGCCTGCTCGGCTCCGTGAACCTCACGCGCTTCGTGCGCCAGCCGTTCACCGACGAGGCCGAGTTCGACTGGGCGGAGTACCGCGAGGTCGTCAAGGTCTTCACGCGCATGCTCGACAACGTGGTCGAGGTCAACGGCCTGCCGCTCGAGGGGCAGCGCAACGAGATCCTGCGCAAGCGCCGCCACGGCATGGGCTTCCTCGGCCTCGGCAGCACCATGACGCTGCTGCGCATGAAGTACGGCTCGACCGAGTCCGTGCAGTTCACCGAGGACGTCTCGCGCGAGATGGCGGTCGCCGGCTGGGAGGCCGCGCTCGACCTCGCGCGCGAGAAGGGCCCCGCGCCGATCATGAACGAGGAGTTCACGGTCACCGGCGAGATGCTGCGCAAGCGCCCCGAGATGGTGGGCGACGGCTGGAAGATCGGCAGCAAGATCCCCGGCCGCGTGCTGCACGCGCGCTACAGCCGCTACATGCAGCGCGTCGCCTCGGTGGCGCCGTCGCTCGTCGAGCAGCTCGCCCTCGTCGGTGCGCGCTTCACGCACCACACGTCCATCGCGCCCACCGGCACGATCTCGCTGTCGCTCGCCAACAACGCGAGCAACGGCATCGAGCCCTCGTTCGCGCACCACTACTTCCGCAACGTCATCCGTGAAGGCAAGAAGTCCAAGGAAAAGGTCGACGTCTTCTCCTTCGAGATGCTCGCCTACCGCGAGCTCGTCAACCCGCGCGCCATGCCGAACGGCACCACCGCGGCCGACAAGCTCCCGGACTACTTCACCACCGCGGACGACATCACGCCGACCGAGCACGTGGACATCCAGGCCGCCTCGCAGAAGTGGATCGACTCCTCGATCTCCAAGACCGCGAACGTGCCCACCGACTTCAAGTACGAGTCCTTCAAGGACATCTATCTCTACGCCCACGAGAAAGGTCTCAAGGGCTGCACCACCTTCCGCTTCAATCCCGAAGCCTTCCAGGGCGTGCTCGTGAAGGAAGAAGATCTCAAGAACACGACCTACGTGTTCACGCTCGAGGACGGCACCGAGGTGTCGGTCAAGGGCGACGAAGAGATCGAATACGACGGCGAGAAGCACAGCGCCGCGAACCTCTACGACGCCCTCAAGGAAGGCTACTACGGCAAGTTCTGAGGATCCTGTTCCATGGCCGCCATCAAGATCGACCGCAAGATTTCCAAGTACCGCGTGCAGAAGCCGGGCGGCGACGCCCCTGCGCCCGCCGCCGCCCCGACCGTCGCCGAGCTGCCCACCAGCCACGGCGGAAAGGTCGTGCGCCTCACCGAGGAGGTGCAGCGCCCTGAGGTGCTCATCGGCTCCACCTACAAGATCAAGACGCCCGTCTCCGACCACGCGATGTACGTCACGATCAACGACATCATCCTCAACGAAGGCACCGAGCACGAGCAGCGCCGGCCGTTCGAGGTCTTCATCAACAGCAAGAACCTCGACCACTACCAGTGGATCGTGGCGCTGACGCGCATCATCTCGGCGGTGTTCCGCAAGGGCGGCGACGTCGCCTTCCTCGTCGAGGAATTGAAGGCCGTGTTCGACCCGCGCGGCGGCTACTGGCAGCCGGGCGGCAAGTTCATGCCCTCGATCATCGCCGAGCTCGGCCATGTCATCGAGAAGCACCTGCAGACCATCGGCCTGATGGCGCGAACCGAGCTCGACGAGCACCAGAAAAAGCTCATCGACGAGAAGCGCGCCGAGTTCGAGGCGCGCGGCAAGCAGACCGACGCCTTCTCGAAGTCCCACTTCCCCGAGGGCGCGCAGCTCTGCAGCAAGTGCAGCACCGCCGCCGTGGTGATGATGGACGGCTGCATGACCTGCCTGAACTGCGGCGACTCGAAGTGCGGCTGAGGCCGCTGGCCTCGACCCTCCGTCCACTGCTGCTCGTCCTCGCGCTCCTGCTTGCAGGCGCGGGGCTATCGGGCGTCGCGTCCGCACAATCCGTCATGCCGCGCTACGCCGAGCTGCAGCGCGATGTCGACTTCTGGATCCGCGTCTACACCGAGATCAGCACGCGGCAGGGCTTCGTGCACGACGCACGCAACCTCGGCGTGGTCTACGGCGTCGCGGCGCTGCCCGATGCGCCGCCGGGGTCCGACCCGCGGCGCGAGGCCATCACCGCCGCGCGCGACCGCTGGTCCGCGGCGCTGCGCGCCGCCGCCGAGGCGCTCACCGCCGGGCAGCCGCTGCAGGGCGATGCCGCGTGGGTCCACAAAGTCTGGCGCGACGCGCTCGGCCGGGACCCCGACGCCGGTACGTTCACGGCGGCGCTCGCCGATGTCCGCTTCCAGCTCGGTCAGGCCGACCGGTTCCGTGGCGGGGTCGAGCGCTCGGGCGCTTGGCGCGAACACATCGCGGCCGTGCTCGCCGCGGCGCAGCTGCCGCCGGAGCTCATCGCGCTGCCTCATGTCGAGTCGTCCTTCGATCCGACCGCGTACTCCAAGGTCGGCGCCGCCGGGATGTGGCAGTTCATGCCGGGCACCGCGCGGCTCTACATGCGCGTCGACGGCGCGGTCGACGAGCGCATGGACCCGTTCCGCGCCACCGAGGCCGCGGCGCAGCTGCTCGCCAACAATTTCCGGCTGCTCGGGTCGTGGCCGCTGGCGCTCACCGCCTACAACCACGGCGCCGCCGGCATGCGCCGCGCGCGCGATGCCATGGGCACGGACGACTTCGCGGTGATCGCGCGCCGCTACCGCGGCCCGGCGTTCGGCTTCGCCTCGCGCAACTTCTATCCCTCGTTCCTCGCCGCGCTCACCATCGATCAGGATCCGCAGCGCTACTTCCCGGGCGTGCAGCGGGCCGCGCCGCTGCGCCCCGTCGAGATCTCGCTGCCGACGGCGGTGGCGGCGGCGGAGCTCGGCCGTCTGCTCGACCTGCCGCAGCCGATGCTGCGCGAGCTCAATCCCGCGCTGCGCCCCGCGGTCTGGAACGGCGAGCGGCCGGTGCCGGCGGGGTATCGGCTGCGGCTGCCGACCGGGAGTCCCTGGACGCCCGAGCGGCTCGCGGCCGTGCTGCGCGTCACAACTCCGGCGCCCGGCGCCGCAGGAGCCACCGCGAGCGACACCGCCGCGCCCTGACCCGCGCCTATAATCGCGCCATGGTCCTGTCATCCCGTCTGTGGAGCGCGATGCTGTGGGTGGCCCTCGTGGCCGCCGCGCCCGTCGCGACCATCGCGACCGCCGCCAGCGCATCCTCGACGCCCAACTTCGACTCGCGCACCGCGCGGCTGCGCGACTCCGACCTCCCCATCGCGACCCATGTGGTGGTGCACAAGGCCGAGCGCCGCCTCGAGATCTTCCAGGGCGATGAGCAGCTGCGCGAGTTCCGCATCGCGCTCGGCGGCGACCCCACCGGCCACAAGATGTTCGAGGGCGATTCGCGCACGCCGGAAGGCCGCTACATGCTCGGCGCACGCAACGCACGCAGCGAGTTCTTCCTCTCGATGCATGTCTCCTACCCGAACGCCGCCGACACGGCGCGCGCCCGGAAGATGGGCCGGCGCCCGGGTGGCCTCATCATGGTCCACGGTCAGCCGAACGAGCCGAAGCGCTCCGCACGCTATTACGAGAGCGAGGACTGGACCGATGGCTGCATCGCGCTCACCAACGCCGACATGATGGAGTTCTGGCTGCTGGTGCCCTCCAACACCCCGATCGACATCCGGCCCTGATCCCGCGCCGTCCGAGAGACCCCATGGAAACCAGCATCGTCATCCCCGAGTCCGTCGACGCGCGCGTCGCGCCGCGTGGCGCGCTCGAGACGCTCTCGCAGGAGGAGATGGAGCAGCTGCTGTCGAGCGGGCAGGGCGGCCTGTATCCGCTCTTCCGCCGCTGCGCGCTCGCCGTGCTCAACGCGGGCAGCGACACCGACGATGCGCGCGCCATCTTCGAGCGCTACCGCGACTTCGACATCAAGCTCGTGCGCCACTCCTTCGGCGTCAAGCTCGAGATCAAGAACGCGCCGGCGATGGCCTTCGTCGACGGGCAGATGATCCGCGGCACCAAGGAACTGCTGTTCGCGGTGCTGCGCGATGTGGTCTACACCGCCAACGAGATCGTCGAGAGCGGCCGCTTCGACCTCAGCAAGCCCCAGTCCATCACCAACGCCGTGTTCCACATCCTGCGTAACGCGCGGCTGATGGGCCACAAGCTGCGGCCGAACCTGGTCGTGTGCTGGGGCGGCCACTCCATCAACCGGGTCGAGTACGAGTACACCAAGAAGGTCGGCTACGAACTCGGTCTGCGCGGCCTCGATGTCTGCACCGGCTGCGGCCCGGGCGCCATGAAGGGCCCGATGAAGGGCGCGACCATCGGCCACGCCAAGCAGCGCATCGTCGGCGGCCGCTACATCGGCCTCACCGAGCCCGGCATCATCGCCGCCGAGCCGCCGAACCCCATCGTCAACAACCTCGTGATCCTGCCCGACATCGAGAAGCGGCTCGAGGCCTTCGTGCGCGTGGCGCACGGCCTCGTCGTGTTCCCGGGCGGCGTCGGTACCGCCGAGGAGATCTTCTACCTGCTCGGCATCCTGCTCGACCCGGCGAACGCCGCGCAGCCGTTCCCGCTGGTGCTCACCGGCCCGCGCGCGAGCGCGGAATACTTCGAGCGCATCCGCACATTCCTCGCCGGCACGCTCGGCCCCGCCGCGCTCGAGCGCATCCGCATCGTCATCGACGACCCCGCCGAGGTCGCGCGCATCATGGACCGCGGCGTCGAGACCGTGCGCGAGTTCCGTCGCCGCGAGTCCGACTCCTACAACTACAACTGGCTGCTGCGCATCGACCCCGAGTTCCAGCGGCCCTTCGAGGTGACCCACGCCTCGATGCGCACCCTGCGCCTGCACCGCGACCAGCCGGTGCACGAACTCGCCGCCGACCTGCGCCGCGCGTTCTCCGGCATCGTCACCGGCAACGTGAAGGAGCACGGCATCCGCGCCATCGAGCGCCACGGCCCCTTCGAGATCGTCGGCGACCCGGCCATCACCCACATGCTCGACGAGCTCCTCTCCTCGTTCGTGGCCCAGCAGCGCATGAAGCTGCCCGGCTCGGCCTATGTGCCTTGCTACCGGGTGGTGAAGGGCTGAACCGCAGGCGGCGGGCGTCCGACGCGCCATGCTCATCGCCTTCAACAAGCCCTACGGAGTGCTCTGCAAGTTCACGCCGGAGCCCGGGAGGTCGACGCTCGCGGATCACATCCGCATCCCGCGCGTCCATCCCGCAGGCCGTCTCGACCACGACAGCGAGGGTCTGCTGCTGTTGACCGATGACGGACCGCTGCAGGCGCGCATCACCGAACCGCGGCACAAACTGCCCAAGGTCTACTGGGCGCAGGTGGAGGGCCTCGTGACCGAGGAGGCCCTCGCGAGGCTGCGGCAGGGCGTGGATCTCGGCGACTTCACGACCCGTCCCGCCGAGGCGCAGCGCATCGACGAACCCCCGGGCCTCTGGTCGCGCGACCCACCCATCCGCTATCGGGCCCGCATCCCGACCTCCTGGGTCGAGCTCACCCTGCGCGAAGGCCGCAACCGTCAGGTGCGTCGCATGACGGCCCGGGTCGGCTTCCCGACGCTGCGGTTGGTACGCGTACGGATCGGCCGCATCGGTCTCGAGGGGCTTGCGCCCGGATCCTGGCGCGAGGTGACGACACCCCCTTGAAACCACACGCCTTGGCCCCATGCTGCAAAGGCCCTTGTGTGCGGGCCTCGCGTGGAGCTCTGACATGACCGAACCGACGACCGCGTCGACCGACCCTTCCAGCGCTGGCAACGGCGCCCCCACCCCCCCGAACAGCGCAGAGAAGCACGGCTTCCAGGCCGAGGTGCGTGAGCTCTTGAAGCTCATGATCCACTCGCTCTACAGCCACCGCGAGATCTTCCTGCGCGAACTCATCTCGAACGCCTCGGACGCCAACGACAAGCTGCGTTTCCTGGCGCTCGCCCAGCCGGACCTGATGGCCGGCGAGGCCGAGCTCAAGGTCTGGGTGGACTACGACGCGGCCAAGGGCACGCTCTCCATCCGCGACAACGGCATCGGCATGACGCGCGAGGAGGCCATCGCCCACCTCGGCACCATCGCCAAGTCGGGCACCGGGGAGTTCTTCAAGCGGCTCACGGGCGATCAGCAGAAGGACTCGCAGCTCATCGGCCAGTTCGGCGTCGGCTTCTATTCGGCGTTCATCGTCGCCGACGAGGTCGAGGTGTTCACCCGCAAGGCGGGCGAGCCGGCCTCCGCGGGTGTCCGCTGGGCCTCGAAGGCCGACGGCGACTTCACGATCGAGGCCGCGCCGCGCGAGGAGCGCGGCACGATGGTGGTGCTGCACCTCAAGGACGACGCCAAGGACTTCGCCGACGGTTGGCGGCTGCGCTCGCTGGTGCGCCGCTATTCGGACCACATCGCCTTCCCGGTGCTGATGCGCAAGGAGGGCGAGGCCAGCCTCGACTGGGAGCCCGCCAACCAGGGTCAGGCGCTGTGGACGCGGCCGCGCAGCGATGTCACGGACGACGAATACAAAGAATTCTACCGGCATGTCGCGCACGACTTCGCCGACCCGCTCGCCTGGAGCCACAACAAGGTCGAGGGCAAGCGCGAGTACACCTCGCTGCTCTACATCCCCGGGCGCGCGCCGTTCGACCTCTACCAGCGCGACGCCTCGCGGGGCCTCAAACTCTATGTGCGACGCGTGTTCATCATGGACGACGCCGAGCAGTTCCTGCCGCTCTACCTGCGCTTCATGCGCGGCGTGCTCGACTCCAACGACCTGCCGCTCAATGTCTCGCGCGAGCTGCTGCAGAAGGACGCCGAGGTCGAGGCGATGCGCGCCGCGCTCACGAAGCGCGCGCTGGATCTCCTCGCGCGGCTCGCCAAGGACGAGCCCGAGAAATACGCCGCGTTCTGGAAGGAGTTCGGACCGGTGCTGAAGGAAGGCACGGGCGAGGACCCCTCGAACCGCGACAAGATCCTGCCGCTGCTGCGTTTCGCGAGCACGCACGAGGAGTCGGACGAACCGAAGACGACGCTCGCCGATTACATCGCCCGCATGAAGACCGGGCAGGACCGCATCTACTACCTCATCGCCGACACGGTGACCGCGGCCCGCGGCAGCCCGTACCTCGAGCAGCTGCGCGCCAAGGGCGTCGAGGTGCTGCTGCTCGCCGATCGCGTCGACGAGTGGATGATGGGCCACCTGCGCGAGTTCGAGGGCAAGCGCTTCAAGGACGCCGCACGCGGCGACCTCGAGCTCGGCGGGCTCGAGGATGAGACCGACAAGGCCGCGGCCGAGGCGGCGCTCAAGGACGCCGAACCCCTGCTCAAGCGCCTGAAGGACGCGCTCGGCGAGCGCGTGAGCGAGGTCAAGGTCAGCACCCGCCTCGCGGATTCGCCGGCCTGTCTCGTGCTCGACGAAGGGGATGTCGGCGCACAGATGCGCCGCATCCTGGCCGCTGCGGGACAGCCCGTACCCGAGGCCCAGCCCGCGCTCGAGGTCAACGCCGGCCACCCGCTGCTTCGGCGGCTCGAGGCGACGCCGGACGGCGAGGGGTTCAACGACCTCGCGCTGCTGGTGTTCGACCAGGCCAAGCTCGCCGAGTCCGGGTCGGTCGCCAACCCCGGGGAGTTCGTGCGGCGGCTCAACCGCCTGCTCGGGCAGTTGATGACGCCGGGCGGCTGACCGCCCCGCAGCGGCCGCCGGTCGGCATGCCATAATCTGCGCATGTCGACCGGCACCCCTCCCGACGACCTGCGCGCGCGGCTCTCGCCGCTCGCCTTCGAGGTCACGCAGCACAAGGGCACGGAGCGCGCCTTCACGGGCGCGTTCACCCACCACAAGGAACGCGGCACCTACGGTTGCGTGTGTTGCGGTGCGGATCTCTTCGCCTCCGACACCAAGTACGACTCGGGTTCCGGCTGGCCGAGCTTCTGGACGCCGCTCGCCGGCGACCGCGTGCGCGAGATCCGCGACATGAGCCACGGCATGATCCGCACCGAGGTGGTCTGCGCCGCCTGCGGCGCGCACCTCGGCCATGTGTTCGACGACGGGCCGCGCCCCACCGGGCTGCGCTACTGCATCAACTCGGTGTCGCTCTCGTTCGAGCCCGCGTCCGGTGGTCCATCGGGAGATGCGCCGTGACGCTGCGCGCGATCGCGACCATCGTGCTCGCCGTCATCGCGCTCACGCTGCTCGCGCGGGGCTTCCTGCCGGAGCTCTTCTGGGAACCGCCCGCGATGCGCGCTGCCCCGTCCGCGCAGGTCCTGCCGACCGCGCAGGCGGCGACCGCGACGGCGGGCGCTGCGCCGACGACGACCGCCGACGGCACGCCCATCTTCTTCCCCGAGGGCGATCCGCCGCCCTCGGACGCCAAAGATCCCCCCTCCGCCGACGCTCAAGGAGCCTCCATGCCCCCCGAAACATTGCAGTCCCAGGATCTCGTGCTCGGCGCGGGCGATGCGGTCACCGCGGGCCAGACGGCCGTCGTGCACTACACCGGTTGGTTGTGGGACGCCGCGGCGCCCGAGAACAAGGGCCGCAAGTTCGACAGCTCACGCGACCACGGTGACACCTTCGCGTTCCGCGTCGGTGGCGGTGAAGTGATCCGCGGCTGGGATCAGGGGGTCGATGGCATGAAGGTCGGCGGCAAGCGTCGGCTCGTCATCCCGCCCGATCTCGGCTACGGCGCACGCGGTGCGGGCGGCGTGATCCCCGGTGGGGCGACGCTGGTGTTCGATGTCGAACTGATGGGGATCCGCTGATGGCGGCGCGGCATCTCGCCGCCGCTGCGGCGCTCGGCCTCGTCGCCGCGGTCTCCGCCGCGCCGCCCGTCGCGGCGGCGACGCTCATCCACGCCGGTCGTGTCGTCGACGGCGTCAGCGATAAGGTGCAGCGCGAGCGTACGGTCGTGGTCGACGGCGGCCGCATCGTCGCCATCGAGGCGGGCTACCGCACGCCGGGCGCGGGCGACACGGTCATCGACCTGCGCGGCTCGACCTTGATGCCGGGCCTGATGGACATGCATGTCCATCTCACGAGCGAATACAGCCGCAGCAGCGCCGGCGACGCGTTCCGCAAGAACGGCACGGATGTGGCGCTCGACGGTGCGATGTTCGCCGAGCGCACGCTGCAGGCGGGTTTCACCACGGTGCGTGACCTCGGCGACTCCTTCCTCGCCTCCATTGCGCTGCGCAACGCCATCAACGCGGGCAAGGTCCCCGGTCCGCGCATCTTCGCGGCCGGCAAGTCGATCGCGACCACGGGCGGCCACGCCGACCCGACCAATGGCTGGGCCCAGCATCTCGGCGGCCGCGATGTCGGCCCCGCGGAGGGCGTGGTCAACGGTCCGGAGCAGGCGGCGCAGGCCGTACGCCAGCGCTACAAGGACGGCTCCGACGTCATCAAGATCACCGCCACCGGTGGCGTGCTCTCGATCGCCAAGAACGGGCTCAACCCCCAGTTCACCGAGGACGAGATCCGTGCGGTCGTCGCCACGGCGCGCGACTACGGCTTCACGGTGGCCGCGCATGCGCACGGCGCCGAGGGCCTCAAGCGCGCGGTGCGCGCCGGCGTCGACACCATCGAGCACGGCACCTTCATGGACGAGGAGGGCATGAAGCTCATGAAGGAGCGCGGCACCTGGTATGTGCCGACCATCACGGCGGGCCGCTGGGTGTTCGACCGTTCGCAGGAGCCGGGTTTCTTCCCGGAGATCGTGCGGCCGAAAGCCGCCACCATCGGGCCGCTGATCCAATCGACCTTCGGCAAGGCCTACAAGGCGGGCGTGAAGATCCTGTTCGGCACCGACACGGGCGTCTCGGCCCACGGCGACAACGCGCGCGAGTTCGTGCTGATGGTCGAGGCGGGCATGCCCGCGATGGCGGCGATCCAATCGGCGACCTCGCTGCCCGCGAAGTTCCTCGGCATCGACGAGCAGCTCGGCAGCGTGCAGGTCGGCAAGACCGCCGATCTCGTCGCGGTGCCCGGCGATCCGCTCGCGGACATCACGGCGATGCAGCGTCTGCACTTCGTCATGAAGGATGGCGTCGTCCACCGTCGGCCCTGACGGCGGGCGCCGGCTGATCGCCGGCGCCGCGGGCGACATCGAGCTCATCGTCGACCTGCCGGCGGCTGCGCCGCGCGCGGTCGCGGTGTGCTGCCATCCGCACCCGCTCTTCGGCGGCACGCTCACCAACAAGGTGATCCACACCGTGGCGCGCAGCTTCACGACGCAGGGCGCTGCGGCGGTGCGCTTCAATTTCCGTGGTGTGGGCGCTTCGCAGGGAGCGCATGACGACGGCATCGGCGAGACCGAAGATCTGGTGACGGTCGCGGAGTGGGCGCGGTCGCGGTGGCCGGACCTGCCGCTGTGGCTCGGCGGGTTCTCGTTCGGGTCGTATGTCGCGCTGCGCGGCGCCGCGCGGCTCGCACCCGCGCTGCTGGTGACGGTCGCGCCGCCCGTCGGCCGCTGGGACTTCTCGTCCATCGCCGCGCCGACCTTCCCGTGGCTCGTGGTGCAGGGCAGCGAGGACGAACTCGTCCCCGCCGCAGGCGTCGTCGCATGGGCGCAGACCCTGCAGCCGGCGGTGCGCATCGCGATGCTCGACGGCGCGACGCATTTCTTCCATGGCCGCCTGCATGAGCTGCAGGACGCGGTGGCGGCGTTCGTCGTCGATGCGGCGCCCGCCGCCGGAGCGGCGTCCGACGCTCAGGCGTACATCGAGTAGCCCACGCCACGCACGGTGTGGATCAGCGGTCGCTCGAATTCTTTGTCGACCGCCTGCCGCAGGCGGCTGACATGCACATCGACGATGTTGGTCTGCGGATCGTAATGGATGTCCCAGACGCTCTGCAGCAGCATCGCCCGGGTGACGACCTTGCCGGCGTGCCGCGCGAGGTACTCGAGCAGCCGGAACTCGCGCGCGGTGAGGTCGAGCGCGCGGCCGGCGCGGCTCGCGCGCCGCTGCAGCAGGTCGAGCTCGAGGTCGTCGACGCGCAGCGTGGTGAGCGCGGCGCTCGCGGAGCGGCGTAGCAGCGATTCGACCCGCGCCACCAGCTCCTCGATGGCGAACGGCTTGCCGAGATAGTCGTCGCTGCCGGCGCGCAGTCCGCGCACGCGTTCATCCACGGCATCGAGCGCGGAGAGGACCAGGATGGGCGTGCGGTCGCCCGACTCGCGCAGCCGGCGGACGATGTCCAGTCCGTCGATCTGCGGCAGCATGCGGTCGGTGATGACGGCCGAGAAGCTGCCGCCCAGCGCCGCCGCGAGACCGGCCGCGCCTTCGGCGACATGGGTGACCGTGAGGTCGCGCGCAGCCAAAGCCGCCGTGACCTCGGCGGCGAGCGCGAGGTCATCCTCGATGAGCAGCAGCGGCATGGCAGGTCCCATCCTGCCCGAGATTGTAGTCCGGGGCTCCGTCGGCCGTGGCATCCTTCGCCCCATGACCCCGTGGATCTTCGACCGCCGCGCGATGCTCGCCGGGGCGCTCGCCCTGACGGCGGTCGTCATCGCTTTCGTCGGTGCGTTCTGGTGGCTGCAGACCCGGATGATGGCGGTGCATGTGCGCGAGACCTATTCGCTGCTCGACCAGGACCTGAGCCTGCGGCAGCGGTTGGGCGAACTGCTCGGCCGTCAGACGCTGACGCAGACCCTGGAGGTGCGGCGGGCGGTGCTGCCCGAGGCGCCCGAGTTCGTGCTGCTCGACGCGCGTGGCGAGGCCTTGGTGGGCGACCTCAAAACCGTGCCCGGCGGGCGTGCGGTGCTGTCGGCGCCCGCATTGCGCATGCAGGTCGCCCACGAGGACGGTTCCCGCAGCTATGTCGTGGCGCGCCGCCTCGACGACGGCGCGGCGCTGATCATCAGCCGGCGCGACAACGCGGCACGGGAGATGGCGTTGTCGCTGGGTCTCGCGGGTCTGGTGGCGACGACGGTGGTCATCCTCGTCGCTCTGCTCGCCGGCTGGGTGTTCAACCGCTTCGTGCTAGACCATGTATCCGGCCTGGCGGCGGCGGCACGCGACATCCAGCGCGGGCAGATGGCGGCGCGGGCACCGGCGCGGCAGCGGCTCGACGCGCTCGGCGCGCTCACCAGCACCGTCAACGAGATGCTCGACCAGAACGAGGCGTTGGTCGGCGGCATGCGCACCGTGACAGAGAGCCTCGCGCACGACCTGCGCGCGCCGCTGATGCGGGTCGGCCGCGCCATCGGTGCGGCGCGGGGCGCAGCCGAGGAGTCCGTGCGCGAGGTGCATCTGCGCGACGCCGAGACGGAGGCCACGCGCGCGCTGCAGACCTTCAACGCGCTGGTCGACCTCGCGCGCGCCGAGGCGGGCCTGTCGCGCGACGCGATGGAGCCGGTGGATGTCGGCGCTTTGACCGCCGATCTCGCGGAGTTCTTCGGGCCGCTCGCCGAGGAGCGCGGGCAGCGGCTCGAGTGCCGCATCGACTCCTGCCAAGTGGTGGCGCATCGCCAGATCCTCGCGCAGGCCATCGGCAACCTGCTCGAGAACGCCATCAAGTACGCGCCGCGCGGCTCCCGCCTCGAGCTCGAGGTGCACAAGTTGGGTACCGGTGGCGCGGAGGTGCTGGTGCGCGACGAGGGTCCGGGCATCCCCGAGCATGCGCGCGAGCAGGCGTTGCGACCGTTCGTGCGCCTCGAAGGGGCGGCGCAGCAACCCGGCAAGGGGCTCGGGCTCGCGATCGCGGCGGCGGTCGCTCGGCTGCACCGCGGGAAGCTGCTGCTCGAGGGCGCCGAGCCCGGGCTGCGCGTACGCCTGCAGCTCAACCCGGTCTGATCGGGGTCCCGCTCGTCGCGTCGCCGGCCGTGTCCGCGGCGGGCCACCAGAGACGCATCTCGAGACCTGCTGGCTTCGTGCCCGCCGACGCCGCGTCGTCGGCGACCGCCGGGGCGATGTTGCGCGCTTCGATGCGACCGCTGTGCGCCGCCATGGATCTCGCGGCGATCGCCAGACCGAGCCCGGTCCCGCCCGGTACCGCGGCGTCGGCCACGCGGTGGAAGGGTTCGAAGATCTGTTCGAGCTCAGCTTCTGGCACGCCGGGTCCAGCGTCGCGCACCCGCAGCGCGTAGCCGCCGTGCTCGGGCGAGAGCCGGATCCTGACGGCGGTGCCGGGCGCCGTGTGACGCAGTGCGTTGCGTACCACGTTCTCGATGGCGGCGGTCACCCAGTGTGGATCGCCCAGGATCGTCGTCGCACCGATCGCTCCATCGCTCGTCGTGGCGACGGGATCCGCGGGCGCTTGCCAGTCGATGTGCTTGCCGAGCGCGTCGGCTTCGAAGCGTGCGTCCGCCACCGACCGCTCGATGACGGGCAGCAGTTCCATCGGCTCGCGGGACAGCGGCGGCGCGCCCGGCGCGAGGCGCGAGACATCGAGGATGCCGCTGACGAGCGTATCGAGCCGCTCCACCTCGGTATCGATGCGTGCGAGCTGGATGGCCGGATCCGCGCCCTGCGCCGCGAGCCCGGTGGCGAGGCGCATGCGCGCGAGCGGCGAGCGGATCTCGTGCGACACATCCCGCAGCAGCCGTTCGCGCGACTGCAGCAGCGCGCCGATGCGCGAAGCCATCGCGTCGAAGGCGCCGGCGAGACGACCGAGCTCGTCGCGGCGTGCGGCGGTGCGCGCGGGAGCGCGGGCCTCGAGGCGGCCGGCCGTGAGAGCCTCGGTCGCATCCTGCAGGTCGAGCACCGGTCGCGTGATGGAGCGGGCGAGCCACAGGCTCGCCAGAGCGGTGATGCCGAGCGCCATCAGCAGCAGCGATGCGGGGAGCCCCGGCAGGTCGAAGGGGCCGAACCGACGGCCGCGGGGAGGCAGCGGCAACAGCCGGAAGCGCTCGCCGTCATCGCTGGTGAGCGTCGGGATGCGCAGCCGCGCGCGCTCCATGACCTCGGGGGCCTGCGGTAGCGGCGTCGTCGAGGCGTCATCGAGGCGCGCCTGCAGCGCGGGCGGGATCGGTCGTCCGAGCAGTTCATCGCCCCAGTCATCGACCACCAGGAAGCGCGGCCGACGGTCGCGCGGGTCCGCATCCTGCGCCTTCGCCCAAGCGGCGAGCCCGTCCCTACCGCCTTCGGCCAACGCGATCGCCGCCGCCTGCACCGCGCTGCGCGAGGCCTCGGCGGTCTGCTCGCGCTGCGCATCGAGCCGCCAAGAGGTGAGCGCGACCGTGCCCGCGGCGACCGACAGCAGCGTGAGGAAGATCGCCGAAAAGATCCGCATGGCGAGCCGGCCGCGGATCATGCGGCGCCGTCCTCGATGAGCTCGTAGCCGGAGCCGCGTACCGCGCGGATCTGGACGCCGCCGCCCGCGGCCGAGATCTTGCGGCGCAGGTTGCTGACATGGGTGTCGATGGCGCGGTCGTAGAGCGCGAGCTTACGGCCGAGCGCTTGCTGGGTGAGCGCACCGCGCTCGACCGGGGCGTCCGCGGCCTGGGCCAGGCAGAGCAGCACGCGCCACTCCGCGCCGGTGAGCTCGAGCTGGGTTCCGCGCAGCGCCGCCCGCCGACGACGCGGGTCGAGCAGCAGCGGCCCGCACCGCAGCGGCGTGTCGTTGGGCGCAGCAGCCGCAGTTCCGGACCCGCCCCCGGCGTCCGCGGCCCCCGGCGACGGCGTGCGCCGCAGGATGGCGCGGACGCGCGCTGCGAGCTCGCGCGGATCGAAGGGCTTGGGGAGGTAATCGTCGGCACCGAGCTCGAGGCCGACGATGCGGTCCACGGGGTCGCCCCTCGCCGTCAGCATCAGCACCGGCAGCCGCGGGCGTGTGGCGCGCAGGTCGCGCAGCAGATCGAGGCCGCTGCGCCCGGGCAGCATGACATCGAGGATGACGAGGTCGGGCTCACGCGCGGCGAGGGCGCCGGTGGCGGTCTCCGCGTCGGATGCGCTCGTCACGCCGAATCCTTCGCGCGCGAGATACTCGCCGAGCATGCCGGCGAGTTCGCGGTCGTCGTCGATGATGAGGATGTGGCCGGGCATGTGATGGGCGGGATGTTGCCTTCCGCGGCCATATTTGCACAGGTGGCCGCCCGCTCTTCACACAACTTTTCAAGCCCTTTGCGGAATGCTCGCTCGTCCCACGGGTCTCAAGCGGTAGAGTGTGCGGCATCGAAGTGCCGCGGTCCGATCCCTGAACCAGGAGCCCAGACATGTCCCCGCGTTCCGCCAACCCCTCCTTCCTCATCGCCTCGGCGCTCTGCGCCGGCGCGTTCATCGCCGGTCGCGCTCTGGCCGACCAAGCACCGCCGCCCCCGCCGCCGCCGGGCGCGCCCACCACGGTCGTCACCGAGCGTGTGATCATGGTCGACAAGGACGGCAAGCCCGTGGAGCAAGGACCGGCGGTGATCAACGGCCGCCGCGTCGTCATCATCGACCACGACGGTGACGCCGAGGGTCGCGGCATGGCCGGACCGGATGGTCGACGCCGTGAGGTCTTCATCATGCGCGACGGGCCGGGCGCGGACGGACGCCCGGGTGCTCGCATGATGCCGGGCAGGGGCATGGAAGGCCCGCGCATGCGGGGCGGCAGGGTGGACGGGCCGGGTCGTCGCGGCGTCGAGTGGATGATGCGCATGTCCCGCGAACTCGACTTCACGCCGGAGCAGCGGACGAAGATGCGCGGCCTGATGGAAGCGTCGCGACCGAAGATGGACGAACTGCGCGGGCAGCTGCGCGCGCAGCGGCTGAAGCTGCGCGAGGCGGACCCGAACGCGAAGGGCTACGACGCGCTGGTCGCGTCGACCTCGAAGCGCATCGGCGAACTGTCCGCTCAGCGCGAGCAGCAGCGTGCGCAGTTGCGGCGGCAGGTGTGGCAGCTGCTGACGCCCGAGCAGCGCGCCAAAGCCGACACCAAGAAGGCCGAGGCGAAGAAACGCCGCGACGAGCAGGCCGACCGCATGGAGCGCCGCGCGCGGGAGCTGCGCGGCACGCCCTGACACCGCGGCGGCGCAGGCCGCGCGAGGGGGTCGGGCGCATCGGGCCGGCCGGACAGAGCTCAAAAAAAAGCCCGGGACGTCGCCGTCCCGGGCTTTTTCATGGCTATGCCCTGATCGGTCAGTTGACCATGTTCTTCAGGTTCTTCAGCGCCATGGCGCGGATCTTCTTCGAGGCGGGCTTGGCCTTGAAGACCATCTTCTCGCCGGTGAAGGGGTTGATGCCCTCGCGCGCCTTGGTGGCGGGCTTCTTCACGACCTTGAACTTGGCGACGCCCGGCAGCGTGAACAGGCTGTTCGCGCGCAGGCTCTTCTTCATGACGCCGTTCAGGGACTCGAACACGGAACTCACGGCCTTGCGCGAGAGACCGGTGTCTTTCGCGATCTGGTTGAGGATTTCCGACTTGGTCGGCGGGCCGGCCTTTTTCGCCATCTGTTGATTCTCCTGGTTTTTATGGGTGCGCGGCATGCCGCGCGTCGCATTTCGAGGCGAAACATAGCACATCAAGCCCCGGGAAAAAACAATTTTCGCGCGTCCCGAGGCTAGAAAAACCGGCATTTCGCGCATCATCGCAAGAGGATGAGCAGCACCTGGATGATGATCGCCGCCCACATCGGCGAGAGGTCCAGTCCCGCGAAGGAAGGTACGGCACGGCGGATGCGCGAGAGCACGGGTTCGCAGAGTGCCTCAAGGATGTCGAGCAACGGCGAATCCTGGCCCGGCGCGATCATCGACAGCAGGGCGTAGATGAAGATCGCCCAGAAATAGAGCCAAAGCGCCGAGCGCAGGACCTCACGCCCGGCCTCCAACAGCCAGGTCCCGGCATCCGGGAAGCCGCCGCCGGTGAGCAGCGCGAGCACGCCGATCTGGGCGAGAGCCACTGCGAGCACCGCCACCACCGACCCGGTATCGATGCGGCCGAACGACGGCAGCACGCGCCGCAGCGGCAATACAAGCCAGTCCGTGGCCTGCAGGATCGCTGCGCCGAAGGGGTTGCGGAACCCCGCGCGCACCCATTGCAGGAGGCAGCGCAGCAGGAACGCCCAGAAGAGCAGCGAGAACAGTGTGTCGACCAGGAACGCCAGTGCGTCGATCATGTCAGCCTCTCTTGACGGTGCTGTCCGGTACGGCCTGCGCGAGTTCGCGGCCGCGGCGGGTGGCCGATTCCACCGCCTCCGCGACGAGGCGCTCGAGACCGCCGGCTTCAAGGGTGGTGAGCGCGGCCGCGGTGGTGCCGCCACGCGAGGTCACGGCGGCGCGCAGGCCTGCGAGGTCGGCGTCGGCTGCGGCCATGGCGCCGGCGCCCGCGAGCGTCGCCGCGGCCAACCGCGCCGCGACCTCCGCGGGCAGACCCTGGGCGCGCCCAGCATCGGCCAACGCCTCGGCGAGTCTGAAGAAATAGGCCGGGCCGCTGCCCGAGACGGCGGTGACCGCGTCCATCAGCATCTCGGAGTCGATCCACGCCACCATGCCTGCGGCGGCGAGGACGGCTTCGGCCCTTGCACGCGCCTCGGGTGGGATGTCAGGGGGCGCGTAGAGCCCGCTCGCCCCGCGGCCGAGCAGGGCGGGTCGGTTCGGCATGGCGCGCACCACGGGCAGCGCTGTGCCAGCGCCGGCGCCGCAGAGTTCCCGCAATCGCGCGACGGGCAGCCCTGCGGCGATGGAGACGATGAGCGGCCGACGGCTCGCGAGCGTCGCCTGCAACGGCGACAGCGCCGCGGCCATGTCCTGCGGCTTGACCGCGAGCACCAGGATGTCGGCAGCCGCAGCCACCTCGATGTTGTCGGCGGTGGTGCGTACGCCGAGATCCCGCTCGAGCGCGAGGCGCAGATCAGCGCCCGGTTCGCCGACCAGGATCTGTGCGGCCGGATGGCCATGACGGCGCAGCGCTGCGATCAGTGCGCGGCCCATATGGCCGCCGCCCAGGAACCCGACGGTATCGGCGCGGATCGCGGCGATGGTCGCGTCAGCCGCCTCGGCGCCGACCGCGGCGCCCGGCGACGAGGGGGCGGGAGAGGCGGTCTGCGAGGCGGCCGTCGTCATGCGGTCGGTCATGCCTTGGATTGTATGCGTTCGCCGAAGAGGGCGGTGCCGATGCGCAGCATCGTCGTGCCTTCGATCACCGCGGCTTCCAGGTCGCCGCTCATGCCCATGGAGAGCGTATCGAGGCCGGGATGCGCCCGCCGCGCCGCGGCCGCATGTGCCGCCAACTCCGCGAACCAGCGCCGCTGCCGCGCGGGATCGGTCTCCTCGGGCGGCAAGGCCATCAACCCGCGCAACCGCAGCCGTGGCGCCGCGGCGACGGCCGCGAGCAGCGCCGGCAGCTCCGCAGGGTCCGCGCCGCCCTTGGTCGTCTCGTCGCCGAGCTTGACCTGCACGCAGACATTGAGCGGCGGCGAATGGAACGGCCGTTGCGCCGCGAGCCGCTCGACCAGCTTGATGCGGTCGACGGTGTGCACCCAGTCGAACTGCTCGGCCACGGACCGCGTCTTGTTCGACTGCAGCTGGCCGATGTAATGCCAGATGAGGCCGCGCGCGCGCAGCGCGTCGATCTTGGGCAGTGCTTCCTGCAGGTAGTTCTCGCCGAAGTCCTGCTGGCCGAGATCGGCGAGCGCCGCGACCGCTGCGGCGGGCTGGGTCTTCGACACCGCGACCAGGGTGATGCCCGCGGGATCGCGTCCGGCAGCGGTCGCGGCCGCCGCGATCCGGGCACGGACCGCACCCAAGCGGGTCGCGGGCGTCGGGGCGGCGCTCGCCGCCGTGTCAGGCATCGAACACGGTGTAGGCGTCGAACACCGGTCCATCCACGCAGACGCGCTTCATGGCGGGACCGGCGGGCGTCTTGACGCGGACGGCGCAGCCGGCGCAACCGCCGACGGCGCAGGCCATGAATTCTTCGAGCGACACCTGGCAGGGCAGGCCGAAACGCGCCGCCACGCGCGCCGTGGCCTCGAGCATCGGCGTCGGCCCGCAGGCGAAGACCTCGACCTCGGCGAGCGCGTCAGGTGCGAGCGAGGCCAGCCACTCCTCGGCGAGCTGGGTGACGAAGCCGTCGTAGCAGCCCGCGAAGCCGCTGCGGCTCGCGAGGCGGCTCGGCACGCCCATCTCCTCGAGCAGCGGCATGGCGGCGATCACGCCGGTCGGGATGCCGGGCAGCAGATGCGTCGACGGGCGCGCGGTGAACGGGAACGGGATCTCCGAACCCATCAGCACCAGCGGCCTGAAGGCCGTGCCGACCATGCGCTCGGCCAAAAAGACCATCGGCGGGATGCCGACGCCGCCGCCGATCAGCAGCGCGCGCGGCCGCTCGGCATGCGGTGTGAAGCCCTGGCCGATCGGACCCAGCACCGACAGCGTGTCGCCGGCGCGGCGGCGGGCGAGCGCGGCGAGGCCCGGTCCCACGACCTTGTAGAGGATGTCGATCCAGCCGGCTTCGGCATCGGCGCGCATGATCGAGAGCGGTCGGCGCATCGGGATGTCGTCATCGACCGTGAGATGCGCGAAGTGGCCGGGTTGTGCGCGCGCGGCGCAACGCGGCGACTCGATGCGGATGATGTACTGGTCGCCCGGATAGGCGTGCTGACCGAGCACGCGGCCGTCCTCGAGCGCGATGCTGCCGCGGTGTGCGGGGTGCTGTACGGGCCGGACCTCGCCGTTCATCGTCGTCCCTCCGCGCCGAGCGCGGCTTCGAGCACCGCCATGCGCACCGCGACGCCGTGGCGCACCTGGTCGCGGATGACCGACTGCGGTCCGTCGGCGACCTCCGAGGCGATCTCGACGCCGCGGTTCATGGGGCCGGGATGCATCACGAGCGCGTCGGGCTGCGCGCGGCGCAGGCGCTCGGCCGTCAGGCCCCACTCGGCGAAATACTCGGCCTCGCCCGGGATCGCGGCGGCGGTCATGCGCTCCTTCTGGATGCGCAGCATCATCACCGCGTCGCAGCCCTCGATGCCGGACTCGAGCGAACCGTGACGGGTGCAGCCGGCGAACTCGCCCGCATCCGGCATCAGGCCGGGCGGCGCCACGAGGCGGATCTCACCGGCGCCGAGCGCGGCGAAGGCGTGCCAGGCCGAGCGCGCGACGCGCGAGTGGCGCACATCGCCGACGATCGCGATGCGCAGGCCTTCGATGCGGCCCTTGCGCTGCAGCACCGTGAAGGCGTCGAGCAGGCCCTGCGTCGGATGCGAGCGGCTGCCCGCGCCGCCCGAGAGCACGCTGACATGCGGTGCGACATGCGCGGCGACGAGGTCCGGCACATCGGCATCGGCGTCGCGCAGCACGAAGGCGTCGACATGCATCGCCTCGAGCGTGGCGACGGTGTCGAGCACGCTCTCGCCCTTGAGGCGCGAGGACAGCTGCACCTCGATCACCGCGACCTCGGCGCCGATGCGCCGCGCGGCGAGCTCGAAGGAGACGCGGGTGCGGGTCGAAGGTTCGGCGAACATCACCGCGACCGTGCGGCCGGCGAGCGCGTCGCCGCGGGCCGCACGGTCGCCGAGCGGGCGGCACCAGTGTGCGGCGCGCTCGAGCAGCCGCTTGAGCAGCGGACGCGGCAGCCCGTCGAGGGTCAGCAGGTGGCGCAGCGAGCCGTCGCTGCGCAGTTGCGAGATCTCACCCATCGGTCCGTCCTTCTCCCGACAGCCAGCGTTCGAGGATCACCGCGGCGGACACGCTGTCCACCTCGCCCTTCGAGACGCGCCCGCGCTTGTGGCCCGCGGCGCGCCGCTCGCGCAGGCGGTCCTCGGCTTCCAGCGACGAGTAACGCTCGTCCACCGTGTGCACCGGCAGCGCGCGACGAGCGCCGAGCGCCGCGGCGAAGCTGCGGGCCCGACCCGCGAGCGGATGGGCGCCGCCGTCGGCATTATACGGGCAACCGGCGATCAGCCTGTGCGCGCCGAGCTCGCGCGCCACGGCATCGAGGGCGGTGAGCTCGCGTTCGCCGGGGCCGGCGTCGCCGATCACCTGCAACGCAGGCAGCGGTCGCGGTGCGCGCGTCAGCGTGTCGGCGACGGCGAGGCCGATGCGGCGCAGGCCGTAATCGAGGGCGAGGACGATCTCGGGTCGGGAGGGTGCGCGCGGGTCGGTCGTGCGGGGGTCGAGCGGCGTAGCCCCGGACCCGGGCGTCTCAGGCGTGCCCGGCGACATGGCTCACCCGGCCGACATCGATGCCGAGCTGCCGCCACACCGCATGCCAACGATCCTCGAAGGGCGTCGCGAACACGATCTGCTCGTCCACCGGCAGCGACAGCCAGGCGTTCTCGTGCATCTCGCGTTCGAGCTGCCCCGCTTCCCAGCCGGCATAGCCGAGCGCGATGAAGGCGTCGCGTGGACCGTCGCCGCAGGCGATCGCGGCCAGCACATCGCGCGAGGTGGTGACCTGGATGCCCTCGGAGACGCGGTGCGAGGAGTCCCAGTCGCCGCCCGGGCGGTGCAGCACGAAGCCTCGGTCGCGGTGCACCGGGCCGCCGCGCAGCACGACCTGCGCGCCGATCTCCGGACGCGCCGCTTCGAGGCGCATCTGCTCGAAGACCTCGTCGAGCGTCATCGGCAGGGGCTTGTTGATGACGATGCCGAGCGCGCCTTTCTCGGCGCTGTGCTCGCAGACGAGGGTGACGGACTGCGAGAAGTTCGGGTCGTCGAGCGAGGGCATCGCGACGAGCAGGTGGTTGCTGAGGCTGGTGCCGTCCGCCATGCGCGCAGTATGCGGCTTCAACCGCCGCCGCCGCCAGCCTCGAAACGCCACTCGTAGGCGAAGCGTACGCTCGGCGCGCTCTTCGCCAGCGCCTCCGGGAAGGGCGGGAAGGGGGCGGCTTGCCGCAGGATCTGCAACGCCGCCTGGTCGAGCGCGGGGTTGCCGCTGCTGCGGCGCACCCGCGCCTCACGCAGTCGCCCGTCCGCCAGCACCTCGATCTCGAGCACCGGCGCGGTCTCGCGGCCGGTGACCAGTTGTTCGGGGAAGTTGAGCGTGCCGAGGCGCTCGACCTTGCGCCGCCACGCGTCCAGCCACGGCGCGATGACCGCGGCTCGGGTGTCGGGCGAGAGCATCTCCCCGTCCCGCGCCAGCGGACCCGTGAGCCGGGCGCGGTCGACCCGGTCCTCGCCGCCGGTCTCGGTGAGCGGCGTGGCGGGAGCGGTCGGTCGGCGCGCAAGGCGGTCGCTCGGCGTCACGGGGTCGAGCGCGGCCGGGCCGGAGTAGAGGACGGTGATGCGGGGCACGCGCGCGGCGAGCACCGATTCGCGGGTCGGCCGGCCGTCGGGGCTGGTCTCCGTCGGGTCGAGCGGGCCTTCTTCCTGCAGCGGCCGCGGCGGCAGCCCGCGCGGCGTGAGCGCCGGCAGGCGCATGGTGGTGCTGCCGCGGCCCTTGCGGTCGACCTCGGCGAGATAGGCCGCATCGTCGTCCCGCGTCTCGTCGAGCGCGTCCACCACCAACTGCACATCGAGCGTCGGCGCAGCGCCCTGCGAGGGTCCTTGGCGACCGAAGGTGATGCCGAGGATCACCATGCCGTGCAACAGCAGCGCGATGAACAATGTCGTGGCGAGCCGGTCCTTCTCGGGCGGCGTGTCGGCGGCCAGCACGCCACCGCCCGCGGCGGCGCCCGCGGTTGCGGTGCCGGCGCTCACGCGCGGGCGTCGAGCCGCCGCAGCACGGCGTCGATGAACGCGCCGCCGATGTCGATGCCGAACTGCTTGTCGAGTTCGCGCGCGCCGGTCGGGCTCGTGACATTGATCTCGGTGACGAAGCCGCCGATGACATCGATGCCGACGAACAGCATCCCCTGCTCGGCGAGCCGCGGTCCGATCTGCTCGGCGAGGAACAGGTCGCGGTCGTTCAAGGCGCGGCCGACGCCGGTGGCGCCGGCGGCGAGGTTGCCGCGGTTGTCGCTGCCGCTCGGGATGCGGGCCAGCGCGAACGGCATCGGTTCGCCGTCGACCAGCAGCACGCGCGTGTCGCCGGTCTCGACGATCTCCGGCAGGTAGCGCTGCACGATCGCGTAGCGGGTGCCGTAATCGGTGAGCGTCTCGAGGATGACATTGGCGTTCTTGTCGCCCTGCTCGACGACGAAGATGGAGCGGCCGCCCATGCCGTGCAGCGGCTTGCAGACCACCTTGCCGTGCTCGGCGAGGAAGGCGTGCATGTCGGCCATGTCGCGCGTGACGAGCGTCGGCGCGCAGCACTGCGGGAACCACGCCGTGTAGACCTTCTCGTTCATGTCGCGCAGGCCGCGCGGCCGGTTCACCACCAGCGCGCCCTGATCCTCGGCGCGCTCGAGGATGTAGGTCGAGTAGATGTACTCGGTGTCGAAGGGCGGGTCCTTGCGCATCAGGATCGCGTCGAGATCGCCGAGGCGCGTCACGCGCCGCTCGCCGAGGCTGAACCAGTCGGCGGGATCGTCGCGCACCGTGAGCGGGCGGGCGTGACCGCAGGCGACGCCGTCGCGAAGCCAGAGGTCGCCCTGCTCGAGGTACCAGAGCTCGAAGCCGCGGGCCTGCGCCGCGAGCAGCATCGCGAGCGAGGTGTCCTTGGCGAACTTGATGTCGGCGATGGGGTCCATCACCACGGCGAGGGTGCGGCGTGCGCTCATGCCGCGAGTGTAATGCGCGCCGGGCGGCGCGTCAGTCGCGGACCGGGCTCAATCGCCGAAATCGCCGGCGAGCGCCTGCAGGGCGGCGAGGGCGGCGGGGCCCGCCGTCTCGGTGCGCAGCACCCGTGGTCCGAGCCGCAGGCGCGTGAAGCCGATGAGCGCGGCGGTCTCGAGCTCCTCGTCGGCGAGGCCGCCCTCGGGGCCGACGAGCAGCGCGATGCGCTCGCCGCGCATCGGTGGCGTCGCGGCGAGCGGCGTGCCGCCCTCGGCGTCGAGCGCCCAGAGCCGCGTCCCGGCATCGGCGGCGGCGAGCCGGCAGGCCTCGACGAGGCCCATCGGTGCGGTGATCTCGGGCACACGGTTGCGCCCGCATTGCTCGCAGGCCGCCACCGCGACCGCCTGCCAATGCGCGAGGCGCTTGCCGGCACGCGCCTCGGCGAGCTGGACCACGCTGCGCGCCGCCGCCACCGGGATGATGCGCGCCACGCCGAGCTCGGTCGCCTTCTGCACCACGATGTCCATGCGCTCGCCGCGCGCGAGACCCTGCAGCAGCGTCACCGCGAGCGGTGATTCGCGCTCGATGGCCCGATGTCCGCCGACCTCGATGCGCGCGCTGCCGCGGCCTGCCGCGACGAGACGCGCGGGATGCTCGCCGCCGCGACCGTCGAACAGCACGAGCGGCGCGCCGACGCGCAGCCGCAGCACGGCGAGCAGATGCTGCGACGCCGCCGCGGGCAGCTCCATCTGCTGCGCGGCGACCAGCGGTCCCTCGACGAAGATGCGCGGCAGCCTCATGCGACGACCGCGAGGTCGAGGCCTTCCCGGGCCACCGTCACCATGCGCTCGATCTCGGCGTCGCCGACGATGTAGGGCGGCATGAAGTAGATGACGTTGCCGAGCGGCCGCAGCAGCACGCCGCTCGCGATGGCGTGGCGGTAGATGTGCAGATGGCGCCGCTCACGCCAGGGATACGGTTCGCGGGTCGTGCGGTCGCGCACGAACTCCACGGCGACGATGGTCCCGCACTGGCGCACCTCGACGACCTGCGGATGGTCCGCGAAGGCGGCGCGCGCCGCGGCGCCGAGCGTGGAGGCGAGCCGTGCGCGTCCCTCGGCCGCGCCCGGCTCCTGCAGCATCGCGAGCGAGGTGCGCGCCGCGGCGCAGCCGAGCGGGTTGCCGGCGTAGCTGTGCGAATGCAGGAAGGCGTTCAGCTTGTGGAAGTCGTCGTAGAACGCCTGGTACACCTCGTCGCGCGTCAGCACCGCCGACATCGCGAGGTAACCGGCGGTGAGGCCTTTGGAGAGGCAGAGGAAGTCGGGCGTGATGCCGGCCTGCTGGCAGGCGAAGAGCGGACCCGTGCGCCCGAAGCCGACCGCGATCTCATCCGCGATGAGATGCACGCCATGGCGGTCGCAGGCGGCGCGCGCGCGGCGCAGGTACTCCGGGGAGTGCATGCGCATCGCGCCCGCGCACTGCACCAGCGGCTCGAGGATCACGGCCGCGATCTCCTCGCCCTGCGCCGCCAGCACGGCCTCCAGCGCCTCCGCGGCGCCGTCTGTGTCGGGCGCGGGCACCGTGATGACATCCATCAGCAGCGGTCGGTAGATGGCCTTGTAGAGCTCGACGTTGCCGACCGCGAGCGCGCCCAGCGTCTCGCCGTGGTAGCTGTTGGCGACGGTGACGAAGCGTGTCTTGCGCGTCCGCCCGGCGTTGCGCCAATAGTGGAAGCTCATCTTCACCGCCACCTCGACCGCGGCCGAACCGCTGTCGGCGAAGTAGCAGCGCGTGAGCCCCGGCGGGGCGACCGCGGTGAGCTCGGCGGCGAGCCGTGCCGCCGGCTCATGGGTGAAGCCCGCGAACATGGCGTGCGGCAGCGCGTCGAGCTGCGCCTTCACCGCTTCGTTGATGCGCGGATGCGCGTGTCCCCAAAGATTCACCCACCAGGAGCTGATGGCATCGAGGTAGCGCTTGCCGTCGAAGTCCTCGAGCCAGGCGCCGCGGCCGCTGCGCAGCGGCACCATCGGCATCTCCCGCTCGTGGTCCTTCATCTGGGTGCAGGGATGCCAGACATGCGCCAGGTCGAGAGCGCGCAGGGCGTCGTTGGAGGGCGGCGGGCCGCTGTTCATGCCGCTATTCTGGCACGGCGGTTCTGGCATCATCAGCGGGCATGGTCGCCGACCCCGAGTTCCATATCGACGCCGCCACCGGGCTGCTGCGGGCCGTGCGGCAGGTGCTGAGTCCGCACCGCGATGCCCGGCCGGCCGGACAGCTCCCTGAACTCGTGGTGGTGCACGGCATCAGCCTGCCGCCCGGCGAGTTCGGCGGACCGTGGATCGACCGGCTGTTCTGCGGCGACCTGCCGCCCGATGCGCACCCCTTCTTCGAGGGCATCGCGGGGCTGCGTGTCTCGGCGCATCTGCTGGTGCGGCGCGACGGCGTCGTCGTGCAGTTCGTGCCCTTCCATGAGCGGGCCTGGCATGCCGGGGTGTCGTCATGGCGCGGCCGTCCGGTCTGCAACGACTTCTCGGTGGGCATCGAGCTCGAGGGCACGGACGAGACGCCCTACGAGCCCGCCCAGTACGCGGCGCTGCGCGGGCTGCTGCGCGCGCTGCAGGCCACCTACCCGGCGCTCGCCGCCGGCCATGTGGTCGGGCATAGTGATATCGCGCCCGGGCGCAAGACCGATCCCGGGCCGTCCTTCGAATGGGCGCGCATCGCATCCTGCCGCGCGCCGGGCGACGGGGTCTGAACGGGGGGGGGTCGGATGAACGACAAGAGCGCGCCGCGTGAGGCGCCGTCCTGGTATCCGTGGCTGGTCGCCGTCGTGGGCATGCTCACGCTGTTCCTGTCGAACGGCATGACGGCCACGGGCGTCACCATCTTCGATTCGGCGCTGCTCGACGAGTTCGGCTGGGACCGCGGCCCGTTCAAGTTCACCGACACCATCAAGTTCGTGCTGACCGCGCTCATGGCGCCGTTCGTCGGCATCCTCATCGACAAGGTCAATCCGCGCTGGCTGCTGATGACCGGCTGCGCGCTGTTGACGCTCGGCTATCTCGGCTACGCGGCGCTGCTGAACGGTGCGGCGCCGCCCGTGATCCTGCTGATCGCGACGCTCGGCGCCTTCGGGCTCGCGGCGGTGCTGGTGATCGCGCTCGGCAGCCTGCTGCCGCAGCTCGGCCGAACCCCCGCGATCGCGGTCGCGGCGGCGCTCGCGCTCGTCTTCCTCTGGAAGTTCTACGGTGCGTGGTCGGGCGATGCGCTGCGGCAGCTCTACGCCATCCACATGCTGTTCGCGCTCGCGCTCTCGGCCGCCGGCTCGATGACGGTGATCTTCCTCGTGTCGAGCTGGTTCGTGAAGCACCGCGGGCTCGCCATCGGCATCGCCCTCATCGGCACCAGCCTCGGCAGTGCGGTGTTCCCGCTCGTCAACCCGCCGCTCATCGAGGCCTTCGGTTGGCGGCAGGCCTTCACCTGGAACGCGGCCATGCCGGTCGTGCTGCTGGTGCTGGTCGCCATCGCGATCAAGGGTACGCCGGCGCAGGCGGGCTACCGCGCCGTGGGGCAGTCGGCGGCGGTCGCCGACCTCAAGCAGCACGGGCTCACCTTCAAGCAAGCGCTGCGCACCCGCACCTTCTGGGCGATCGCGGTGTCGGGATTCCTCGCCTACTACTCGATCTTCAGCTTCGTGCAGCACTTCGTCCTGCACCTCAACAAGGGCTTCGCCTACACGCTGGCCGACGCCGGCAAGATGATGTTCCTGTTCAGCCTGGTGGCGATGACCGCGAAGTTCGCGATCGGCTGGCTCGCCGACCACATCGACCGCCACAAGGTGTTCACCGCTTGCCAGGTCATCATGCTGGTGGGGATGATCGGGCTCGCCAGCATGGAGCGCGAGTGGGTGGTGGCCTCGGCGGTCATCATCGGGCTCGGCTGGGGCGGTCTCTTCACGCTCTACAACATGCTCGCCGTCAACAATTTCGGGTTGCGCGAGATCGGCCGCATCAACGGCAGCATCAGCCTGATGGAATCGATCGGCGTCGGCCTCGGCAGCTGGGTGACCGGGCTGCTCTTCGACCGCTACGGCAGCTATCAGGTGCCGTTCACGGTGCTCGCGGTCGCGATCGTGGTCGCGCTGCTGGTGGGCCTGCTGATCCGCAGCGAGGTCGACGAGCGCGTCGTGGCGGAGCGCTAGCTGCGCTCGCGCTTCCAGATGACCTCGCTGCCGTTCTCGTGGCGGGCGAGCACGCGCGCCACCACGAACAGCAGGTCCGAGAGCCGGTTGAGGTAGCGCGCCGGGACGGGCGAGATGGGCTGCGCACCCTGCGCCTCGAGGGCGGACAGCGTCCACACCCGCCGTTCCGCGCGGCGCACGATGGTGCGCGCGAGGTGGCAGGCGGCCGCCGCCGGGCCGCCGCCCGGCAGGATGAAATCCTTGAGCGGCGGCAGCGGGTCGTTGAAGGCGTCGAGCTCCTGCTCGAGCCGCTCGACCTGTGCGTCGCTGACCAGCGTCATCCCCGGGATGCAGAGCTCGCCGCCGAGGTCGAAGAGGTCGTGCTGCACCGCGACCAGGCAGCGGCGCACCGCATCGGGCAGACCCGGCACCGCGAGCACCACGCCGATCGCGCTGTTGGCCTCGTCGACCGTGCCGTAGGCCTCGACGCGCGCCGTGTCCTTCGGTACGCGCGTGCCGTCGCCGAGGCCGGTCGTGCCTTCGTCGCCGGTGCGCGTGTAGATCTTGCTCAAGCGGTTTCCCATGGGGTTTAAGATAGCATCCCGACCCCCGTCGCCGAGGCCGATTTCGTGCCGTCCGCAGAACTGCAAGCCGCGCTCGAGGCCGCCGAGGCCGCCACGCAGGTCGTGCGCGAGCTCTACCGCAAGAACCTCACCGTCACGGTCAAGGCCGACCGCTCGCCCGTCACCGAGGCCGATGTGCGTGCCGAGGAAGCGATCCGCGGCGTGCTCGAGCGGCGCTTCCCGGGGCACGGCTTCTACGGCGAGGAGACCGGCCGTCACGCGATGGACGCCGAGAGCCTGTGGCTCGTCGACCCGATCGACGGCACCAAGTCGTTCGTGCGCGACACGCCGTTCTTCTCGACGCAGATCGCGCTGTGGCGCGGTGGTCGCATCGTGCTCGGCGTGTCGGCAGCGCCGGCCTACGGCGAGCTCGCCTGGGCCGAGCGCGGGCAGGGCGCGTTCCTGGATGGCCGGCGCATCGGCGTCAGCGCCGTCGCGACGCTCGACCGCGCGATCCTCTCGACGGGCAACCTCAAGACCTTGGCCGCAGGGCCGGGCTGGTCACGCTTCGGTCGTCTGGTGGGCGAGGTCGACCGGCTGCGCGGCTACGGCGACTTCGTGCACTACCACCTGCTCGCGCGCGGCGCGCTCGATGCCGTGCTCGAGTCCGACGTCAACATCCTCGACATCGCCGCGCTGTCGGTGATCGTCGAGGAGGCGGGCGGCCGCTTCACGGACCTCGATGGCGCGCCGCTCACGCTCGACACCACGACGGTGCTCGCCACCAACGGCCTGCTGCACGAGGCCGTGCTCGCGAGGCTGAGCGGTTGACTCCGGACCTGCGCGGCTCGCCGCGCGGCTAGGGCTGCAGGCGCGTCGCCTGCCAGGCGCCGGCGATGATGGGCCGCGCGCTCTCGTCGGTCGCTGACGCCCGCTCAGGCCAGCGCAGCGTGCGTGTCCAGCGCGCGCGGTCGTGGATGCGGGACTCGCCCTCGAGCCACAGCTCCACCGCCTCCGCGTACACGTGATACCCGCCCCAGTGCGGTGGCCGCGGGATGTGTTCACCCGCGCCCGCCTGCGCCGGGTCGTCCTCCGGGCCCGGCACCGGGGTGCCGAATCGTGTCGCGGTCTCGACGACAGCGGCCTGCAGCGCCGCGCGCGAGGCCACCGGTTCGCTCTGCGCGCTCGCCCAGGCGCCGATGCGCCGTTGCCAGGGACGGGTGCGGAAGTAGGCGTCGCTCTCCGCCGCGGGGGCGCGGACCGCGCGGCCCTCGATGCGCACCTGCCGATGCAGGTGGTCCCAGTGCATCACGATCGCGACGCGCGGGTGCGCCTCGAGCTCTCGGCCCTTGCGCGAGAGGTAGTTGGTGAAGAAACAGATGTAGCCGGGGTCGACCACGATCTCCTTGCAGAGCACCACGCGTGCCGACGGCTGGCCGTCGGGGCCGACGGTGGCGACCACCATGGCGTTGGGGTTCGGTTGGTCGGCGCGATGCCGGGCGAGCGCGAGCCACTCTGAGGCGAGCGCGAGCGGTTCGGCGGGCAGCGGGTCGGCGAGCAGTTGGGCGGGCAGGGGCATGCGCCTATAGTACGCGGGCGGACGCACCTCCGCGCAGCCCCCGGCCCGCAGTCCCATGTCCAGCCTCGACGAACTCCGCAAGCACCTCGACGACCTCGACGCCCGCCTGATCGAGCTCATCGCCGACCGTCAACGCACCAGCCGCGAGATCGCGCGCGTCAAGCGCAGCACCGGCCATCCGACCCGCGATTACGGTCGCGAGCGCGACGTGATCCTCGGCGCGCGCGCCGAGGCCGAGCGGCAGGGCGTGCCGCCGCAGGTGGCCGAGGACCTGATGCGCATGCTGATCCGCAGCTCGCTCACCACCCAGGAGCAGGCGAGCGTCGCCGCGCAGGGGCACGGCAGCGGGCGCCGCGCGCTGGTCATCGGCGGCGCGGGCAAGATGGGCCGTTGGTTCGCCGACTTCCTGCTGTCGCAGGGTTTCGCGGTCGAGGTCTGCGACCCCGCCGGTGCGCCGCCCGGGGCGACACGGCTCGCTGCGCTCGCCGATTCACCCCTCGACCATGACTTCATCGTCGTCGCCACGCCGCTCGGCCATACCGATGCGGTGCTGCGCGAGCTCGCGCTGCGTCGGCCGACGGGCGTCATCTTCGACCTGGGATCGCTCAAGTCGCCGCTGCGCGGCGGGCTCATGGCGCTCAAGTCGCACGGCTGCCGTGTCACCTCGGTGCATCCGATGTTCGGGCCCGACACCGAGCTGCTCTCCGGGCGGCATGTGGTGTTCGTCGACCTCGGCCATGCCGAGGCGCTGCAGGCGGCGCGCGACCTGTTCGCGCCGACCATGGTCGAGCAGGCCGTCATGTCGCTCGACGACCACGACCGGCTCATCGCCTATGTGCTCGGGCTCTCGCACGCGCTCAACATCTCGTTCTTCACCGCGCTCGCCGGTAGCGGTGAGGCGGCGCCGCGGCTCGCACGGCTCTCGAGCACCACCTTCGATGCGCAGCTCGATGTCGCGTCGCGCGTCGCGCAGGAGAGCCCCGAGCTCTACTACGAGATCCAGAGCCTCAATGATTACGGCGCCGAGTCGCTGGAGGCGCTGGCGCGCGCCGTCGAGTCGCTGCGCCGCGCCGTGCTGGCGCAGGACAAGGACGCGTTCACGCGCCTGATGGTGCAGGGCCGCGAGTACCTCGAGGACCGACGCGCGCAGCAGCCGCCGCGCGCCTGAGACGCCGTGCACGACCTCATCGACGACGACGGGTTCCGCGCCAACGTCGGCATCGTGCTGGCGCAGGACGACGGCCGCGTGTTCCTGGGGCGTCGCGCGGGCGGCAAGGGCTGGCAGTTCCCGCAGGGCGGCATGCGGGTCGGCGAGAGCCTCGAACAGGCGATGTACCGCGAACTGAACGAAGAGATAGGTCTCGGCCCGGACGATGTGGAGGTGCTGGCCGTGACCCGCCGCTGGATGCGCTATCGCCTGCCGGCGAAGTTCGTGCGCCGCGACCAGACCCCGCTCTGCATCGGCCAGAAACAGCGCTGGTACCTGCTGCGCAGCCGCGAGTCCGAGCCGCGCTTCCGGTTCGACCTGACGGGTGAGCCCGAGTTCTCGGGCTGGCGCTGGGCGGATTATTGGGAGCCGGTGCGCGAGGTCATCCACTTCAAGCGTCCCATCTATTCCCGCGCCCTGCACGAACTCGGTCGCGCGGCGCTGCCGAACGGCCTGCCCGCCTATCCGGACTGGTGGGAGACGGGCGGGTGACGCGCACCCAGCTGCTCGTGCTGCGCGGCCCGGCGTGGCTCGCGAGCCGGCCCGGCATGGCGCTCATCGCCGCTGCGCTGCTCGTCTTCCTGGCGGCGCTGTATGCCTTCGGGCGTTGGCATGCCGGCTTCGACGCGCGCCGCGCGCTCGATGCCCAGGCCGCGTTGCAGGCGACGCTCGGCGAGCGCGACGCCACCATCGCGGAACTGCGCCTCAAGGTCGCGGAGCTCGACACATTGAAAGCCGCGCAGGACCGCGAGCGCCAGGAGGTCTCCAAGACCATCGGTGAGCTGCAGGCCGAGGTGGCGCGCCAGAGCCAGCAGCTCGATTTCCTGCGCGGCGTGGTGACCGGCGGCGCGGCACCCGCCCCCACGGTGGCCATCCGCGAGCTGCGGGTGGCCCCGACGCAGGCGCCGGGCAGGTATCTGTTGCGCATCGCGCTCGCCCGGCCGGGGCGTCCCGAGCGCGAGGTGACGGGGTCGGTGCGGATCACCGTCGAAGGGCAGCGCAACGGGCGTCCGGCGCGGCTC